>JAAUYB010210641.1_pt1 | contig 43532 bp, 69 predicted proteins | sample 7278071 | NCBI WGS metagenome assembly JAAUYB01 (sample SAMN14350121, study PRJNA611818) | marine sediment metagenome | isolation source: surface marine sediment (1.8m) | place: French Polynesia: Moorea | collected 2018-08 | reverse complement strand
CGGCGAAGTTCATGATGACTCTGGGTGAGAACGCGGGTGCCTCCTACAACGCGATCATGGCGGCGGAGTATGCGAACGCAACTCAGATCCGCTACGGTGGCGGCGTTGCTGGCGTGACTTCGATCATCACTGCGATGGCGAAGAACGACATCAAGTACGCCTCCAACCTGATCAACCGGCAGAGCGGTGTCAAATTCCGTCCGGCCGGTTTCGGTTCGCGTAACATCGGTACCTCGCCGATCCGTTCCGCCTACATGGGCATCTGCCATGTGGACGTTTCGGAAGACATTCGCGAGATTTCCGGTTTCATTCCGTCCGAGGATTACGGTGATTACACCGAGCTTTACCCGGACGAAATCGGTGCCGTAGGTGGCGTTCGCTGGACCGAAACCGAGTTGAGTACCCTGATCACGGCTGATGCCGCGACCACGAGTGCTTCCGGTTTCCGTGGTACTTCGGATATTCTGAACGACGTTTACGATTCATACGTGATTGCGATGGATGCGGTAGGCTCGGTCGGTCTCGGTGAGAAACACACCAAAGAGATCTACAAGACCGGCGATCGCATTCCGACCATCCAGTTGATTCAGCATATGGCCGGCTCGTCCGGTATCGCTGACCCCCTTAACGAAGTCGGTACGATTTCGTGGAAGGGCTGGCTCGTCGGAAAGATCCTGAACAACAACTGGATCTGCCGCGTTCGTACTCTGGCGTCCGATCTGACCTAATCGGTCAATACCTGGTAGTCGGGGGATTTCGGTCCCCCGGCTTTAAACTTGGGAGATTTTTGAAATGACCAAAAAAGAGATCATTGCCACGCTCGAAGCCGCTGGCATTGCTCACGACCCGAAAGCACTGAAAGCCGATCTCGAAAAGCTTTTGCCGGCCGCTGCGGTTCCGGAAACGGAAATCAAGGCTCCGAAAAAAGCCAAGGGCAACGTCCCGCATGAAGGCGGTGCCGAGCGCCACGGTAAGCGTCAGGAAGAAGTAGACCGCGAGGCAACTGCCGATGCGAATGTCGTTGCTGCGCAGCAGGCGCGCGATAAGGCGGCAAAGGCCGAAGCCAAGGCTGCGAAGAAAGCCGCCGAAGCCGCTGCCAAAGCTGACCGCGAACGCCGCGCCCGGAAGACCGTTCACAACGACCCGATCGAGATCAGCATGGTCATCACGACCGCTGACGGTGAGAAACACGAGGATCAAATCACCATCGCGAATCCCTGCGGCTGCATGGATAAGCATCAGGTTACCAATCCCAACTTCATTGTTTCCTCGGTGAAGGCGGAACTGGCTGACCGGTTTGGTGCCAATCACGTTCGGTAATGCGCCATGGATTTCCTTGGCGCGGTTAACCGGGTACTGGTTAATAACATCATCATCAAGGGTGATGATGACCTGATCACTTCTTTTACCGATCAGCAGCACGAGGCGACAATCCGTTTCGCCCGTAATGCAATTACGTCGGAACTCAACAACCTCGCTTCGTTTTTCACGTTTCCGAAAGAAAAAGCGACCGGCAATATCACCAGCGAGGCCGGTACGCGCGTCTATGCCATGCCGGTAGACTTCGTTCAGTTCTACGGTTCGCGGCCGTATCTCTATCTCAGCACCGATGCATCACAACGCTGCTATGAATGGAATGGTGGTATCGAGGCGTTACGTCAGCAGCAAATGCTGTACCTGACGGATCAGGGATACGAAAACTGGTGGTATTGGGAAGATGCGGACAGCAAGAGTATTGCGCTTTTCCAGGTACCTGACACGACCGGTCGCATCTGGAACTTCGAGTACGAAAAGGAAGTGGGTGTCACCAATTCAACGGATACGATTCCTTTCCAGAGGGAATCCGAGTCCGAAGCTTTTGCCGATATGGCCTCGCGGCGATATGAGTACATGACGAACAATGACCTCGATCTCGCCAATCTGGAAAAAGACTCAGAGTATCAGTTGCATCGCAGCACTCTGTTCAATTTAATCAGGCCCAAAAAAGCAGATCCCCGGTATGGCAGACGATACGCATGACGGACTTCACATTTGGCGGCGGGATTAATGAGTTAAATGATATCGCGATTGCGCGCGAAGAGTGCGTGTCCGGTCAAAACTTCGAGCTTGGGTTGGGCAATACCAAGTTCATGCGCCGCAAGCCGTTCGATCTGCTCGATACCACGCCGAATGCGAGCAATATCCATGGCATTCATCAGCTAGTCGAGCGTGATGGGACAAAGACCACGCTGGTCGCTTCTGGCACGGTCATGTATGAATGGGACGGCTCGACCTTCACGAGTCGCGGGACCGTTGTCCAAACGGCAGAATTTCATGATTTCGATTGGGAACTCGATGAAACGATCATTATTGTCGATCGGAATAAGGCCGATGTCGTCAAGGAATGGGATGGCACGACCCTGAGCGATCTGACGACCGGTCTCGGCGTCAACTTTTATGCCAAGTACGGCATTGTCGAAGCGAACCGCGCATGGTTTGCTAACATCACAACCGGTTCAACTGCGGTTCCGCATATGCTTGTGGCGTCAGCATTTGAGAATCGGCAGGATTACGATACCGCTGCTCGCGGTGGTGAAGGTGGATTTGCAACCGGAAAGGAAGCGTTCTATCTGTTGACCCCGAATCTGAAGCCGATCAATGGTTTGATCCAGTTCAAGAACGATACGATCATTTCGACCGAAGGTGGCACGATGTATCGGCTGGTCGGTGATGATGCCTCGAATTATCGGTTCGTTCCGTATTACGCCGGCTCGGCCGCGATTGGAGATAATGCCTTTGTCGATGCCGGCGATGATGTCTATTACATGCGCGAGGGTGGCGTCATCGAATCCCTGCGCGCAACCGAGAGTTACGGTGATGTCGGTACCGATGATATTTCGCTTCAGGTGAAAGAAACGGTCAAGGATCAAGATGATGCGCGGATTGTTTATGACCGGACCAATCGCAAAATCTTATTCTGGTTGCCATCGAAGATTCTCGTTTTGTTCAAGGATCTGCTGGATACGGATCTTAGTCCGTTCTCGATCTACAAGACCGCGCACCCTTCGGCGTTTAATACCGAAGCGGTCAAGTTCATGCGATACCCTGATGTCGTCAATGATGATTTCTCGGTGTTTTTCGGGGATTCGATCGGTAATGTTTACGATCTGAATGGTTCCGGTACCGATGGCGATGCGGGTACCGATGATATCGTGACTACGCGCCGCCTGCCTCTGCAAGTCATCAATGACAATGATATGGTCGAGGGTCGCGTTTACTATCGCCGGAAGGGTGAGTGTCAGCTTAATATGACTTTCGAGTGGGGGGATGCGCGCAGCCAAACCGATCTGACCATTGTCCTGAAAGGGTCGCTGGAAGTGGCTGGCAATTACTATGGCGGCGCATACTACTATGGGGGTGATTTTTACTACAACGAGGGTTTGAGCGGATCTGGTAACCCGGTGTCTCGTGGATTTTCAGCGACCGGGAAAGGATCAAGTGTTTTTGCTACACTCTCGGTTACCACCAGCGAAGAGTTTGAAGTGGATTTTTTAGAGGTTCCGACGAGAGAATAATGGATCTGTTACAGGAAATATTCAAAAAGGATCGGCCGATCATTCGTCCGTTCATATATCCGGATGGGAATAATCCCGGCGATCTGCCGTATTTGTGGGATTGCTATCGAAATGGAGGCATGGCTGATCTGCCGGAAAACCTGGAAATTGCTCAGTTTGTTGCCATCGCTGAAATCCTCGAAGAGCAAACCTTCGAGACTTACATGCTGGAAGACAACCTGAAAAACCCCGAGACCGGTGAAGAGCAATATAGTCCGGTAGGCGTGATCTTTGTGAAGTCGATTGATTTCGAGAACTGGCAAATCGAACCCCATGTTTTTTTCTTCCGCAATGCCACGCCGAGGATCAAGCTTCGCTCGTGGGTTGCGTTCATGAAGAAGACCAAGTATCGCAAGGATATCGGTGCATGCGTAGTTCGCGTAAACAAGGAAGCGAGGGATATGGCGAACAAAGTAGAACAAGCCGGATTGATTCGATACGTCGGAAAAATCTGGGCAGGCCGGAAAGATGGTAACGACTACATTTATTCGGTGCGGTGTAACCGGAGAGCATAATGAGTAGTGCTGTAAAATCAATTGGCGGAAGCGCGATTGGCGCAATCCTCGGCAATCAAGCCAAGGGTAGCGCGAAGATGGCTGTTCCTGACAAAATCAGGACCGGATTCTCAACGCTCGACCTTGAAGATGGTGTCGTTACTATCGATCCTTCGACTCGCAGCGCGTTGCGCCGTCGTCGTCGCAGGACTGAAAAACTGGTTCCGGAAGCAAAGCGAGCTTTTAGTAGATCACGCAGGGGCATCCGCGATCTGCAAAAGCGCTCGGCTGAACTGCGCGCTGATTTCGAAGGCAATGAAAGCGCTTTCCGGGAAGCGCAACTTGCGCCCCTGAACGAAGCGATTGCGCGCCGCGAGGGTGCGATCGATCTGGAATTAGGTCGGACTGATGTTCGCGGCTCGTTTGCGGAGCAAACCCGGTCTGCGTTCCAACTCGATGCGGCTCGCGAGCGCCGTCGTGCTGAAGCCGAGATCGAAGATCAGCGCATTTCTCGTTTGGCTGAATTCATGCAGATTGATGCGAGCTTTCTCGATGCCGCATTGCAAAACGAAACGAGTCGGATCTCGATGCTCTCGGAACTCGAAGCCACGCTCGGTAATATTTCGACGGAGCAATTCAATCGGGAAATGGCGTTACTCGGGTTGCCGGCCGCGTTTCTGAGTGGTACGGCTGCAAATGCGCAAATCGAGAACAATGCCAGCGGAATCCAGATGCAGAATATTATGGATCTGGCTGGTGATATCCTCGATATTTTTTAGGTGAATCATGAGTGTTCTTGGAAACATTGCACATCGTCTGAAAACGGACATTGGTGAAAATCTCCGTGCGATGGTCGATATCGACTATTCGCGGCAACTCACTGAGGCTCGCTTCAATCAAGCGGCGCAGGACGATAAGTTCAAGAAAGAGCAGCAAATCCGGGATCAGGTTCGAGCGCAGGATCTTGCCGATGAAGAACGCAGGAATCGCCTGAATCTTCAATTACAGGCCGGCAACAAACTCTTCGAAACCGCGCGAGAGTCCGGCGATTGGGGTGGCTTCATTAATTACATCGAGAATCAAAACCTTGATCCGGATGTGGCGCAGTACATGCGCGGTTTGGCTGAAGCCTCTGGCTCAAAATCTCTGGATACGCTGAAGTTCGAACATAAAGTCAAAATGGATTTTGAAAGCCTGAGTGTTGAGCAGCAGAAAGCGGCGCTGGAAAAGGACAAGTACGAAACTACTCGCGATCAAAGGGAAGCCGAGCTTGCGCTTAAAGCCGAAAAGCTTCGTTTTGAAAAGATGCAGGATCTTCGGGAAACCAATCAGCAGCGGAACAATCGGACGGATATGATTCGGTTCATCGAGGAAACCCCCGACATCGAGACCGAGGAAGAGCGCGCCGCATTCCTGACCCGGCTGAAATCGGCAGATAGCTCGCCGGACGCAGTGAATCGGGTATGGGATGAAATCATGGCTCGCCTCGGTGATCGTCTTGCCGAGAAAGAAAAGAACCATCGTGCGAAGCTTACTGCCGATGCAATGAAGCCGCCGCTCACGGTAGCGCCGAGCAAAGTGGAACTGGATTTCGCAAGGGATGCAATTCGTGGAGCCTTGCCGGAAGCATTCGACGCGCTTCCGGATAAGGAAGACGACAACCAGCAGGAAGCGTTCGTTCGCGCTGTCGCGGTCGAAATGAAAAAGCTGTCGCGAGATTCGCGTGTCAGTCAACTCGATGCTGTCACTCAGGCGATCGAAAATGTTCGCGGCGGTCTGGAATTCGAAGAGGATGGAGGCTGGTTCTATTTTGATAAGGGTGAATTTTCTACTTCGAAAGCCGCGCTGGTTAAGCGCAAAGCTCAGGGTCTTCCGCCACCGAATGTTTCTGAAGAAGACATCGCATTTACCATGCAGAGTCGTTCGATGACACGGCAGCAAGTTCTCGATAAATTGTATCGGGATCAGTACGGGATCGATTAATGGCGCGTGATCTATTTGCAGACACCGATGAGTCTACCGCTACCCCTTCCAATCCGGAAGCGCAGGGCGCGGATCTGTTTGCGGATGAACCGAGAGATCAGATTCCGACCGAAGAGTTAAGCTTTTCCAAAGGTCTCGGCGTCGATCAGGGTGTCGGTCAATTTTTCAAAGGGCTTGCCACGGACAGTTACAATGTTCGCGCTGGCGGCTTGCTCTTCGAAAAGCTGACCGAGATTTCCAGCCCGGAAGGCGCTGCGCTGGTCGAATCTAATCGGAATGCCAAGCTCTATGAGAAATGGCAACCGAAGATCTGGGATGCGCAGGATCGTTTGAATGCGATCAAAAATACGAAATCGCCGGAATACCAGGCAGCTTGGGAAGAACTGCAAGTCCTGCGTGAAAACTTCCGGGATGATCTCGATGGCAAGTACACCGAGGACAAACCGGAGCAGAGCTTCGCCATGGGTGAGCTTGTCGAAACCATCAAAGACAATCCCGGCTATGTCGCCGGCTCGATGCTGAAAAGCATCATGGCTGATCCCGCGCTGATGCTGGTACCGGGCGGCTGGCAGAAAGCCGGCGCAGCAACCGTGAAGGCAACTAAAAACGCGCATCGCATGGTGCAGATCTCTTCAAAGGTGCTGGCGGAAGCGGGCGGTGCGGCTGCGGTAGGCATCCCGCTCGGCGTGAGCGCGGAGATCATTCACCACTATGAAGAGAATCCGAACGCGCCGATCGATATGGAGCGGGTAAAGAACACCGCGATCACGGTTGGACTGATCTCTGCTGCGATGCCGACTGCGGCAACTCTGGGCAAAGGCGCGTACAAGGCTATCGTGAAGCCGCCGATGCGGAAGGTCGGTGAAATAATGGATATGGATGCCATCAAAAAAGTTCAGCGCGAGGCTCAGGATATCTACATCGGCGCGATGACCCCGGAAGGTACGCCGAAGATCAACAAGGAAGCCGCGATCAATCGTGCAATTGCCGGTCGCGGCGAGTCTGCATTCAAGCGGACGGTAGCCGAGGAAGCGCTACCTGACATTGATATTTTCATGAGCGATGCCGCTATTGCCAATCGGCAGTCTACGCTCGCCAATCTCGGGCCGATCGGTCAGGGCTGGAAGGCAACCACGCAGGCCGCGAACGCGGTAGGCGAAGGGTTCAACTATCTGACGCAGCCGATCATTTCTCGCATTCGCGCGATGGGGTTGCCTCACGTTGCTCGCGCGCTCGATGAGCATGATATGAATCTCGGTACCGCGATCCAGTACAAACAGGAAATCGCGGAACGGTTCTCGAAAGCCTTCGGTGCGCTCGATGAAAATCAGCGCGCGGTCGCAGCGATCCACATGAACAACGGCAGTTTCCGGGGTGATATCCTTGAGCAGTTTGATAGTGAATTGGTGGATTCATTTGCTGCGGTCCGCAAGATGCTCGATGATGAGTACGATGAAATGATTTCGGTCGGCATGAAGGTCGGCAAGACTCCCGATTACTTCCCGCGTGAAATGGATTACATTCGTTTTATCGAGGATCAGGGGGTCGATAGCGCCAACATCCTGTCAGATCTGGCGAAAGTCGTGAATAAGAAATTGAATCTCGCCGGCTCGGGCAAGCTTTCGCCCAAGGATATGACGCAGGATATGATTCGCAAGCACCTGAGCGAGGCCGAAGTCGCCAAGGTGATCAATCAGCGCGCCTCAAAATTTGAGGCGGTTCCGAGCGTTCATTCATCGACCAGCAACATGAAGTCCCGGACGATTCTCACGATCGAGCCGGACCAGATGCAGTATTATGCTGATCCTCGGGCCGCGCTGCACAACCATATCAACCGGGTCACGCCGAAGATTCACGACCGCGCATTCTTTGGTGGCAAGGCGATCGATGCCGACATTGATGATATGCCTGGTATTCCGGACGATGAAGCTCTGATGCAGGCGTACATCAATGATCACGTTGCGCGTCTTGCCAACAATGGTGAAATGTTGCCGAGCGAAATGGATGAACTGGCGAACCTGTTGCAGGCGCGATTCATCGGCTCGAAGCGGCGCGCGCGTCCGTGGATCAACAACACCAAGAACATCCTGTACGCGATGACGCTCGGCAATCCGATGGCAGCATTCACGCAGGCCGGCGACTTGGGTGCAGCGCACTACCTGAACGTCACTCGCGGTATTGATGACCTGATCGGTAATTTCGTTTCCACGGTGCGCCCGGATAAGGCCGGCGTTCGCTTCAAGATGAAAGATTTTGGCCTCGATCACATTCCGGAACTCGAATCCATGGGCGCGGTCCGGACCGTACTCGAAAAGTCGCTGAAGTATGGTGGCTTTCATGCGATGGATCGGCTCGGCAAGGAAACGATTCTGAACTCGACTTACAAGAAATTGCGCGATGTTATGACCGATCCGAATATGGCGCGCGGCAAGAAGTTCGCTTACTTCAAGCAACGGTATGGTCAGCGCCTTGGTGACGATGAAGTGATCAAGATCATGGATGGTATTGCGTCCGGTGATCCGACAAACCATCATGCCCGGTTGGCAATGTATTCTGACCTGACGCGGGTCCAGCCGGTGTCGATGTCGCAGTTGCCGGCCGCTTACCTGAATCATCCGAACGCGCGGATCTTCTTCATGCTGAAGACCTTCACCCTGAAGCAAATCGATCTCGCCCGCAATGAAGTCATCAATGAGATCCGGGCCGGCGTCAAAGCGAATGATCCGCGCCGAGTGGGTGCTGCCTCACTGCAACTTGCGAAGCTGGCTGGCACGATCGGGCTGGCAAACATGAGCGTCGATTACGTGAAGCGGTGGATGACCGGTAAGGAAGCGGATTTGCCTGATGTGATGGTCGATACCGCGCTTCGGAATTATGGACTCAGCACGTATACTATCGACGGCATCATGAAAGGTGAAATCGCCGGGTCGGTTTCGAAGATCATTGCGCCCCCGTTCTCGGTCATCGAGAATCCGATGAAAGAAGCATTCGGTGTCGATACGAAAGGGCGCTGGATTGACAGCATTCCGGTATTCGGCCGGACCGCTCGAACCGCCAAAGAAACTTACGAGGAACATTTCTGATGGGTACCAAATACACATCGAAAACCATTGTCGGCTACAACGCGACTCCGCCTTCCGACGATGCCGCGACGACCGAGAACAACCGGGTCAAGTGGGCCAGCCATAAAACCAAACTGGCTGATCCGATCAAAACGCTGGCCGAATCGATGAATAGCGCCATGGTTGCGCACGTTGATGAGACCGTTCAGGATAAATCGGTCAACTACACCACGGTCGCAGCGGATCACAAGCGCACCATCAACATGACGGCATCGCTGACGATCAGCCTCGGTGATGTATCCACGATGGGGACCGGTTACATCGTCACGGTCAAAAACTCTCATACGGCCGCGAACACGGTAGACCTTGCGACGGCAACCGATAAGATCGATGGCGTCATCAACGACAGCTATTCCCTCGAACCCGGTCAATCGATGCGGTTTATCACCAATGCTGCGGGTGATGGGTACAAACGGTTATCCCCGCGCAGTGATGTCCGGGCGGGAGTGTACGGAACGCCGAACACCACGACCGGGGTAAATAACCATGAATATCTGAGCCTGCCGTCGTGGATCACCAAGCTTCGGATGTCGTTCTATAATGTCTCTTTGAGCGCCTTCGATGCGCCGCGAGTCCAGTTGGGTATTTCGAGTGGATTTGTCACTTCGGGATATGAAGGTGGTAACGTTTATGTCAGCGCTTCCGCGATCGAAGATTGGGTCGGTGACACTTCGGGCTTTAAGTTTTATGGCGGAACCGTTGATGCCAGCAGCGGCTTTTATGGCTGGATCGATCTCTGGAAGTTTCAGGATGATGCGGATATCTGGCTGGCAAGCTGGAACATTTCTGATCCTAAATCTGGCACCCCCGTTGGCATGAACGGTGGCGGTGGTGTTGATCTTGGGGGTACGCTCGATCGAATCAGATTCGATTGCGGTGGCGGCATCAATATTGATGGCGGTGGTAAGACTAATATTTACTATGAGTAATGCAGTCAAAAGCCGGCGACTCGTGGGCCTCGTTCTGATCCAGCGAATACCTGGAAAGATGCAGGATCAGATGTGCCATTTCGTGACTCGTGGTTTTAAATTCGGTCTCGCGATCGCGCATTACGATTCTGGTGTACGGTTCCCGTAACGATATCCGGCCGAGCCAGCGATCTTCAATTAAATCCTGATCAAGGTATTCGATCACCAGCGGATTGACCAGCCGCGTTACCGAGATCCCTACGCACTCCTGCGCGCGTTCCCACGCGATCAGCACTTCGGGCATGAGCGGACCTTCAACGTGATCCGGGTATTCGAGAATGAGATCACGGTTCCGTTCGCGGTATTCCCCGGACCATTGCTCATCCTCGGGGAAGGCGCTATCGGGGATCTCGTTGTCGTCGTTGAATCCACAACCGTACATCATCAAACAAAGCACGATCAGGATTCCGAGTAGTAACCATTTTTGAAAGTCAGTCATGGGGTTTCCTCACTCCGGTTTTGTAATCGTCTAACTGCCCATCAAGGATCACGATCCAGAGCAGCAGGCTGACGCAGCCAGCCAAAACGAAAAAGATAACTACTTCACACATTCATCAACTCCTGATAATTGAAGTCTTCGCCAAGGGCTTGCTCGACATTCACGTTATCGCCTTCATAGAACCGGGCATGCTGATTGTAAACCAGAACGTATTGCGGCCGGAAAGCCCTACCTTCGACAAAGGCGATGCCGATCTCGGTGATCTTCCAGAATCCCGCTTTTCGTTTATGCGGTTTACCAGGTATAGTCGACTCCTCGACCAGCCCCCAATATCGGAGCTTGGCGAAGTCGCCGCCCCCGGCTTTCTTCGAGCAGAAATCGGTAACGTGGTGGAACATATCATGGCGAAGGTGATAGAGCGCGATCAGATCGCGGATCATGGTGGCGTACATCTTGCGCTTATAGAGCTTCACCATCTGGCCGCAGCAAGGGCAGAGAACACCCTTGCGCCAGCCAGCGCGAACGGTTTGTCTGGCTTCAGCGAGATCCATTAGATACGCCTGCCCATTTCCCAAACCTCAATTGGCCGAGATATAGTTCAAGATCCGAAATGTATTCCTGCGCCCACTTCGGAAGCTTGGCGATTTTTTCCGGCTCCGGTTTCATGACGACTTCACCGGAAGATCTTCCGCCGCCATGTAGTTTGCCTTGTAGAAGTCGCACCACTGGTTGACGTTGCAGTAAAACTCGCAGCGCCGGTTCGCGGAAGTCCGGGTCTCGATTTCGTAATCATCGAGCGACCAGCCCTTATCGGTCAGGAACTTCATTGCATCGGCTTCGGAGTCGGTAACCTTGGCAGCGCGCTGTCCGCCTTTCTTCATGACCGCGAAGGTCGGCGGATCTTGCCAGCGCTCTTCGCGGGTACAGGGCGCGGCTTCCTGCATCGCCTCGATCCGGCCGACGATATATTGATGCTGATCCGAGAACGACCACTTCGGGATCTTGATGTACTCGATCTGATCCGGGTAGCCTTCCTTCGTCAGGTAATCGAACTTCCGCCAATCACGGCAGAGCGCGCCGATATACAGGTCGTTGACCGCGATCCCGTTGCGCTGAAGCAGATACGCCTGAATGTTCAATTGCGCGGTCCAATCGGCGTCATCTTCCTTGAGCGCTTTCTGGATCTTGTAGGCGGCAGTCAGCTTCCAATCGGTGAGATCGCCGTTCATGATGTAGCGGTGGTCGATCTGCGCCGAGACCTTGTAATCGCTGACATCCGCGTAGTAGCGAGTCTCGGCATCGTCGCGGTCATCCTGCGCGCCGCGTTCCACGATGTAGTGAACGGCATGCCCGTACAGGGACCAGAGGCGATCGGCTACATCCTCGGTGATCTCATGCTCGTGTTCGCCTTGCAGCTTTACCTGGTATGCAGGCTTGATCAGCTTGCTTGCCGTATAGTCGGAGCCGCCAGAAGTGTAGGGATCGTTCATGACCGCATCAGCGATGATCTGCGGCAGGTTTTTCCGGTTGGTATATTTCATTTGATTTCCTCGATTGAATACCAGCCCTTGTCCGCAGCGGTGTAGGCGTAGTCTTCCGCCCACTGCCGCGCGGTCAGGCTCACGGTATTGATTACTTTGTCACCGAGCGTTATGTCGGTGTTCGGAGTGTCTTCGAAGGTTTTCACTTCGTCAACGAACTCACCATCCGAATCGTAATATTGGATTCGGAACTTCATCAGTCATCATCCTGAATGGACTTCAGGAGTTTTTGAAGGGTGGCAAGTTTTTCGGACTTGCCTTGGGCCGCTTCGATTTCACCTTCGATATCGAGCGCGACGGTATCGATCTCATCCGCCAGAGTCCGCAGGGTATGCGAAATCCGACCGATCTTATCAAGTAGATCCTGTTTCGGCATCGGTTGCTCCGGTTCGGGTTCGGGTTCGAGTTTGTTGACCAGCGTCAGCGTTTTCTTTGCCGGCGCTTTCATCGAGACTGGTATGCGCTGATAATTGTTATCACCGCATTCACGGATCAAGCCGGCTTTCTGAAGGTGGCGAAGGCAACCATTGACCTTTGTCTTCGACATCGGCATGGCAGTCCGACCGACTTCAGAACAGATTTTTTCGACCGACCATGGTTGCTTGATCGGCGTGGCTTCATAGACGGTTACCGCGTCTTTCGTTTGCTCGCGATGAATCCGCGCAAACTTTTTCGGATGTATGTGGCTCATATGTACCTCGCTCAAAAGGTTAATCACCGTTGGCGCTTCGTATTTCAGTTGCGGGACGGTGCCGCTCCACAATCATGCTTCATCTGCTTGCCTTGCAGTTTGCCTCTCACAACGGATCAGATCTTGTCGTCACCGTAGGGGCTACATTCAGAACGGAATATCATCGAATCCGTCATCGATCGACGGTTGCTGCGGCGCTTCCGACTGCTGCTGCTGCGACTGCGTATTCCCGTAATGGGCTTTCAGCACTTCCTGCGCTTCCGGCGACTTGGCGATCCACTGCTGCATCTTCTGCGACAGTTGTTCCCACTTCGCAGGATCGAATTCATCGAGATCGAAAATGAACGACTCGTTGAACTGATCCGGGCAAGTCTGCCCTTGCGCGAGCGGCATCAATCCCTCGATGTTGGCGTAGTCACCGTTATGCTCGATCAAAATCTGACCGGGCCGGCCGAGGATCTTCGACGGATCGAAACCGCCAGCGGCCTCGATATCCTTGTCGTTGAACTTCTTGCCATACCACGCTTCCATATCCTTGCGCAGCGCAGCCTTCGCATTGAACGACAGCCGATACTTCTTGCTCGCGGACATCGGCATGCGCTTCACGCCTTCATCCGTTTCGACATCGATCATATGCATCGGCAGTTCGAAGTGCACCAAGAGTTGCCGACAGTAATCGACGTTACCCTTGTACTTCTTTTCCTGCGTACCAAGGTCAATGACCCGGTAACAGCGACCGATGGTCAAACCTTCAGGCGGCTTTTGAAAATCGCCGCTTCCCACTTCTGCTCTCATTTGACGTTACCTCGTTTTGTGAGAATTGAAAAAATGCTACTAGTCGCGATTGTCCTGCGACTTCACTTCCAGCAGCGGCAGCAGTTCTTCCCGGCTTACACCGAAGGCGGCAAGAACCTGATCCCGTTTGTTCTGAATCTCGTGGGTTTTGATCTTCTGGTTGAAGGTCGTATCACGAGATACCAGGTAAACGTAGGAATCGAAGTCAACCTTTTGCACGATCCACTTGTAGTCGAAGTCGGCGTCGAAGTCGATATCCGGCTCTTCGTGAACCTTGGTAACGCGGCCGATCGCAACATCGACGTAATTGTTGTTACCCGGCAGGATGACCAGATCGTTTTCCTCGATCTTCACGGTCTTCGGAACCTTGAACGTGTATTCCTTTTTCTTGCGCGGTTGATTCCATTCTTCCTCGGCGGACCACTGGTAAGTGACCGCGATCGTGAAAAAGCTGTCATCGACAGCGTTGATGATTTGCTTCGTTTTCATTGAATACTCCATGGTTAAAGATGCGGCAGGAGTTTCGGCATTTCGCCGGTCTCGTATGCCTTGGCAATTTGGGGGATCATATTTTCCCCCGCAGTCTGACCATTCGGCAGTACCAAATGAGCCAGAAATTCTTCCTCAAAGATTGTGATGCCGGACTCGACAGCTTCGAGCTTCGCCTTGATCACGATCGAGAGTGCGCGCCAGCGCTGGCGACATCCCTGTTCCCATGCTTTGAATGCCTGAGCTTCGCTGCGCGCGCGGCCGGTCTCGGTATACATGAACTCATCGTCATACCGGCTCGGCATCGGCAGGACAAACTTCACCTGTTTGCCTTCCATGGTGAATCCGATCAGCGCGCGAGTCTGATCCCATCCGCTTACGAATTGATCAGCACCATAGCGCTGCAAGGTGCGCTCGATTTCAGCCTTCGATTTCTCGACACTGACATTCGTGTTCTCGGCGTATCGGGTCATTACTTTTCAGCGGTCGGCAGGAGTTTAGTCAGGACTTCGGACCACGGCAGATGCGACAGGTCGATGATCTGAACATCGTCATCGCCATAGTCGTTGCCGCGATATTCAGCCGGGTCGATCGGGCAGAGCGAATCTTCGCTCAGAGAATCTTCCTCGATTTGCCGACGCAGGTTTTGCTTCTCGATGGTTTCCGACCACTCGCGGTAGCCATCATCATCTTCGAATTGCTCATCACGCATGCGATCATACGTGATATCGATAAGGTCTTCATTCATCGTCTTCGATCTCCTTTTTGCGGTAGGTAGCGAACGGGGTCTGAATCTCGAACCCGCCATCGAGCATCGAAGTGACCGCAGCCATATCCGGCCAATGGGCTTCAAGGTTTTCGTAAGCGGTGGCACCATCGATGTCAGAGAAATCGGCAGTACCGGCGCTCGCGCGTTGAACGGGAAACGGAAAATTGCTCATGATTTTTGCTCGCTCGTTGTATTCAGAATTGCATTATAACCCGAAACAAATTACAATGTCCACATGAAAGTGAAAACGAAGCCGATCTCGGACAAACAAATGTCGTCCATACATATAGCATACCGCGAGTGGGCGGAATTGTTGAACGAGGCTGGCTATTCTGTTAACAAAGCGATCGAAATGGGGCTGTTGAGTATCGACATACCCTTCACCGAGGAAAACGTGAAGCAGATATTTGGATATCTTGCGATCAAGTATTTGTTCCCGGAGAAGTTTGACGATGAAGGCAAGACGAAGCATCCCCGGCTCACGACCACGCAAACGCAATTGCTGTTCGATACATTGAACGCCAACTTTGCCGCGAAGTTCGGGATCTCGATTGCCTTTCCGGAAAAACCTGATGAACCTGAAAATAGTTGACCGCGAAACCTTTTATGAGTACCAGTGCCAAGGCGCATTTATTCGAGTCTCATGGCTAACTGGCAGAATTGGTGATACGGTATATTTATGTCTCGATCCGCTGACTGATGAGCAAATCATGAAGCGTTCGATCGAAAATCTTCAGGGATTTTTCTAATGATTCAAGATGTGAAAGATTTGCGCGCGAAGATCAAGCGCACCGGGTTGTCGTATCGCCAGATTTACGAAGCGGTCGGCGTCAGTCAGGGATGGTTCATGCGAATGATTCGTGGCGATTTCCATGAACCGAATACCGAGTGGATGACGAAGATCAACAACTTCCTCGAAGGATACCTGGTATTGCTGACGGAACAGAAATGATTCGTTTCCATGTAATAGGCGAAAACCCTTATGAAGATTTCACTGATCAGGAATTGATCGATGAAATTGAATTTCTTCGCGAGGGTGATGTGAAGTCGGTACAGATGATTATCGCTGAAGCATGCTGCCTTTGGGCGCTGGTGAATGAGTTGCAAATTCGAAAGATGATCAATCTGAAATGAACTGGCTCAAGCGAATGAAGTATCGGATCTTGACCTTCCATGATTACGGAAAGGTCTTGAATCGATGCGCGACGGTCGAGCAGTATTTGTTGGATTGCTACCACGATAAAAAGCCGCTGCCTGATCGAACGAAGTGCCGAGAGTTGGCGCGTCAGCTTGGAGTTGATGATGAGTATCGATGAATTCATGGAAAAGTACACGAGCCGAGTGAAGCGCATCAATATGGATGACGAAACGGTTCACCAAGTTCGGCTCGATATCGATCACCAGAGTTTTACACTTGACATCGAGTGCGGGAACAAGAAGCATGCGAACTGGTTTCGCCGGCAACTTGCAGTCGCGCTGATCAGGCTGGTCGAAAATGAAAGTTCTAGTAGCGTGTGAATTCTCGGGCATCGTGCGCTCGGCGTTCGAGGCTCGCGGTCATGAAAGCTGGTCAGTGGATATCGAGCCGACCGAGATCCCCGGCAATCATTACGAAGGCGACATCTTCGACTTCTGGTGTCAGGATGTGATCGGACCGTTCGAGTCTTTCGATCTGATGATCGCGCATCCGCCTTGTACCTTTCTCACCAATGCCGCAAATCGCTGGCTGTATGAAGATAGTTCGAAGGGTACGGCTGAAGAAAGGCGCGAGGACCGCGAGAAAGCGATCATGTTCTTCGAGCAGATACAGGCGATGCCGATCGAGAAAAAGGCGATTGAAAATCCGATCATTCATGGTGATGTACTCGATCGAGTCGGTCGGTATCAGGATATCATTCATCCCGGCGACTTTGGGCATCCGGAAAAGAAAACGATCTGCCTCTGGCTTTACAATCTGCCGCCGCTCATGAGTACCATGATCGAGCAGTATCGCGAGCCGAAAGTGCACGAGGCGCAGCCGGGTCCGGAACGCTGGAAAGAGCGCAGCCGGTTCTTTCCTGGTATTGCGAAGGCGATGGCTGAACAATGGGGATGAACTGGAAGAAGAAAGCTTCCGGCTCCGCTCGATCGATCAGCAGCGAGACCCATGGCGCGCACCTGAGTATGAAGTCGGAGAAAGATTTTACCATCACGGTTTACCGGACGAAGCCTGACTTCGAGAACCTTGGGCAGGCGAAGACGTTCAAGGAAGCGATTCAAATGTGTGAGGATGATGCAAATAAAAAAGCCGCCTCGGAAGGCGGCTTGCCGACAGCTATGAGCGAGGTTAACTTGTAGGCAGGGGCAGAATATCAAAATGCGGCATGAGTGGGAAGAAATAAGTTTGGCAACGCCGGAAGATCCGTTCGCAGATATGGGTCATCGCGGCGCGCGTCGATGTAAGAACTGCGGAGTCGTGCAGCAGCGGCAGGCAGAGTATTCATGGATGCGGGTTGTCGGCTACAAGTGGCATCCGCAGGTCGGTCGATGCACTGGCAATAAAAAACCCGATTGACCACGGATAATCAATCGGGTTTAATTAGGACTTCGGTACGTGGGGTACCTCGAAGAGTAAGCACATTGATCGGAAAAATGCACATCACCCTAGCCACTTGGCACGAATTTTGCGCCCAAGCTGGTACCAATGTCAAGTCCCTTCTGGCCCCATACCGTTGCTGGTGTAGCAGTCACACGGAATTCGTTCTCAGTTTCGCCGCTTAAAATCAGGCGGCTGGCAGGGTTCATCCGGGACGCTGGCCGCTTAAAAGACTTGGCACGGAGCCATCAGGAACCGGACTCCAACCGCGCGACAAACTCAGCCACTAGGCATCGCCGGCAGGAGATCAGGACCGTTCACGCGGCCTTTGGGTCTCCTGCGCTCGAAATCTAACCACCGGCATCCGAAGCTTACCGGGGGCAATTATATACTCCTAGCATGAAAAAACCCCGGCATGGACCGGGGTTCTGGTTGATGTTCACACTTCAGCAAAACTTATTAGCTGATGTCGAGACTACGCCAACCCACTTCGAAGGGCGCGGCGGCGATGGGCGCGGGACCGACGACACCGGGGACGATAGATCCCGGAAAGCCGAAGCCGAGCATTACCTGGTAATTCGAAGCGTCATATGTGGTCAGGGTGGTATCGATACCGTCGATGGCGATTACGCTACACGTATCGCAGTCAACGGCAGGATTCCATTCGGGCAGGTCCACGCTGGCTACAGCCGGCAGCGTGAAGCAAAGGCCGAAGAGAATCAGCAGCGTTGCAACAAAGTTTTTCATTTGGATCTCCTATGCTCAAGTTTTACAACCATTGCAGTATCGCATTTTACGCTACTGGCAGAGGGTGTCAAGAAATGATTTGTGATCTATTTTTTGACACCGATTTTTCTTGTATGTTAAAATACGCTACAGAGTGGTTGGTGGCGCATTCAGGATCGTGCGCAGTCCTAGTCCAGCGAAACACTCTCGCAGCGACTTGCGAAAAGCTTCATCCTCGGGGATGCCGGTGCAAGTCCGGGCGCTGCGTCAACTTTAACTCAGGAGAAAATTATGAATGAAGCAACAACTTTCGAAGCACCCGATATGAGCGATGTCCCGGTGATGGTCGATCTCGCGGCTCCGCAGTTCGTATCGTTCCAGAACAAAGGGCTGATCGATCTCGAAGCTGTCACCACGTTCGGCGTCAACGTGAAAGAGATCGCGAATCCGTTCGGTTACTTCGGTACCGGGATGAAATATGCGATCGCAATTCTGCTGCGCAACGGGCAAAAGGTCACGCTCTGGCGCGGTAAGACGAAGCATGTTTTTACGCTCGAAGAGAAGAAGATCCGGAAAAAGCCGTTCCGGGTGGTCTGCATGGATGGTGAGAATATCGGGTTCACTGATGATCTCGGCAAGAATTGGGATATGTGGCAGGTATTTCGCGAGCTTTACTGCAACACCATGGATGAAAATGGCTGGACTATCCCGCGTAAGGCCGAACCGAAGGCGTACCATACGACCCTGATTATCGAGGGTGAAGCATTTCATAATGCCTACGCGAACAAAGGCTCGATCGTTCTCGAACGTCCGACGATTTACGAATTACCTGGTTTGCTGGTGCATACGGGTGGGTCCGATGTGTTGTTCTACAATAACATCAGGGTCGCGAGCCTCGAAGAAGACAATCATTCCGCGATGACCTACAACTTCGTGAAGAAGATGCCGCTGACCGAGGATCGGACACTCGAAGGCACTTACGAAGTCAAGGAAGTGTTTCGCAAGCTGGTGGTCAAGGGTGATAATGAGCATTTCATCCGGGACTTCGTAACCTGTCCGGCGAATACCTTCGAATCGCGCCTTGATCTCGAATGGGGTGATGTTCCGAGCGAGACTTTTCTCAAGGTCATGAGCGAGGTTGATTTCCGCGATGTGAACAACGAAGGGTTACTGCGGATTTATCAGGAGGCAACGCGGGAAGCGAAGCAACCGGTGTTCATGGATCTGAATAATATCGAGGAACAGCAACTTGAAAAGGCTTACGTGTTCCTCGAACTGCTCGGTTACAACGATGTTCGGAAATATAAGGTTCGCTTGAGCGATGAACTGAAGCCGGGTGTCATGGGTATGGCTTACGCTGGCCAGATTATCCTCGCGAAGATGACCTTTTTGCTCGGAACGAAACAGGTCGCTTCCACGCTGCTCGAAGAATATCTGCATCTGGCGAAGGGGTTCAAAGATCACTCTTACCAGTTTCAGAATCATCTTTTCGATCAGATCATCACTCTGGGCGAAAGGCTGGCCGGCGAGCCGTTGTGAAACGGATTGAAGTCAGCGATCATGCGCTCGTTCGCTATTTAGAGCGAGCGTGTGATCTGGATCTGGACCGGGTTCGCAATGATATAGTTCCGCTCGATGTTCAAGTCGCCGCGCTCGTTTGCGGCGATGGGCGGTATCCGATCGGCAACCAGTTCATTGCGGTGATCAAAAATTTCACGGTAGTCACGGTTCTGGATGCAAATCCGGAAAGGCGGGAAAAATGATACTCAAATTTTTATGGTGGCGCTGCGCCATCGTGGGCGAGGTAACTCCGGATCAGAATATCGGTCCGGGGTATCTGCATCGATACATTGTCTTTCCGAGAAATCGGTTCTTCAATGTCTACATTCACAAGTTCTTGCGATCGGACGATGATCGGCATTTGCATGATCATCCGTGGGCGAGCCTGTCGATTCTTTTGAAAGGGCGGGTGTCTGAAGTTACCGAGACCGGCGAGCGCAGGATCAGGCGATTCCTGCCGGTGTTGCGTGGTGCGCAACATGCGCATCGCATGGTACTCGAATCCGATTATGCATGGACGATTTTCATAATTGGGCCGAGGGTCCGGCGATGGGGATTCCTGACAAATCGCGGGTGGATCTATCACAAGGATTACTTTGTCGAGGATTTCAACCGGGATATGGCCGAGCAACATCTTTCGGAAATTCAGTGAGTCTCAGGGATTACCAGGTAAGAACGACCAGCGCTGCTCGCGATGCGATTCGCAGGGGTTATCGCCGGCCGATCATCGTCGCGCCTTGCGGTAGCGGGAAGACGCATATTGCCGGGGGGATAGTCCAATCCTGTCAGGCGAATAACGCTCGAACGCTCTTCTTCGCGCCGCGCCGGGAGTTGGTGTATCAAACGCTCGAAAAATTCCTGCATTACGGCATCGACGCCGGCATGATCATGGCAGGGGAAGCGCAAAGGCTTTACGCCAAGCATCAGATTGCCTCGTTCGATACGCTGCATGCCCGCGCGATCCAGCGCGACAAGATTCCGATGCCGGATGCTGATCTCGTTATCGTGGACGAGGCGCATTTGTCCCTGAGCAAGGGCAAGCAAACGATCCTCGATCACTATCGAGACAAGATCGTTATCGGCCTCACGGCTACACCGACTCGAACGGACGGAACCGGGATGGGTCGGTATTACAACTTTTTAGTCAACGAAATCACGGTTCGAGAATTGATCGACTTGGGTTATCTGGTCGAGCCGGCTTACTTTGCGCCTGATCATTGGGATATGAGCAACGTCAAGACGACGAAAGCCGATTACGTTGTGTCTTCATTGTCCAAGGCTGTTGATCAGCCGGAATTAATTGGTGGTATTTATGAAAACTGGAAAAGGCTTGCCGGCGACAAAAGAACGGTTATTTTCTGCGTTAATCGAAAACACTCGCGTCATGTTTGCGAGCTATTCTGCAATCATGGAATTCGAGCAGAGCATGTTGACGGAGAAACCCCGAAAGACGAGCGAGCCGGAATCTTTAACCGAGTACGATCGGGCGCGACTCAGGTACTTTGCAATGTGTACGTTGCAAGCTATGGACTTGATATCCCCGAGCTTGAATGCGCTGTCCTCGCGCGACCCACTAAATCGCTCGGACTCTATTTCCAAACTTGCGGCCGAGTTCTGCGACCCGCGCCCGGTAAAACCGGAGCCATCATCATCGACCATACCGGCGCGGTTGAAGAGCATGGTTTCCTCGATGATCATATTCCGTGGACGCTAGACGAAGGCAAAGATATCCGGGAGTTGAAGAAAGAACAGGATGCTGAAAAAGGCGAGCCGGTAGAAATTGTCTGCACCAATTGCGGCAACATTTTTTCCGGGCAGCGCGAGTGTCCGCGATGCGGTCATGAGTTGATTCCCGAGACCGAAGCCATCCCGTATAAAAAGGCCGATCTGAAAAAGGTCGATAAGACTGACCCGGCTGATTTCTATGCGATGCTGATCTATTACGCCAAGGAAAAAGAATACAAATTGGGGTGGGCTGGTCATACCTATCAGAAGAAATACGGCATCCCCCCGCTTCACGGTTCGATCAATGAGATTACTCCGATCCCCCCGAATCAGGAAGTATCCAAATTCATTCAATCGCGGTTAATCGCGTATAGGAAGGCTCAGGCATGAAAACTCACGGCAGACCTAAACCCGGCGAGCCGGAAGGCTGGCTCTTATGGGGCAAGCCCGATCCGAATAAGGAATATCTCTATCGTTACATGGATACGCAGACGCTTTATTCTGGTCGCACGGTGATTCAGATCCATTGCTATGCTTATGAGATTATCAAGCGAACCGAAAAGGGGTATTGGATTTTAATGTCCGATGCCTATTGGCCGCGAGGCAAGGATGATCCGATACCGCGCGATTGTCAGAAGTTCGTGCTTGATGTCGAGGATTTTTTGCGGGTTCTGGAACGCAGGAAGCACCGGGACGGTTATGCGCCGAGTCCGCCGAAGCGCTTTGCTTATATTGATCTGGATCATGCGTGGTATTCGTTCAAGATCCGGAAAAACCGGCAACAGGAATATGTTGAAGATAATCTGAAACGGATTCAACGGGTGCAAAAGATGATCGATAAAGGTGATTTCGAATCGTCTTATGCAAATAAACTTTATCACGAGTGGGATTACTAATGAGTAAATTTCGCATGAAAGTCATTCTTCCGAACAAGGAAGAAATCGACAAATCCAATGAAGTCGGTGGCGTTACCGGCTTGCTCTATTATATGGCTGGTCAGCCGATCGGCCGCGTTGTATTCGAAGAGCGCGTATCGCCGGGTACCGAGGGCAAGGCGGAGTGGAAAGAAATTATCCCTGAGATCGTTCAGGCCGCGCCTCAAGTGATCACCAAGCCGAAGGTCAAATCGCAATGAGCGGCGGTATTGGTGGCGGCTTCAGTCCGGGTGGCGTGATCCGGCTTGCGGTGCATACGGTACCGAGCGAGCCGGTATCGGCCGAGCCTGACCCTTGGGATGCCGAAACGGTTGCGGAGCAGCGCGGGTGTCATGTTGTTTATCCGGACCCGGATCAGGTTCAGCTTGATATTGATACCGATGAGCAATACCAGGTATTCCTGCGCAGGAAACAGGATTGGGCTAGTCTTGAACGGCATTATGATGTGCCGAAGTGGCTCGGCTCGGCAACGACGACTTCGCAAAACGGGAACAAACATATCACGGTGACGTTCGATCGCAATCTGGATCACCGCGAGCGGGTATTGATGCAAATGGCGCTCGGTTCCGATCCGATCCGGGAACAGTTAAACTATTTCCGCATACTCCGGGGTGAAGAGAATCCGAGCCGGTTATTTGAGCCGAATGAATAACGCGCTGATTAGTTATTGCGGGCAGTACCGGTACTGGCTGAAGCGGGATGTTTCATTCAGTGAAAGCCGAGTCTTTTTTGTCATGCTGAACCCTTCGACGGCTGATGCCTCGATCGATGATCCGACTATTCGCCGCTGCAAAGGGTTTGCGAAAGATTGGGGTTATGGCGCGCTGACGGTGATCAACCTTTACGCCTTTCGCGCGACCGATCCGAAAGAATTGTGGAAAGCATCTGATCCGGTTGGGCATAACAATGATAAGTGGATTGAATATATTTGCGCCAATTATCCGGGCGAGATCACTTTCGTTTGCGCATGGGGTGCGAATGCGAAGCCTGATCGGGTTAAGCAATTTGTTGATCTGGTTGCTAAGCATCCGAAGGTTAAATTGATGTGCCTCGGCACGACTAAGGCTGGTGCGCCGAAGCATCCGCTCTATATCAAAGCCGACCAGCCGCTTGAGCCGTGGGATGCGAGCGCATACCAATAACCCGAAGCCGATCGAGGAAGCCGAGGGCGGGATCACGCTCGAAGCATTCCTATTACTGCTCGATAAGGTTCAGAAGCATGGACCGAATTATCTGGCTCGCTGCCCTGCGCACGATGACGGTAGACCGTCGCTTCGCGTGGCTCAGGGTGAGCGCGGCATTCTGGTGAATTGCTACGCCGGTTGCTCCTACAACGAGATCGTTAAAGCCCTTGGCTTACGGCCGCAGGATCTTTTCACCGATGCACTCACCGAGAAGAGCCGGGATGAATACCGTTATCGGGCGGTACTGCGTGAGATCCAAAAGCTTGAGATTACCGTTTGGCAGTGCGAGCATGATATGAAACAGGGGCGGATGACCGAATCGGATATGGAATATTACCGCGAGAAGATTCAGGAATTGATTAATCGACGCAATGAGCGCGACGACTTAAGGCGAAAGCATGGGTTCCCGAAAAACGATTAGCCGCTCGCCGGCTGACGATTGGTTTTCCAAATGCGTCAGGCTGGCCGCGAATTACACTTGCTACCGCTGCCATAAGCAGCAATCGCCCATGGAATGCTCGCATATGTTCTCGCGCCGGCATCGCACGATCCGCTGGTGCAAAGAGAACGCCGATTGTATGTGCAACCAGTGCCATGCATGGTACGGTGAAAATCCGGCAGACTCCGGGGAATGGATTACCAGGAAAAAGGGTGAGAACGTGGTGAACCGGGTTCGGATCAAGCGGGAAATGAGCCAGAAAGTATCGAAGATCGAGGAAAAGGAAATCGCAAAGCACTATCGATTGGAGTATCGTCGCATGGAGCAAGAACTTTTGAATGGTGCAACGAAAGTCGATTTCACCAGTTGGCAATGAGCGTAACTACCTATTACCTACAAAATGGAGCAATCATAGAATTGGGCGAAGACGAAGCCATGCCGATTGCCGGGTACGCGCCGCCGATCAAGCAAACCCTGCCGTGTAACTGGTGCACCGAGCCGGTGCCGGTCAACGATTTCGGTGTACCCTATAACGGACATTACCGGCAATACGAACGCCGGATAGCGATCTATTGTTGCTATGAATGTTCAATACGTGAATATGATTTCCTGTTTGAGCATAACCCCGAGAGTCCGGAAGTAGCTGAGCCGGTTCCGGAATCTCTGCGCCGATACTATTTGCAGAACCATTAAAAAAAGGGGCGGAATATTTTAAACTCCGCCCCTGAGTTAAAGCCGCCTTTAACATCGCATCGGCATCACGACCGCGAGCCGTTCGCCTTGCTGGATCTTCAGCGCGCTCGCGTCGCTCGCGTTGTAATAGCGGACCAGTTTATCCGGATCGAAGCCGGCGATGGCTTCCTCGAAATACTTCCGATTGACCCATGAGCCGCGCACGTTCACCATTTCGACCTTGCCGCTCACATGATCGGAAAGCTTGATCTCGCCCCCGGTAATGGTTTTGAGCTTGATTTCGCGGCCTTTCTGCGCCGGGATCACGCGATCGATATCCGGGTATCGGCCTTTATCCTCGATCGGGTTTAGCGCCTGATCGTAATACCCCGGCTTGTAGTCGGTCGTTTCGAAAACGTGAAGGCGATGCCCATCGCAGCCGATCAGGCGCGAGCCATCAGAATAGAGCCAGTTCAGATAGCTGCGAATGTCGGCCTTGCCGAGTGCCTTGATGCACCAGTCTTCGGACGTTTTGATCACTTTACCAGGTAACGGCAGGAAATGACGATACAAGTCCGCGAGACATGCGGCTTGCTTGCTGTCGATTTCGAGGTTTTCGGAAAGTTCGATCAGATTTCGCAACGAATGCCATGCGGCGCGCTTCGTAACGTTCGGGATTTGACTTGCCAAGTTTGCGATTTCATCAATTTGCATTTGATATGCTCCGGTTAACGGTATCAAGTCGATACCCGGAAGCGCACTCCGAAGAATACGCAACCGGCTAGCTACTCGATAGGATCAGTCGGCCAGATATTCGCATCGCGGTATTCATCGCAGCAACCGGTATAGACCGGCTTACCCTGCGCGAGCAGTTCAGACGGTTTCGGCTGCGTAGGAATACACTCGTTGCAAATGTCCGGAAAAATATCCTTGTCGGTTATGTCGGCACCGCAAAAGCCACATTTAGGCGTGTAAGGCATTACGCTACCCGCCTTTCGCCGCGCTGCACCCTGCCGGCGTTGTGGCGGATGGTAGCGCCGACGATATCGTAACTCTCGGCGGATTTGCTGCCATCCGGATCTTTAAAGACAACCTTGCCCATCCACTTGACGGTACCGCCGCCGCAGTTCGCGAGAAAAGACGCGCAGTCTTCGGCGTAGCGAAAGCCGGCGACATACTCGTTTTTGCGCCGGACCGATTGATAGATTTTGAACTGTAATGGACTCATTATTTCCTCGCTGCTTTGTTCCAGCCGTAGACATAGCCGGGATCGTCCGGCCGCGCCATGGCTTTTGTTAAAGGGTCGCTATGATCGATTTCATATAGCGCCGAATACGCAATCTTGCGCGTTTCCTGAATCTCAGGCGTTGCCTGCGCGTCATCGTTCGAACCGAGCAAGCCGGCGATATGCTGCTGCGCGATCGCAACAACTTCCTTTCGGCTGATTAACCTGGTATTCGGCTTCCCCCGCTTATTCAGGGGACCATCTAGCAGGATTGCCAGCCGGTTCCGCTCTTCGTCGGAAAGTTCTATCTGTATGTTGGTTTTCATTTTAACCTCGCTGTTCGATGCGGATTGCATCGCTTAGCCGGCTCAATTGAACCGGCTAAACGCTGCACTAGGCATAACGTGCTGCTAATTGCATTGCGCGACCATAGGTTGCGCCGCGATGCATGTGAAAAAGCTTTTCCGGATCACTGACGCGCGCTAAATGTTTCAGTTTGCTTGCATCGATATAATTATCCGGTTCGATCACTTCGCAGTTTGCAGCGCTTACCCATTCGACATCGGCATAGCGTTCATACGTTTTGCCATTGCGCGTTTTTGCGGTTTCCTTTCGATCGCTGGTAGCGATGCCGATTTTAGTCACCGGTTCACTGTAATAGCCGAATTTTTGCGGCTTGCCGATCCAAAAGACAATACCTTCGGTTCCGATTTTAACCTTGCGCCCTTTAAAGACACGGACTTTTTTGCCCTTGGTTATTTCGCGCGCTTGAACTTGGGCATTATTTTCAATAATGCTGATCATGCGTGATTTGCAAAAGTCGCCAACAGCTTTCCAAGTTTCCGGCGTTGCGTCGGCTTTGGTAGCAAAAGCCTTGCCGCATCCGCCGCGCGTGGTTGCGAATTGAATGGTTTTCAAGTCTTCGCCTGTCCAGACAACCGCGTAAAAATCGGAATCGTGATAGCCATTATTTTCATATTCCATCAGGACCGCGCCTTTGTAACTTGCTTCACCTTCAAAATTGATTATTGCCATTTTCTAAACCTCGCTGTTCGATGCGGATTGCATCGCCAAACCGACTCGATTGAATCGGCTTGACGCTGCATTAGTAGCCGCGCTTTACTCGTTCGCAAAAATCCTCGCGCGCCTCGCTTTCATCATCCCCGAAGTAATGCCCGGTATGAGTGCTGGATAAATCGCCTTCGTTGAAAGCCCATGTTACCCAATCCGTCCCGGAGTGCGCTAAGACAATGTTGCGGCGGTAGTCGATAGCGTGAATCAAAGCGCCATTCGGCAATGCTGCGTCCCGGTTGAATTCGGCCGGCTCGATCACCTTGGCGATACCTTCCTGATTTTCGATAGCGGCCTTCAAGTGGTGCGCCATATGCCAGACTTCAAGCACCTTATCAGCCGCGAGATCAGGATTGATCCATTGCCCGCCCTTGAGAGTGCGCAAGCCTTCCGCGATAGTCCATAAATCCGGAATTTGCCCGTATTCAAAAACCTTGCCGTTTTCGTTCATGACTTTAATAACGTTCGAATTGTTCATAATAACCTCGCTGTTCGATGCGGGATTGCATCGCCTAACCGCCTCAACGAAGCGGCTAGACGCTGCATTAATCGAATGCCGCGCGGGCTTCGTAACCCTGATACGTATATTCCTGGTATTGGCTTTCGGCTAACTGCCCATCACGGCATAAGCCATCGGTCCAGTTATTGAACGCCTCGCGAATCGCCGGGTAATCATCCTTGCCGTATTGCTCAACCACGCTCGGCAGTATGTCGCGATCGAACATTTCGCCAAGCTCTTCGGCGTTTTCAATCAAGCCGTTTTCCTCGGCGTAATATTCCGCCAGTTCGAGCGGCGAAATGTTGAGCGCTTCCAGCACTGACAAAAACGTGTAGTCATTGCCATAGCTGCGCCGGTTTAGCTCTTCGAGATACTCGCTCAGGGTTTGCCATTCATCCATACTGTTAAAATCGCTCATTGTCTAACCTCAGTTTGTCCGATGCGGATTGCATCGCTTAGCCATCCCGTAGAATGGCTAAACGCTGCATTAGTAGTCTTGCAACAATTCCCGCATATGGTCGATTTGTTCGGCGTTGAACGTTACGCGCATATCTTTAGCGATATCCTGACAAGCGAAGTAAATCCGCTCGGCTTTGCGGCTGTCATCATCATAGCCGAGATTCGCGCACCACTCGCGGAAGCTGTAGTCTTCCGCATCCATATCGAGCAGCAAGCAATATAAAACGCTCGCTTGTGTCGGCGGATTGGTGAACGTTTCGCGCTGATCTGCGAGCACTCGCGAGCCGTTAATGCCTACTTTATCGCCGGTACGCTGGCATAGCATGCTCGCTTGCTGGCTTCGCGGTTCGATGCCGATCAATTCCATTAACCGGGTACGCTCGCCGCGCTGCTTTTGCGAAAGGCTGGTAAAGCCAGTATTCGCGCCCACGCGAGCCGGCGCGATTCGATGCCCGATGCCGGTATTGTATTCGGTTTGCCAGTTATCGAAACTGACTAGCCAGCGGTCGCATTGCCAGCCGTCTTTATTCGCGCCAATCTGCGCGAGTTTAACCGAGTATTTAACGCCGATTTCCTGTAAATATTCGGCTATCGCCTTGTCTTGTTCGTTGATCATAATAACCTCGCTGATAGTGTAAATCGGCAAACTGCCCATTAACCAGGTATCTGCCGGATGCCGCCAAATCGGCACCAGAAAGCCCACTCCGCAGAATGGGCAATCTGCTGACTACTTAGAGTTGACCAGCGCGGCGCGTTAATTCAGCCGCGACCAGTTCGGGCATATCCTTGGCGAAGTTTGAAGCCGGCTTGTAACCGGTAACGAAAGGCCGGCCGAGTTGAACGAAAACCGCGCTCACGTTCATAAGCTTGGCTTCGATACTACCCTTCGAGCGGCCGAGCGTTGCCGCCAGTTCGCGAACCGGCTTAGCCTTGCTGTAGGCTTCGCCGCTGTTTTCAGCATCCCAGAATTGCAGGTAAAGGCGGATAACTGCGCGCGTTTCGCTTTCGGACCATGCGCGCCGAGTTGTGATTTTGTGCATATGCATAGCTTGTCTACCTCGCGTTGAGTTGATTACGGAATGACTGCTTGACTGCGGCGAAGTCATGCCGGTTAAGGCTGCGAACCTGCGCGCGCTCATAGGTGAGCAATTCTTCATAAGCGCCGAGCCGATACAGCCGGATCATTTCGCGCGTAATGGTGCGCAGAGTGCGCGCGCATTGCATCGCGTGTTTTTGCTGCAAGTATTGTTCGATCTGTTTCATGTTAACCTCGCTGGTTGATAGTGCCGGATTGCACTGCATAGCGCGCCTGAAACGCGCTACACGCTACAATCAAACCATATCCCAGATAGTTACATACTCGCGACCGTTCCAGCGCTGGCAGGTAACATTGCCGTGATCATTGACCACGAGAACAAAGCCAACGCCGGCGTACTTTTCGGGGTATTCGTCAAGCTTTACAATGTCGTCGTCCATTTCGGCAAGGTCGAGCGACGGCAGGACAATCGCTTCATTGTCGCGAATATCCAGATGGCAAAATTCGGGCATGGTAACGACCGAATCGTTGAACAGTTCGACCGCATCATGGATACAATCGCCGTTTGCAATGTAGTCGTCCTCATCGCTGCATTCGGCCAAATCGCGCCAGTGTTGATCGCTCACGATATCGCTGCAAACTGTATCGATCGCCTTCAGGATATCGACCGTAAATTCACGGTTTGATACTCCGCCGATGTATGAGCCGGCTATCACTTCAAACGCCGGTATGGTTTCGAATTCGTTACGTACTCCAATCATGATATTAACCTCGCTGGTTTGTGTGTTGGCATCCTTGCCAAGGGTAGCAGTTTGTATTGTATATTGCAATACAAGTATTCGATTATCTTGATTCGGATCAAGGTATTGATGGGCTTTGCCTCGATTCCATGCTAGAATATCGGCAATAAAATCAATAACTTAAATCCTGATTTCCCCAAGTTTGTGAACTGGTTCGAAGAGTAGCCAAACCGCGACCGCTGAAGCTTGTTTGTGTCACGGCACTATAAGCACTAGTAACAGCAGCGTACCCAATTCAGGCTATTAGCATTCGGGCAATGTCGCCGGCTTGGCGTGATGTGTTGCGATTCGGTATGCAGCGATAGTGCACTCACGTCCCCAAACTGCCCATTATTGCGCTGGCCTTACTGCCCAATTTCTGAATTGGTATTGCCCCCAAGTCACTGCATGGTGACACGACCCTATGTCACTGGTCGGTGACCTGGAAAATACTAGGCTCCCGCGCGCGCGTTCGTTATTCTGCCGGCGATTTCACTGGTCGGTGACATTTCCAAAATCGCGCGCACCGGGGGGATTCGCTTACAACTAGGGTGATTCCACTCCCCTCTCGATTTTTTGGAATATTTTTTTTGTGTTGTGTTGTGCGTTACTCGCTCACGGTTGGGTTGTATCCTATTTTTGGACACTAGCCGCGAGTAGGTATATAATGTCGGTCGCTGCGCCCCTTTGGGGGATATTCCCGCAAGGGTGTCCCGGATGTGAGCCACGAGCGGACTTGAACGACACGACTCGCCGCAGCAAACATTATGGCAGCGCGCCCAATTGAGGAACGCCCAAAGTATGCAAAGGGGTGGGCAGGCATCCCCTCCCGCTGCCGCCAACTTCAGGAGCGAAAAATGTTAGTCCCTTGGTATATTGAATGGCGTAATCCGAATGGCAAGATTCAGGCGGCAGTCATCAATGCGCGCAGTCATGTGGATGTTCGAAAGCGCGCAAAAGCGATGGGCTGTAATAGTGAAATATTGCGGTCCGGTAAATATCGACTCATTCAGGAGAAATAAATGTCTAAAGCAAAGCAAACGCAAATCTTCATGGTCATCGATCGGTCTGGCTCAATGGTCTCGAATCAGGTTGAAGTTGAGGGCGGCATCAACCACTTCATCAAGGAACAGTCCAAGTTACCTGGAAAGTGCCAGATCCACCTTTACGACTTCGACACCATCTACCGCAAGGTGTTTTCCGCGCCGGCCGATCAGGCTCCGGAATATAAACTGGTCCCGCGTGGTATGACCGCGCTCTATGATGCGATCGGCAAGACCATCGTAGATGCGAAAAAAATCGCGAAAAAGGATGATTTAATCATTCTGGTCATCGCCACGGACGGTCAGGAAAATCATTCTCAGGAATACAAAGGGATTGCCGGGGCTGCGCTGGTCAAGGATATGATCGCGAAGCGCGAGAAAAAAGGCTGGCAGATCACCTTTCTGGCCGCTGGTCTGGATGCCTTCGCGGAAGGCAACACTCTGGGTATCGACTCCAAGAAACACATGCAGTTCGATAAAGCCAAGGCGGGTGCTACCTATGGCGCGGTTTCTCAAGCCGTTGGTCGCTCGCGGATGGCTCACAATGCCGGCAAGAGCGCGGATCTCGAATATACGGATGCGGAAAGAAATTCTGCCGTGTAATTGATATCTGACTACCGGGGTGTTATAGTCAAATCCTCCTGCCGACGACTCCCCTTGCCCTTGTCGGTGGGTTTCAAGGTTCACCATCAGGTGATTTGGGGGTAGGCGAGCATTCCTACCCCCGGTTTTGAGGAAAAGAAATGGACAAAGAAGAGTTAATCGCGCTCCTGAAACTGGCAGCTTCGCTCAACATCGATGGCGCGGATGACGCGCTCGAAACCATCATCGAAGTCGCGGATGATATCGAAAAGCTTCAGGTTCACATGCGCGAGATCAAGAAAATCCTGAAACGCTTGCAGCGGAGATTCTAATGAAACCGATTCTGATCGCACTGCTACTCATGCTGGCTCCGGTCGCCAGCGCGCAAACCACCTACACCGTCTGGATTCTGGTCTGGGAAATCGAGTGGGACAATGGTAACGGGGTCACGCAATATTCCCATGGCATTCACTCGAAGTTGTGGGGTGTCAAGGATCAGTGCAACGCTGCGAAAGATGCGTTCCTGAATAATACGCTGTCCGGGAGTCCGAGCGCGCAGTGTAAGAAAGGTCAGAGAACGTACTGATGGAAAAATTTCAAATGTGGCTGACCGGCTCGAACCGGATGATTCTGGTTCTGCTGATCATCGGCTTGGGATCGATGTTCTACTTTCCGATCCCTGAAGGGGTCAGTGAACAGATGGTCGGCTTTCTTCAAGGCTTGATGGGTGCCATCGTTCTGAGATTTCTCGACAGCAGCGAACGACAAACCGATCACTGGTTTCAGAAAAACGACGACATAATTTAATCAATGAGCGGGTTAGTGTAGCGGCTAACACGCCGGACCCATAATCCGGAACCGCAGGTTCGAGTCCTGTACCCGCCCCCAACACGGAAAAAACTATGAGCATATTGCAAGGTCATCATCTTGGCGCAATGGAAGCCTCTGGCTCCGATTGCCTGCCCGATCCGGAAAAGCAAATCGAACGGATCAATTCTCAGAAATCCAAAGTCAAAGAAGCGATTATCCTGATGGATGCGCTCGATGAACTGAACATTCACATCCCCGGTGGTGATATGTGGCTCACGGTGTATGGGCATTTACACGCCGAGATTCGCAGGCTTGATCAGAGCATTCAGCACTGGATGGATCAGATCGATGAAAAACCCGCTGCGTGAAGCGGTCGCTGACTACCTGCGGAGACTGAGATATGCGCACCAAGTACGGCAAGGAAATCAAGGTCGGCTGCATTCTGCAATCGACTAAATTCGGACATCAAGGGGTGCGCTTGACCTGTACCCATGTAGGTGAGCATCAGATATCGATGGTCACGCCGAATAAGGATATGACGATGCAGGCTGCGCCGATCGTCCTGACGCAACACGATCTCAATCATTCGTATTGGGATGTGGTTGAATATCCCTCGGAAAAATAAGCTATAATCCCGCCATGGGTAAAGCGACGACATTACCGAACGGTGTAAAGGCTGAACGGCTCACGGTTCGCCAACAGTTAGACGCGCGCGAAATGTCGATGCGCTTCGCCATGAAGCTGATGTCTCAACTTGCCTGTTTTGCCTTGGGGCTGGAAGAAGATCCCGAGACCGGGATCAAGATCAAACCGATGACCGCACCGCAGATCCGGGCGGCTGAAACCGTTCTGAGGAAGATCCTGCCGGACCAGTCCGCCATCGCCGTTCAACCCACGGATGACTTCGACAACATGAGCCGGGATGAATTGATCGAAATGCTCGCTGCGGTAGTCGCTGACCGGCCGGAACTGGCAGAGAACCAGGTAATTCGCGAAGCGGTGAACAAGGCGCAAACCGTGGTCGAGTTTCCGAAAAATGACTCTGCCTAAACGTCCTGCGGGATCTGCCAATCGCGAAAAAATCTCTGCCGTCGTTACCGATGGCGACAAACTGTTCCAGACCGATACCGGTTTCCTGAAAGGCCCGATTTCCTACATCACTGCGTCCGATGCGGCATGGACCCCTGACCCCAAGACTCGTGCGATCAAATTCACTGCGATCGGTGCTGGTGGCGGCGGTGGCGGCGTCGATGGGCAGGGTGCGACCACAAACGCAACCGCAGATAGCGGCGGCGGTGGTGCGACCTGCATCAAATTCCTCGAAACGATTGATTCCAGCTATAACATTACCATTGGCGCGGCGGGTGCTGCCGGTGCTGCTGGCAATAATAATGGTGGGGCGGGTGGCGACACCACGGTAGTCGGCAGTGTTGGTCCGGGGACCAACTGTAATTTATCGGCTGGCGGTGGGGCCGGTGGTGATGGCACATCTGGTGCATCGGGTAATAGTACGCGCGCCGGCTCCGCTGGTGGAACGGCAACCGGGGGTGATCTCAATCTTGCGGGTGGATCATGCCCGCCAAACAGCACAACCAATGGTGAGCGCGCCGGCTACACCAACCCCGGTGCATCGATCTTCCCGGCTGATGCTTACACGCGGAACAATACGACCGGTTTGGCTGCGAATAACCCCGGTACCGGTGGTGCGGGCGGTAACCAGATCAATGCGGGGACCAATCGGGCGGGTGGCGCGGGCGGCGCTGGCCTCGTGATCATCGAGGAATTCTTCTGATGCTCGATGGTGATCCCGCCTTATACGAACTGCGGCAGATCGTAAAACTTGCGGTCGCGACCCAGAAAAAGATCTCCGAAACCCGGATTCAGGATTATCATCCTTACCCGTTTCAGCTTCACGTTCATAACGGTCTTGATGATTCTGGCGAGCCTGCCCATCAGAAATTCCTTCAGGCTGCAAACCAGATCGGGAAAACCGTCTGCGCCGCGAGCGAAGTGGCGTGGCATGCTACGGGGATTTATCCGGAATACTACACTGGTCTCAAGATCAAGAATCCGAAACTCATTCAAGTATCGGGGGTAACCAATGACACAACTAGAGATATTTGCCAAGCCGAGCTTTTTGGCGATCCTGAGAACCCGGATGCTTTTGGTACCGGAACGATACCTAAATCCAAAATTGTTGGAAAGCCAGCCCGCAAGTCTGGCATTCCGAATGCCTTCGATTCGGTCAAGGTTCTTCATAAAAACGGGCATACGGTCACGATAAAATTCCGCGCCTATGAAATGGGCGCTGCGAAGTTCATGGGGCATCGTAATGATGTCGTCTGGGCGGACGAAGAGCCGCCGATGGATATTTGGAGCCAGATGCAGCGATCGCAGATTGCCCGCCCCGATTCAATCATCATTTGTACCTTTACCCCGGAGAATGGCGCAACCGAACTGGTTAACCAGATCAATGATGAGCTTCAGGCCGGTCAATGCCTGACCATCGCAACGTGGTGGGACGCGCCGCATATCGCGGATGTCCCCGGCCGGATCGAACAACTGCTGAAGAAGTTCCAGCCGCACGAGCGAGAAATGAGATCCAAGGGTCTGCCGGTGATGGGTGTCGGTTTGATCTTCCCGATCCCGGATGATGAGATCGTGATCGATCCGCTACCGATCGCGAACCATTGGGAACGCATCAATGGGATGGACTTCGGTTGGGATCATCCGACTGCGGTAGCCTTCCTTGCTTATGACCGGATCACCGACACGGTTTACCTGGTAGACGAGTGGGCGGAGACTAACCCGCTGGTTTCGGTCGCAAGCTCGGCTATTCGCTCTCGCGGCGATTGGATTCCCGTTGTCTGGCCGCATGATGGCATGAGCGTGGGTGACAAGCAGACCGGCAAGAAATTGCATCAGCTTTATCGGGATGAAAAGGTCAACATGCATAACACATGGGCGACTCATCCCCCGGTGCCGGACACCAAGGGCAATATTGTCGAGGGATCGGGCGGTTATTCGGTCGATGCTGGACTTCTCGATATGTATAACCGAATGGAAACGGGACGGTTCAAAGTTTTCAAAAATTGCCCGAAATTCATAAAAGAGAAGGGTCAATACCACCGAAAAATGAAAAATGGCAAGTCTGAGATCGTGAAATTGAAAGATGATGTCATTTCGGCGGCTCGATATGGCATTATGATGTTGAGATTTGCCCGAACTGAGGTAATATTCGTACCTAAGCGGAAACGCCGCGTTGGTGCGAGAATGCCGAATGCCCGAAGATAAGGTACCTGTCAAAAGACGCCGATTCCTGAAAAAGGATTACGACTTCATTGCGAAGTTTATCAAGGACGAATTTCAGAAGCGGAAAACCCTGAAAGCCCGAACCGATCACGAAGCGCTTTGGAAAGAAGTGGATCGTCAGGTTCGCATGAAGCCTATGGAAGTGCAGAATCCCGATCCGGAGATGGATTGGAAAAATGCGCTCGAAATGGGTGATATCTCGACCGCATCGGAAGTCCTGACCGCTGATGTCATGCGCCTGATCTTTCCGCAGGACCGAAAATCCTTGGGTGTTCACTCCGATGTCCAGATCAAACGCCTTCAGGCGCGATCGGACAAGCCGATCCCCGAAAAAGAAATCGCCAAAATCCAGCGCAAGGCCGATTCCGAATTGCGCGCGTTGATGACGCAGCAGCATAAGGATTTTGGTTTCAAAGAACGACTGAAGTATTCTCTGAAGGAAGGTTTGCATCACGGCTGTTTCGTTGCCGAGGCGGATTGGGAAGCCGTTCAGCAATATGCCATGGGTGGCGTATTCAAGGAAACCGAATCGCCGGTCTGGATTCCGCATTCGATGTGGAAATGCTATCCGGAGACCAACTATCTCAACGCCAACATGATCTATACCGGCTCGATGATTATCGAGGAAGACAAGGAATACGATTGGATCATGCGGCAGAACAATTTTATCAACCTGCGGCAACTCAAGGATAAAGTTAAGAACCCGAAAGATCCGATCAAGTTGCTGAAGTTTTTCGGCAACATTACCGTTCATCGGGAAGGTGATAACGTTTATCTGCCGAACATGAAAATCATTGTAGCGATGGAACATGAAACCGTTCTCTTCGCCAAGCCGATGAACAACATTTCGATCATCTACCGGGGGTACGATCCGGTCGATGTCACCGACCCTTACTACCTGTCGCCGCTGGTCAAGCAGTCCACGAATCAGCGTATCCTGACCATCCTCGCGAACAAGTTTCTCGATGCGATTGATCTGAAGCTGGAACCGCCCGGTGTGTACGATGGCAATGATCCGACCATGGTTCAGGAAGGTGGACCGAAAATCATCCCCGGTTACATGGTGCCGACCAAGGGTGCCGTTCAGAACGTGAAGTGGCTGGATGTCGGTGATCCTTCGTGGGCGCAGGCTCCGCTGACTTTCTTCAAGCAAGAGATTCAGATGGGTACTGGTGTTTCGAACCCGCGCGCCGGGATGGAACGCCAAGCTGATCGCGTCACGGCAACACAGATCGAAGAAGAGTCTGCCGGTGGGCAGGTACGCACGATCGATTTTGTCGAGACTGTCGAGATCGGCATCGAGGCGTTCTGCTACATCCAGCATCAACTCAACCGCGAAAAGCTGAAGAACTACAAGGTGTATAATCCGGATATGGGTATGCCGGATTTCGATGATTTCTCGAAGAAAGATCTGCCCGAGTTTGTTCATTTCGAAATGATCGGTTCGAAGGGTGTTCTCACCGAGCGTCGTCGTGCGCAGCAGACTTCGGAAGTGACTACGTTCCTGTTGGGGAATGAGCGCACCGCAGACCTGGTAAATACCGTCGAAGTGGCTCGCCAGATGTATCAGGATGCCGGCCAGAAGAATCCGGAACGGTTGCTCAACCTGTCCGAGGATAACGAACAGATGGCTCGCGCGATTAAGCTTGTGCAGCAGCGCATGGCGGAGATCGTTGAAGAACTCAACGAAAAGGTTCGCGAGCTTACCGCGAAGGTTGCCGACAAGAGCATGCAATTGAACAACGCCAACGACCGGCTTCAGCTTCGCAATGAGCGCGCCGAAGGGATGGAAAATCACCTTCGAATGGAAATCCGTGCGCTCAAGGCGCAGATCGAGCGCAGCACTCAGTTCATGCAGGAGATTGGCGATATCTCCGACGAGGTTCAAAAGAACGAAAAACTCAAAGGTGAAATCGAACGGTTGCAGGAAGCCGCGAATGCGACTGTCGATCAGCCGCCTGTCGAAACGAATGTGGTTCCGATCGAGTCTGCCAAGCCGGAAAAACCGGTGGTTCAGACCGCGCCGGCTGTCATGCTGGACATCGAGCGCCCCGGTGGGTTTGTCATTACTCGCGATGAAAACGGCGATATGGCCGGTATTATCCCGGTCGAAAGTGCGGCCGAGGTACCCGGTGAATGAATAATGAAGCAACGGACAAATTGCTCGACACGCTAAATACGAATGTCACGCATCTGGCAAATGGTGTTGATGCGCTTACGCATAAAGTCACCACGCTCGAAGCGCAGATGGGGACGTTGATCCGGCTGGAAGAGCGGCAGATCAATCAAAAAGAAGCATTGGCGCGTGTCGGTAAGCACATCGATCGGCATGATGATGATATTGCGGAGTTGTATGGTAAGGTCAATTCACTTCGGGTAGCCGCGAGCGTGTCGGCAACGAAGCTTAGCTTCATCGCGGCTGGTGCCGGCATTGTCGGCGCTGCTGCAATCACGATCGTATTTGAATTTATCATTTTGAAAGGTGGGTAATGTCGATCACCCGGCAGCAAGCGAACACTGCGCTCGGACGCGCCACTCGAAAAATGGCGGCTCAGTATTGGGAATATAATTCTCAAGTTACCTGCGCGGTTGTGCGTGTTGTTGTCAGCGAGGCAAAGCGGCGCGGTGATGCTGCTGCTCGCAATGCGGCAAAAGCAGTGCTGCGCGAGATTTACGAAGATATTTTTGGCGCTGGTAGCGCGGTAGGCAATCGTCGTTTCAAGAAGTGGGTGCAAACGTGTTGCAGTCCGCAAAATCCTGCGCCGCTCGGTCTTCCTGAGCATCCGTTCAATGATGTTGATTTGAGTGACGGCTTCGATGTCGATGCCGGGGATGTGATTACGTAATGCTCGGTGAGAACAAAGATGTAGCGTTTACCTGGAATCTTGGAATCGGGAACACCGATTACTTGGGCATTGCTGGCAATTCTGATTATCTGCTGGATTCGGTAGATGATGCGATCTGCATTTTATTTACTGCGCCAAAAGATATGACCTTGGATTCGTGGTCATTCTATATTGCAGCCCATACCGGAACTCCGACCGTTCGGGTCTCTATTGAAGGTGTCGATGCGAATGGCGATCCTGATGGGGTCGAAGTAGTTGGTCAAGATTATGCATTTGCTGTATCTGGTGGCATGCTTAGTTCAACGTGGACTGTCAGCGGAAGTATAACCAAAGGGACGCGGTATGCTTTCGTCATTCGCGATGGAACGACCGGCACGAATTTGAGTGTCACTGACAATATTACCGTAAGGGGTTGGACGAATCAGTTTTACACGCATACGCATTTTCGGACTTCGGTTGATTACACGACCGGTCCTACGTGGGCAGCAGTAGCGCACGTTCAGCCGCTTTTTACCATCCACGATAGCAATGATGTCGATGATCGGATTGGATATCCTTCGCAGATACAGTTAGCCATTAATCCGATAACGGATGTGTTGAATCGAATTAACGGGATTAAATTCAAAATTCCTGCTACTTTTGGTCGTCGCGTCAAAGTAAATGGATTTCAAATGATGACCCTTGCCGATCGATTGAATGGCACTGATTACGCGCTCGGAATCTATGAAGATGATTCGTCAGCGACGGTCGTTCATGAGTCCAGCACGATTACGGTCGAAGAGCGAGAGGGCTCGGCTCAAATTGAGCAATACTGGATGGATGGAGTTTGGCTCGACACTGACACTTTTTATTGGGTCGGCATCAAAAACAAGCAAGGGACGGTCAATCAGTTCACTGGTATCTATAGTATGGACGCTGATATTGAAAATAATATCGGTGCCTTTGCGCATGGGGATAACATTGATATGGGTACGTGGGTCAGCGGAACCGGGTGGGTACTTGAAGCGACCGGCGCTATTCCTGTCCACGCTGCGCTTTATATCGAAGATGTTGATCATGGTGAGGAATTAATTCATTTGCCTGGAAGTATTGAGTTATGAGTGAAAGTTTCCGTTTAGGCGCTACTTTAGACTTTCAGTTTAATACGAAGCGCAATGGTCCCAAGACTTTATCGGGTACGCCGACAATCGATGTCTATGAAGACAATTCGACTACGCAGGTTCAAACCGGGCTGACTCCGACCGTCGATTTTGACAGTGTGACCGGACTCAATAACCTGCGAATTAATGCGACTGCGGTGAACGGATATGAAGCCGGGAAAACATATCATGCTGTTCTCGCGGCCGGTACGGTAGATGGCATTTCTGTTGTCGGATGCCTTGTCGCCAAGTTCACGATCGAGCGCGCTGCGGTTAATGTCGTTGCAATATCAGATTCGAGTGCGGTTGCTGATAATCTCGAAGCTTCACTGGAAACGATGATTGCCGGAACTGCCTCGGGCGGAACGCCGGCATCGGTTATCAGCAATATTACCGGGGAAGGAGATTTAACCTTTGTGGGCCGAGCGCTGATTTTCAGGAATGGTCCGCTGAAATATGAAGCTGGAATCATTACCGATTACATTAGTAATACCGGTACGTTCGTTTTTGGTTCGAATACTTTTACGCAAGCTCCGACAACTGAAACCTTTGTGATTGTCTGATGAATTTATTCAATTGGTTAGCTCAAAACACTGCCACGGTCGGCGGCGGATCTATTGTTCTTGGTGCGGCTCGCGATGGGTATCGTTTAATTTCTGATGCCTTATCGGACGGAGACAAAATCGAGTATTGGGTCAGGGATGGCAACAACCGCGAGCATGGCATCGGCACTTATACTGCTGCGGACACATCGATTGCCCGGACGACGGTTCTGGAAACGATTGATGCCGGCGTTTACGACAACACCAATCCTTCGGCGTTGATACTGAGCGGGGCTGCGTATGTTTATGTCACCGCAAATGGGCTGGAAGCCGAGCGGAGTCGTGGGGTTAAAATTGCCGTATTGAGCGATTCGCTCGGTGCCGTTGCACCGCATACGATTCCTAGCTGGCCGGAAAGGCTTGAAACGATTCTGAATGCATTGGGTGCGCAAGTCACGGTCAAAAACTTTTCAATTAATCAGCACACTTTCTTTCAGGCAAGAACGCAAACTTTGTATGGCACTTTGACTGCGGTAGATGCGGCAATCGAGTGGGTACCTGATGTCGTCATTGTGAGTTATGGCTGGAACGATGGAATCGTTGGCGCTGACTCGCGGACCGTAGCGCAAATCAAAACCGATGCGGAAGATGTTTTTGATGAACTAAATGACGCTTTGCCGCATGCGCTTTTGATTTTTGCGGAGCATATGCCGTATGACAACGTAAATTTCACCGCTTCGACATCAATCAAAAATAAAGGGCTTCCCCCTGCCTACATGGAAAAGCCTACGGCCGGCATTTACGCTAACACATGGACTGACACCATGCTTGAAACCGTAGTATCGAGCGGCTTGAGTGATCTGTTTGCGGATTACGATGACATTATCGACCATATAAAAACCAACATTACGGAAGTTGATGCATCGATTAGTCTGCATTATTTTTATGTCGCGCGCCTCGGGTGTTGCGCTTCGGATGGACTTCACATGACCGAGTTGGGAAGTCAATTGTTGGCTTCATGGGTTTTGAAGGAACTGCAAACCATCAGCGCTTTCACTGATCTGGTCAGCCCGATCGTGGATCAGCAGATAGAACTCTGGAAAGATCCGGATACTCTTTTCTCGGATTATCTGACGGATTCGGGGGATGGCTTTACGCTCGCATATCCCGGTGGGCCGAGCTATGAACAGGTGCCGACTCAATGGAGCCGGTATAAAGATTTGAATCCGCAATTCTGGTACCACCCTTACAAAGGGTCGGTGCACCAGCATCCGAAAACTTTGGGCAATAGCTCGACCACGCTCAGCGCATTGGGGATTATGATGTGCAACGATTGCCCTCCGGATGAAACTGCTTTTATATCGGTCGATGGCGGTAGCTGGATCGGGTTGAGTGAATTTCTGACGGACAACAATGGTAACGGGATTTACAAATTTACGCTCGGCGGGTTGTCGTTATCTAATGGTGCGCACACGGTTCGGTGGTTGATCGGAGATCAGGTTTATCCTGAAATCGACATCACCATGGTAGCGCCTTAATGACCGGCGCGTTCGGTTCCGAGCCTTATGGTGATATTCCTTTTGGGGGAGAGCCGCCTGCGGTAGTAGCAAGGGCTTTAGTTGCCAAAGGCGCGGTCACTACGCTCGCGCAATGGGGTGGGCCGAAAACCAGATTCGAGCCGCTTTTCACAAAAGGCGGCGGCGGCTTCAAGTTTGGTTTGCATCAAGAAACTACCAGGCAGATTGCCAAGCCCAAGCAAGAAAAGCCGAAGCGGGATTTTGCCGCCGAGATTCAAGTCGCTTTCAATGCGATGGTTCGCATTGCCGAGGAACAAGCCCGGATTGAGGCGGAGCGCGCACGACTTGAAGCTTTTCGGGAAGAGCAGCGGGAGCGCGAGGTTGCGCTTCGAAATCTGGAACGAATCGATGCGCTGCTCGCGGCGCGACAGGAAGAACTGATTGCGTTGCGGCTCCGGGCGGAAGAACTTGAGCGGCTTCGTATCGAGCTTGAGATCTTGCGCAAAAAGCGGCAGGAAGAGGAAGAATTGGCGATCGTGATCGCATTTATGGCAAGTCACTAATTAGTGACAAAAAGCGAGGAAAATACTATGATTAATGACTACTTGACGATGTTGCGGGAAACCGCCGAGTTTCAGGCTTTGATCAAGCACCTGAAAGATCAACGACCGGAAGTTCCGAGATACATCCCTGACCCGGATAATACCGAAGAATGGAAGGAGAAAAGCTTGATACGTCAAGGGTTCAATTTGTGTCTCACTCACTTAGGAGAAAAGACTGATGAGTAACGAAGCGGATGGTCAGAACGCCAATGCTTCCCAAAGTGCCGGGGGCCAGCAGGCCGCAGGCGGACAGGGCGGCTCGACTGATCAAACCATGGCGGAAATTGCGGCTGGTATTCAGGACCAGCAAAAAACTTCCGAGGCTGGCGACAAGAACGCCAGCAAGCAACAGCAGCAGAGCGCACAATCCGGCTTGCCGGAAAACATGCAGCAGATGCAGGATTACTTCAACCAGCAGGCCGGTCAACTGACTCAGCTTCGCAAGACGGTCGAAGATGCAACTGCCACCCTGAATGATGTTGCGGATCGAGAGAATAAGCGTATTCTCAACGAAGCGGTAGACAATGCGGTAGCGAAAATCAACGAAGGCGTGGACGGTAATGCAGGTTTGGCCGACACCTTTCTGAACCATGTGTACCAGAACAATCCCGATTTCAAAAAGATCTTCGATAATCGGGATGAAAATCCGGGGGCGCTCGACAAAGCGCTCGGCATGTTGAAGGAAGAGTGGAAAGGCATGAACACGAAGCAAATCGACTCGCAGGTAGCTGAAAATCAGAGAGCATTGCAAGAGTCCCAAGGCAAAGGCGGAACCGCCGAAACTCAGAGCGGGGATGAAGATGCCCGCCTCGAAAAATTGTCTGATGGGGATTTCATGAACGAAATGCGCGCACTCGCTGCGTCTGGCGGTTAGTCAGGCAGGCGGCGCATTTCGAATGCTTAAGGATATGAAATGACTGTCGCAAGTTCGGGAGTAGCCTCCCTCAACCAATATCCGGTCAACTTTCAGTTGATGCGGATGCTGCTTTTGGCAGCAAAGGAACGAGCGCCGTTTTTCGCCGGGACTCTTCCCGGTACGCTCGAAAAGAATGCGGGCACCACTTCGGTCAAGTGGGAACGCATCGAAAACCTGACCAAGGTCACCACGCCGCTCTCGGAAATTTCGGGAGCATCCCTGAGTCTGCCGACCCGGCAAGGTGTCGTGCCGACCATCACTCCGGTCACTGCGGCAATGGTGAAGTACGGCAACGTAATTCAGCTTACCGAAGAACTGGAACTGATGTCGGTCAACGCTCGCGCGGCGAAGTTCATGATGACTCTGGGTGAGAACGCGGGTGCCTCCTACAACGCGATCATGGCGGCGGAGTATGCGAACGCAACTCAGATCCGCTACGGTGGCGGCGTTGCTG
>JAAUYB010210227.1_pt1 | contig 43540 bp, 66 predicted proteins | sample 7278071 | NCBI WGS metagenome assembly JAAUYB01 (sample SAMN14350121, study PRJNA611818) | marine sediment metagenome | isolation source: surface marine sediment (1.8m) | place: French Polynesia: Moorea | collected 2018-08 | reverse complement strand
TCATCAGATGGTGATTTACTGAACAATCCTGACAATTTAACAAGCGCTAACTTGATAGATGTAGCTGAATATATTATTAGAATTGAATTAAGAAACACACGCCAATCTTTAACCTTTGGCGGTGAATCAGGAAATCAGGCTTATATTGATACGAGTGGTTACACGCTTAATTTAGGTGATGGTCAAAGTGCTTCAAATAATTTTAGCTCACTATTTATTTACAATAAACTTAGTCATAATGGAGTTTCTGGTGTAACTCCATTCGATTTTGTTTGCGGTGCCGACAATGGAAATCAAACACTACAACATTTATCATACGGTACAGCGCAACAACAAAGCCACAGATTAGTATTACTTAGCGGTGGAAGGTTTACAAGTGTGCAAGGTCAAGGAAGCTTTACTAATTCGCCATACATGTCCGGTGCTACGCCATTTGATACGAATGTAGGGTTTTGCTATCAACGCATAACAAATGATGAAAATCAACATTTCATGTATGATGCGGATGGTGTGATATGGCCAAACGGCGCGATTTCTGGGAACATGCTACAAACCGATGTTTTCTCAATATCAAATCTTTGGTATGGTCGCGGATATTCAGGTGCTACGGGCTTGATTTCGCATACAGAAATGAAACTTGTTTTGCATGTTATAGCGCAACCGGAACTCACAAGCGCTCAATGTAGATGGATTATGAATCCAGATCAAAACAATTTACCACGTGGCCGATTTTGGGAGGAAATAGAAAGTCAGGACGCAAAAGACGTGGGTATTGGTATTGATGGTGTAGACGTTATAGGAGGCAGTATTACTACTCTGGTAAAGTTATTTGTAGATTTTTCTGATTTGAATGAAGATTCAGGAAGTTGGTATGTCAGAGAAAGAGTTTCAGGAAATAATACAATGGGATTATTAGTTAATTTTTCAGCAACAGCAACAGATGATTTAGTAAACTGGTAGGATGGCATTAAACAGCGTTAGCATATCGCCAATTGAAACATACAAAGTAACTGTAGTTCCTAACATACCAGGAACACAAGTAGGTATTAGTACTACTTCGGGGGTGGAAATCTTAGAAGTAGATTCAAACGGTTGTGCTTTATTTTTAGTCACTTCTAGTCAAACCATAACAGGACAGGTAACATTCCCAGATAATAGCAGTGTAGCCTTTAGTACGGATTTTGTTTTTACTACGCTAGGCAATGTTACTGAAGAGACAGTAGTAAACGTAGAGTTTAGGTATTCTCCAGCTCAACCGATAAGAGTGATAGATAGAAACCCTACAACGTTTGCAGGATATAACAATCTTTTGTTAGAAGATATCACTTTAGGTAAAAGAGATCAGGTAAGACATTGCTATAACATCAAGAGACTTCAAGCACTTACAGAGTATGTGCAGATTTATTCTCCAGCAACTGACACAAATGAAGTTAAGATATATGATTTTGACGATGTATTGATAGATACTTTTGCAATGAGTAATGTATCAGGAGATTACTATCAGGCTTCATGGAACTGGACAGATGAGAGTATACCAGAAGGTAAGTATTACTTAACAATAGAATTAGGAGATGGTGTAGACGTATTTAAGACGTTAAGGAGTGAACCTATGGATGTAAGGCTATTCCACACAGGGACAAGGATAGATTATACTAACTATGATAATGGATATGATATTATCTTTGAGCAAACCCCAAACATAAGTTACTATCTTGTAATTGATTCAGATTTACTAAGTATAGACAGTGATACAGAAGTAGACATATTCTTAGATGATCAGAACACGGGCACTTTGTTGCATGATGAGGTGTTAGATGTATGGAACTTTCAAACCAATTGTCCAGTCCCCTGGTATGTAGTTAATCAAATTACGACAGCTTTAGGAATGGATCAGGCAGAGTTAAACAGAGAGTCTTATATAAAGAGAGATCAAGGAAGCAGAACAACGTTTGGAGAGTATGGGTTGATGTACATGTACTCTGTAGAAGTTCAGAAAAAGGAGTATGATCAAATTAATTATTTTAACAGAAGCGAACCGGTATAATGGCATATAAAGGAGGAAGTAAAAAGAAAGGAAAAGGAGGAAAGAAGAAATGAGCAAGCTAACGAATAAGCAGGAGTTATTTTGTCAACAGTACGTTATAGATCTTAACGCTACTCAGGCTGCTATTCGTGCAAATTATAGTGAAAAAACAGCGGGCTCTATAGGTAATGAGAACTTGCAAAAACCTGAAATACAGCAAAGAATACAAGAAATACAAAAAAGTCTTGGAGATCGCCTAAAAATAACTCAGGAGAGCATAATAGAAGACCTAGTTAAGATTAAAGATAGATGCATGCAAGAAGAACCTGTAATGAAGTATGATCCTGTAGAAAAAGACATGGTTGAAACAGGAGAGTATAAGTTTGACTCTACAGGTGCTTTAAAGGCTACAGAGAGTTTAGCGAAACATATTGGGTTTTACGAAAGGGACAATAAACAAAAAAGCACAATAATTAAGATAGACTTCAGTGAAGATTAACATTAAGAAACCAAAGCTCACTGACTATCAAAAGGACATATTATACAATAACTCAAGATTTAGTGTAACTGCTGCCTCAACAAAGTGCGGAAAAACTTTTAGCCATATCTGGTGGCTATTCGAAGCAGCTCATAATACAAACCCTATTGATAGTTACTTACAGCCAGCCAAAGAAGGGAATAACTATTGGTGGGTAGCTCCTGTTTATTCTCAAAGTGAAATAGCTTTTGGAAGAATGTCCAGGAAGGTAGCTAAGACCGGCCAATATGATATAAACAGAAGTAATCTAAAGATAACCACTCCATTAGGCACTAACATACATTTTAAAACTGCTAAAGATCCAGATAACCTATATGGAGAAGATGTGTATGCTGCTGTTTATGATGAATACACAAGGGGATCCGCGGAAAGTTGGTATGCCTTAAGGTCTACACTAACAGCTACAAATGCCCCATGTAAACTAATAGGGAACTTTGTAGGGATGGGTAATTGGGGCTATCAGTTAAAGCTTAAGCATAAAGAAGACCCAGAATATAGCTTTCACAGAATAACAGCCTGGGACGCTGTAAGAGCTGGCATACTAGACGAAAAAGAAATACTACAAGCTCAGAAAGATTTACCGCCTAAAGTATTTGCAGCTCTTTATTTAGCTGAGTCAATAGAAGCAGATGATCAGCTAATCCAAAATGAGGCGATTACAGGACTCTTTTCAGCTCAAAAGGCTACAACATATCATGGAGGTAAATATATTACAGCAGACATAGCCCTAGAGGGTTCAGATTTGTTTGTAGTGTATGTGTGGGATGGTTTTGATATAATTGACTTTAAGATACTGGAGAAGTCGGCAGGGCCTGAGGTAATTAGCACTATTCAGTCTATAGCGCTTAAACATGGTGTTCCTAACTGGAGAATAGTGTTTGATTCAGACGGTACTGGTAATTTTGTCGGGGGTTTCTTATCTCAGTCACAAAAGTTTAGAAATGGTGGGCCTCCTGTATTTACTCAGACTCCTTACGGGGAAATGGTGAAAGAGGATTATGCTAACTTAAAAAGTCAATGTTCCTTTAAGGCTGCTAGATTAATCAATAGCGGACTAATAAGTATATCATGTGATTTAGGGGACTATAGAGGTAAGCTAATGCAGGAAATGGAAACAGTATGCAATATGTCTATAAACACGGATAATAAGTTAAGGGTAAGCGATAAAAAGAAGGTATACGAGATGATTGGTAGATCCTGTGATTTGTGGGACGCTATTATGATGAGGATGTATTTTGTTGTTCATTCACATTTATCTGATCAAATGGATAATCTTTATTACCAAGGGAAGGTTTAATTGATTTGAATTTTCACCTTATTTGACCAAGATGTAAGATAGCCTTTGAGGCTTAAATCTAATATTCTTGATTTCAGTATTTGATTAAATCTTGGCATATCTATTGATCGTATTTTAAGCCACACCATCTACATTCATTTTCATTATCAACCCTTCTTTCAACTGCCTCATCCATTTCAGAGCACCAGTGATAAGTTGGGTCTTGTTTTCGTAAAATCTTCATGATTCCATTTGCTACTTCATCATTAGGATGATGCTCGATTATTGAAGCAATCCGGTCATTAAGGTTTTGCTCTATTCCTTTCAATTCATCTCCCATACTCCTTTTTATTCTCCAACCATAAGACTTAAAAAAGCTTTCTAAGGGATACCCTGTCAATTCACTGATCTGATTTAATTTGAATAAAGAAACAGACTGACGGCCCTTTTCCAGGTTAACCATGGATGTTCTTGATAAACCTATCAATTCGCCAAACTTTCGCTGGTCTAATCGAGTAGATTTTCTAGCATTCCGGATGTTTAAACCCACAGCCTTATTCAATTGATTTAAAGGCAGTCTATTACTAGGGAAAGGTTTAGCTCTGTAAAAACTGATCATACGGCACAATATGTGATTTTTCTTTCTGTTTTAAAAATTCTTTGTATTTCATATTTTGCTCTTTTTAGTCTTGTTCTGTCTGTCTTGGTTAAGTCGTGACATTTTCGTAAATGTTTCCGTGTAAAAAAAACTTATCAGAATTCATATGCTCAATTGGATATGTCCAGTACATAGGAATATCTAAGGCTTGAATTCCTTTTTCACAGTATTCAGGCCATTCATCGTCTTGTCTTAACAATGCAAACATGCACCACTCCTGAATCCACTCAACAACATAGTAATGAAACTCAACGCCATCATCTAAATTCTCCTCTATTCTAATTATATCATGAACATAAACCTCCTTGTCTCTGCACTTTTTACCAATATATTCATCGCTCATTTCCTTTGTGTACTTTAAATTCAAAATAACTCCATTTTCAACCTGCCCGGAAGGGGGAGAGAAAAATCCACCATCAATAAAACCCCAATAAACAAATTCATTTCCATCCCATACTCTAAACTTAAATTCTCTTTTCATTTTGCTTTTTTTAGTTTTACATTTTTAGTATTTCATTTGTTAATCTCAATTACCTTCTCTGTATACTGATTCATCTTTCTTAGGAACTGTGGCTTAGTCAGCTCATAAGTATTAAAGTCTTCTACTGTCTCCTCCAGGAATTGATTAGCATCTTCCATGTTCTCCACTTTTTCAATGCTGATTCTTGATGGGCCTTTCGTTTTTGGTGGGCCTGATATCTTAGGTATTTTCATTTTAAAAGTTCATTTTTTAAGTCTCTGATTTCTATATTCTTCTTTCTTTTCACCCGACAAAATCATGTCATACCATTGCTTTTTAAGGGTGAGATGTAACGTATTAAATCCCATTGTCAACTATTCACAGTGATTCTTTAGTGATTCCCCCATTTCATGCCATCCGCAACCATCACATACATCGCAGTACTCAATGTGTTGGTTCTGTTTTCCATTGACTTTGTCTAACCAGTCTAGTGCATCAGTAACTATTTCAACAATTGTGTCACGACCTCCGAAACTTTTAATTTCAACACCTCTTTTTTCAATGAAAACATTCATACTCCCTACACCCCAGAATTGAAAACTAAACTCATATTCTTCAGTGTATTCTTCCACCCTTCGCATTAGTGCTTCTAGTATCATTTTCGATCGCTTTTTAGTACTTTTTACCATGTTTGTGAGGACGTAATTTGTTGTACCTAATTTTCGCTTTTATATGTCCCTCTAGGTCAATATTCCTGAAGGCTGCCAAATCCATTACTCGAATCATAATGTCAGCTAATTCATCTTCGAAAGTATTCTTCACATTCTGAACAAATGAGACTTTAAACCCTTCGTCTATGTTCCAGCCACTTACAGACTTCACTCTTACATTGCAGTAGTTATCAATCCTATCGGCCTCAAGTGCTTCACTAACCTCTGAATGAATTAGTGCAAGCATCTCTCCAATATTCTTTTCATCATCAAAAAACCCTTTTTCCTTGTTGTTCTGATGTATTTCTTTTGATAGTTCGTTTATCATGCTATTGATTGGTTTTAGATTCTAATATACCAAAACTATAAATAAATTAATTAAAATACAAATTAGTTTATAGATTAAGTAAAAATTTTATATTCATCTCAATTCAAATTTTACAGGTAGTGTAATTAACATCCAACTCCTTTGACATTTATTTTTTTTACATGGATTGTTAAATGTTGTTTTGCAAATATCACATGGAGTGTAATAATCAGCGTATAGCTTTTTCTTTTTTAATTTCATTTATCTAAGTATTTTATTTAAAGTGAACTGCAAGATTAGGCAAATGGCTAGAAATAGGAACCCCCCCTTCCCCCTTAAAAAAAGGAAAAGAGAGGTTTTGCAATGCCCGAGGTTTCCGTTTTAGGTTCCAGTATACCGCTATTGGTTTTACATCTGCCCCCTCACACTAACTTCTTAGCTATAGTTGATACACGATCGCAGATGCTTTTTAACGTCTTTACAAGTAGTTGCTTGTATAGTTGACGTAATTTAATACCATTCCCTGGGAGCGTCTTAAAAGATCCGCCTTGAAGTTCATCAAGGTAAAGACTCTTTTATTTTGTAATAGAGGCCAAAAAGACAAAAACCTGCCAGTTTGAAGTTATCGCCCTGAGCAGGTTTTTAAATAAGATCTATGTAAATAGTATTTACTTTCTATAAAAATGATACTTATTTAAAAACCCATTACAAATCTATATGCTTTTGTTGTTAATTACAAAAAATAATCACATTAAAACGTGATCTAACACTTTATAAAAACACATTAAAACGTGTTTTATGTCGGTGTTAGCAAAAGTTAGCCAACGCTCTCGGTCTCGTCTATTTGAGTGTTGACCCTTATTTCTGTATGAATAGATATTTTTCCCTGACTATCTCCATGCCTTCCGTTTTCCCATGAAAAATGAATGTCTGACATTTTATGGTCGCTAATCGACATTTTACCTGAAAAGAGATAGATAGTTTTCTCTTTTCTTCGCTCTTTATTCATCCATCCATTTTCATGGTTGAAGTTGCGCAGCACCTTAGCTAAGTTTCTGCATAGTTGTTGTTATTCTTCTGGTATTTCCATCGCTCTGTAACTTTTGCTAACAAACAATAAGGTGAATGACCTTTGAAATGTTAGCGGTTAAAGTGATCATTTATAGGCTGGTCACATCACCTTATTTGTGTCGCTAAAGGCAACTCAGATTTTTTGATTTCTTTTTCTTCTAAGAAATTCCGTACACCCATCTGGCAAGCTCCAGTTAATAATCTATATTCATTGATGTTAACTGTCTGCTTCTTTTTGATTTGACCAACCAAGCTAAAGCCTGGGTTAAAAATTTCATCTTATGCAATAATTCTTTTCTGGAAATTGGAGCGCATGATAAAAAGGGCTATTATCAATTTCTCCAACTTGATGATTACACCGAAGGCAATAGAAATTTTCCCAATGCTCAGGGTAAGAAGCCATATTTCCTGTTCCTCTAAATTTTTCACATCCGCAATTAGGACAGAATAAGAAAGGTTTAATTATTGGAGCTTGGAATATGTTTTTTGGAGGCTCAATAACCTCTACTGTTGAAAGTAGAATTTTCAGTTTTTTTTTGCTTAACCTTGGCCCTAAAAATCGCTTCTTTAGTTTTCTCGGTAATTTCATATTTGATCGTTTTTTAAGTGATTAATAAATCCTGAAACCAAAACAGTAAGATTCTTTTCCCATGCTTTGGGACTGCGAGTAAATTCAGCAATATCGCAATGAAAATCATTAAAATTGTCTTTAGTATATCAATATTCATACTCAAATATAAGCAACTTTTTATATAAAACATAAATTAATTTGTATTTCTATTTATAAGTTTATATTTTTGATCTGAAATAATAGAAACAACAAATTATACATTGATTTAGCAGAAAAATTAGACAAATGAAAGAATTAACATTTTACAACGAACCATATTTGAAAGAAAGTCTATTAGCTTACACTAAGGAGCACATGGAGATAGATGCTTACAGGAGAGGGAAATGGCTACAAAAAGAAAAAGCATCTAATGGCCATTTTAAAGGTTGTTTTTACGGGTGTATGACCCAATCAGACGAAAACACATTAGAAATTGCAACTGAACAGTATGGACTTCCTTTATGGTATGTGTATGTAACAGAGGAAATATATGAGGGGTTACCAGGAAATGAATGGTTATCATTTCCTTACGAGGCTATAGAAGTTTTACCAGTAGGCATTGATATGAATAAAATCAGAAGCTTATGGAACTACAGATTATTAGAACGACAGCTGACCTTTTGCAAGGGTAATGATGATGTAACCAAAGCTATAAAGCAATGTATGAATTTATTTAAGGTTGATTTTGCTAAGATAGCAGCATGGTCAGCAAGGTCAGCAGCATGGTCAGCAGCAGAGTCAGCAAGGTCAGCAGCAGAGTCAGCATGGTCAGCAGCATGGTCAGCAAGGTCAGCAGCATGGTCAGCAGCAAGGTCAGCAGCAGAGTCAGCAGTATGGTCAGCAAGGTCAGCAGCATGGTCAGCAAGGGCAGCAGCATGGTCAACAGCAGAGTCAGCAGAATATCATATTCAAAAAAATATACTTTTTTCTTGTATAGAAGATTGTACGAACACCACCAAAAGTGTTGCTGAAATTATAGAAAAGGATTTAGTTAACGTCTAATTGATTTATAAGATGAAGCAAAGTATTAATGAATTAGAAATTAATGGAACTGTGTATGTTCAAAAAGACTCAGTATCTCAAAAAGCAGAGTCTAAAGATGGAATGCCTTACGTTATGATAAGGACTTACAGTGCTGGTGTTCATTGTGGATACCTGAAAAGAAGAGAAGGTAAAGAAGTTGAGCTGCTAGACTCTATTAGAATTTGGAAATGGTCAGGAGCTGCAAGTTTATCACAATTAGCAATGGAAGGAAGTAATGATCAATCTAACTGCAAGTTTGGAACACCGATTACAACTTCCCTTGTTTTAACTGAAGCAATAGAAGTTATTGAAATGACAGAAACCGCAAAGAAAAACATTCAATCTGTAAAATCATGGGTAATATAGAAAAATGTTCCGGTTCCGGTTCCGGTTCCGGTTACGGTTCCGGTGACGGTTCCGGTTCCGGTTCCGGTTCCGGTTCCGGTGACGGTGACGGTTACGGTTACGGTTACGGTTACGGTTACGGTTACGGTGACGGTGACGGTTGCGGTTACGGTTACGGTTCCGGTGACGGTTACGGTGACGGTGACGGTTCCGGTGACGGTGACGGTGACGGTTCCGGTTAAAAGCTAGCAAGTGAAAAGTTATACCAATACAAGTTTGGCAGAAAGTTTTAGATGAAAGAATTAAAATTTAAAAAAGATGAATGTATTATCAGTTTTTGATGGAATATCCTGCGCTCAAGAAGCTTTAAATAGATCAGGTATAAAGGTAAATAATTATTATTCTTCCGAGGTTGATAAATATTCTATATGGGTAACTCAAAAAAATCACCCTAACACAATTCAATTAAGTGATGTGCAAGGCGTAAGAGCAAAAGATTTGCCTACTATAGATTTATTAATAGGTGGCTCCCCATGTCAGGGTTTTTCATTTGCTGGTAAGCAATTAAACTTTCAAGACTCTAGGAGTAAATTATTTTTTGAGTTTGTTAGGCTTCTTAAAGAGTTAAAAACTTTAAATCCTGATGTGAAATTCTTATTAGAAAATGTAAGGATGAAAAAAGAATATCAGGATGTGATTACTGATTATATGGGTGTTGATCCTACTGAAATCAACAGTGCAATTTTTAGTGCTCAAAATAGAAAGAGACTTTACTGGACTAACATTCCTATTAAAAAACTACCTGAAGACAAAGGCATATTATTGAAGAATATAATTGGACACGGATATGTTGATAGACAAAAGTCCTTTTGTCTAGATGCCTCCTATTACAAAGGAGGCAATGAAAAACAGTATTTCCAAAAAAGTAGGAGACAATTAGTTTTTTTAAGTGAATCTGAGCTAGAAAGAGCCAAAGAAAAATATAAGGCCAAAATTTGGAAATCAGGAAATCGAATGGGAAATATGGTATTTCCTGATTCTATGGAGAAGAAAAGCAAAACAATATCTTCTACTGTAATAAAAGGGTCTAGAGAGACTGTACATATTAAAGACAAAAAAGGAATAAGAATATTAACCCCCATTGAATGCGAAAGGCTTCAAACTCTTCCAGATAATTATACTAAAGGAGTTTCTAATACTCAGAGGTATAAAATGATAGGTAATGGATTCACTGTTGACGTAATAGCTCATATCCTAGAAGGCATTAAACCTCAGCACTAAAATTATAAACACTCCCAATAAAAACAGGAGTGTTTAACTTTTCATTGTAATTCCATATATAAACAATATTCTCCTTTATAGTGATATTTGTCCCCTCCCTGTATCCGTAAAATTTTCCTTTATATTTTAATTTAAAAGTGTAGGTATCAAACATCAATCAGACCCATTTTGTAAAGTCTGTAAACTACTAAATCTCTTTTTCTTCTAGAAAGATTGCTTTGCTTAATTTTTATTAAGTCCAGCTCCTCCAGGAGTTCTCTCTTTGTGAACTCCATAACTTCTCTTACGTTCCTTTTTCCGTTCATTACAATTCTTAGAATCTATACAATCCGAGTTAAACCAATCACAAGTAGTACATTTATTCATAATAAAAAAAGCCCCTGGACAATCCAAGAGCTAAACATGAAACAAAATAAACACCTATAACCGCAACATAAACATGTTTATTCAAAAAAACAAGGGTTTAAGGATAAATATTTAATAGTTTATTAAATTGCTATAGTAAAGGTTAAAAACTCAAAATATTAAAAATGGCAATCGAATTTTTATCGTGTAATCCAACGGATACACCAACTTCTCAGCCGTTTCGGAAGTCTTGTTTAACTTCGATTAGCTCTATTTATAGGGTTGGTCTTATGAATGGAACATCAACAAATCCATTTAACACAGCAACCGAAACCAACAACACAGAACTTACTGCAAACATTACTACCGAGGCTACATGGACAGCAGCCATTGGGTTAGGTGATGAAAATGCTTTGTTCATGTCTTGTAAGTTTTCAAACACAGATACCCCTAAAGCTATAAGCGATAATGAGACTCTACCAGATGGTGAGGTACTCAGTGGAACTACTAGAAACTCAGGGGTTATGACTTTGACAGCTTACGGATATACACAGGAGTTTTGGAATGAGATCGTAAGATTTGACGGCACATCTCCAAAAGTTGTGTTAATTTCCAGAGATGGCAAAGCTTACTTTAAAGAACTAACAGATACGCAGGTAGATGATGACGAAGAGAACAGAATATCTGCTAGCTCTTGTAACATCTCAACTCCTGGTATCACATCAGGACAGAACGATCAAATAGATTTAAGGTTGACGTTCCCATATGATGAGATGTTCCAGTGGGCGGAATATGACGTAAGTTCATTCATATTTAACATTTAATGGCTAGAAAAAAGCCTATAACAGTTGAGAACCTGGGAAGAAGGTCACATGAAAAGGTAGTGTCTATACCGTTTGATTCGGTAGGTGCTGCCGCTTCCTTTTTAAGATCCTATAGAGGAACGCCCAGTTATTTTAAAGTAACCACGGAAGGATACTATTACGATAAGTTCAAGCAAAAAATAGTTAAAGTAGATGAGGACGATTCTGACCGAACAGGAGATCAAGCAACTGATCAGTGATGGAGGGTCTAAGTTTGGTAAAAAGTCCCTTCGAAAAGCAAAAGAACATCAAGAGGAGCTAAAGCAGTTTTACTACGATAAGCATCCAGAACTTATTTTCAATGAGGTAGACCCAATATTAACACCTCAAAAACTAACTTATTTCAAAAAAGTATGGCAAAACCCGACTAAGTCTATTATTTCTCACGCTGAAACTCATTTCGCTAAGATTATGGGGCCAGCTAATAGAATTATCAGGGCTGAGTTTGGACGAGATTTAAACAGTGCTACAGACTATAATCAGCATAGAGTTGTTCAATACGGAGGAATATCTGATTTAAAATGGTGGCAGGAGTATGGAGTAAAGTTAATTTTAACTGAACCTAATGCAGTATTATTAACTACAAAAGACAGTGATGATAACCCTTTTACTATTCTTGTTCATCTTGAAAGCATTTTTGACATTCATGCAGATCATAGTGGAATCCATTATATCATTTTTGTTGAGAAAAGGAAAGATGATAAAGGAAAAGAGTTTAAGCTTTATTACTACTATGATGATGAAAATTTCTGGATTTTTCGGGAAGAAGGACAAGGATTAACTGTAGTTACTGAAGTTGTAAATGGAGAATTAGTATTTGCGACAGGTAAACATGGGTTCTTTGCTTGCCCTGCTAATTTTCTGTACCCAGAAGATAGATTCCCAGATAACCACATCATCAAAAAGTCACCCCTTACTGATAGTATCGAATTGCTGTATGAGTATAGTATTTGGCATACATTCATAAAACATTATAAGTACTTCGGGGCCTTTGGTAAAGAAGTAACCCCAGAAAAACAGTGTAGCGGATTTAGAAACGAGGGAGGGGATTATTGCACAGGGGGGATGTACTACAAAGGTGAGGGAGCAAAGCCTACTAATTGCACAATGTGCAAAAATAAAAATAAAGGCTTAATGGGTGAGGTTGATGAAATACCTATTAACCAACAAAGAGACGCTTCCGGTGATTTCGCTGATTGGTCACGGGTATTCTTTAGAGTAGACCCAGATCACAATGTGCTAATATTTCAAAAGAAAGATTTAGAAGATTCCAGACAATTAGTATTAGATAACATACTAGGTCAGGGATTTGGCCAAAATAGAGACGGTGTAGTAGGCGAAACAGCTACAAGGGTAAGAGCAAGCTTTGAAGGACAGGAAGATACTTTAAATGAGGTTAAAACGAATGTACAGGATTCTTGGAGATTCACATTAACAGCAGGGGGCTATATGTGGAATTCAAATACATTCACTCACGCTAATGTCTTTTTAACTAATAAATTTTTCCTAAAGTCTGTAAGTGAACAGATAGAGGAGTATGGAGAACTAACGAAGGTTACTAGTAATGCGGCTGTATTACAACAAAAACAACTGGAGATAGTGATGTCTCAGCACAGAAACGATGAGGCTCTAATGAGTCGATTCGAGATTGTAAAAGTATTACAACCTTACTCTTTATTGAATCAAGAAATTATAAGAACAGATACAACATTAAACCCAACACTTAAACAAATGAACCAGCAGTTTCCGGAAATATTAGGAGAATGGGAACTAGACAATGGGCCTGTAGAGGCAAACTTTATGATGACAAATAATAAATCAGCTTTGTTGGATAAAGTAAGGGCAGAATTATTTCAAATATTAGATAACTATAATGAGCAAACTAATGGAAGCGATTCAGGGTCGCTCTAAAGAAAACCCTGAAAAAAAGAAACCTGGGAGACCAAGAAAAGAGGAAACAGATACTTTACAAGAAGTAAAAAATGATGGTCTTGAGGAAGGGCAGAGAAAAGGAAGTATAAATCCAAACTACATTCTAAAAAAGAAAGAAGAGAACTTTGTACACTACATGTTAGTGGATTGGTCGGAACCTCGAAATAAAGGAGGTAGACACAATGTAGAAGGATGGAGACCAACACCAAGACTGGTGAAAACAACTACACATGACTTTGTAAAAGCGTACAATGCAAGTCTAGAGGGATCTAAGTTATTTAAAGGGGTTAACAGCCCTGGTAAATTAGCTAGGATTATCTATAGCTGCAAAGATAACAAAGTAGCAAGCGAAGTAATCAAAAAGGCTTTTCACGGTAGGCTTAGAAAACTAACGGATTCAGGAGCGCAGCCAAGAGAAGCAGCGGAAAGATTGAGAGCCAAGTTTTTGACTAAGCTAAGTTTAAGGGGTGCTAATATCTTTGTGGGTGAGATTCTACACATCCCAGAAGAGGAGATAACAAACAAAAGGGAAAATAACCCTAGAGGCGTTCCTGGGTTTAATCCTGATGACCTTTATAAGTTTCCCTGGGAAACAGTAGAACATAATATTATTGATCTAGACTTTGAATTATAATGGACATAACACAAGAAGAGCTAGACGCTAAGGTTAACGAGGCTCTAGATAATTACAAAAAAGAGAACCCTCCTATGGATATTCAATCGGCATCTAATATGATTCAAAATGCTGGAGGTAAGGTTTTTTTAAATGATGAATCATTGGATAACTTTGTGAAAGAAAAAACTTCCTATGTTAGGAGTCAAGCATTGAACCCTGTTGATAAAGTAATTAAAGAAACTTTCGGAATTGACAAGGTAAATGAACACGAAAAGACAAAAGACTTTTTATTGAGAGGCTTTACAGAGTGGTCAAAGAAAAAGGGGGGTGAAGGTATAGATGAGGCTGAGTTTAACGCATTGAAGACTAATCTAAGCGAGGCGTTAGGAGAGATTGAAACATACAAAGGCAAAATAGAAGGATATGAGAAAGACAAGCTAAACGGGGAACTGAGCTCCTTGAGGGGTGAGGGAATTCCTATAAATGATCTTGATTATTCTGAAACAGAAATGAAAGTGTTTATGCCTGGGCTTAACGCTATGATTGATGCTGAGTTTGATTTTCAAAAAGATGAAAGAGGCTGGAAGGGCATTAATCGCAGAACAGGCGAAGTAGTCTTAGAAGGTGAAAACCGCAAAGAAATACCTAAAATAGTTAACGATTTTGTAAAAGGATTAGAAAACATTAAATTTAAGGTGCCGGAATACAAGGGCTCAAGGGCTCCAAACGGTACAGGTTCCGCTAATTTGACGGACGCAGACAAACAAAGAATTCAGGAAGAACTCGATAAGTTTCAAAAAGAGAACCCCGATAGTGGCTCAGGCCGGTCATATTGGGAAAAGGCCAGATCTCTTGGAGCAGACATACCGGTAAAAATCCAGAAACAATTCTTTTCGGATGCTGGCTAGGTTGCTAGTACTAATACAAACCATTTTAATTTATATATAAATGGCAACTGATTTTAGCTCGCAGCAGCTTCGAAAAGTAATTGTAGATTTAGAAGCTGATGATTCGAGACACTTACAAAAATTTGAATTAAGAGCCTCTGATGTAAACGTTTTAAGAATGTTTTACGATCAGAGAGATGCATGTCTTAGCGGTGCAGATATAGAATCGATTGAAAATCTAAGAAGCACAGAGCAGACACTAGACTTAAATGTCTATGATAACGAACTTCCAGGAGCTGGAACGTCTCGAAAGAGAATAGGATCTGGTGGATCTGGAGTCGGTGTAGTAGTTCCTTCTTTTTTCGATGAGATAGTTGAAGAGTTTGATATGTCTTTTGTTAATCAAATCAAGAGACAGTACGGAGGAGAAAGCGAAAATGCAAGAACAGCAATTGCAAGGGCTTACAGTGAGCACATGAAACACGAAATGATGATTCGAATTAGAAACATCTATACACGTGCTAATGAGCAATATGTAGCATTCTTAGAAGCTCAGAAATGGGCACTTAGTTCTACTCCTGATGCAGGTACTATTTACACTACGTTTACAGCGGACACTAAAGATGTACCTGAAGCTGATATCACTGGAAATGATGTAATTCAAAATATGAGTATTGAGTATACTCAGAACAATTTCAATGTTTTAGGAAGACCTGCACTTGTGCATTCTCCTAAAGGAAGAAAGGTTGTAATGGATTACAACGCATTAGGCCCAGCTAACAGCGAGAACGTAAGACAGTATCTTAACTGGTTCGATCCTTACGAGGATAATGAGATAACAGATGTTAACGCCACTGATAACGGTACGGCTTATTTAGTTGCTGGTGGTGGTGTTGCTGGTTACCAAAGAACTACTAAGTGGGATGCACATCCAGATGCGGTAAATGGTGAAGTTAACACTGGCGAAGATAGCTGGTTTAATATTACAGTAGGAGGCCCAGATAGCGGTATATTCTCAGATGTTCCACCTCTACAATTAGAGGTTAAGACATTCCAAGGGTACAGCGATACTTCTGGTACTTATGTAATTGATGAAGCGAACATAGATATCATCAAAGGGGTTGTTTTAACGGCTAACTTTGGTGCTCTTAAGTCACATACATCAAACACAGATCAAAGCACAATTATTAAATATACTTGGTTAGGATCTTAATTATGTCCTGGGGTAGTGCCCTCGCTAGGGGGTGCTCCTCTTTTTTAATTTAAAAATATGTTTGATTACGATTTATTACTTAGCGAATTTGAGGATAAGATAGGAGTAAGGGAATCTCTTAAGCCTGGGTTATTTCCTCTGTCTACATCTTTAACAAGTGCAGAAAATTTAATAGATAGCGTTAATCAAAGATTTTTAAAGGTTGAAACTCTTGATAAATGGCTAGAGCTGTTTGAAGAGTATTTGCCTGATGAGTGGGATATAGGAACACCATACGCACAAGGAGAATTAGTAAAAGCTTTAAATGGTGATCAATTTGTAGTTTATCAGGCGGTTATAGCGAATACCGGAAACGATCCTATAGCAGACGATGGAACGAATTGGGAGAGTGCTTTATCAGTAAGATTAAGGCAAATAAGAACAGAGAGCATAAAAGATTTTTTTAATGAGTTAGGAGCTAGTTCAGCTTTATTTAACGATAACGATAGAGTAAAGAAATCAACCAAAGTATTTAGAGCATCTTCAAGAAGGGACTTACAAACCAAACAAGGTAAATTCAGGGCTTTAAGGATTAATCCTTATGATCAGCCAGGGTTTACTCAGGTATTCCAGAAATTTGGAGCTTACTTGACTGCTGCTCAAACATTGCCGGTTTACTTGTACCATTCAGACAATGATACTTTTTTACAACAGTTTGATTTAGTTTATACAGCTTCAGACATTAACAAGTACACTGAAAAAGAACTAATAGATACAAATGGCAATGAACTTAAGATAACTTCTTATTCTGATCAGCAATACGGGGGAATTTACGAGATAGGATTCTATGAAGATGATTTAGTAGGAGATTTGTACACTTGGGATTACACATGGGACTACTACAGATGCCCAGGGTGCTACAATGATAGAGTGAGTAAAAACTACTGGAACATCTATAGCCCTTATATTGGGTTTATGCCTGTAGAGTATTCAAGCGACAAACTAGACAAGCCTAATACTCCAGATATGGGGGAGTACTTTGATCAATATGGACGTGATGGAGAATTAGCATTTAATTTAACGTTTAGTTTCTATGATGACCCTACCAATGTAATATTAGATAATGGAAGGTTTTTTAATATAGGACTTAAGTTAAAATATGCAATTGATGTCCTTACTTTCATGAAAGACTCAAAACGAATCAACGATGAGGCAGACATGAAAGCAGGAATCAAAGAGGTATTATATGGATCTGAAGAAACCCAATTTAATCAGCCAAATGAAAATCAAGATTATAAGGTTATTCCCTCCAGAGGATTAATTCCATTCTATGAGAAAGTAGTAAAACCGGAACTAGTCAGAATCTTCGGGAAGTTTAACGGAGAGCATAGAGGCTTGAGATCTATTGCTTAATTCAAAATTTATTGTATACTGATCAGTTATATCAGTTATTGTACATTTTTTACCGTTTATTTCAATGAATAAAAACTCGGAATCTTCAAACATTTTTTTAATTTCCTCTATTGCGTTCATTATTAAAATAACTCTGGTTTACTTTCTTTAGCCTTATTAAATACAAAATGCTTCAATCTATTAAAGTCTATTACAGGGTTTTTGTTTTCCTTGACAAAGTTCCATGACTCTTCTTTTACTACGCAGTAATATAAGGTGTTTAGCAGCCTGGGGATTAATTTAGAAGACCAATCAACTTCATTACATATCTTGCCGTGTTCTTTTTCTATTAAAGCACTAGTTACATATTTGTAAGCTATATCTTCCTCTATGCATTTTTTACCTTTTACTTCATGTCCTCCGTGAACTTTGGCGTGCTTTTCTTTAAACTCTGAGGTGACAATCTTAGCCCATGTGGTCCTTCCGTATTTATTGATATAATCATACCTTTTGATCACTATCCCCTCTCCAGTCCCTTTCCCGTCTTCTATTAGAAAAACATTATGTTTTAATTGATTGACAAATTGATCATATGTTCCATTTTTTACTTTTGCTATACACGGAACATATTCTATGTCAAATTCTTCTAGTAAATCTTTGTATTCATCATAGTGTAAGTATTGAAATTTCTCACCATTAGGTAATGGCTCATCAAGGTCTTGAACCACATCAAACACATAAAACCTATTCCATGCATCCTCTCTGTAGGTCTTTAAAGAATGAGGGATTAGCCATTCACCAAACAATCTTAGATTTGAATGTTTTTCAAAAAATAATATGTACTTTTTTCGCTTATCAGCCCATTTTAAAAACCCATGATTATCTTTTTCTCCGTTAAGGTGTCTTTTTCTGCTTCCTGCTTGTAGTCCGTCATCACTAAGCCACAAACTACCATTAGATCCATCTATTTTTGGGAAAACGTAACATTCTCCAAATTCTATTCCTTCTACTTCGGAAGCTCCAAACCTCTCTAAATGTTGATACTTTTTAAATTCCATTTCTTAATTATTCCTAAATAGTAATTATTATCATCTGAGATACTTAGGCAAAACCAATCTAACAGCAAATAAAAATTAACCCTATCGGGTCGCCCAAGCTTAATTTTATTTGCGTGTTAGAGCGAATTAGTTAGAAATCTTTTCATGTTCTTGATAAAACTCTCTGTCACTTAAATAAACTCTACTTCCTCTATATAAGTAAAATTTAAGGTCTGTACCTCTTTCTTTTCGGTAGCCGTTTTTTACATTGTATTCCTTACCTGTAATTAGGTTTCGGTACCTACCTGAATTTTTAATATTTGATAATTTCATAATTGATTAATTTAATTTAAAGTTAAAGTTGCCTAACAATATATAAACGCAATAAATAAATACTACTTTTTGCGTTCTTTAAGTCTTTTTATCCTCCATTCAAGGTATCTCACATAAAGAGCTAAAGTGCTATCAGCTAAACTAAGTACTAACCAAATTATTACAAGGTATAAAACCCATTCTACTACATTCATTGTTATTACTGTTTCCATATCGTATTTATTTAAAGTAGTTCACAAAAAACGTCATGTGCTTTGTGTTCTCCTTAAAACAACCGGTCTTTTTAAAAGATTAGCATACTCATTAAATATACCGTCATTCGATTGGATTATTAATGTATCTCTATTCATCAGGTAAATATAAACTTTTATAGGTGGCAAATCATTAAATACAATGTATCCTACCCATAGATTATCCACAGGCTCATAAGATCCCATTGCTTCATGAAAAGGCATGTCTAGCCTTATTTCTCCGTTATTTATATTCACTACAGTATGGTTAAAAAATCCTGTAACCATAGCAGCCATGCTATAAAACTCAGCAGGGTATAAATTTTCTATCTCTCTAATTTCTGTGTAGAATTTAGCTATCTTATTCCAGTCGTAATCATTCTCAAATCTCCAAGATCCTTGAACTTGAGCGAATAGCTTTGAGCATCCTATCATCCAAAGGGTAAGTAGTGCTATAAATAGGTTTTTACTTTTCATTTTCTAGTTGTTTATTCAATATTTGTATAGTTCTATCTTTCTGGTTTAAAGATTTTTCGTATGTCAAATACATTCCAAAAGAAGCTAAACATAAAGCGAGTATAATAGCTCTAAGAACCCATAAATGAGACCTTACTTTTTTTATTTCTATCTCAAGCCTTCTTTTAGCTATACCTAAATCTATTAATTCGTCTGTATCTACTATCATAGTTCTTTGTATCCATAAGCAGAAAATTCCAATACTCTCTGTATTCTTACTCTCCTGCTTCTGTTGTATAAAATAGTGTCTAAATAGATTAATCCTCCATTATGAAAAGTTACCTGCTGTCTAGTATTGCTAAAACAACAAGACTTTTTTGTACATAAAAGATTATCATACTTAACTTGAATCAATGCATTAAATGTAGAGATTACTGTTGGCGTGATTACTATTGTGTCCTGGAGTAATGCCCCGTCCTTCATTAATATCTCTGGCTTTCCGCTCCTGTAACTTACTCCTGACTTAATGTAAATTAAAGTTCGTGGAAATGCTTTTGGCTTATTAGCTATGCATGAGCATGCAATAAAGCTGACCATAATAACAGCCAGCTTTGCTTTAACCCAAATAAAATAACAATAATTCATTATATGCAATATAAATAACTTTATAAGCAAAAACAAATACTTTTCTGTATCTTTGATTAAATGTTTGAAACTATAGTAAGGCGGAACAATACATTTAATTTTGAAAGAGAGCTTTTTGTAATCCTTCAAACCTTGGAGCCTCAGATATTAAATCTTAATAGATCTCAGATGTTCGAAGGTAAGGACGCTTTTAGTAGGGATATACAGCCCGATTACAAACCAAGCACGAAGCGAAGGAAGAGAAAGAAGGGCCAACCTACTAACCGTGTTACTTATAGAGACAAAGGAGATCATTACGACCAGATGATTATAGAATATATGACCGGTAGAGCTGAAATAACCAGTACTGTAAATCATGCTAAATATTTAAAATCCAGATCAGGCAATGATGATTACTATGGTTTAACAGAAGAAAGCTTGTCTAAGATCAGAGACTTAGTAAACCCGTTGTTAGTAGAGAGATATAAAAAACATATTTTAGGATGATTCCAGTATCACAAGAAGTTCCCGTAAAAGTAGGCTTAGATAAAGCAGGAGAAACCATATTTAACGAATTGTATCCTTTAACTATAAGTGTTGGAGGGAATGATGTAACTTATTTTCGTGACAAATCTTTACAGGTTTGTGAGATCAATGAAGAAACTCAAGATCCAATTTTTAAAACCGTCAAAGATGATTACAAGAAAATGTACTTTGATAATTTTGGTGCCTACGGATTTATTTATGAACAAGATTCCAGAAATGTTCTAGTAGGTCAGGAGATAATGCAGCTTAATTTAATTATTTCTTTTAAGCAAAATGAATTACTGGGAACAAATAAAGACTATTCGATTAGGGAAAACTTTATACAGCAAGTGGTTAATGCATTATATGGGGTGATTGAGAATCAAGATTCTTTGGAAGTATTTAAGCAACCAGGAGGAGTGTTCGCTGATTTCAATAATGAATTTATGAATTATCATAAACAGCAAACACCCTTCAGGATTAAGTTTGAATTTACTCAGTCATTTACTTGTGACCCTTTGACTATTTAGGTTTCAATTAATGGTTTATCAAAATCATTGTTGATATCAACAATTCCTACATCTCCCTGTCTATAGGCTAAATTGTAATTATTAAAAGTGCTTTTCTTAGCATCCCATACATTCCTGCAAACATCTGGAGGATATAAATTGTAGGTTCTACCTGTTGAAGGATCAACAACTTCTAGTACTTGAATTTCTCTACTCATAAAATCAAAAAGCATCAACTTCATTTTATGTCCTTGGTGATCTGTGTCCTCATCAATAATGTGCAATCCATCACCATCAGATAACAATTCGTAGAATCTTGTAACACCTAGCTTATCAATGTAGCACCTCCTTAATTCAGCGTTATCAATTGCAAGTACATCCTGCTTAGTTATAGCATCAGGATTCATAATTAATTTTTCACTAACCCTGTAACCCTTCCAATAGTACATATTGTATCCACCTTTGTATTGTATAGCGGGCCCATGCTCATTGTGGAGATCGCTGTTATTAAAATTAACTTTTTTAGGCAATTTTAATACTAAACAATATCCTTTAGTAAAATAACATCTACTAACATCTGAATTAATATTAAGCCAGTACAAATTATTTAAAACCTGTTTTTTAGGATGATCAATATTAAATTCATGAGATATAAATCTATACCAAGTCAAATAACACCTTGTATAAAAATCGGAGAGAAATAAATAATGAGATCTGATTTTATTCTGTTTAAGCTCTTCATTCAGCTCTTTACGCAGCTCGTTATCCAGCTCGTTACGCAGCTCGTTACGCAGCTCGTTATGCAGCTCTTTATACAGCTCTTTACGCAGCTCGTTATCCAGCTCGTTATCCAGCTCGTTATACAGCTCGTTATGCAGCTCTTTATTATCACCTATCTTGCTCTTATTTTTCAATAAATAAATGAGCTTAATAAGGTTATCTTTTCTCTTGAGTAAACTCCAAAATAATTTGTACTGAAGAGGATTTTCTGCAAAAATCACAACAGGCTTTTTTTGATTAGCTAATTCATAAACATATTCAATGTATTTTTTGCTTACTGCCTGACTGCAATCTTTGCCGTTGTAGAAATTTCTGGCTCTTGCTTTATACTCGTCAAATCTGCCTCTGATTTCTGGTGTTAAATCTTTAATAGTTTTCATTGCTTTAATCCAATACCTCCCTAATTATGTTAGTAAAAGGATCCTTTTCAATTTGAGGAATATAAATATATTCTCCTTTTGGTAGCTTAACATCTTGATGCTCTTCTGTCCAGACTTGCTGCCCGGATTCAATCCAATTTGATTCTAAAATGTGGCGCATAACAGCTCCTTCAGATCCAACCTTCATAATAATTTCTCCTTTATCGTTTCTTTCAACGATTGCATCACCAATCAATACATGGCTGTGGTTAGAGTGTTCACCTCTTGCAATCACTCTACTTTTTCTGTCTAATTTGTTCATTATTTTATGTTTAATTGCTTTAGTCCTTCTGTGTTGAGTTCTTTATGTAATTCAGGATTCAATTCCATTTAAAGAGATTCTAAAAATGAATCATAAACATTTCTATGCGCTTGTTTAATTCCATCCTGTATAAGGGTGGGTAAGTTATTATTATTTTGATGTTTCATTATTACTTTATTTTAGACCTTAAATCTATAAACATATTATTTAATATACAAATTAATTTATACTTCATTTTGTAGTATAAGTCTTTTATAAGCAATTTTTAGCTAACTTTAGAGGGATAAGCTTATAAAATGTACGAATTTAATAAAACGGACAGTTACACCGAGTTTATAACTCCCAGCGTAAAATATACTCTACACACTTCTGATGGTAGGCAGCAATATGAAAGGCAGAATGATTGGATTATTGTACAGATTCGTGACGCTGACAAAAAAAGAATAGAGGTAAGAGATGTAGCGGATATAGACTTTATTAGAATCGATGGAGTAGCCCAAACTATTCCAGGGACTTTAGAAGAAGTTAGCGATTTCCTTCGGGATAATAATTTTTTTTTTGATGATACTGGGGATGGCGATTTTAGTTTAGAGACATTTAAAGTAACATATTATGAAATTATCGATATTAGCGGCACAACAAGCGGAACCCTCCAAGACACTCCAACGGGTGCGACCATTCAAGAAGGGGAGTTTGGTGAAAGTGGCAATTCGGTACTTTCAACGCTTAATGCCCAAAACAAACCAAACTACCTTAGCCCTACTGACGGAAACGGGGATGCTATTACTGCTAATCTCGATACTGATGGGGACTGGGTATCTAGTGATAACTTTGCTAGTCCCGTAGCATTAATATATTCATTTACGATTCTAGGTTCTAGCTGGGAGAATGTAAACGCAGATAACTTAATAGATTTTTATGATGTAAATCCACCTGATGCAGATGAAGTAAGATATGATAACTCATTAAGTGATTTAAGTGCAACTGACGTACAAGCGGCATTAGATGAATTAGATGCAAACTCTCAAGGAGGATCAGGAGGAGCATTCCCTTTTGGTGAGTGGACATACTCAAGCTTTACTTTTACCCCTCCTGCAAATGGAGAATGGAGGGCGAACAATGCAGACTTAACATTAGCAACAGAGTTTTATTTCGCTGACTTTAATCAAGCTGGGGTTAATGTAGGTAATTTACTGAGTCTAGTAAGCCCTGGGACAATTCTTTATCTTCAGCAGACAAACAACGCAAACAATTATCTATTAATCACTGTAGGGTCTACAACAGATCAAGGTACTTATGTTCAATACGATGCTTCAAGTGTGGATGTTCAGGGAACTAACACTCCAGGAGCTTTATACGGATTAGTAGCAATTTTTGAAGGGGGAGGAGTTTCAGACGTAATAGAAGTAATTGATATTATAGGAGGTCAAGATATAAACGCTGGGGGAGTATTTGTAAATTTTGATTTTACACAATCTATAACAGCTGGATTCACAAAAACATCAGCATTTCAAATCACTTGCAATAAAAGCGGTATTATAAAAATAATGTTTAAAGTTAATTATGATGGAATTGCTGAAGCGAATCCTGTTATTGGATTAGTTGGAAGCACATTAGGAGTTGTTGCTAAGTCGTTAACTTACGGGTATATTAATGATGCTGTGAATGATTTTGGAACCGCTCAGATAACACCCTTTACAATCCCAGTGGTAGCTGGAGAGATACTAAGCGTAGGAGGGGCAGGATCTGGAGGGGCTGGAGCAGCGCTAACTGTAGCAGGTCAATCACATTGGAGAATGGAATATGTAACTATTTAAAATGGCTTTAAAATATTTCAAATACGATACTCGATACAACAACATCATAATTGATGCTCAAGTTGATCCGTTTACAGGATTACAGGGATTTGAGGCTCAAGTTCAGATAAATTTTGATAGAATCTTTGAACAGACTCCCTGGTATAAGTTTAGATACGATGGCTCTGATATAGTTAATGCGTTATCGACTCAGGTTAACGAATTCATACAGAGTACATCAGAACTTAATGAATCTATTGTAAAATCCTTTACACCTCCCTTAGATACCTCTAAAACTTGGAGGAACCTAAATGATAATGAATTATATTTTTATGATTCCAATGATTGGGTAACTCTTGAGATGAAAAAAATTGTCTTTAAAAGACAGGGCCAGGTAAGTAATGGAGAATGGTTGAACCTGGGGGCATTACAGCTAGGATTCAATAGGGGATTTCCAGTGATGAACAATATTAGGGTTTATGATGCAGATGTGAGAAGCAATAATAGAGCAGGAAATATATGGTTTTATGTTGGTACTCAATCAAATAATTCTAGCGCTCTTACTAATTTTCCTATAACTACAGATAGGATTTTAAAAGCTTTACCGACAATAGGAACTTTTGATTTATCTCCTACTCAGTTTGTTGGGCTAAGATGGCAGGGGCAAACTAATAATTCTATGGTAGTATCTATTAATTACCGAAAGAAGCATATATGATACGTTTTAAAAACATAGGAAGTCAATTAATAACAGATTACACACTTTCAGAAGCGCAATCTGCTGCGTCTACATTAGAAAGCGATGTTATAAACGATTTAATTATTCAGGTTGGAGGAGATGATTCAGATTTATCTAAAGATGACAGCTTAGAATTTGTCCACAGAGTATTACAGGGAATAGAGCCTGATGAGATAGAGGACTATGCAATCTATTCTCTTTTGAATGATTCCTCACAAGAAGTGTTTCAAAACCCAAAAGCTACACCTTACAATATTGACTATTCAAGCACCAAGCATTTAAATGTTAGACTCCACCCAGTAAAGACAAGAGAAAAAGGACATTTAACAGAGCTTATATATTATGAAAGAGATTACGAAACTCATTCTAATATAAGACCTATAATAAGGGTGACTTATGATTATGTGCATGACGCTGCAACAGCACCATATCAAGCGGCTCAAAAAACCACGAGCAGAACGAAGGGCAGACAATATTATTTATCTGATGGAACCCTAGTTCCTGCGGAAGGTGATATAATCTTTTCCACGAAAGAGTATGATACTTTTGCGGCTAGTAGAGATGAAGGAACCAGAAGGAGAACAGCAATAGACACGGACACACAAGAAGCAACAGTAATAATTTTAGCTGTAACACAATCTTTAAGTGAAGCAGATGCAATATTATTAGGGACTGGGCTTTTTGCTGCAATTAATCCTTCCCTAAGTGATTACATTACTACAGGGTTTTATGTTCCTGATCAGATAAACAATTTTACAGACACAGGAGGTCAGTGGGATACTTTGTTAGATACGGTTATACCAGATGACCAACATCCAGCATATGGTTTTTTAAACACTCACGCACAAAGAGGAGCGGGATTAACAATAAGACAGTTTTTATATCAATCTTATAGAGCGGACATATGAAGCTCACTATACCTTCCATAATACCCCTAGTTTATATTCAAGATGAGAATATATGGGCAACCCTAGAAGAAATAGAATTTTACAGTTATGTAGATCAAGAAAACTATATAATACCTAAAGGATTCAAAACAGATTTAGCTACAAGTCCTTGGTTTGGTAGGTGGATAGTACCGAAATATGGCAAATATCTCCCTGGTATAATCGTACATGATTACTTGGTAAAAATGCAGTCCTTTCAGGATAGTGGTTGGACTTGGTGGTTAGCTAATGAAGAGGCGAAAGAATGGCATGAAAAAACACATGAACATTACGGAGGATGGAAGCTAGATCTCCAAAACTGGTTTATTAACGCTGGAAACGATGTAAAGACTAGTGATTATTGGGATAAGTATTACACTATCACAGCAGAAGAAAAACATAAACACATACACCATGAGTGAGATAAAAAAAATAGATGTAGGGCTTTTTGATTTTGGAACGCATGTTACTTTAGTCGCTGGAAACACGGAAGAATATGTTTACAAGGGTGTAATAACAGGGATCTTATTAAAACCTGAAATTAGCACTCAGTATGAGGTTAGCTGGGGCGACAAAAGCATTTCTTATCATTATTCAGTAGAATTAATACCTGAAAAAGTAGAAGCATAATGTATAAATGGGGGAAAACAAGTTTAGAAAGAATGGATGGAGTCAGCGAGTATTTAACTGATTGCGCTACTAAGGCTCTTTCTATTTCTCAATATGACATGACTATTCCACCTCACGGAGGTTTAAGAACCCCAGAAGAACAAAACAAACTTTTTAAAAAAGGATTTAGTCAGTTGGACGGGTATAAGAAAAAATCCTATCATCAAACAGGGAACGCTTTAGACGTAATTCCAATCCAGGGATATGAATTCGATAAAGGGTTTAGACACTTCGCAAAGTGTATGTTTAATTCATGGCAGCTAATGATATATGAGTGCGAGGTGCCAGACTATTTATATTTAGAGTATGGAGGACATTGGGGTAACTTTATTGATGTACCCCACTGGCAAATTAAGCAAAGATGAGCAAGTTAAATCCTATATCAAACCTCATTACAAAGACTGGAGCTGTAGCGGATGATCTAGTATCCACAGATGAGGAAAGACAATTGCAACTAAGCGACAGGCATAAAATTGATATGGCCTCCGATAACTGGCTTAGTAAGTCCATCAGACCTCTAATCTGTATAGCCTTAGTAGTATGTCAAATAGGGTTAGTAGTAGCTGAGGTATGTGGAATAACTGTTAGTGAAGCTCTTATTATAGAAATAGGAACATTAAATAGTGGTGCTTTTGGTTTCTATTTCTATTCTAGGAAAGCGGAAAAAGTAGCAGCTAAAAATGCTCAAGCAAATATAGAAATAGAAAAAATAAGAACTAAGGCAGAAGTAAGAGAAGCCAGAAGACAAAACAGGCACGAACGTAAACTAGAACGCAAAAATGGGGCATAATTTTAAACACATAAAACATTTATTTTTCAGTCGGCATATATGGAAGGAATAGACACTATATGGGAGAAGAGTGGATTAATCGGTCTACTTGGCGCAGGAGTTGTGTGGTTAGGCAAAAAACTCTGGTCAATGATACAAGCAAGAGATGACGAAAAGTCCAAACGTATAGAGTCACTTACCAAACAGTTAGAAGAAATGCAAAAATTATTAATAGAAGTTCTAGAAAGAGACATAAACGGTTGTAATGATGGCAAAAAAACGTAAAACAATTAAAGAGGAAAGGAGTTTAAAGATACAGCAACTTCTAAAGCAGTATGAAGAGCGGTTTGGGCCTCTTAAAACTCAGTTGGTAAAAAAATAACCTTGGAAGGTTCTATTTAGCATTTATAACCCTAGAGAGTAAATGGCTTATAAAAAAAGCATCAAAGGACAAATTGCGACGAAGTATTTACAAGATTGGGGTGATCTTGCTACTAAAACTCTTGCCGCTAAAATGTACAATGAAAACAAGTCTGTATGGAGAGATGTTGAGACGGCTAGAAGCACAATAAGGTACTACAGAGGGCAGCTTGGAAGTAAAAATAGGTCAGATCTAAAAAGTAAACTATATGTTATGGGAAAAGCAGAGGCCGCAACCAAAAATGGAATAGCTAATCCTTTTTATCTACCAGAATCAGACATAGAATCATGGGATGCATACGAGTTACCAAAAGGTAGTAAATATTTATTACTAAGTGACATACACATTCCATATCATAGTGTGGAGGCTTTAAATGTGGCTTTTGAAAAAGGGCAAAAAGAAGGAGTCGATGCTATTGTCCTTAATGGTGATACCTGTGATTTTTATGGGTTATCTAGATACGAAAAAGACCCTAGAAAAAGAAGCTTTTCGGAAGAGCTTGAAATGACTAGGGAGTTTTTGAGAGTCCTTAAAAACAGCTTTGATGCACCAATATATTTCAAAGTTGGGAACCACGAAGAAAGATACGAAAGTTATCTAAGGATTAAAGCTCCTGAGTTATTAGACATATCAGACTTTAGACTAGATATACTTTTAAGGTTTGGTGAGCTTGGAGTTCAGATTATTACTGATAAAAGAATTGTAAAAGCTGGAGATTTGAATATCATGCATGGTCATGAATTTGGGAGATCTGTCTTTGGCCCTGTAAATCCAGCTAGGGGTTATTATATGAAATCTAAGACAAATACAATTTGTGGACATAATCACCAAACTTCTGAGCATACAGAAGGAAATTTAAATGGTAAAATTACTACAGTTTGGAGTACCGGATGTCTTTGCGAGCTTCATCCTGCCTACATGCCTATAAATAAATGGAATCATGGTTTTGCGATAGTAAATCTTTTTAAGGATGGTTCTTTTGAAGTTGATAACTATAGAATTATTGACGGAAAACTTCGCTAAGCATGAGGTGTCAATATATATCACATCTTCAAACATGCTTTTTTATTCTGGAATGTCTTGTTCAAAATCATATAAAATAGATTCAGCATCTTCAATTGAAAGTTTATAATTTAACTCCTCAGCTACAAACTGAATTAGCTTTATAATATTGTCCTCCGTCATATTTTCTCAACCTTAAAATGTGTGCAATACCCACCATATGAGCAAAAAGTAATATTGTTATAACTCAAAGTGACATAAAATGGGTACTCTTTTAATTCTATCCTGTTATTCCCGTAGGTGTAAATAAAGCTACTTTCTGATCCATCACAGTTTACCACGGTTAGCTCTTCTTGTATTTCTATGTAAGCCTCACAGTAATCTAAACCGTTCCTTTCTAAGATTAAATATGTTCCTTTCCAGTTGTCGTAGGGGTCTAATTTTTCATTAGAGCAAGCAAACAACGTAAAGGATAACTTGCAAAATATTATGTAAATGTAAAATTTACTTTTCATTCCTTATAAAATTTCTTCCACCTTGATCCTGCAACAGCTTTTTTTAATTCACTGTTTTCCATTTGTTTCTTATACTCCTCAATAGGATCATAGTTAGGATTCTCTTTCTTCTTTTGCTGGAGCTGTTTAGTATAAAATTCCTTATTCCTTCTCTCCTCTTCTCCTTCTTGTTTGTGCTGTTTACTTACATGTAAAGCTGTTCTAGATTCTTTGTAACCCTGAAGAGCTTTGTAAACAAACCTAACATCTAATCCCGTAAATTTATCAGCTTTTATAACAGCTTCTTCTATAAGTTTTTTCTGAAGATCGTATGGAATAATATTTTGAAACTGTTTACTTATGTCTTCTAGTCCATCCAATAACATTATCAAATCAGAATCACTCATAGAAGAATAGAATTTGATTCCGTAATTTACAGGCAGCTTCTTAAATAGCATCTCTTTGTAAAAGTCTCTCATTATAACTTCATCAAGCTAGATCTACTCCTCAATGTAGGGTCAGAGAATATTAACTCATCATTCCAGGACTTATTATTCAGGAATGTTTCAGGATTCTTTCTGTATTGTTTATCTGGAACAGCATTTTTATACTTGGGGATGTACTGCATGATTAGGTTTTTATCTCTATTAGCTAGTTTATTCCATTTCTTTGAAATCTTATCTTTAGATCCTACTTTCTTATCATAAGCATTCCAAAACTCCTCAAATTCCGGTTCATATTGTGGTATATCAAGCAAATCTAAAACTGATTTAGCCTCAATTTCTGTCATTACATGAACTATGTCTAATAAATATTGTTTGTAACTCATGCTGTAATCATTTTAGTAATTAAATTATCAATTCTCTTTTTGTATGTAGGGTAAGATTGTATATACCCTTTGATTTTATCATAGCTGTAAATACTAAAACCATGTGTTCTTTTAAAGAATCTGCAAATTTGCCTGTGTTTTAATGTTGGATACTCCTCTCTGAGGAGATAAACAGCTATACTTCTAGCCTCTACTATATCTGCCTCTCTGCTATTACTAGTAATTTCTTCATAGGTCATAGAGTGCTCTTCTGCAATCCATCTAATTAAATCTTTTGGGGTCATTTCTTTGTTATTTTAATTTCCACATCCTCCATACATTCCCATTATCAATAACAGAAACCAAAGGATAAATATAAACAACTTTTTAAACTTAGTCCACATTCATGTTATTTATTGCTCTCTTTAAATTTCGATATTTCTCCAGGGTTCTAAATATTTTCATGTAAACCTCTTTTTCTTCAGGGTGTGACCCTGCCTTCATGTAACAGAAAGACATTAAATCAGTCATCTTTCTGTGTGTAGGTTTTTTAAATTCGTAATCCATCAAAAAGGAAGATTATCATCTGTTGGCGGGGGCCCTTCTGGGATATACTCACTTTGAGAGCTTTCCTTTGGTTTACTGTCTTGTAAGTCCAAATCAGTGACTAAAAACTCAGTTATAAATCTTCTATTACCCTGTGGGTCGTCATAGTTTCTTGTCATAACCTCAGCTTTAACTCCAATCTTAGAGCCTTTTTTGCAATACTTGGATAACACATCTGCTTTTGGCCCCCATGCAACACAGGATACAAAATCTGTCCGCTTATTGTCGCCCCATCCACTATTAACAGCTAGTGTAAAATTACATACTGTTTTATCTGTTGCTACTGTTTTTGCTTCTGGGTCTTTTGTTAAGTTCCCTAGTAAGCTTACATCGTTTTTATAACTCATATAAAAAAATATAAAAATAAAAAAAGACCAATAACAACTCCGGCAAATGCGAGTGTTAAAACTTTCGCTCCTTTTCTATCATCCTCTAAATACTTTTTGTTAGTATACTCCATAGGCTCATAAGGAAACTCATTTATTACAGCTCTATCCGGTCTAGTTGGTATACTTTCGTTTTCACTAAATTTTCTCATTTTCATAATGTTGTGTTTACTTAAAACATTGATTCAGTACCTGCAAATAGCGTCTAAATCTTCTAATTTTATGTAATCCCAATTTTCACATAGCTTCTCCCATTTCATTTGATTAGGAAGAGATGAAACATCGAAAGGTATACATTTTATTTTACCTAAATCATATTCTAAATCTTCTACTTCTTGTTCGATTTCTGCTATATGATCGTTTAATATATCTATTTCGTTTTCTAAATCTCTTATCTGATCTTTGTGGTCTTCTGACTCTTCCCGTAAAATCTCTAGTTCAGTTTTTTCCATTCTTTCTGCAATTTTCTAAGTCTATTTTCGTTGGTTTTAATTTTGCTGTTAATTGCTCTAAGTCCTTCCATAACTATAGCAGTTTCATTATGACTTACTGTAAAAGACTGGACTTTTCTGTATCTCTCCATTCGCTCTTCTTTTAAGCTCTGGACTAGTTGCTCAGTCTGTATTATCTCTTTTTGTAATTTTGTTTTTTCGTCTACTTGCATATCTTTAATCTTTCCATGGGTTACCCTTTTTAATTGATAATTTGTTATACTTTTCCCTATAAACTTTAGATAAAATTTTTAGATCTAAACCGTCTATTTTTTTTGGCTGCTTAGATAATGCCTCCAACTCATAAATATTTTTTTCTCCAAATTTAGCTACTAAAAATTCACGCATTTTTATTTGATTTCCTCCCAACTTCCTGTTATCGTAATCTCTCTGAGGAGCTACATTTCTCTCATCAAAAGCAGTAGAAAAGTTGGTGCTATTTCCATTGTAAACCTTTATGTAATGCCCAAGGTGGAGCTTCTTTCTATCAACAGAATCATATAAATCAAACCACTTACCACTTGTTGCACATTGACAATATAACTGTCCATTGTACTCCCTAGCATACTTAAGTTTAATGTACCTACTAAACCACTTCCAAGCAGATGATTTATAAAACTTTTCTTTTTTCATTTGCTATCCTCTTCATGAATCTTTTTCAAGTACGCAATTCTTTGATTCATGCTATCTAAAATTTTATTTACCTGCTTCAGTAGCTTATCCAGCCTAGAAGCTGATGATTGATATTCCAATTCCTTCTTATACACCTCCTCCACTTCTTCCTTAGCTTTATGTGCTGCCTGTGTTACAGCAGTGCCAAACTCAACCATTTTATTAATCTTTTTGCTAGTACTAATTTGACGTATAAAATAATTGCCGTTATAATCTTCGAAAGCATCACTAACCATATTAGCTAGATCATAACTATAACATGCTAGCTTATCCCTAGTGTATAGAAGATTTTCAACGGTTGCTGTCTTGCAGTTTTCCTTATACCAAGTCAATATTTTTTCAATCTCCTCTAAAATCATCTTTTACACTTTGAAAAATTTCTAATCTATTTTCTATGATTTCGATTGCCTCCAAATCCGCTTTAATTCTAAACTTGCAGACATCTTTATGTTGAATGATTCTAGATTTATTTACTTCATCTTCATAGCTTTCTACCGATAGAAAAACCATGTTAGCTTCTGATAGATTACATGCCAATAATTGGCTTTGTATCTGGAAGTAGTTGTTTTTGAATTTTCTTTTAATAAATTCCTGTTGATCTTCCTGGTTTAGTGATAAAAGAGGCTTTATAATGTTAATGTAATCAGGTAAAAACATAGTTTTAAGCTCATCAAAATCACATACATTGCCTTTATCAAATTTTGCAAAATCTAAACTAACAGTTAAAACACTATTGCTGCTGCATGTTTGTTTGACCTGGAAAAAATAATCCTCTCCTACGTAATCCAAATACGCTCTTTCTAATATTGCTCCTGTTCTTAATGCATCTATAGGGCTAGCAAAAGAATTATAATGAGGGGGATTTGTAGATATGAACTTTTGCCACAAGTCTCTATAACCTTTAGTATTTCTACCCATAATTAATTTAGGTATATCGCCTGATCCTATGACTAAGCTCATATTAAACTCCTCTTCTTGTAAGTGTCATACATTAGTTTTATATCCTTATCAGATAAATCATTAACCGATGACACGTTAAAGTGCTCAGATGCTTTTATTGCAGCTTCAGCGTTAGCATTAAGATAATTAATTACGTCTATACGTTTTTCTGATATCTCTTTTTTTACAAATGTTTTTTGGCTTTTTTCTGCGTCTGGATCTTCACCTGTGGCTATCTTGTAAGCATTTAGTAATGCGTATTTTCTTGCATAAGTAGAAGCTTTACCAAATCCTTTATCACTTGAATCAATCCCCTTACCAAAAGATTCTATATCTAAATGTTCTCCAGTTTCTAAATCTTTTATTCGAAGGGTCATTTTAATATTATCTACATAGGTTATAGACTGTTTCCCGTCATCTTTAGTGAGTTTTATTGTGTCGCTAGATATCAACTCTTGTTTAATGGGGATTGACATTATTTTATGTTTTTCCTCTGCTGATTTTATCAACAGGGTGACTTGTGTATCGCTTACTGCTTTATATGAGTAACTACCCTTCCCTACTGTCATGTCTTTCTCAATGCTCTTCACCTCCATCGATACGGCTTGAATCTTTTCCCATAGTTTAGTGTCTTTCATGATCCAATTCCTAAATTAGATTCAAACTCATCTTCCTCTTCTTGGTCTGTTATCTCTTGTCTAAGTCCTGAGTAAAGAGCAAAAGAAACCATACAGCAAGCCATAAACCAGCATATATTTATTAGTAATTTTTTTATTTGTTTCATAATTTTTAGTGTATAATGTCCTGTCCAAGAATTTTCCTTGGTTTAAATTAATTGTATTTTGTAGTTTATCTACTGTTCATTTAATAGAGCTAGTTTTTCATTTGCTTGAATCAAATCCTTTTTTAAATTCCTGACATTGCAAGATTTAATTGCTAACTCTTGCTTTAGTCGCTTGATCCTTAGCTCCTGATAAAACTTCTCTACTTCTTTCGTCTCTATCATGACTAATTGTTTCTCTTATTTTATCCCACAGCTCTCCTGTGGCTAATTCTTTTATTTGTTGGTGATTCATATTGTTCTTTTTATAGCCAGCCTTTCAGCTTTTAATTCTTTTATGCTTTGGTTAATCTTTGCTATGCTTTCACAATCCTTAGATATATCTTTCATCGCATCACTAAAACAAGTGGCAGTCATCCCCAGGCCCTGATTAAGGCCATTTTTAATAATCTCTTTCTTGATTTTTTTAAGCTCTATTATTTGAGTCTTAATAACTGATAATTGTAGTTTCATGTTCATAATTGTTTGTTTAGGTTGTTACCATTATAATCGTACTCTTTATAGTGTAACCAAGGACGGTAACCAGTCCTATCAAAATAATTTCTGTGCTCGTCCCAAATATCACCATATAGATATTCTAATACATTTTCTAAAGTTTCTTCATCTAGTAAAACATTTATTCTCAAATCATATATATCTACTACATCATGCTTTATTGTGTATGAAATAGAATACTCTGTTTCTTGATCATGGTAAGTAAGATCATAAAGAACGCCAGACAAAGACCCCTCTATATTTCTGTTCACATCTTTGTCTGGGTTCAATATGTGCTTTGTGCTGTCGTAACCCATTACGCAAAATAATTATAATACACTAAAACTATTATTGTAAAAGCTGTTGCAATTCCCACGCTTATCTTTATGCTTTCCCATAAAATATCTTTACTGTTTTTCATTTTATTAGTATTTGGTGAATAACTTATAGTACAAGTATATAAACAAATTTATAAAGAACCAAATTATTACAATAAATTTATTAAAATATGTCTATATAAAGTAATTTTAATTAAATTAGCATAAAATATATATTTTGGGAGGGACTAAGAAAAAACCAGTTGATAAATACCGGTACATTAACGAGAAGATAAGGGAATTGGTAAACAGAAATTTCCAAGGGAAATACAGTAGGGTGGCACATGTTACAGATATCACACAGCCTCAAATGATGAACTTTATTAAAGACAATTTCTTGATAAGCACCGCAGCTATTGCGGAGATTAAGAGGATAATTCCTGATCTGGATTTAAATAGTTTATTTGCAGAGGAACAGGAGCTAAAATTCTTAAGTGAAGATACTGAACACTGAACAGCTTGACCATTTAAAAGAGCTTATTTATCAAATCATAGGCTCTAACAAGGAAAAAATTCATAATATAGATAAGGCTCTTTCTATATTAGAAAAGAATGTAGACCCTTTAGAACATGCTGAAGCCATCTATTTTAAGAGTAAGTCTGAGGATGAGATTAAAATCTGGAAGAGTATCCTGAAGCACTTAAACGAACATCATTCCCTTTGACTATTCGCAACCGTTAATTTGTAATCTTCTAGTAAAGAGTGATAATCGAATACCGATAGATTTCTAACATCATATCCAATATATCTGGACAGGCAATTATTTAACTTAGAATGGAGGACTTCTTTTTGTGTGAACTCGTTTTCGTGGTGCTCTCTGTTAAAGTCTGGTTCTTTCTGGAACTCTGAAAGGTATGCTAAATAGTTTTGGATGTCTCTTTCGTTTACCTCTTCTCCTATTATCCCGTCTGCCTCTGCTAGTAAATATTTCTTAAGCTTGTAGTATTTTTCTAGTTCGTCTGTGGGATCTATGAGGTTGGGGAAGTTTCTTCGTAGTTCATCAGAAATTTTTTTTTTACGTTTTCTGTGGTTTCGTAAATAACACCATATTTAAAGTCATCTTCATCTAGTTCTTTTCTTAAGCTTTCTAATTTTTGGGAATCATTTACATCCAAAGGTTCTCCGTCAACCTCTTTTATTAGGCTCAAAAATGCTGTTGTCCTGGGGCTTATATTCTTAATGTTATAAGTCAATCCTAAATGCAAATTGTACAGCTTCTTGTACATCTCTTCGGGCTTGTCTATAAGAGCGTACATTGAAGACATAAAAGCGTCTAAATCACTTGTTTTTGTAGGTAAACCAGATTCCAAAAGTATAGCCATTGAAAAGTTATGGTTTTCACTTTCTTTCATCTGGTGGATATCACCTGAAAGAAGCTTTAATGTGTGATTATTTGTTTGTATTGTTTTCATAAAAAAACCAGTGCTTACGCTACACTGGCTTTAACATGTTCAATTCTACAATTTAAATTAAATAAATACGCCGTTCCTCAAATATACACATAAACAACTTTATTCCAAACATAAACTAATAATAGTTAGAGAAAAGTTATATAGTTAATTTTAAAGGTATGAGCAAGCCTTTAGAGTCGAGTGATTTTTTAAAACCTGATGTAGTCAATAAGCTCAAGCAGGAGTGGCAGGAAATAGATAAAGCAGCTACTAAATCTCTAGAGTCTATCCAGCAAGAGGTAAAAGAAACTATCAAGGCCCAAAATAAGCTAGTAGATGAAACTGTAAAGCTTAAAAAAGCAATACAAAAATCTGATCCTAGCACTGAAAAGGGGAGAAGTGAATTAATTTCTTTAGGGAAGGAGCTTGATAAGCTAAAAGGCAAAACTCAAGAGTATCAAAAGACTCTAGGGGGTCAGAAAAAAGCTCAAGATTTAATAAGTGAATCAGCAAAAGATTTTAAAGGAAGATTAGGGGAGTTGATCAAAGAGTATAAACAACTAAATCCAGCGATAAAAGGGAATCAAGAAAAATTAAGGGCATTAAGTGCTGAGATAAAAAGAACTAGTTCATTAACTAACACTTTCACAAAAGCAGCTAGCGCCCAAAAAAAAGCTCTAGATACTAATAGGAATTCTTATGATGCTATTAACAAAAGATTAAATGCGATACGCAAAGAATTAAAGAGCACTGAAAATGCTATAGATCAAAGCACTGGAGAGTGGAACCAAAACAACAAAGCAGTAAAAAGGCTGCTTCCAGAGTATAGAAAACTAGACGCTCAGTTAAAGAATCTAGACAAAGGAATAGGGCAAAACTTCAGGAACGTGGGTAATTATACTAGTGCGTTTGATGAACTTAAAAGCACGTTAGGAGGGACTTTTGCTTCTGGAGGAGTTGTAGGGTTGGCTGTTGGAGCCTTAGCGGCTTTGGGGGCTGGATTTGTATCACTAACTAAAGACACATTAAGATTTAATAAAGCTGCCCAACAGACTAATGCGATCACAGGGCTTACAGATGGCAATCTAACACGTGTAACCGCTTCTATTCAAGCTACAGCAGATACTTTTGATCAAGAGTTTAATGAAGTTTTAAGGTCTGCAAATGCAGTAAGCAGGGAGTTTGGGGAAGACCTAGATACGGTAATAGATAAAATCAATGTTGCCTTTGTCTCGGGAGCTGATTTAAGTGGAGACCTCTTAGATAACTTAAGAGAATATGCAACTCAAGCAAAGAGCGCTAATTTAACATTAGAAGAGTTTATAAACCTAAATATTGAGTCAGCTAGAAAAGGGTTTTTCAACGATAAGCTGATAGACGCCATCAAAGAGGTTAACTTGAGGCTGGGGGATTTAACAAAAGGACAAAGAGAAGTTTTAGGGACACTTGGAGATGTTGGAAGAGAGGTAGAAAGATTGTTTTTAAGTGGTAGACAATCTGAAGCTATAAGGCTTCTTTCCGGTGAAATAGTTAGACTAGAAAAAGCAGGTAAAAATGCGCAGCCTATTATAGCTAATTTATTTGGTGCTCCTGGGGAGGATTTAGGCATTAAAGGTATAGAAGTTCTTGCTACATTTGATCAACTTAATACAGAGTTATCAGATTATCAAAAGGCTGTTCTAGAAGGGGTGAAAGCTTCAGAAAAATATAATGAAGCTTTAGGTACTCTTGGAGAAGGATTTGAAACTGTTAAATTAGAAGTGCAGACCCTAATCAAAAACATTAAGACTGAATTAGTAAATGCGTTTTTAGATCTTTTTGGGAAGTCTAGCCCAGCTATAAGAAGAGCAACAGAAGATGCTAGGAGGTGGGCTGATACAATAAAGGATGAAGAAATACCTCAAAACCTTGAAACGGTTACGAAAAAAATAGATGAGGTAACTAAGAAACTGGAGGAGGCACGAAAAAAAGCAGATTTGGAGGGTGATACAACTCTAGTTCAAGGCGAAAGAGCTCTGCAAGAAATTGAAAGGCTAGAGCCTGAGTTACTTAAACTGACAACTTTAGTTGAAATCCTTGAGCAAAGAAAAGTTGACATAGTAAAAAAATCTGAAGAAGAAAAACGAAAAGAACGGGATAAAACAACAGAAGAGGCTAAGAAAAACTTAAAAGAAGAAACAGACGCTTTAAAGGCTGCTATAAAAGAAAGAAAGAAAGCTGAAAAAGAATCAGAAGAAGCCAGAAGAAATGCTGTTGATTTTTTTAAGAAGCAAGCAGATAGAGAAAAAAGAGAAGAATCTGAAAAGATAAAAGAGTTAAATAAGCAAAGGGACGAAAGAATAAGACAAGATGAAGAAAATGAGCGGAAACTAGAGGCGTTTAAGCAAGAGCAATTAGATAAAGCTTTGGAAATAGCAGAAGTTACTCAGGCAGGCTTAGATGCTATTGCCGATAACGCTTTTCAAACTCAACAAAATAGATTTGATAGAGAAAACGAACTACTAGCTTTTCAAAGAGAAGAGCAGCTAAGGCAAGCAGGAGATAATGCAGCTAGAAAGGATGAAATAAACAGAGAATTTGATCAGAAACAAGCAGATTTAATAAAAAAACAAGCTGAGAGAGAAAAAAAATTAGCTGTTAATGTTGCTATAGGGCAAAGTGTTATAGCAATCGCAAAGGCCATAGCTAGTCAACCATTTCCATTTAACCTTCCAGCTATTCTACAAGCAACAATAGCCAGCGGAGCACAAATAAACGCAGCTAGAAACATTAGAATACCAGCATTTGAAGAAGGAACAAAAGGAAAAGAGTACAAAGGTTTAGCTCTGGTAAATGAAAGATTTAAATCAAAAGGATCTGAGGTGTTTAGACAAGGAAATGATTTCTTTAAAATGGACACGGGGGGCCCTGCTTATGTGAACTTTGACAAGCCTACAGAAGTCTTTGGCTATAATGATTTGGACAAACTTGCTAACGAGCCTTACAAGTTGAGTCCAATGCCTGGAAATATATTTACTTATACTCCTCAGTCGTTTAATGACTCTAGGATGGTTGGTAAAATGGATGATTTACAATCTACCATGAAAAACTTATCATTCGGTATCAAGATAAACCAGCAAAAAACAAATAAATACCGAATGGAGAAACTTAAGCGTCTTAACTTAAGATATGGCTAAAGGATTTAGAAGATATTTTATAAACGGCAATCCTGTAAACGATCCAGCTAATTTTGATGAATTTTCAGAGGCTGTAGATAGGAACAAAACCTATAAAGGATTATTTATTAGAGTTCCTAATATAAAACTCCGATGGTTTGCTGAAGGTAAGGAACTTTTAGAAAAAGACTATGAGAAATTTGGATCGACTTACAGACAAACGACACTATTAATAGAGCAAAGCACTGATTTAGGAATAACATATAACACAGAGTACGAATTTAATATAAACTATGAGGATACAGCTTTTGATTTCGAAGGTGAGGCTGAGTATATCGAGGTAGGAGTAAGACAGGTAGACGCTTTGCAAAAGTTCCTTTCCAGAGATGGGAACATGATAGATGTTCAGTCTTTAGAGGACTTAGATGAAGGGGTTATTACACCTTTTACAGATGAGACATTTACTATTGATCTGGATGCTCAGATAATCTCAAAGTTGGATGAGTTAAGCTGGCAGGGAAACACGGGCCCAGGGAGTGATTCTGAAGCAGACGTACAGAATAAAGTAGACCGGACTATATATTATAATCTTCCTTGGGACACCAAAGATAAAACACAAATAGGTGATACTTTTATTTATCCTCCTGAAGCTGGGGACTATGCACCTGGAGAAGATGAAGATTTCCCAGTAACTAACGGGGATGTTTTCGAGAATGTAAGATTAACCGACACAGTTGAGACTGCTGAAAATGTTTTTATATCTACAAGTGGTGAAGTAAGAGTAGATATAGACACTGATCCAGCAAGCGGTAACCCTATATTTCCAGCTCCTGTTTTTAAGATGGTTTTTGTTGCTGAGTTCAGAACTAGTGAGGGAGATACTACAGGGACTGTTTTTGGCACCTCTCTACTTACGGCTAATGTAATTGGAAACACTCAGTTTAATGTACCATTAACAGCAGGTCAAACATTAACAGGGCCTTTTGATCAGTTTGATAGGTTTTATGTTTATTTAATCGTTGAAGGAGTTACAAGTATATCGGATGTATTTGATTTCACTTTTAATTTTAACGCTGAGTCTGCTGTAGACTTTGAATTTAGAACAGCCTACCCTAATACAGATTGTGAGGTGGTTTTAATTCATGATTACATAAAAAGACTCTTCCAGAGCATGACGGGATTAGATGAACCGATACGATCCGATTTTTATGGGTCTACTAATTCCACATATTTAAGCGGAGGAGTTTCCACAGCTTATTCAAGTGATGGGGATGGAGCTTTAAGAGGTGTTACTAATGGATTCCAGTTAAGGGGATTCTCATTAAGCAGTGAGCCTATGATAGATTCATTTAGTGAGTTTTTTAAGTTTTTATGGGGTGTAGATGCTTGCGCTGTTGGTTTAGAGTATGATAACGATACTCCTTACTTTAGAATAGAACCTATTGAGTATTTTTATGACAAAACAACATTAATTTTAGATATCCCCTTTAATCCCAAGCAGGTAACTTTAAGGGTGGACGCTTCTTTAACTTACTCCAAAATAAAATTTGGTGATAAAAATTATAAGGATGAAAAATTTGGCATTTTGAATGCTATTAATGCACCTAGAGAGTTTAGTGTCTTTAGTGAATCAGATGTTTCTAAGACTTATGATTTTAGTATTCCTCAAATTACTAATGGAACTTTAATAGAGCTAACCAGGCGCAAACCATTTGCAGACTTTGAAGAAGAGGATACAAATTATGATGATGCAATTTTTGTTATAGTCTTAAGAAGAACCGGTGCGACTACTTTTGATAGAGACAAAGACCAGGATTTTACAAGTATCACAGGTATAGATTTTAGTGATACAGTTTACAATTTAAAGTTAACCCCTAAGAGGAGGTTATTAAAACACCTTCAGGTATTAGGAGCTAATTTATGGGGGGTAATCGAAAACCCTGGGGATTACGGTAATCCTAATATAGTTTTTAGAGACGGTAAAGGGAACAGCAGTTACACTACACAATTGACAACAGAAGGAAGCCCCTTAGATGAAGACGCAAACATCCCTATAGACTCGACTAATATAACCCCTTTGTTTACTAATGAAGAGATAGAATTGGAAGTTCCATTGGATTTAACAGACCGATACACAGTCCTAACGGTAAATCAAGGATTCTATCAAGTAGAGAGCAGAGGGAAAATTACAAAATTTTTCTTAAATTTAGGGGATGTAAAAAGTCAAAAAAATGGAAGGACAACATTCACAGCATATAAATTATATGAGTAATGGCGATAAGTGACGAAAAAGCAGCAGCAATAAAGGAATTAGGTAAAATGAGTGTAGACCTTATAGGACTAAGGGAGGTAACAAGCACTTATTCTACTGGTTTGCAGTCTTCTGATTACAACCATTTCATGATAATTAATAGAGATGATCTTCAGACGGTTAAAGGAATTATAGATACTTTGATAGCTAAAGAAGCAAGCGCAGAATTAAAAGCTAACGAAGAAGGAGAGAGGCAATATTTATTATGTATTAATAATGTGGAGTCTAATCCTGTTATCTATTTGGACGGCACGATGAAAAACGCAACTATAGACGGATTTAAAGGAGTGTTGCCTAATCTGGATGCCGCTCAGGAAGCAGCAATAGAGGCTAAAGAAACTGAAATAGACGGGTTATAAATGGCAAATACCTCATGGTTTAAAGGCGTAGAGGATACTCCAGCCCCCGGTGGGCAGCAAATACCATTAGCAAATCATGTGTTTGTAGACGGGGCTTTTGTTGGTGTTTCTGATGGTAGCCCTGATGCGTCATATAAAAATATTTTGAATGCACGAATAACTGAATCAGGCCAGAAAACATTTGTATTATCAGACAGCACATTTACAGATACAGGTATTACTTTTGAATCTGGAGATATTATCGAAGGTAATAATAAAGCTACTATAGACGGTTCAGGAACGTTTAATAATAGTGGAAATAAAATCACAATAAGAAATTGCACAATAACAGGATATAATTTAGGAACGGGGGGGGTAGAACTAATAAACTGTTACGTCGAAAATTGCACGGGAAGTGGGGAAATAACACTAACCAACACAACTACTAAGGACTGTACATGGACTATAAATCAAAATTCAAGCCATAATTACATAACAACAGAAAACCAACAAAGCACATGTACAGCTATAATTACGGTTCAAAATTCTGACTTATCTACAGATAGTCAATACACAGTTAGTTCAGGCAGTGTGACAATTAGCTTTAGTAATAACAGAATGACTGTTCAAGCTGGGATAACAGATGGAGGCAATAATATAGATGACGATCCGCTGCATATTGGATCAATAGGCAATCAAGAATTCATCATTGAATCAACATCCCCATTGATAGGAGCAGGAACAAACAACAGCACAATAGGGGCTTTTACTTTGGGAGGTCTTTTAGACTTTACAGGTGCTACACTTGATAATATCACTGTAGGAGCCACTATAAATATCACTACAGGGAACTGGGGGAGAGCTGATTTAACAGAGGTTACTTTAAGTCAGATAAATAAAAGTCCTAGATTTATTCCTAATGGATTGTTTTCTGATGGATTAGATGTTCCAAACTTACAGGATGCTAGAAAGTCTCCTAACAGGCTAACATATGAATTAACATGGAGGGAAACTGTTTCAGGATCACAGCAAACCAAAGTGTTTATTTTTGGGCTTCCAACATTTATAGATAATTCGGGAAGATCAACGGGGGAAGATAATTTTAATTATTCTGACATTTCATCAGATGGTGATTTACTGAACAATCCTGACAATTTAACAAGCGCTAACTTGATAGATGTAGCTGAATATATTATTAGAATTGAATTAAGAAACACACGCCAATCTTTA
>JAAUYB010071218.1_pt1 | contig 43667 bp, 37 predicted proteins | sample 7278071 | NCBI WGS metagenome assembly JAAUYB01 (sample SAMN14350121, study PRJNA611818) | marine sediment metagenome | isolation source: surface marine sediment (1.8m) | place: French Polynesia: Moorea | collected 2018-08 | reverse complement strand
GGCGGGCGCCGATCCGACCGGTTGGAGGGGCTCTGCCCCTCCAGACCTCCCCGAGATATATTTGGCCAGATGAACCAGGAGAGCCGGTTGGGGGCGCGGTCGGTTCTTGCTGTTTGGTGGGGTCGGGGCGGAGTTGGGTCAAAGTTGCGCGACATGGGGGCGCAGGGAATTGGCCTTCGCGCGCGGCGCGCCTATCATCCGGTGCATGATCGTGGAGATGGGACATTTCGCGCTGATCCTCGCTTTCGTGGTGGCGATCGTGCAGGCGGTGGTGCCGCTGGTCGGGGCGCAAAAGGGCTGGCGCGGGTGGATGGCGGTGGCCGAGCCCGCGGCCACGGCGCAATTTCTGTTGACCGGGGCGGCGTTCGCGGCGCTGACCTATGCCTTCGTGGTGTCGGATTTCTCGCTGCGGCTGGTGGTGCTGAATTCCCATACCGACAAACCGATGCTCTACAAGGTGACCGGCGTTTGGGGCAACCACGAGGGATCGCTGCTGCTCTGGGTTTGGATCCTGACGCTGTTCGGGGCCTGCGCGGCCTGGTTCGGCGGCGGCCTGCCGCCGGGACTACGGGCCAGGGTGCTGGCGGTGCAGTCGGCGGTGGCGGTCGCGTTTTTCGCTTTCATTCTATTCACTTCGAACCCGTTCTTGAGGTTGGAAGTTCCGCCGATGAACGGCCAGGACCTCAACCCGCTGTTGCAGGACCCGGGCCTCGCCTTTCATCCGCCATTCCTCTATCTGGGCTATGTGGGTCTCTCGATGTCGTTTTCCTTCGCGGTGGCGGCGCTAATCGAGGGGCGGGTTGATGCGGCCTGGGGCCGGTGGGTGCGGCCCTGGACGCTCGCCGCCTGGCTGTTTCTGACCATCGGCATCGCGCTTGGGTCCTGGTGGGCCTATTACGAGCTGGGCTGGGGCGGTTTCTGGTTCTGGGATCCGGTGGAAAACGCCAGCTTCATGCCATGGCTGATCGCGGCGGCGCTGTTGCATTCGGCGATCGTGGTGGAAAAGCGCGAGGCGCTGAAGGCCTGGACGATCCTGCTGGCGATCCTGGCCTTCGGGTTTTCGTTGATCGGGGCGTTCATCGTGCGCTCGGGCATCCTGACGTCGGTCCACGCCTTCGCCAACGACCCCGAGCGCGGGGTCTATTTGCTGGCGATCACCGCGATTTTCATGGGCGGCGCGCTGGTGCTCTACGCCGCCCGGGCCGGCGCGATGGAGGCCAAGGGTATCTTCGCCACGCTCAGCCGCGAATCGGCGCTGGTGGCCAACAACGTGCTGCTCGCTGTGGCGTGCTTCGTGGTCTTCATCGGCACCATGTGGCCGCTGATCGCCGAGATGTTCTTTGACCGCAAGCTGTCGGTCGGCCCGCCGTTCTTCGACGCGGCCTTCACCCCGTTCATGGTGGCGCTGGCGGCGATCCTGCCGATCGGGGCGCTGATGCCGTGGAAGCGCGCCCGGCTGGGCCGGGTGATGGCACCGTTATGGGGTGTGCTGGCGCTGTCGGTGGCGGCGGGGGCCTTGGTCTGGGCGCTGCAGACCGGGCGCTCGGCGCTGGCGCCGGTGGGTATGGTGCTGTTCGTCTGGCTGGTCGGCGGCGCGACGGCGGAGCTGTGGCAACGCGCCGGGCGCGGCGGCGCGGGCGCCAAGCTGCGTCGGCTCATGCGGTTGCCGCGCGCGGATTGGGGCAAGGCGGTGGCGCATGCGGGCCTCGGCGTCACGATCTTCGGCATCGCCGCCCTGACCGCCTGGCAGGTCGAGGACATCCGCATCGCGCAGCCCGGCGAACGCTATGCCGTCGGCGCCTATGAGGTCGAGCTTCACGGGGTCGAGCGGGTGCGGGGGCCGAATTACCTGTCGACCATGGCGGATATTTCGGTGTTTCGCGGCGGGCGCGAGGTGGCGCGGCTTTCCCCCGAAAAGCGCGACTATCCGGTGGCGCAGATGCCCACCACCGAGGCGGCGATCGACAACGGCGTGTTCCGCGACCTCTATCTGGTGATCGGCGATGCGCAGGCGGGCGGCGGCTGGACCGTGCGCAGCTTCATCAAGCCGTTTGCCAACTGGATCTGGGCCGGGGCGATCATCATGTCGCTGGGCGGTGTCCTCAGCCTGACCGACCGGCGGTTCCGGGTGGCGGCGGGCGCGCGGAAGGCGCCGGCGGGGGCGGTGCCGGCGGAATGAGGCGGCTGGTGTTGATCCTGTGCCTGCTGGCGGCGCCGGTCTGGGCGGTGGAGCCCGACGAGGTGCTGGACGATCCGGCCCTGGAGGAACGTGCGCGGGAGCTGTCGAAGGGCCTGCGCTGCCTGGTCTGCCGCAACGAGAGCATCGACGAATCGAATGCCGAGCTGGCCAAGGACCTGCGAGTTCTGGTGCGCGAGCGGCTGGTGGCCGGCGACAGCGACACCGAGGTGATCGACTTCGTCGTCGCACGCTACGGCGAATACGTGCTGCTGAGGCCGACGGCGACCGGATCGAACCTCGCCCTTTGGGTGGCGGGCCCGGCGATGCTGCTGCTGGCGCTGCTGATTGCGGTGCTCTACGTGCGCCGCCGCGGGGCGCCGGCACCGGCAGAGGCGCTGTCGGCCGAGGAAGAGGCGCGGCTGAAGCGGATTTTGAACGAGTGACGAAGCGTTCCTCTTTCGGTTCCTGACCGCGCCGCTATGCTCTGCCGCGACAGGGGGCGGAGCGCACCATGGACTACCAGACGATCACCTACGAACGGACCGGCGGCCTTGCGGTCGTGACGCTGAACCGGCCCGACGTGATGAACGCGCTCAACACCCAGATGCGGGCCGAGCTGTTCCATGCGGTCAAGGAGGCGGCGGGCACGGCGCGGGCGCTGGTGCTGACCGGGGCCGGGCGGGCGTTCTGCTCGGGCCAGGATCTGGGCGACCGGGCCAATGCGGCGAATGTCGATCTGGAGCGGACGCTCAGGGACGAATACGAGCCGTTGCTGCGGGCGATCTACGACAGTCCGATCCCGACCGTGGCGGCGGTGAACGGCGCCGCGGCGGGGGCGGGGGCGAATATCGCGCTGGCGGCGGATGTGGTGATCGCCGCCGAGTCGGCGGTCTTTCTGCAGGCGTTTGCGCGGATCGGGCTGATCCCGGATGCCGGCGGGACCTATTGGCTGCCGCGCCAGATGGGGTTTGCCAAGGCGATGGGGGCGGCCCTGTTCGCCGAGCCGGTGACCGCGCGGCAGGCGGCCGATTGGGGCATGATCTGGGAGGCGGTGCCGGACGCCGAGTTCGACGCGCATTGGCGGGCCCGGGCCGAGGCTCTGGCGAAAGGGCCTACGGCGGCCTATGCCCGCGCCAAGCAGGCGCTGCGCGGGACCTACGGCAACGACCTCGACCAGCAGCTGGCGCTCGAGGCGCATCTGCAGGGCGAATGCGGCAAGACCCGGGACTTTCAGGAGGGTGTAATCGCGTTCCTGGAAAAACGCCCGCCGCATTTCGAGGGGCGGTAGCGGAGTGGACGGAATTGTTCTGGAGCGGGAGTATAAACATTGCGCGGGCCGGGTTAACAGCGCCGAAGGCGCCCCGGCCCAGCGGCGGCCCGCCCCGGTGGGCTGCCGCTTTGGCTGTCCTGAGCGCATAGCTCACATGGAAGATGTACCTTGCTGCCATAAAAGCACGCCGTTCAGAGGTCGCCGCGGCATCCCGCGGGCCGCCGCTGAGCCGTGCGGGCAAAAGTACCCGAGGGCCAAGTCAGGGTCCGTGAACCGACCGCGACTACCCACCCCCAGCCACGCTTGAACGCCACCGCAATTCCGCTAGCGTGCGGGGACGGATCGGCCCGCGCCGTGCGGGCCCGCGGATTGGGAAGCGTCGGATTGCCATGGTCGAAGCGCGCGAAGAAATCATCGAGAATTTCTACCGGATCCGGCGCATGCTCGGCTATTTGGGCCTCGTCCTGCCCTTCACGCTGATCTTCGGCGGACTGTCCTTCGGCTTCGCCGAGCCGTCGATCAGCGACTACTACCACTCGCTGATGCGCGACATCTTCGTGGGCATCATCTTTGCCATCGGCGTGTTCCTGCTGTGTTATACCGGGTTCCGGCCCCGCGGCAGCGAGCGGTTTTCCGACGACCTGGTGACCACCCTGGCGGGGATTTCGGCGCTGCTGGTGGCCTTCGTGCCCAATCGCGGCACTCTCAATGCCTCGCTGGAGCCGCAGGCACTGGCGCAGCATCTGTTCGGGGTCACGGTCTGCGACTACACCCACCATCTGGCGGCGGGGACGTTCCTGCTGTCGATGGCCTATCTCAGCGGCCTGCGGTTTGCCCGCACCGCGAAACCGATGCGCCGCTGGATCTACCGCGCCTGCGCCTGGATCATCCTGGCGGGGTTCGTCGGCACATGCATCTCGGCCGCGTTGCGCAAGATCGGCACGCCCGAGCAGACCGCCTTCGTGATCGACAACCAGCTGGTGTTCTGGTTCGAGGCGCTCGGGGTCTGGGCGTTTTCCATCGCCTGGCTTGTGAAGGGCTATCGCGACCGGCAGACCTTGCGTGCCGCGCCGCCGGGACCGGCCGAGGCGGCCTGAGGGATCACTCGCGCGCGGCGATCTGGTTGGCAAAATCGTGGTTCTTGTCGCGGTGCCCGGCCTCGTCTGCGCGGATCACCAGGACGACGTCGCGCAGGCGGGCGTCGTGCGGCAGGCCCCAATAGTCTTTGGCGATCTGCGGCGCGGGCACGTTTTCGGCCCGGCCGGCGTCGATTTCTTCCAGATAGTGGGTGTAACTGACCACCGCCTCTTCCTCGAGATAGCCGACCAGCCGGTGCGCGGTGCGGGGGGCGAAGAGGTAGAGGAAGAAGTAGAAATTGTAGAATATGGCCTGGGCGATCATGATGATGAAGCGTTCCAGGCGCGTGGGCTCGGCGATGTGGATGAAGGTCATCAGGTGCATGCGCTCGTTGTCGGCCTCGTCGATCAACTCCTTGATCCAGCCCTGGTCGTCGCGGATGTGGCGGATCGCTTTCAGGTGCTGCAGAAGGCCCCCGACCATGCCCGGTACGGCGGCGACGGTTTCCAACACCACGGCGCGGTGGCCGTAGCGGTTGGCGAAGAACCGGTCGGCGAAGAAGCGCATGATCCTGACCGTGCGATAGGCGATCCGGTCGTGGATGTCGCGCGGGACATGGTGGCTCTTTTCGAGCGTGTTCGGGTCGGTCGACCGCATGGTTTGGTCCTGTCTTTCCTTCCGGAATAGTTAGGCGATGCGGCCGCGTTTTCACCGCTGCTGCGCTGCGGCAAAAGCGCAGTCTGCGGGTCAGGTATTTCCGGGCCGGGGCAGTGCGAAATAGACGCTGTCGGACCATTCGCCGCCGACGCAGAACGTGTTCTGCGCAAAGCCGGTGACGCGAAACTCCAGGCGGGTGAGCAGGCCGATCGAGCGGAAGTTCCGAGGGTCCGCATCGGCGGTGATCTGGGGAAGGTCGGTGCTGGCCCAAACATGTTCGATTACGGCTTGCACCGCCTCCGTGGCAAAGCCTTGGCCCCAGAAATCGGGGTGCAGAATGAACCCGATCTCGGTCCCTGTGTGGATGCCGCCAAGGCCGATGACCGTGTCCTCGTGGTCGAAGACGAGGTAGGTGTTCAGGTCCGGATTCTTGAGCTTGGAAAGCGTCCGGCGGGTGTCGTCCGGGGTCTGATGCGGCAGGTTCGACCAGTAACGCATTGCACGCGGATCACTGAAGATGCCGAAGAGCGGCGCAAGGTCGTCGTCTTGCGCCGCCCGCAGGGTCAGCCGGTCGGTCGTGAGGCGGGTCAGCGGTTTTCCACGTCCACGTAGTCGCGCATCACGTCGCCCTGGTAGAGCTGACGCGGGCGGCCGATCTTGTGGGCGGGGTCCTCGAGCTGTTCCTTCCACTGCGAGATCCAGCCGACGGTGCGCGAGAGCGCGAAGATCGGGGTGAACATCGACGTCGGGAAGCCCATCGCCTCGAGGATGATGCCCGAATAGAAGTCGACGTTGGGGAACAGCTTTTTGTCGGCGAAATAGGGGTCGGCGAGCGCGGCGGCCTCGAGCTCTTTGGCGACCTGCAGGGTCGGGTTGTTGTCGATGCCCAGAAGCTCCAGCACCTCATCGGCGGATTGCTTCATCACCTTCGCGCGGGGGTCGAAGTTCTTGTAGACCCGGTGGCCGAAGCCCATCAGCCGGAACGGGTCGTCGCGGTCTTTGGCGCGGTCGATGAACATCGGGATCCGATCGGGCGAGCCGATCTCGCGCAGCATCTCCAGGCAGGCCTGGTTGGCGCCGCCATGGGCCGGACCCCAGAGGCAGGCGATTCCGGCGGCAATACAGGCGAAGGGGTTGGCGCCGGAGGAGGAGGCGAGGCGGACGGTCGAGGTCGAGGCGTTCTGCTCGTGGTCGGCATGCAGGGTGAAGATCCGGTCCATCGCACGGCTCAGGATCGGGTTGACCTCGTAGTCCTGGGCCGGGACCGCGAAACACATGCGCAAGAAGTTCGAGGCGTAATCAAGGTCGTTGCGCGGATAGACGAAGGGCTGGCCGATCGAGAACTTGTAGGCCCATGCGGCGATGGTGGGCATTTTGGCGATCAGCCGGATCGAGGCGACCTCGCGCTGCCAGGGGTCGGCGATGTCGGTCGAGTCGTGATAGAATGCCGACATCGCGCCGACGACGCCGACCATGATCGCCATCGGATGCGCATCGCGCCGGAAACCGCGGAAAAAGTAGGTCATCTGCTCGTGGAGCATCGTGTGGTTGGTCACGCGGCTCTCGAAGTCCTCGAGCTGCTCGGCTGAGGGCAGTTCGCCGTAGAGCAGCAGATAGCAGACCTCGAGATAATGCGATTTCTCGGCCAGTTGGTCGATCGGGTAGCCGCGGTGCAGCAGCTCGCCCCTGTCGCCGTCGATATAGGTGATCGTCGAATCGCAGGACGCGGTCGAAGTGAAGCCGGGATCGTAGGTGAAAACTCCGCCCTGGGCATAGAGCTTGCGGATGTCGATCACGTCCGGCCCAGCTGTCGGCGAATGCATCGGCAGCGTCAGCTGCTTGTCGTCAAAGCTGAGGGTCGCGGTCTTGTTGCTGATCGTCATCGTCATGCCTTTCCTCACGGGGGCCGCGCCTGGGGGCGGGCGTGGTCTCGGTGGACGGGCTGGTGTGGTCAGCCCGTAGCGTCAGCGATCCGTGCAAGCGTTTCCTCACGGCCGATGACGAGCATCATGTCAAAGACACTGGGGGACACCGTGCGCCCGGCCAAAGCGGCTCTGAGAGGCTGCGCCAGCTTGCCAAGCTTGGTGCCTTTCGCCTCGGCCAGCTGGGTCACGACCTGTTCCAGCGTGTCGCGCGACCAGCTAGCATTTTGCAGGTGCGGCGTCAATTCTGACAGTATACCACGGGATACCGAATCCAATGCCTTGGCCGCGCGTTCGTCCGGTTTGAAGGGCCGCTCGGCGAGGATAAAGTGTGCCTTTTCAAGAAGTTCCGGAAAGGTGCGGGCGCGGTCTTTGAGGCAATACATCGCACGTCCAAGCCCGTCCTTTTGCGTCTTCATCAGGGTGTCTTGATCCGACGCGGCGAGATAGGCGTCGATTTCTGCTACGAGTGCAGCATCGTCCGATTGGGCGATGTGCTGGCCCGATAGGTTTTCCAGTTTCTTGGTGTCGAAGCGGGCCGGCGCGCGGCCGATGCCACCCAAATCGAACCACTCCCGCGCCTGGGCGTCAGTAAAAAACTCGTCGTCGCCGTGGGACCAGCCCAGCCGGGTCAGGTAGTTGCGCATGCCCGAGGCCGAGTAGCCCATCGCCTGGTAGTCCTCGACCCCCAGCGCGCCATGGCGCTTCGACAGCTTTTTGCCGTCGGGGCCGTGGATCAGCGGGATATGCGCCCAAACCGGTACGACCCAGCCCATCGCATCGTAGATCAGCATCTGCCGAGCGGCGTTGTTGAGATGATCGTCGCCGCGGATCACATGGGAGACGCCCATGTCGTGGTCGTCGACGACAACGGCATGCATGTAGGTCGGCGTGCCGTCCGAGCGCAGCAGGATCATGTCGTCGAGTTGGTCGTTGCGGATCGTCACGTCGCCTTGGACCTGGTCGGCGATCACGGTTTCGCCGTCTTGCGGCGCCTTGATGCGGATCACGAAGGGTGCGTCGGGAAGCGTCGCGGGGTCGGCGTCGCGCCAGGGCGAGCGGAACAAGGTAGAGCGGCCGTCGGTCTTCGCCTGTTCGCGGTAGGTAGCGATTTCTTCCTGTGTAGAAAAGCACTTATAGGCCTTTCCTAACATCAGGAGTTGTTGCGCCACCTCGGCGTGCCGATCCTTGCGCGCGAACTGGCTGACCGCCTCTCCGTCCCAGTCGAGGCCGAGCCAGGTGAGCCCGCGAAAGATTGCCTCGGTCGCGTCAGGCGTGGATCTGGCGCGGTCGGTGTCCTCGATCCGCAGCAGAAAGCGGCCGCCCCGGCCGCGGGCATAGAGCCAGTTGAAGAGCGCCGTGCGCGCGCCGCCGATATGCAGATATCCGGTGGGCGAGGGGGCGAAACGAGTGACGACAGGGCCGTCTTGCATGGCGGATTTAACCTTCTGGAAACCACGATCGGGCTAGGTGCGGGCTCTAGTCAATCGAGCCGGAGAGGACAAGAGTGGCGCCGATCCGTAGTGTCCGGCAGGCGCTCGACGCGCAGCGTGGCCACCTGTTTCCCTGGGTTCCGGTGGCGATCGGGATCGGGGTCGGGCTTTATTTCGCCCTGCGGGTCGAACCGGGGCTCGCCGCCTATGCCGTGGCCGGGCTTGGCGCAGTAGTGCTGGCGGCGGCGGCTTGGCGCTGGCGGGGCTTGGCGCCGATCTACGTGATGCTCTGCCTCGGTGTGGTCGGGTTCGGCTTGGCCGGGCTGCGGGCGCATCTGGTGGCCGCGCCGCTGCTCGACTTCCGCTACTATGGGCCCATCGAAGGCCGGATCGTGGCCGTCGACCGGTCGATCAGCGACAAAATCCGGCTGACGCTCGACCGGGTCGTGCTAGAGGACATGGCGCCTGCGCGGACACCGGCGCGGGTGCGGGTGTCGCTGCATGGCCAACAGGGTTTCGTGGCGCCGGAGCCGGGGCTGACGGTGATCTTGACAGGGCACCTGTCGCCGCCGCAGGGGCCGGTGGAGCCCGGCGGGTTCGATTTCCGCCGCATGGCGTGGTTCGACGGTCTGGGCGCTGTTGGCTACACAAGAAGCCCGGTGCTGGCACTGGCGCCGGCCGAGGCGGGTGCATCCGGGGTGCGCATTCACCGACTGCGAATGGTAATCTCGGCGGCGGTGCAACGGGTGTTGCCGGGCGAGCCGGGGGCGTTTGCCGCGGCGATTCTGACCGGCGACCGGTCGGGCATGGGGCGCGACACGCTGGACGCGCTCCGAGTCTCGAACCTGGCGCATCTCTTGGCGATTTCCGGGCTGCACATGGGACTTTTGACCGGCTTCGTCTTTGCCGCGATGCGGGTCTTGCTGGTTTCGCTGCCGTGGCTCGGGCTGCGGTTGCCGGTCAAGAAGGTCGCCGCCGTGGTCGCGCTGGCGGCGGGCGGTTTCTACTACGCTTTGTCGGGCGGCAATGTGGCGACCGAGCGGGCTTTTGTCATGGTAGCGGTGATGCTGTTGGCGGTGCTGGTCGACCGCCGGGCGATCACCTTGCGCGCGGTGGCGGTGGCGGCGGTGATCGTACTGGCTTTGCGCCCCGAGACACTGACCGAACCGGGCTTTCAGATGTCGTTCGCGGCGACGACGGCCTTGGTGGCTGTATTTGGGGCATTGCGCGACTGGGACGGGTTTCACGTGCCGAAACCGCTGCGCCCGGTCTTGGCCGTCGTGGTGTCCTCGGCGGTGGCCGGGGCAGCGACGGCACCGGTGGCGGCGGCGCATTTCAACCGGATCGCGGATTATGGCCTGATCGCCAACCTGTTGTCGGTGCCGCTGATGGGTGTCCTGGTGATGCCAGCGGCGGTGCTGGCGGCCGTGCTTGCGCCGATTGGGTTGTCCTGGGTTGGACTGAAGGTCATGGAACCGCCGATTCAATGGATTCTGGGCGTGGCGCATTGGGTGGCTGGGCTCGATGGCGCGGTGACACCTGTGCCGGCACCGCCAGCCGGGGTCTTGCCGATCTTTGCGCTAGGCATGCTTTGGCTGATCCTGTGGCGCGGCACTGGGCGATTGGCCGGACTGGCCCCGGCGGCGATGGCGCTGGCGGTCTGGACCCAGGTGCAACGACCGCCGATCCTCGTCGCGGATACGGGCGGGTTGGTCGGTGTGATGACCGCCGAAGGCCGCGCCCTGTCGAAACCGCGCGGCGACGGCTTCGCCGCGTTGAGCTGGTTGGAAAACGACGGCGACGGCGCCGGGCAAAGCGACGCCGCCGCGCGGGCGGGATTCGCCTCTGACGGGTCCGACCAGCATTTGACGGTGGACGGCGCGGCGATCGTGCATCTGCGTGGGCGGGGCGCTGTGGATCGTGTGGATGCGGCCTGCCGAACCGCCGCGCTGGTGATCATCGCCAAGGCGGTCGATGCACCGCGGGGTTGTCCGCTCTTCGACGCTGGAAAGTTACGCAAAACCGGAGCTTTGGCGATCTACCCTCAGCCAAAGGGCTTGCGCCTGGTAACCGCGTCAGAGCGTGGTGGCCGGCGGCTTTGGAGTGCTCAGTAGGTGCGAATCAGCCCCACAAGACGGCCCTGCACCTGAACCTGATCGTCGCGGAACACACGGGTTTCGTAGGCCGGGTTGGCGGCCTCGAGCGCGATGGCGCCGCCCTTGCGACGAAACCGCTTCAGCGTCGCTTCGTGGCCCTCGACCAGGGCGACGACGATGTCGCCGTTATCCGCGGTCTTTCCCTCGCGGATCACCACCACGTCGCCGTCGTTGATCCCGGCATCGATCATCGAATCGCCCTTGACTTCGAGCGCATAGTGATCGGCGTTCCCTGCGATCATACTGCCGGGCACGGCGATGTTTCGGTCCGGCAGGTTTATCGCCTCGATCGGGCCGCCGGCGGCGATCCTGCCAACGATCTCGACGCTCGGCGCCGCCGGCGTGACCGGCATCGCGTTGCGCGGTGGGTCGCGGCGATCACCTTCGATCACCTGGGGTTTGAATCCGGACGGTTTTTCAAGCGCTTCGGGCAGTTTGAGGATTTCAAGAGCGCGGGCGCGGTGGGCGAGGCGGCGGATGAAGCCGCGTTCCTCCAGCGCGGTGATCAGCCGGTGGATACCGGATTTGGAGCGCAGATCCAGCGCCTCCTTCATTTCGTCGAAGGACGGCGGAACCCCGTCGCGTTTCATCCGCTTGTTGATGAAATCGAGCAATTCCAGTTGCTTCTTTGTCAGCATCGCTGTCACCCCGTTTGCCGGCGCCACGGGCGGTTGACCCGTGCGTTCGGGGAATGTTCTATGCCCGTTCTCGTTATGTGTCAACGCCTTGGCTATATCGGAATGTAATCCGTGACCTCGCCCGCCTTGCGCGCGCCATCGCCGACGGGCCGGATCAAAAGCGCATCGGCGACGCCCAAGACCGACAGAAGCGAGCTGTCCTGACGGTCGAACGGGGTCAGGCCGTCTGGCCCAAGCGTGGCGCGCATGTAGTGTTCCCGTGGCCCATTGGTTGCGATGTCGACCGCCAGCGGCGCCTGCTTGCGCGGCGCGCGATGGCAGCCCAAACCCAGCATCGCCTGAATCAGTGGAATCATGAAGATCGTCCCGCAGACCATTGACGAAACGGGATTTCCTGGAAGGCCGAGCATGGCGGAATCGCCCAGGCGGCCAGCCATCAGCGGTTTGCCCGGGCGCATGGCGATCTTGTAGAACGACCGCTCCATGCCGAGCGCGTCGGCAACCGGGGCGACCAGGTCGTGGTCGCCGACCGAGGCGCCGCCGATGGTTACGATCAGGTCGGCCCCTGCGGCCAGATCGAAACCTATGCGGAGCGACGCCTCGCTGTCGCGGGCGATCGGCAACAGCCGGACTTCGGCGCCCGCGGCCTCGGCCATCGCCTTCAGACCAAAGCTGTTCGAGGCGATGATCTGGTCCGGCGACGGCGTCTCGCCCGGCATGACCAACTCGTCGCCGGTGGCAATTAGGGCCACGACCGGGCGGCGGGCGACGGCGACCTCGGCCACGTTCATCGCCGCAAGCAGGGCGAGGTCGGCCGGCCGCAGCCGTTTCGGGGCGGGCATCTCGGCCCCGGCAGTGAAGTCTCCGCCTGCGGGGCGGATGTGCCGCGCGGTGTCCAGATCGTCGGTGAGGGTGATCGTGTCGCCGTCACGCTTGACGTCCTCTTGGATCACCACCCGGTCGGCGCCATCCGGCACCGGCGCGCCGGTGAAGATGCGCACCGCCTGGCCCGGCCCGACGGCTGCGGCGAAACGGTGGCCGGCCGCCGCCTCGCCAATGACTGTGAGGGTTGCACCCGACGAAACGTCCTGGTCGCGGACCGCATAGCCATCCATAGCCGAGGCGGCAAAGGGCGGCTGGTCGCGGAGGGCTGTGGCGGGGTCGAGCAAGACCCGGCCGGCGGCCTCGGCCAATGGAACGGTTTCGGCAGGCATCGGGCGCGACAGCGCGAAGACATGCGCAAGAGCCTCGTCGACGCTAATCACGTCGCCACGTAACGTCCTGATTTTCCGCCATCCTTCAGGATCAGGCGAATACCGCCAATGGACATGGATTTCTCGACCGCCTTGACCATGTCGTAGATCGTCAGGCAGGCGGTGGCCACCGCGGTCAGCGCCTCCATCTCGACGCCGGTTTGGCCGGTGGTCTTGACGGTGGCCTCGACCCGCAATCCGGGCAATTCGGGGTCGGGGGTGATGTCGAGCGCGACTTTGGCCAGCGGCAATGGATGGCAGAGCGGGACAAGCTCGGCGGTTTTCTTGGCCGCCATGATCCCAGCGAGCCTGGCGACGCTGGCGACATCGCCTTTCTTCGCGCGGCCCTCTGTAATTATCTCAAGGGTTTGCGAGGACATCTTGACATAGCCCTCAGCAACGGCCGTGCGCGCTGTCACCGCCTTATCCGAGACATCGACCATGTGGGCGTCGCCCTTGGCGTCGAAATGCGTCAGGTCCGCCATCAGGCGGCACCCCGGGCCGACGCGCCGGCGAGCAGATCCCTTGTGGCGGCGGTGACATCTGCCTGACGCATCAGACTTTCGCCGACCAGAAAGGCGCGCGCGCCGTGGCGAGCAAGGTCGTCGAGATCGGAGGGGGAATTGAGACCGGACTCCGAGATCAAAAGACGGTCGGCCGGCACCCGCGCGGCGAGCTGCCGGGTTGTATCAAGAGAGGTCTCGAAGGTCTTGAGATTTCGGTTGTTTATGCCCAGAAGCGGCGAGCGAAGCCGCAGCGCACGGTCGAGCTCTGCGGCGTCGTGGACCTCGATCAGCGCGTCCATGCCCCAGGCGATCGCGGCGTCCTCCAGCTCGGTCGCTTGGGCGTCCGACACGCTGGCCATGATGATCAGTATGCAGTCGGCGCCGAGTGCGCGAGCCTCGGCCACCTGGTAGGGGTCGTAGAGAAAATCCTTGCGTAGAGCGGGCAAGTCGACGGCGGCTCGCGCGGCCGTCAGGAACGCGTCGGCGCCCTGGAAGCTTGGACTGTCAGTCAGGACCGACAGGCAGGTTGCGCCGCCGTCTCGGTATGCCCGAGCCAACGCCGGCGGATCGAAGTCCGCCCGGATCAAGCCCTTGGAGGGGCTGGCCTTTTTGATCTCGGCGATCAGGCCATAGCCGGTCGCCGCAGCCTCGGCCAAGCGCGCCGCGAAGCCGCGGACCGGGGGGGCGGCCTTGGCCGCGACCTCGACCTGCGCCAAAGGTCGCTCGGCCTTGCGCGCCACGATCTCGTCCAGCTTGTAGGCCTTGATCTTGTCCAGAACCGTCTGCATGGGCCGGTCCTAGCGCGGCGGCGGCGCGAAGGGAAGGCGATTTGCACTACGCACCTATCCAGTCAATCGGGGTCTGGCCGCGCGCCACAAGCCAGGCATTCACTTGCGAGAACGGACGTGATCCGAAAAACCCGTGCCGCGCCGACAGCGGCGAGGGATGGGCGGTTTCGATCGTGAAATGCTGGGTGCCGTTGAGCACGGCGGCGGTCTGCTGCGCCTGTTTGCCACAGAGCAGGAAAGCGCGCGGGCAGGTGTCTAGGCGCTGCATGACTTGCCGGGTCAGTGCTTGCCAGCCGAGGTTGCGATGGCCGTTTGCTTGGCCGGCGGGCACGGTCAGGACGGTGTTGAGAAGCAGCACGCCTTGGCATGCCCACGGCCGAAGGTCTCCGGTTCGCGGCACGCCGCCAAGGTCTTCCCGTATCTCTTTGAAAATGTTGCGAAGAGAGGCCGGAAGTTCGACACCCGGCTCGACCGAAAACGCCAGGCCATGGGCATGGCCGGGCGTCGGATAGGGATCCTGCCCCAGGATCACGACACGGGTGTTGTCGGGTTGAGTCAATTCAAGGGCGGCGAAGACCTGCGCGGCGGGCGGAAGGATGACCTTCGTGTCGGTGCCGAGGGCCGCAGCGATGTCGGGAAGATCCTGTGCGAAAAACGGTAGGTCGCGCCAGGCGCCGAGGCGGCCGGTGTCGAGCCTCATGCGGCCGTGGTGATCCGAGCCAGTCCTTCCACCTTTTGGCGTGCGCTGCCGCTGTCGATGCTTTCTACCGCGTATTCAACGCCTTCTGGCAGTGCCTTCACCTCGTCGGCGATCAGCAGTGCCGCGGCAGCGTTCAGCAAGACCGCGTCGCGGTAGGCGCCCTTTTCGCCGGCCAAAAGCGCTTGGAACGCCAGACCGTTCTCTTCAGGCGTCCCGCCCAGAATGGAGTCGAACGGGTGGACCGGCAATCCGGCATCTTCGGGCGAAACCTCGAATTCGGTGACCGCGCCGTGATCGAGCGCAGCGACGTAGGTCGGACCGGCGATGGACAATTCGTCGGTTCCGTCGGCGCCATGGACAAGCCATGCGGCATGAGAGCCAAGCGCTTTCAGCGTCTCGGCCATAGGCCGGATCAGGTCGCGGGAAAAGGCGCCGGTCAGCTGCCGTTTGACCCCTGCGGGGTTGGTGAGCGGTCCCAGGATGTTGAAAATCGTGCGTGTGCCAAGCTCGGCCCGGGTGGGCATGACATGGGCGATCGCCGGGTGGTGCATCGGTGCCATCATGAAGCCGATACCGACGGTTTCAATCGCTTTTTCAACGACTTCCGCGCCGATCATCACGTCGATGCCAAGCTGACCGAGGGCATCTGCCGCACCGGATTTGGAGCTGAGATTGCGATTGCCGTGCTTGGCGACGGGCACCCCCGCGCCGGCCACGACAAAGGCCGTGGCGGTCGAGATGTTCAGCGTCCCTTTGCCGTCGCCACCGGTACCGACAATGTCGATGGCGCCCTCGGGCGCCGTGACGCTCTGGCATTTCGCCCGCATCACCGCGGCGGCGGCGGCGTATTCCTCGACCGTCTCGCCGCGGGTCCTAAGCGCCATCAACAGTCCGCCGATTTGGCTTGGCGTCGCCTCGCCGTCGAACAGGATCTGAAACGCCGCCTCGGCCTCTTCCCGCGTCAGAGGGCGCTCTGCGGCCGTGCCAATCAGCGGCTTCAGCGCCTCGCTCATGCCGATACCGGGATCCGGCCGAGAAAGGATTTCAACAGCTTATGACCATGTTCGGTGGCAATGGATTCGGGGTGAAACTGGACGCCTTCGATCGGCAGCTCGCGATGGCGCAGGCCCATGATCGTGCCGTCGCTGATCCAGGCCGTAATATCCAGGCAGTCCGGCAGCGACTCGCGTTCGACGACCAAGGAATGGTAGCGCGTGGCTTTCAAGGGCGACGGCAACCCTTTGAAGACGCCTAGTTTTTGATGTTCGATAGCGCCTGTCTTGCCATGCACGATTTCGCGCGCCTGAACCACGGTTCCGCCAAAGGCTTGGCCAATGGTCTGGTGGCCCAGGCACACACCCAGTAGCGGCACCTTGGTCTCGGCGGCGGCCATGGTCAGAGCAAGGCAGATGCCGGATTGGTCGGGAACCCCTGGGCCGGGCGACAGCACGATGCCGTCGGGGCGCATCGCCATCGCTTGCTGCACATCCAGGGCGTCGTTGCGGCGCACCTCGACCGTCGCGCCCAACTCGCCAAGGTAATGCGCGAGGTTGTAGGTAAAGCTGTCGTAATTGTCGATCAGCAGGATCACGCGGGCCTCGATGCGATTGGGGGTGCCACCGGGATTTCGTCGCGATATACATGGTCAGAGGCGGGGCCGAGGGTCAAGGCATTCGCCGGAATTACTCCTTTCCAAACGCGGGGGGCCGGTATGTGGCGCGGATTTCTGTCGGGGATCTTTTGGGGGGTCTTGTTGGCGGTGATCGGCGTCGGCGTGGCGTCGCAGTTCACCGGGCCAGTGGATTTGACGGCCGCGGCGCCTGAGGCGGCCGCGGTGGATGTGCCGGTGGGTTCAGAATTCCGGCAGGAGCGGCCCGATACCCGGCCGGTTCTGCCGCAGAACGAAGGCCGGCCGGCCAGCACACAGCCGCCGCAGGTGCCGGTTGCGGAGCCTGGGGTCGAGACCTTGCCCACTACCGACACGGAGCCTGCCGCGGAACCGCAGCCGGGATCGGTCGAAGAGGCTCTGGCCCCAGTGCCGGCTGCCGGTGAGGCACCCGAGGTGAACGTGGAGTCCGACGAGGCGGTTCTGCCCGCGCCGGGCGCAGTGCAGCCACCGGAACCGGCCGCCGATGTGGCGCCGGTTGCCGAGGACCCCGAGGTGGCCGCGGCGGGGCCGCCGGCGGACGCCGCCGATGCCAGCCCGGCGCAGCCATCGATCGATGCGGAGGAGGCGTTGGCCGACGTGCCGCCGGAACAGCCAGCCGCCGTGGTCAGCGACCAGCCCATCGCTGCGGCACCGGAGCAACCGGCCCCGATCGCACCGGGCGTGCCGGTCGCCGAGCCTCAAGATCCGCCCGCGGCCGCGCAACCTCCGCTGGAGACCGGTGACGAGGTTGCCGTCGCACCGGACACACCGCCCGCGGCCTTGCCAGGTGACACCGTTGGCATCCGCCTGCCAGTACCTGAAATTGAAAACTTGGCCCCCGGCGTGACGACGGATCGCTTGCCCTCGATCGGTGCGCAGCCGGTGGTGGCAAACTTGACCGAACCGGCTCTTATCGCCCACGCCGCGCCGTTTGAGGGCGCGCCGGGCGTGCCGGTGATGTCCGTGGTGCTGCGCGATGCCGGTGCGGATCGGCCCGATATCGCGAGCTTGGCCGAGTTTCCGGTGGCGCTGACGGTGGCGATCGACCCGACGGCGGCGGATGCGGCCGAGGCGATGGCGGCCTACCGGGCGGCCGGGGTGGAGTTGGTGGTGCTGACGCCGCTGCCCGACGGCGCCGCGCCGGCGGATGTCGAGGTCGCGTTCCAGAGCTTCCTGCAGACCGTGCCAGAGACGGTGGCGGTTCTGGACGTGCCTGAGGCGCTGCTGCAGGAAAATCGGCCCCGCGCCGTGCAGGTCGCCGGTATTCTGGCAGAGAGCGGCCATGGGCTGATCACTTATGACCGGGGCTTGAACGCGGGCCTTCAGGTCGCCGCCAATGCGGGTGTGAAGGCGGCGTCAGTGTTCCGGACCTTCGACGACGGCGCCAGCGATCGGTCGGCGATGAAGCGCCTGCTCGACCAGGGCGCATTCCGGGCCGGGCAGGAGAACGGCGTGGTCATGGTCGGCGAGTTACGGGACGAGACATTGTCGGCTTTGACCGAGTGGAGCTTGACGAACCGCGCCAGCACGGTCGCCCTGGCGCCTGTATCAACGTTGCTGTCCCGACGTTGAAAAACGTCAACTCCGTTCGAAAATATCAAGGCACTGCTGCGCTTTCCAACGGTTCCAGCGCTTCTGGGTTCGAAATATGCAAGCGACATAGCCACACATATCGAACACGCTGCACCTTGCAATAATTGCCGCGAAAAAGGCTGCACAAATCGAACACCGCGGGGCGTGCGGAATTGTCAGGATTGTGAAAGCCCGAGGGGGCTCAGCGGTTGCCGGGGCCAGTGAAGCGGCCGGCGTCGCGGGCGGCCAATCGGATCGCTTTTGACTTATCGACGGTCTCGTCAAACTCGGCCTGCGGGTCGCTGTCGTAGACGACGCCGCCGCCGGCTTGGATGAAGAGCTCGTTGTCCTTCAAAACGGCGGTGCGCAGGGCAATGCACATGTCCATATCGCCGCCGGCGCTGAAATAGCCGACCCCGCCGCCGTAGACTCCGCGCTTTTCCGGCTCGAGCTCGTCAATGACCTCCATCGCGCGCACCTTCGGCGCACCGGATACCGTGCCGGCCGGCAGACCGGCGAGCAGGGCGGACAGCGCGTCGTGGTCGTCCGACAGCTCTCCGACCACGTTCGAGACGATGTGCATGACGTGGGAATAGCGCTCGATCACGAATTCCTCGGTGGGGCGCACGGTGCCGATCTTGGCGACCCGGCCGACGTCGTTGCGACCCAAATCGAGCAGCATTAGATGCTCGGCGCATTCCTTTTCGTCGGCCAAGAGATCAGCCTCGTGCGCGCGATCCGCGTCCGGCGTGGCGCCGCGGGGCCGGGTGCCGGCGATGGGGCGAATCGTCACCTCGCCGCCGAACACGCGCACCAGGATCTCGGGGCTGGCGCCGATCACCTGGAACCCGCCGAAATTGAAGAAGAACATGAACGGCGACGGGTTAGTCCTTCTGAGTGAACGATAAAGTGCGAACGGCGGCAGGGTGAACGGCTGCCGCCAGCGTTGCGAAGGAACGACCTGAAAGATGTCGCCGGCACGGATATAGTCCTTGGCCTTCTCGACCGCGGCGAGATAATCGGCATGGGCGAAATTCGACACCGGGGCGTCAATCTCGGCGGCCTCGCCCAAATCCCGGCTGCTGTCGATGGCGCCGCGTTCGAGGTCGCGGACGGCGTCCATCACGCGCTCGGCGGCCTGGGCGAAGGCCGCGCGTGGCGACAGCCCGCTGGAGACCCAGGCCGGCGAGACCACGGTGACCTCGCCCTTGACGCCGTCGAGCACCGCCACAACCGAGGGCCGCAGCATCACCGCGTCCGGCAGGCCGAGCGGGTCGGGGTTGACGTCGGGCAGGTGCTCGACGAGGCGGATCATGTCGTAGCCGAGATAACCGAAGAGCCCGGCGGAGGCGGCGGGCAGGTCGGCGGGTAGGTCGATCCGCGATTCGGCGATCACGGCGCGCAAGGTACCCAGGGGATCGCCGTCGAGATCCTCGAAAGCGTCGGGGTCGAACCGGGCCGAGCGGTTCAGACGCGACCGGGTGCCGTTGCAGTCCCAGATCAGGTCGGGCTTCATGCCGATGATCGAATAGCGCCCGCGCACCTCGCCGCCGGTCACAGACTCCAGCATGAAGCTGTCGCGCCGCGCCGCCGAGAGCTTCAGCATCAGAGACACCGGGGTGTCGAGATCGGCGGCCAGCCGGGCATAGACCACCTGGTTGCGGCCGGCCGCATAGGCCTCGGCGAAGGCCTCGTATGATGGCGTCAGGTTCACCGGATCACGGGAATTGCGCGTGCACGGCGTTGATCGCCGCCTGGTTCAGCGAAATCCCGGCTTGTGTCTGGATCGCGTCGGAATAGGCGCGCAGGATGTCGGCGCCGATCGACTGGGCGAGGGCCTCGGCAAAGCCGTCGCGGCGGGTCGCGACCTCGGGTTCGGCCGGGTCGGGCGGCGCGATGGCGTCAAGGCGCACCAGAAAGACCGAGCTCGGCCCTTCGATCACGCGGGTCTCGCCGGCCTGCATCGCGAAGACCTGGTCGAGGAAATCCGGCGGCGTGCCGGGAATGAAGCCGTTGCGCCGGATGTCAGTCTCTGCGGACAGCTCCAGGCCGGCGGCGGCGTCGCCGCCCTGCAGCTGCGGCAGCAACGCCTCGGCCTGGCCAGCCAGTGCCGCGACGGTTTCGGCGGCGCGCCAGCCGCCGTTGGCGCGCCCGCGCGCACCCTCGAAGGGCTGCAGGCGCGGCGCGATCACCTCGTCGAGCCGCAGCGCGAAGACGCCGCCGTCGTCCAGCGTCTCGAGCGCTGGAAAATCGCCCTCGGCGGCGGCTGCGGCGGCGGCGCGGAACGCCGAGTAGGCAGCGATGGCGCCGGTGTCGCCGCGGGACCAGTCGATCTGGCTCAGCTCCATATCGGTCTCGGCGGCGAGTTCCTCCAGCGTGGCGCCGCCGGCCAGCAGGTCGTCGATCGGGTCGATTTGGTCGTCGATGGCGCGACGGGCGGCGTCGAGGCGGTATTCGTCCAAAAGCTCGGGCCGGGCCGCGTCGAAGCTGGTCTCCTGTGCGGCGAGGATGGCGTTGATGCGGAACAGGGCGGGGCCGAGGCTGGTCTCGGCCGGTCCGGCGATGCCGGGCTCTGTGAGGGCGAAGACGGCGGCGCCGGCCGCGCCCAGCTCGTCCTCGGTCACGTCGCCGAGGTCCAGATCGGCCAGGTCGAGCTGGCGCGCGGTGACAAGGTTTTCGAAGCTCGCGGTGCCGGCGTCGAGCTCTGCCTTGGCGGTGTCGGCCTCGGTCCTGCTTGGGAAGATCAGCCGTTCGACCAGCCGCCGCTCGGCCGAGATGTATTGGCCGATGCGCTCGTCATAAAGCGCGCGCAGGGCGTCCTCGTCGCCCTCGATCGTGTCGACGATCATGTCCGGGGTCAGCCAGGCATAGGTGATGCGGCGCGTCTCGGGCAGCATGAAGTCGTCGGAATTGGCGTCGAAATAGGCGCGCAGGTCGGCCTCTGAGGGTTCGGCGATGGGGTCGGCGAGGTCGTCGACGGTCAGCTCGGTCCAGGTGAAGCTGCGGCGTTCCATGGCGAAGCCGAGGATCCGGTCGACCACCGAGGCCGGCGCGGCGAGGCCAGAGCCGACGGCGCCCTGCACCATGGTGCGGGCCACCTCGGCGCGCAGGCTGTCCTCGAACTGCGCTTCGTTCAGGCCCGAGTTGTCGAGCGTGTCGGAGTAGGCCAGGCGGTCGAAGCTGCCGTCGAGGCCCTGGAAGGCGGGGGTCGCCAGAACCTGTCGGCGCACCTCTTCGTCGCCGACCGACAGCCCCAGCTGGGCGGCTTCGTTTTCCAGCGCGACGGTGCCGACGAGCTGTTGCAGCACGGCCTGGTCGATGCCGAACTGCCGCGCCTCGGCCAGGGTGAGCTGCCGGCCCATCTGGGCGGAGAACGCGTTGATCTGCTGCTGCAATTGCCGGGCGTAGCGGTTCACGTCGATGTCGGTGTCGCCGACCGTGCCGATGCTGCGCACGTTGCCGGAAAAGTTGGTCACGCCGAAGCCGCCGAGGCCGAGGATGAGCAGCACGATGATGATCCAGGCCGCCGAGTTCTTCGCCTTACTGGTACCCTTGGCCATGCCGGTTCCCTGTTGCCTTATGGTCGGCGCTGAATAGGCGGAAGCGGGCAGGGGGGCAAGGTCAGAGGGTCAGGTTTTCCAGCCGCTCGCGCAGGGCGGCGATGCCGGCGCGATCGATGTTGGCGAAGGCCAGCCGCAGGGCGCGCCGGCCCGACGCATCGCCCTTTGGCACGAACATGGTGCCGGGCAGAAGCAGGATGCCGTGGTCGCAGATCAGGCGCTGTGCGAGCACGTCCGAGGGCAGGTCGAAGGGATGTTCGACATAGGCGAAATAGGCGCCGCAACCACGCAGGCGCCAGCCGGGCAGGGTGCCGAGCGCCTCGGTGACGGCGGCGCGGCGGTCGAGGATCTCGGCCCGCTCGCCGGCCAGCCACTGCGTCAGGTTCCGCAGCCCCCAAAGCGCGGCGCGCTGGCCGAGCTGGTTGGGGCAGATGGTGACGCTGTCGATGTATTTCTCGACCTGGGCCAGACGCGCCTCGGCGGCGACGATGGCGCCGACCCGGTGGCCGGTCAGGCGGAAGGCCTTGGAGAAAGAGTAGAGGTGGATCAGAGTCTCGGGCCAGTTGGGATCTTCGAACAGGTCGTGCGGAGCGCCGGGGCGGGCGTCGAAATCGCGGTAGGTCTCGTCGATGATCAGGGCGAGGCGGCGGGATTTGGCCAGCTCGAAGAAGGCGCGGGTGACGGCGGCGGGATACTCGACGCCGGCCGGGTTGTTCGGCGTGACCAGGACCAGGGCGCGGGTGCGATCGGTGATCAGCGCGGCGGCGTGGGTAGGGTCGGGCAGAAGGTCGTCGCCGGTGGGCAGCGGCAAGGCGCGGATGCCGCACATGTCGAGGTACATCTTGTGGTTGAAGTACCAGGGCGTCGGCAGGATGACCTCGTCGCCGGCGCGGGCGAGCGTGGCGAGCGCGGCGGTGAAGGCTTGGTTGCAGCCGGAGGTGACGGCGACCTGGGCGGGCGCGATTTCGCCGCCATAGCTTTGGGCCCATTGCCGGGCGATCTCCTCGCGCAGCGGCGGGTGGCCGAGGTCGGGTCCGTAGAGATGCACGGTTGGGTCGTTCAGCACCGCATCGGCCATGAACCGCCGCAGCGGCTCGGGCGGCGGGGCGACGGGCGCGGCCTGGCTGACGTTGATCAGGGGCGGACCGCCGGGGCCGCGCGCGGCAAGCCAGCGCTGCGCCTCCATCACCGGCGGCGCGGCGGTGTCGGCCATGTCGGGATTGAGTGGATGCGGGAGGGGCGGGGCGGTCATCGGTCCTGGCGGCCCTCTTCGCGGGGCGCGGGAGCCGACAGCCGGGACAGGGCGACGGGCGGATACGGTGCGTCCCGTCCGGGAGCCGGTCGGTCAGTCGGTGCCGCGGTAGGGCTCGACATATTGCAGCGCCATGTCCCAGGGAAAGAAGATCCAGGTGTCCTGGCTGACCCCGGTGATGAAGGTGTCGACCATCGGTTCGCCTTGGGGTTTGGCGTAGACGGTGGCGATATGGGCGTTCGGCATCACCGCGCGCACCGCTTCGATGGTCTTGCCGGTGTCCACGAGGTCGTCGACGACCAGGATGCCTTCGCCGTCGCCGGTGAGTTCGCGGTCGGGCATCTTGATGATCGAGGGCGCCGACTGAGTCTGGTGGTCGTAGCTCTTGACGCTGATCGTGTCGACGGTGCGGATGTCGAGCTCGCGGCTGACGATCATCGCCGGCGCCATACCGCCGCGTGTGATCGCGACCACCGCCTTCCAGCCGCCCGCGATCGGCCCGCGCCCGTCGAGCCGCCAGGCGAGCGCGCGGGCATCCCGGTGGATCTGGTCCCAGCTGACGTGAAAGCCCTTTTCGTGCGGCAGACGCTCGGTCATGGCGCTATCCTTTGGTGATGTCGGGCGCGTCCACGGCCTTCATCCCGACGATGTGATAGCCTGCGTCGACATGGTGGGTCTCGCCGGTGACGCCGGCGCCGAGATCGCTGAGGAGATACAGCGCCGAGCCGCCCACGTCGTCGATCGACACGTTGCGGCGCAGGGGCGAATTGTACTCATTCCAGCGCATTATATAGCGGAAGTCGCCAATCCCGCTGGCAGCCAGCGTCTTGATCGGCCCCGCGCTGATCGCGTTCACCCGGATGCCGTCCTTGCCCAGATCCTCGGCCAGATACCGCACCGAGGCCTCGAGCGCGGCTTTGGCCACGCCCATGACGTTGTAGTGCGGCATGACCCGCTCGGCGCCGTAATAGGTCAGCGTCAGAAGCGCGCCGCCATCCGTCATCATCGCCGCGGCGCGTTGAGCAACGGCGGTGAAGGAATAAACCGAGATGTCCATGGTCATGCGGAAATTCTCGGCCGAAGTATCGACGTAGCGGCCGCGCAGCTCGCTTTTGTCCGAAAAGCCAATGGCATGGACGGCGAAGTCGATCTTGCCCCAGCGGTCCTGCAGGGCGGCGAACAGGCGGTCCAGGCTGGCCGCGTCGCCGACGTCACATTCTTCGACGAAGTCTGATCCGAGTTGGGCGGCCAGCGGATCCACGCGTTTTTTTAGGGCCTCGCCTTGATAGGAAAACGCCAGCTCGGCTCCGGCTTCGGCCAGTGCGCGGGCAATGCCCCAGGCGATGGACTTGTCATTGGCAAGCCCCATGATCAGGCCGCGCTTGCCTGCCATCAACCCTGTCGCCATGCGCCGTCCCCCAGCCCCATATTGCTCGGGCTCGTTTAGGCCATTCGACTTTAGGCATCAAGGGCAGGGGCTTGTCAGAGCGGGCGTTCAGGATTACGCCTTGATATGGGGATGAAGACGGAGTGCGCCGTGAGCGAGCGCAGCGGCATTTTTGCGGGTGATGATCCGTTTGCGCTGGCACGATCCTGGATGCAGGAGGCGGCGCCGAACGAGCCTTCGGACCCCGATGCGATCGCGTTGGCGACCGTGGACGGCGATGGGTTGCCGAATGTGCGGATGGTGTTGTTGCGCGAGATCGAGGAGGCGGCGTTCGTGTTCTACACCAACTACGAGAGCGCCAAGGGTCGCGAGGTTGCGGCAACCGGTAAGGCCGCTTTCGTGATGCATTGGAAGAGCCTCAAGCGCCAGATCCGGGTGCGCGGGCTGACCGAGAAGGAAGATGGGCCGCAGGCGGACGCCTATTATCGGGGCCGCGCTTTGCAAAGCCGGATCGGCGCCTGGGCCTCGCGCCAATCGCAGCCGCTGACGTCCCGGGCCGCGCTGATGGCCGAGGTGGCCAAGGCCGGCGTGACGCACGGGGTAAGTCCAAAGCGGCCGCCCTTTTGGGGCGGGATCCGGATCAAGCCGTTGGAGATCGAGTTTTGGGCGGATGGGGATTTCCGCCTGCACGACCGCTTTCGTTGGCGGCGCGAGACGCTGGCGTCGGAGTGGGATATCCAGAGGTTGAATCCCTGAGCTTTGGGTGTCCTTAGCTTAAGTTCATGTAAAGAGGTCGCTTTTTCGCTTGGCAACGCAGACAACGTCTGTGAAACATGTTAACAAAAGACGCCGTGCGCGACAGGGACATGATGGGATGACACAGGACAGCGATACGGAAGGTCCCGTTCAAGGTCAGGTGAAATGGTTCGACCCGGCGAAGGGCTTCGGATTCGTTGTGCCGGATGGCGGCGGACCCGATATCCTTTTGCATGCCAATGTGTTGCGCAATTTCGGGCAGAGCTCGGTCGCCGACGGATCGTTCATCGAACTCACCGTTCAGCATACGCCGCGCGGGGTGCAGGCGGTCGAGGTATTGTCGATCGAACCGCCCGACGATGACGGCAGCCCGGTTCTGGCCGACATCCCGGGCGAGGCGGACGACTTCACCCTAGCTGAGGTGCCGTTCGAGCCCGCACGGGTGAAGTGGTTCGACAAGGCCAAGGGGTTCGGCTTTGCCAACGTCTTCGGCCGGCCGGAGGACGTGTTCGTGCATATCGAGGTGCTGCGCCGGTCAGGCCTGGCCGACCTGCAGCCCGGCGAGGCGGTGGCGATCCGGGTGATCGAGGGCAACCGCGGCCGGATGGCGGCGCAGGTGGCGGCGTGGGACACGGTTCTGAGGGTCCGAACGTGATCAGAGTTTTGTTCGCGGCGATCATATTCGCCGTTGTTACCAGTGGGGCATGGGCAAACTGCGAAGACACCCGCGCCGATTTGCGTGGTGACTGGGGCACGGCTCGGTTCAATATCGAGGTGGCCGACGAACCTGAGGAAGTGCAGCGCGGGTTGATGTTCCGCGAGGCCCTGCCGGCCAATGCGGGCATGCTGTTCATCTACGACCGGCCGCAGTTGGTCGGGTTCTGGATGAAGAACACGCTCATTCCGCTCGACATGATCTTCATCGGCGCCGACGGGGTGGTGCGCAAGGTGCACCAGAACGCGATCCCCGGCGATGAAACCACCATCATCGGCGGGAGCGACATTCAGTTCGTGTTGGAAATCAACGGCGGCATGACGGAGATGCTGGGGATCGGGCCGGGCAGTGAGCTGCGGCATCCGCGCATCGACCAGGCCCTGGCGGCCTGGGACTGCGCGGCGGGATAGGGCTTTTCAAGTCGCGGCCCGGCGGCTATTGAGCCGCCGTCGGGGCGTAGCGCAGCCTGGTAGCGCGTCTGTTTTGGGTACAGAAGGTCGTGAGTTCGAATCTCGCCGCCCCGACCACGCATCCGACCACGAACTGCCCAAACTTTGGCCTTTGTTTCGCCGGTGCCCACACCTAGCGTGGCGCGAAAGGCAACGGCGAGACTGGCATGAACCTGCCCTTTTCCCCTTCCGATCCGGCCGATCATCGGATCGCGGTCCCGGACGATCTGATCCGTGCGGCGCTCTCCGGCCGCGGCTGCGGCTTGGGTGCGATTCTGGCGCGAGAGGTCGCGGCGCGAGACTACGTGATCCTTCCGCTCGGGGCCTATTGCGACGGCTACGCGGCGTTTCGCGCCGCCTGCACCCGTGTCGCCGAATCGCTCGGCCCCCTGATGCGGCAGAATGCCGAGGGCGACCGGGTGATCGAGGTCTAAGACCGCCGCACAGGGCGGATCGAGGACGGCGCGCGGTATCACCAGACCCGGCAGGGCGGTGACATCCACACCGACTCGGTGAACCGGCCGGAGCCGATGAAGTATCTGATCCTGGCCTGCGCCGCGCCGGCGCTGGTGGGCGGTGAGACGATCCTGATCCGCGCCCGCGACGTGGTCGAGCGGCTGGCCGATTTTCCGGAGGTTCTGCGCACTTTGTCCGAGCCGTTCTGGTTCGAGGGCCGTGGCATGCAGGCAGAGCCAGGGCTGTTCCAGATGCCGATCCTGACTATTTCGGCCGAGGGTCCGTCGTTCCGCTATCTGCGGTCTTACATCGACAGCGCGCACCGGCGGGCAGGTGAGCCCTTTACGGCAGAGCAGACCTACGCGCTCGACATGCTGGACGCGCTGCTGGAAACCGGCGCGCTGCAGCAGCGTCCGGCCATGCGGCAGGGCGACGTGCTGATCGCCAACGACTGTCGGGTGTTCCACGGCCGCACCAGTTTCATCGACGGACCACGGCCGGGGGCGTGGACCCGCGGGCGCTGCATGCTGCGCTATTGGATCGAGTAGACGCGGGGTTTCGGTGCCGAATTGAGCCGCGCCTTGCGCGGCGCTGGTCTTGCCCCGCTGCCGCCTCCGGCTTCGCGGCGCGGGCCAATTGCGGGTGATCACGCCTGATTGGCCGCGCCGCCGATTGCTGTGTCGGGACTGCTCCTGCTGATAGAGCCGCCGATGGCGGTTCGGTCGAAACATTGGCCGTTCGATTTCCCAGTAACGGCCAAGCCGCCCTCGGCGGTGGCCTCGGGCCAGCCTTGAGAGGTAATCGAGCGGCGGCGGCGCCTATGCCCTGTGGTGCACTTCTTGCAGCCCGTAGACCGGGGTCGGAATGCCCTCCATCCGCGCCTTGAGTTGGATCGCCAGGAACTGCGAATAGTGCCGCGACTGGTGCAGATTGCCGCCGTGGAACCAAAGCGCCGCTTGCTGGGTGGGCTTCCACATATTGCGAAGCTCTCCCTCCCAAGGACCGGGATCCTTCGGCGTATCCGACCCGAGGCCCCAACATTTGCCGACCTTGTCGGCAACCTCTTGGCTGATCAGTTGCGCGGCCCAGCCGTTCATCGAGGAATAGCCTGTGGCGAAGACGATCAGGTCGGCCTTGAGGTCCGTGCCGTCGTCCAGCTTAACCCCGTCCTCGGTGACCTCGGTCACCTGGCCATGGGCCAGCTTGATCTTGCCATCGGCCACCAGCTCGGAGGCGCCCACATCAATGTAATACCCCGACCCGCGGCGCAGGTATTTCATGAAGAGCCCCGAGTCGTCGGCACCCCAGTCGAGCTTGAAGCCCGCCTTCTCCAGCCGGTCATAGAACGCGGCGTCTTTCTCTTTCATCGCCTGGTAAACTGGAACCTGCAACGCGGGCAGCACCTTGTAGGGCAGTGAGGCGAAGATCAGGTCGGCCGTGTTGTGGTCAATCCCGTTCGCCACCGCGCGCTCGGAATACAGATCGCCCAGACCGATATCCATCAACGTCTCGGACTTGACGATATGCGTCGTGGACCGCTGCACCATGGTGACCTCGGCCGCGCCGGCCTCCCACAAAGCCGCCGAGATGTCGTGCGCCGAGTTGTTCGAGCCGACGACCACGCAGCGCTTGCCCGTGTAGGCGTCGGGGCCGGGGTGTTTCGAGGAATGGTGCAGATCGCCTTGGAAGCTATCCATGCCGGGCAGGTCGGGCATGTTCGGGACCGCCGACATGCCGGTGGCCAGTACCAGCTGTTTCGGGCGCAGCACCACCTCTTCGCCGTCGCGGTCGACGACCACCTCCCACTCCTTCTTGGCCGCGTCGTAACGGGCGGATTTGCAGGTGGTGCGCGTCCAGTAATTCAGCTCCATGATCTTGGTGTAGGATTCGAGCCAGTCGCCGATCTTGTCCTTCGGGCTGAACACCGGCCAGTGGTCGGGGAACGGCAGGTAGGGCAGGTGGTCGTACCAAACCGGGTCATGCAGGCAGAGCGATTTGTAGCGGTTGCGCCACGAATCGCCGGGGCGGTCGTTTTTCTCGACGATGATCGTGGGCACGCCGATGCGCCTCAGCCGGGCGCCGAGGCCGATGCCGCCCTGGCCGCCGCCGATCACCACGCAATAGGGCTGTTCGGTGTAGCCAAGTTCGCGCGACTCGCGTTCGCGCGCCTCCTGCCAGGTCTCGCGGCCCGCATGCGCGCCGTGCGCGACGCCGGTGTCGCGTGTCGCCCCTCTGTGTTCCTCGAAGCCCTTGAGCTCCTGCGCCGTGGTCAGAAGGGTCCAGCAGCCCTCGTCGTTCAGCCGCACATGGCCGCGCCCACGCACCGCGTCGGTCTCGAACGTGATCCAAGCCTCGGTGATGCCGTTCGCCTCGGTCGGTTCGCCCTCGATCTGCCAATTTCGGGGGTGCACGTCGCCCAACACCGCATCGGCCATCGCACCGATCGCCTCGCGGCCCTCCATCGTCTTGATGTTCCAGGTGAAGGCCACGAGGTCGCGCCAATAGCAGTCCGGCGCGAAGAGCGCCTTAAGCGCCTCGGTGTCGGCCTCGGCCAAGGCCTCGGAGAAGCGGGCGAGAAACGTGTCGATCTTTCCAAGCGGCGATGCGGCGTCCATGGCGGTCCTCCCAGATTTTGTGATCAGGATAGGCGAAACACCGGCGCCCGGTCAGTCGAAAATTGGTCGGAGATGCAGACGCAGCGAGGCTCAGGATGTTGCGTAGAGGAATCAGTGGAGCCACAAGATGAGCGAATCGCCCGCTCGCTTTGCGCTGGTCCGTGACCCTCGCGCCACGTCGCCTGCGACGGGCCGGCGGCGACCGTTTCGGCGGGTCGGGCGGCACCCGGATTGACGCTTTGGTCTAACTCGCGCCGGTAAGTCGCTGGGGCCGCGCCGGTTTTCGCATTTCGCCCACAGCGCCCTTGTGGATAACAGCCTGCCCAAGTCACAAATCTGAATCAATCGCCGACTGTCGCGGATCAAGATCCAATCCCACCGTCAACCCAAAACCGATCACATTTGGGAAAACTTTTTGGTTGACCCGATGGGGCGACCTACGCCAGTTTGTGTGAGCCGACGGACAAACCACTAGATATAGTGGTCGGGGGCGACAGGGACGGACATCTGACAATTGGCGTTTGGGGGGGCACCCCAAGCGACGGGCGCGGTGCAAGGCCGCGCCGCGGAAGAGGTGTGTTCCGGCGCGGGCCAAAGGCGATCAGGAAGGCCGGCCAAGCCGCCGAAGATGCGGGCGCCGGGGGTAACGAGACCAAATAAACGGGGCAACCGGACGCAATGAAAATCGACCGCAAGTTTACCAAGGCAGGTAAGGACGCATACGCCGAGATCGAGTTTACCACCACCACCTCGGAAATCCGCAATCCCGATGGCACCGTCGTGTTCCGGCTCGACGCCATCGAGGTGCCGACGTCGTGGAGCCAGGTGGCCAGCGACGTGATCGCCCAGAAATACTTCCGCAAGGCCGGCGTGCCGACGCGGCTCAAGCGCGTGCGCGAGAAGGGCGTGCCGGATTTCCTGTGGCGCTCGGTCGCCGACGAGGCGGCTTTGGCGGAAATGCCGGAGGAAGACCGCAAGAGCGGCGAGACCTCGTCGAAGCAGGTCTTCGATCGCCTCGCCGGCGCTTGGGCCTATTGGGGCTGGAAGGGCGGCTACTTCACCTCCGAGTCCGACGCGCGGGCTTATTTCGACGAGATGCGGTTCATGTTGGCGACCCAGCGGGCGGCGCCGAATTCTCCGCAATGGTTCAACACCGGCCTGCACTGGGCCTACGGCATCGACGGGCCGAGCCAGGGCCATTTCTACGTCGACTACAAGACTGGGAAGCTGACCAAATCCAAGACCGCCTACGAGCATCCGCAGCCGCATGCCTGCTTCATCCAGTCGGTGTCGGACGATCTGGTCAACGACGGCGGGATCATGGACCTTTGGGTGCGTGAGGCGCGGCTGTTCAAATACGGCAGTGGCACGGGCACGAATTTCTCGTCGCTGCGTGGCGAGGGCGAGGCGTTGTCGGGCGGCGGGAAGTCCTCTGGCCTGATGGGCTTTTTGAAGATCGGCGACCGGGCGGCGGGTGCGATCAAGTCTGGCGGCACCACCCGGCGCGCGGCCAAGATGGTGATCTGCGACGCCGACCACCCCGACATCGAGGACTTCATCAACTGGAAGGTCAAGGAAGAGCAGAAGGTTGCCTCGCTGGTGGCGGGTTCGAAGGCGCACGAGACCAAGCTCAACGACATCTTCGCGGCGATTGGCCAGTGGGATGGCGATCTGGCCGACGCGACTGACCCGGCGAAGAACCCGTCGCTGAAATCAGCGGTTCGGGCGGCAAAGAAGGCCGCGATTCCAGAGACTTATGTCAAGCGCGTTCTGGATTACGCGCGGCAAGGCTACAGCTCGATCGAATTCCCGACCTACGACACGGATTGGGATTCGGAGGCCTACAACTCGGTGTCCGGCCAGAATTCCAACAACTCGGTGCGCGTCACCGACGCCTTCCTGAAGGCGGTCGAGGATGACGCCGATTGGGAGCTGATCCGCCGCACCGACGGCAAGGTCTCAAAGACGATCAAGGCGCGGGAGCTGTGGGAGCAGATCGGCCACGCCGCCTGGGCCTGCGCCGATCCCGGCATCCAGTATCACGACACCGTCAATGCCTGGCATACCTGCCCCGAAGACGGCGAGATCCGCGGCTCAAACCCGTGTTCGGAATACATGTTCCTCGACGACACGGCCTGCAATCTGGCGTCGATGAACCTGCTGACGTTCTACCGCGACGGCGCGTTTCAGGCGGACGACTACATGCACGCCACGCGGCTTTGGACGCTGACGCTGGAGATCAGCGTGATGATGGCGCAGTTCCCTTCGAAGGAGATCGCGCAGCTTTCCTACGACTTTCGGACCCTCGGCCTCGGCTACGCCAATATCGGCGGACTTCTGATGAACATGGGGCTCGGCTACGACTCGGACGAAGGTCGCGCCCTGGGGGGAGCGCTGACCGCGATCATGACCGGCGTGGCCTACGCCACCAGCGCCGAGATCGCCGGCGAATTGGGCGCATTCCCGGGCCATGCCCGCAACGCCGAGCATATGCTGCGGGTGATCCGCAACCACCGCGCGGCGGCCTACGGTAAGGCCGAGGGATACGAGGCGCTTGCTGTGCCTCCGGTGCCGCTCGACCACGCCAATTGTCCCGATCCGGCGTTGATCGCCTTGGCCAAATCGGCCTGGGACGACGCGCTGCGGCTCGGCGAGCAGCATGGCTATAGAAACGCCCAGGCCACCGTGATCGCGCCCACCGGCACGATCGGCCTGGTGATGGACTGCGACACGACCGGAATCGAGCCGGACTTTGCCTTGGTGAAGTTCAAGAAGCTCGCGGGCGGTGGATACTTCAAGATCATCAACCGCTCGGTGCCGGCGGCGCTGGAGACGCTCGGATATTCCTCCTCCCAGATTGAAGAGATCGTGTCCTACGCCGTCGGCCATGGAACCCTGGGCAATGCGCCGGGCATCAACCACACCGCGTTGATCGGCCACGGCTTCGGCCCGGGCGAGATCGAGAAGGTCGAGACGGCGCTGCCTTCGGCCTTCGACATCAAGTTCGTCTTCAATCAGTGGACCCTGGGCGAGGAATTCTGCACCGGCACGCTGGGCATTCCGACCGAGAAGCTGGCCGATCCGACCTTCGATCTGCTGCGGCACCTTGGGTTCAGCCGTGCGGATATCGAGGCGGCGAACGACCATGTTTGCGGGACGATGACGCTGGAAGGCGCGCCGCATCTTTCGCCGGACCACTACCCGGTCTTCGACTGCGCCAACCCCTGCGGCAAGAAGGGCAAGCGGTTCCTGTCGGTCGACAGCCACATCACCATGATGGCCGCCGCGCAAAGCTTCATCTCGGGCGCGATCTCCAAGACGATCAACATGCCCAACGACGCCACGATCGAGGACTGCCAGGCGGCCTACGAGCTGTCGCACCGGTTGGGCGTTAAGGCCAACGCACTCTACCGCGACGGCTCGAAACTGTCGCAGCCTCTGGCCGCCGCGTTGGTCGAGGACGACGACGAAGCCGAAGAGATCTTGGAAGCCGGCTCACCGGTGGAGAAGGCCACGGTGCTGGCCGAGAAGATCGTCGAGAAGGTGGTCGTCAAGGAAATCGTCAAATCGCACCGGGAAAAGATGCCGGAACGTCGCCGTGGCTACACCCAGAAGGCCATCGTCGGGGGTCACAAGGTCTACCTCAGGACTGGCGAGTACCAGGACGGCTCCTTGGGCGAGATCTTCATCGACATGCACAAGGAAGGTGCGGGCTTCCGCGCGATGATGAACAACTTCGCCATCGCGGTCTCGGTCGGCCTGCAATACGGCGTGCCGCTCGAGGAATTCGTCGAGGCCTTCACCTTCACCCGGTTTGAACCGGCGGGCATGGTGCAGGGCAACGAGACGATCAAGAACGCGACCTCGATCCTCGACTACATCTTCCGCGAATTGGCGGTCAGCTATCTCGACCGCACCGACCTGGCGCATGTGGCGCCAGAAGGCATGCCGTTCGACGAGCTGGGACGCGGCGAAGAAGAAGGCAAGCGCAACTTCACCGAGGTGCCGGACAGCAACGCGGCCAGCCCGATCGACGTGCTGAAGCAGGTCGCCTCGGCCGGGTTCACCCGCAAGCGCGTGCCGCAAGAGCTGGTGGTGCTGAACGGCGGGGCCTCTGGGGCCGTGGCGCTGAACGGCGCCGCCGATCCGATGGCGACGCTGCAGACCCTGGTCCCGGAAGTGACCGAGGCGGCGGTGGCCACCACCACGACGGCCATCGTCTCGGGCACGCTGGAGATGGACGCCCGCACCAAGGCCAAGATGCAAGGCTACGAGGGCGACCCCTGCGGCGATTGCGGCAACTACACGCTGGTGCGCAACGGCACCTGCATGAAGTGCAATACGTGTGGGGCCACGAGCGGGTGTAGTTGAGAGACAGGGTGGGGGCGGACGATCAGTCCTTGTCCATCCTTACACGGGGCGGGTGCGCTCGTCCCTGACGCGGGTCAGGCCGCAGGCAGAAACCGGGCGGTACACAATCGAGCCTGATCAGCGAAACTGGGGTCCCGAAAGGGACCCCTTCTTCTTTGGCCGCCTGTTTGCGTTCCGTTTTGTCGGAAATGTGAGATCATGGGCGGCGCGGGCGCGGCATCAAGCCGACATGTGCCCAAGGGAAGACGCCGATGACCCCAGAATTCTCGCAACACCTGGCCCAGACGCTTTCCGAGATCGACGCCGCCGGACTGATGAAGCGCGAACGGCCCATCGCCTCGCCCCAGGGCGGGCATATCGAGGTTGCGGGGCGCGAAGTGTTGAACCTCTGCGCCAACAATTACCTGGGGCTGGCGGATCATCCGGCGCTGGTCGCGGCGGCGCAGGCGGCGTTGCAGGAGCACGGCTACGGCATGGCCTCGGTTCGGTTCATCTGCGGCACCAACACCGTACATAGGGCGCTGGAGGAACGGCTGGCGGCGTTCCTGGAAAAGGACGACGCGATCCTGTTCGCCGCTTGTTTCGACGCCAATGGCGGCCTGTTCGAGCCGCTTTTGGGCCCCGAGGACGCTGTGATTTCGGACGCGCTGAACCACGCCTCGATCATCGATGGCATAAGGCTCTGCAAGGCGAAACGCTACCGCTACGCCAATTCCGACATGGGTCAGTTGGAAGACCAGTTGAAGGCGGCGCGGGCGGACAAGGCGCGGCATGTGATGATCGCCACCGACGGCGTGTTCTCGATGGATGGCTTCCTGGCCAAGCTGCCCGAGATCACTGCGCTGGCGGAGCGTTACGGGGCGTTGGTGATGGTGGACGATTGCCATGCCACCGGCTTCATGGGGCCTCAAGGCCGCGGCATGCCGCATCATTTTGGCGTGGCGGACAAGGTCGACATCCTGACCGGCACGCTCGGCAAGGCTTTGGGCGGGGCGATTGGCGGTTATATCGCCGGACCGCAAGCGGTGATCGACCTGCTCAGGCAGCGCGCGCGGCCGTATCTGTTTTCCAACGCGCTGCCGCCAGCGGTCTGTGCGGCTTCGATCACTGCGATCGATCTTGTCGAGCGGGGCGACGATCTACGTGAACGCTTGTTCAATAACACCGCGTATTGGCGGGCGGGGCTGGCGCGGCTGGGCTTCGACCTGTTGCCGGGCGAACACCCGATCGTGCCGGTGATGCTGGGCGACGCGCGGCTGAGCCAGGACATGGCGGCGCGGCTCTTCGAGCTTGGCGTCTACGTGGCGGGGTTCTTTTTCCCAGTCGTGCCGCAGGGCACCGCGCGGATCCGGACCCAGATGAACGCGGCGCTGTCGCGGGAGGACCTGGACCAGGCGCTGGAGGCCTTCGGGCAGGCGGGGCAAGACGTGGGGGTGGTGGCGTGAGCGATCGGATGAAGGCGCTGGTCAAGACCCAGGCCGGGCCGGGGCTGGAGATGCAGGATGTGCCGGTGCCCGAGATCGGGCCGGACGACGTGCTGATCAAGGTGCACAAGACCGGCATCTGCGGCACCGACATGCACATCTGGACCTGGGACGACTGGGCGGCAAAGACGGTGCCGGTGCCGCTGATCGTCGGCCATGAATTCGCCGGTGAGATCGTCGCATTGGGCCGTGACGCGGCCGACCTGACGATTGGCCAGCGCTGTTCCGGCGAGGGGCATCTGATCGGGCACCATTCGCGGCAGGTGCGGGCGGGCAAGTTCCACCTCGACCCCGAGACGCGCGGGATCGGCGTGAACGAGCCGGGGGCCTTTGCCGAGTATCTGCGGCTGCCGGCGTTCAACGTGGTGCCGCTGCCCAAGTCGATCGACGACGAAATCGGCGCGATCCTCGATCCGTTGGGCAATGCCGTCCACACCGCGTTGTCATTCGATCTGGTGGGCGAGGACGTTCTGATCACCGGGGCCGGGCCGATCGGGATCATGGCGGCGGCGGTGGCGCGCCATGTGGGCGCGCGGCATGTGGTGATCACGGATGTCAATCAGGACCGGCTCGACCTGGCGGTGCAGGTGGCGGACGTGGTGCCGGTCAACGTGGCCGAGCAGGATCTGAAGGACATCGAACACCATCTAAAGATGGCCCAGGGCTTCGATGTCGGGTTCGAGATGTCGGGCAGTCCGGCCGCCTTCGACCAGATGGTCGCCAACATGGTGATGGGCGGGAAGATCGCGATGCTGGGCATTCCGCCCGGCACCTCGCAGGTCGACTGGTCGAAGATCGTCTTCAAGGCGCTAACGATCAAAGGGGTCTATGGCCGCGAGATCTTCGAGACCTGGTACAAGATGATCGCGATGCTCGAGGGCGGGCTCGACGTGCGCGCCGTGATCACGCATCGTTTCAATGTCGATGCCTTCCGTGAGGGCTTTGCCGCGATGGCCAGCGGCCAGAGCGGCAAGGTGGTGCTGGACTGGAGCTAAGCAGACAAGGGCGGAACGGCCGGGCTCGGGCGGCGCTGCCACCGTCGCCCGTCCGTCCACAGCCCTTCGGGCTGCGGCAACCCGCCGGGCCGCCACAGGCTGCCCCAACGTCAGTCTTCTATTTCTTAACTCTGTCCCCTTATGTTCATGTCATGTCCCTGTTTCGTGCCAATCGGCCGCACTACAGCCGGGCGGAATACCTGTCCGATGCGGTGATCCATGTCCTCGGCGTCCTGGCGGCGTTGTCGGCGGTGCCGGTACTGGTGACTTTGGCGGTGATCTGGCGCGGCGACGCCTCGGCGGTGCTGGGCATCACCGTCTACGGAGTGACACTGATCGCGATGCTGGGCTGCTCGGCGATCTACAACATGCTGCCGCACCCGGACTGGAAATGGCTGCTGCAGCGGCTCGACCACTCGGCGATCTATCTCAAGATCGCCGGGACCTACACGCCGTTCGCGCTGCTCTCGGGCACCTCGGTCGGCACGTTCCTGGCGGGGCTTTGGGCGGCGGCGCTGGCGGGGACCGGGCTGAAGCTCTTCGATCCGAACCGGTTCCGCTGGGTGGCGATCTCGCTCTACCTCGGCATGGGCTGGGCGGGGCTGTTCGCCGGGTGGGCGCTGTTCGCGCAAATGTCGGAGCCGGTTTTGGCCCTGATCCTGGTGGCAGGCGGGCTCTATACATTCGGCGTGGTATTCTACCTGACCAACCGTTTGGTGTTCCACAACACCATCTGGCATGTCTTCGTGCTGGCCGCGACGGTGCTGATCTTCGCAGCCGTGGCACTGCACTTGGCGGACATGTCGCCAGGCGTTGCCTCGGCCCCGGTCGCGGCGACCCAGCAGGGCTAGGCGCGGCTACTCCGACCCGCGGCTCAACGCGGCGACGCCGGTCCGCGCCATCTCCACAAGTCCCAACGGGCGCATCAGATCGGCGAAGGCATCGATCTTTTGTGGCGTGCCGGTGATCTCGAAGACGAACGAGGCGAGCGTCGAATCGACCACGTTGGCGCGGAAGATCTCTGCCAACCGCAGCGCCTCGATCCGGTTGTTGCCCTCGCCCGCGACCTTGAAAAGCGCCAGTTCGCGTTCGACCGCCGCACCCTCGACCGTCAGGTCATGCACGTCGTGCACCGGAACGATGCGGCCGAGCTGGGCCTTGATCTGTTCGATCACCGACGGCGTGCCAGTGGTGACGACGGTGATCCGGCTGAGATGGCCTTCGTGATCGGTCTCGGCGACGGTCAGCGACTCGATGTTGTAGCCACGGCCGGAAAAGAGACCGATGACCCTGGCCAATACCCCGGCCTCGTTGTCGACGACAACGGCAAGCGTATGCCGCTCGAGCCCCTGTTCGTGATAATCGCGCAAGTCGTAAGCGGAATGCTTCGAGGTGCCTTTTTTGATCTTAAGCGGGGACATAGGTGGCGTTCCTGGCTTTGGCGGGTGGCGTGCGTCCGCGCTCTATACAGGGGCCGCACGGGGCAGGACAAGCGCGCAGAACGGCTGTCGACGCCCCGTAGTGACCGCGCCCTAAAGCCGGCCGCAGCGCCGGGCCGCGACCCGCATCCGCCGGTCGTAGTCCCAGCTTTCTTTTTTCAGCAGCACGTTGGCCTGCCGCTTGAGGCATTTCTTGACGTCGGTCGAAGCGTTGTCGACCCCGCCCGCGGCGGTGTTGATGGCCACGATTGCCAGGCTCAGCATCGCGGCGGTCAGGACGACCCAATCAACGGTCACCGCACCGGCCTCACCCCGGGCAAATCGGCGGAAAGGACATGTCAGGGTGGACGTGACCCAGCCTTGCGCGCGCGACGTCTGCCGCTCAGCCTGGCGAGTCCGCTGCGGCCTCTTTGCGGGTGAGTTGATCGCCGCCATGGTGAAATTTCCTGCTCGAGTGCGGTTGTCCAACCGTTAGATCAGGCAAATCGAGCGGTAATTGCGCCGGAATGTGGTGTTTCGGCGTTCATTGAATGGCGACAATGCCCCGGGTGCGGTCGATTTGTTACCGCGCCGGGGACCAAACGTCGTCCGGCCGTCCTAGACCAGCACCGCGCCTTTGGCGCCGATCGCGTCCAGGGTCGAGGCGTTCTCGCCCAGAAGCATCTTGTTGTGCGCCTCGCCGCTGGGGATCATCGGGAAACAGTTTTCGTGCTTCTCGACCACGCAGTCGAAGATCACCGGGCCGTCATAGGCCAGCATTTCGTTGATCGCGTCGTCGAGGTCGCGCGGGTCGCTGCAGATGATGCCCTTGGCGCCGAAGGCCTCGGCGAGCTTGACGAAATCGGGCAGCGCCTCGGACCAGGAATGCGAGTAACGCTCGCCATGCAGCAATTCCTGCCACTGGCGCACCATGCCCAAGCGCTCGTTGTTGAGGATGAACTGCTTGACGGGCAGGCGGTACTGCACCGCGGTGCCCATTTCCTGCATGTTCATCAGCCAAGACGCCTCGCCGGCGACGTTGATCACCAGGGCGTCCGGGTGCGCGACCTGAACGCCGATCGAGGCCGGGGTGCCGTAGCCCATCGTGCCCAGACCACCGGAAGTCATCCAGCGGTTGGGATCCTCGAAGCCCATGTACTGCGCCGCCCACATCTGGTGCTGACCGACCTCGGTGCAGATATAGCGGTCGGGGTGGTCTTTGGTCAGCGCCTCGAGCCGGGCCAGCGCGTGTTGCGGTTTGATGGTCTTGGGCGACTCGGTAAAGGCCAAGCAATCGACCTTGCGCCAGTCGTTGATCTGGTGCCACCAGCGCGTGACCGCGTCTTTGTTGGTCTTGCGCCCGCCGGCCTTCCAGAGGCGAAGAACATCCTCCAGCACGTGGCCCACATCGCCGATGATCGGGATGTCCGTCGGGATCACCTTGTTGATCGAAGATGGGTCGATATCGATATGCGCCTTCTTCGAGCCGGGCGAGAAATCCTGCACCCGGCCGGTGATCCGGTCGTCGAACCGCGCACCGATGTTGATCATCAGATCGCAGCCGTGCATCGCCAGATTGGCCTCGTAGAGCCCGTGCATCCCCAGCATGCCCAGCCAGTTCTGGCCGGATGCGGGGTAGGACCCGAGGCCCATCAGGGTCGAGGTGATCGGAAAGCCGGTGGCATCGACCAGTTCGCGCAGCAATTGACTGGCGGCCGGGCCGGAATTGATCACCCCGCCGCCGGTGTAGAACACCGGTCGCTCGGCGGTTTCGATCAGCTTGACCAGTTCCTCGATCTTGTCGCGGTCGCCCTTGACCTTGGGTTGGTAGTGCTTCGTGCGGGCCTTCTGCATTTCGGTGTATTCGGCAGAGGCGAACTGCACGTCCTTCGGGATATCGACCAAAACCGGCCCGGGGCGGCCGTTCATGGCGACGTGGAAGGCTTGATGGATTACATTACCGAGTTCGGCCGTGTCCTTGACGAGCCAGTTGTGTTTGGTGCAGGGGCGGGTGATGCCGACGGTGTCGGCCTCTTGAAAGGCGTCGTTGCCGATCATGAAGGTCGGGACCTGGCCGGTCAGCACGACGATCGGGATCGAATCCATCAGCGCGTCGGTCAGGCCGGTCACGGCATTTGTGGCGCCGGGGCCGGAGGTGACCAGGACGACGCCGGGTTTACCAGTGGACCGGGCATAGCCTTCGGCGGCATGCACTGCGCCTTGTTCGTGGCGCACCAGATAGTGCCGGATGTCGTTTTGAAGGAAGATTTCGTCATAGATCGGAAGCACCGCGCCGCCGGGATAGCCGAATACCGTGTCCACACCCTGGTCTTTCAGGGCTTGAACAACCATTTTCGCTCCGGTCATTTGGCGTGACATCTTTTCTTGCTCCATCATCGACGTCGTTTCGCATAAAAAAGCCCCCGAGGGATTGTCGGGGGCGCATGGGGTCCTGTCAGGGTATCCGGTCTACCGGCCCATGCGCCTTGCTCCTACCACTACGAGAATAAGGTCCATGTCCCTCGGGCTCCGTTTCGCGTGCGCGGGACACTAGGCGGGGGGGCAGAAGGCGTCAACCGGGTTTGTTGCAGAAAATATCTCCAGATCGTCGGGGATTGGAATTTTCTTTCTAGCGGTCGCGGGTAGACGCTCGCGGGTTCCCTCCGACCCAACCGATCGCGGCCGGTGGTACCGCGCGGATGCCATGCCCATTCGTGCGGTACTCTTTGCCGTACCAACCGTCGCTGCCGTGGAAACGCCTTGTTTCCGATAACAATTGAACCTGCGGCAAAAACTGTCTGAAACTTGGGCTTTATTCGGCGGATTGCTGCGGATAGGGTGCCTCCACTCGTAACGATCCGTCCGCGCGGGGGTGCGCGGACCTGTCAAAACCCACGGGAGGAAAAACCACATGGATCGTCGTTCTTTTCTGAAGAAATCCGCTCTGGGCGGAACTGCTGCTGCAGCAACTCTGGCTGCACCGGCCTACGCCCAGGGCAACCGCACGCTGACTATGGTCACGTCCTGGGGCCGCGGGCTGGCCGGTGTGTTCGACGCGGCCCAGAAGTTCGCCGACAACGTCAACGCGATGTCGGGCGGCTCACTGACCGTCGACGTGAAGGCCGCCGGCGAACTCGTTGGCGCGTTTGAAGTTTTTGACGCCGTGACCGCCGGTCAGGCCGACATCTACCACGCCGCCGACTACTACTTCATCAACCAGCACCCCGGCTTCGCGTTTTTCACCGGCGTGCCCTTCGGCATGACCGCGACCGAGCTGAACAACTGGTACTATCACGGCAACGGCATGGCGCTGCATGACGAGCTGGGCCAGATCTTCGGGCTGAAGTCGTTCCTCGCCGGCAACACCGGCACCCAGGCGGGCGGCTGGTTCCGCAAGGAAATTCAAGGGCCTGAGGACTTCAACGGGCTTAAATTCCGGATGCCGGGCCTCGGCGGCCGGGTGCTTGGCGAGATGGGCGCGAGCGTCCAGAACCTGCCGGGCGCGGAAGTGTACCAGGCGCTGGCCTCGGGCGCGATCGACGGCACCGAGTGGATCGGGCCCTGGGCCGACGAGAAGGCCGGCTTCCAGGAGATCACCAAGTTCTACTACACCGCCGGTATGCACGAGCCGGCCGCGGGCCTGTCGGTCGCGACCAACCGCGACGTGTTCGACAGCCTGTCGCCCGAGCATCAGGCGATGATCGAGGTGTCGGCGGGCCACGCCAATATCTGGAACCTCAGCCAGTACCTCAACAACAACGGCGCGGCGCTGCAGCGTCTGCAGGCCGGCGGCGTCACGGTTCTGGAATTCCCCGACAGCGTCTGGGACGCGATGTTCGAGGCCTCCAAGGCGGTCTATGCCGAGTTCCTGGGCGACGAGTTGTTCAAGAAGATCAACGACGACTACTTCGCGTCGATGGAAGACAGCTCGGGCTGGCTGACCCAGTCGATCGGCGCCTATCGCGCCCAGCGGGACCGCGTGCGCGCCTAATCGGGCCGACCAGGGAACGCAACGAAAATCGCCGCCTCCCGACCATCGTGCCGGGGGGCGGTATGACACACCCGGCCGAGCGACCGGGCAGGGGATGACAAGGGGGGACGAATGCTCGACGGCATTCTGTGGTTCTTCACCAACATCGGCATGGCGTTCGTCAATTTCTTCTACGCCATCACCCATCCGGCCCAATGGCTCGACTGGTCGGACAAAGAAGCGATCATGCGCTTTATCTATTACGGCGGCTCGGTCGAGTTCTTCTTCGTCGTCTTCACCGCGTTTCTGATCCTCACCGGCATCGGGATATGGCGCAATTCGATCATGTGGGCCACGGTCCGCGTGCTCGAAGGCTTCGCCAACACGGTGGGGCGGTTCTTTGCCTGGGCCGGCCTTCTGATGGTGCTGCAGCAGATCATGATCGTCTTCGTGCAGCGCATTTTCACCCAGGCCGACATCACGCTGGGCCTCGGCACCGCGCTCCGCTTCGACATCAGCTGGTGGGCCGAAGAACTGAAGCTTTACAATGCGCTGATCGTGTCGCTCTGCTGTGCCTACACCTTTGTCCAGGGCGGTCACGTGCGCGTCGACCTGGTCTATTCCGCGGTCCGTTTCCGCACCAAGAAGATGATCGACATGTTCGGGTCGCTGTTCTTTATGATGCCGGCGGCGATCCTGACCTGGATGTACGGCTGGTACTTCATGTGGCGCCACCTGGTGGTGCCGAAGCCCTCGGCGTCTGACGCTTTGGACCGGCTCTTGATGAAGTCGCGCGCGTTGCGCTGGAACGTCGAAACCATCGGCTTTTCGCCCAACGGCTTCAACGGCTACTTCCTGTTCAAGGTCCTGCTGGTGGCGTTCACCGCGATGGTCTTCATCCAGGCGGTCGCGTTCTTCTACCGGTCTTTCTTGGAATGGAAAGAGGGCGAAGACAGCCACAACAAACATCTCGATAAAGACGTGCTGGAAGAGGGCGAGGTTGAAATGGCCGGCCCCCAGGAACTGGCGCACTAGGGGACGGGGACGGACATGCTCTTTGGACTAGACGGCGTCGAAGTCGGCCTGATCATTGTGTTTCTCTGCCTCTTCGGTGGTATCCTGTCTGGCTTTCCGGTCGCCTTCGCCATCGGCGGCTCGGCGGTCATCTCGTTCGGCATCATCGCCGGGCTCGACAGCGCCGGCCTGTTGATCCACCAGGCCATCGACAAAAGCTCTGCCGACTATGCCCAGTTGATCGCCGAGGGGGTGCGGCAAGAGGCGATTTCGATCTTCCGATACCCCGATCTGCCCCGGATCGGCGAACCGGTGTTCCCGGCGGGCTGGGAGACGGCGCTCGATCGGAACGTGTCGTTCATCGTCAACCGGATGAACGAGCGCGTGCTGGCTGGGCAGTCGATCGAGACCCTGCTGGCCGTGTTGATGTTCGTGCTGATGGGCATCACGCTGGAACGCTCGAAGATCGCCGAGGATCTGCTGACCACCATGGCGCGGGTCTTCGGGCCGCTGCCCGGCGGTCTGGCGGTGTCCATCGTCGTCGTCGGCGCGTTCCTTGCCGCCTCGACCGGCATCGTCGGGGCCACCGTGGTCACCATGGGCCTGCTGGCGCTGCCGACCATGCTGCGCAACAACTACTCGCCGGAACTGGCGACGGGTGTGATTGCCGCCAGCGGGACGCTCGGCCAGATTATCCCGCCGTCGATCGTCATCGTGCTTCTGGGCACGCTCGCCGGCGACCTCTATTCCACCGCGCAGGAGGAGCGTGCCCAGCTCGTCGGCTGCTCCGACGCGCTGACCTACCTGGGCGAGCCCGCCGTGGTCTCGGTCGGCACCCTGTTCCAGGCCGCGTTGCTGCCGGGCATCATGCTGGCCGCGCTCTACGCCATCTACGCGCTGAGCTATGCGATCCTGAACCCGTCCAAGGCGCCGCCGGTGGAGCTCGGCTCTGCCAATGCCGAGGTGATCACGCGCGCCGACGCCGTCACCTGGTTCCTCGGTGCGCCGGTGGTGCTGATCGGCGGGCTGCTGATGGCCGGCCAAATCGGATTGATTGGCAGCCAGGACGTCACCGTCGGCAGCTTCTCGGACGCCGGCCAGACCGCGTCGCTGCGCACCACCGTGCCCGAGGATTGCGCCAATGCGATGATCGATCTGCATGGGCAAGAGGCCTGGGACGCCGCCGTCGCGCAGCAGGCCGCGATAGACGCAGCGGGCGGGGTGGCCGAAAGCCGCGAACTGAGCGCCGAGGAACGCGAGACCGCCCTGCAGGACAAGCTCGCCGCGACCGCGCCCATCGGCAGCGGGATTGCGGTGCTGCTGCTTCTTTTGGCGCTGGTGCTGACCACGGCGCGCGGCATCTCGCCCTCGGGCGATCCGATGCCGCTGATGATCGGCGGGGCCGGCGTCGTCCTGGGGCTTCTGG
>JAAUYB010065046.1_pt1 | contig 43839 bp, 30 predicted proteins | sample 7278071 | NCBI WGS metagenome assembly JAAUYB01 (sample SAMN14350121, study PRJNA611818) | marine sediment metagenome | isolation source: surface marine sediment (1.8m) | place: French Polynesia: Moorea | collected 2018-08 | reverse complement strand
GCAATCTCTCTTGCAGCAGGTGGTAATAGATGATTCGTTGGTTCGGCGGCAGTTTTTCTCCCAAGCTTTCGGGCATAGGCCGGGTCTTTCCGTTCGGTTTCAACCGATCCGCCAAAGACAGCGCCCTGGCCCGTGATGATGTGAGCAGCGCCTCCAGCCAATTTCCCTCTTGCCGATACAGGTCAACGGCCTGATCGAAGAGTCCGGCCGCCCATTGGTCGATATAACTCACCTTAAACTGTTGCTGTTCCCGGGGGCGCCTTTTCTCTACCATCTCGATACCCTCCAACACGGTTTGAAGGGCGGCCCCATTTTGGCTTTGCCTTAATTGAGCCCCGGCCAACAGATGGCGCAGAAGAGTCAGATGGGTGTCATAACCTCTTTTTTCAAAAAGTTCCGCGGCGGTGATCAGCGACGAGGCCGCTTGCTCCGGCAGTTCACCCAGTTGCATTTCCCCCTGAGTGAGGTACAGCTTGGCTTCCTCCTCAGTACGGTCTTCAGGGTTCTCGATTTTCGGACATTCGGCGAAGGCCTCTTGCAAAAGCGTATTCGCCTCGGCCGCACGTCCTGTCCGGTAAAGGTGAAGCGCCAGTTCTCTCGTCGCTTGAACCGTCGATGCCGTGTCTCCTGATTGCAGCGCCAGTTCGTAACATATTCGGAAGAAGTAGGACGCGGCATGCTCCAAGCCCAGAGCGGCCAAATCCTCGGCGATACCGGTATAAATCAGAGCGAGATCCCCCGGATCCGTCACGTAATCCGTCAGGCTCAACTGCTCTGTTCTCATATTCAGCGCGGCATCCGGCGCACCGAATATGGTGAGTGCAGAGGCTGTGTTCATGCCGGAGCGAGCCGCCGATTTTCGGTCGCCGAGAAGTGTGAAGATATCATACGCCTTGTGATAGAGCCGGTAGTAAGAGGCAAAGTCATCATTCAGGCCGAAGGAAGTGGCCATCGCTCCTTGCAGCCTGGCTTGCAGCCTTTTGTAGTTGCGTTTCGAGAACGTAGCAAGCAAATCGGTCTGCTCTGTGATGGTTCGGTACTCTCCCAACGCATACAATATACGAACTTGTTGATACTTTGCCCTTGATTGAAAGGGTTCCAACCCGCCGAAAAGTTGGAGTGATTCACGGACCGCTCGTTCAGCACCGGGGGCAGCACTTTTACTTCCCCGGTAAGGTTCTCCTATGAGCGCCAGACCTTTTGCTAATTTGGCTTTGAGCTCGGGGGCGGCGGCGCGGATTGCCAAAACAAGCTCAATCGGATCGCGATCCTTTGAACTGAATGATTCAGCGAGGGCCTCAACATCCGCAAGAGCTCTCTTTTCACCCTCGGCCCAGGCGAGCAGGCGGGTTTCCATCCAATCGCGAGTCTTGCCTGGAAAGCGGTCGGCAATTTCACCGACCGTCGCCTGATCTCCCTCGGCAATGACTGTCACCAGTTTCTTTTTTGCCTCGGCCCATTGTTTGTCCGGGGTGTTTTCCAGTTCAGCCAGGGATTTCAAGGCCGCGGAGCGCCAGGGAGAGGAGGACGGTTCCAGTTCTAGAAACGTGGCCCAGGCTTCCTTTACTTGGGTTTTCAGGTGCAACGATTGAAGGATTAAAGCCCGGTTGGTCAGTAACTCCTGGGTGACCATACCGTTGTTCAGGGCCTGATCGACCGTTTCGAGGGCCAGATAGCGGGGCAGCTGATTGCTGCTCTCATCGGCCAGGGTCAAGTAAGCCACGGCTAGATTATTGACCAGGGTGGGGTTATCGGGCGCCGTGGAGAGTGCCTTGGTAAGCATGGCCCTGGCTTTTTCCGACCTGGCATTGAGAAATTCCGCAAGCGCCTGGTAATTTTGCAAGCCGGGCGAGGGATTGCGAGCCATCTCCTTTTCCAGATCCACGTTCAGCCGGCTCAGGTCCAGGTTTATATCGGTGGTCCATTCGGCCTTCCCTGGAATCTGTTCCCCGATTCCGGCCAGCCTGCCCGAGACCGGCCAGCGGCCCTTTGTGAGTTCTTGGATTTGCTTTTTGAAATAGTTTTCATCCAGGCCGGTTTGCCGTGAGGAGGGCAGATTGCAGCTTATGGAGAGAAAAAGGGAGAGCAATAGGAGAATTCTTCTTTGAACGACCACGGCATATCCGATCTTTTTTGAGGCGAAACGATTTTTATTTAATCAAATTTGCCCGATCTGTTCAAGTGACGCTTTCCCTAACGTAACGGCCGGGTTGATTCGATCTAAGAGAGCGAAAAGAAGCAGATAGCGTCCGGTATCGTTATCTTGATTTTGCGCCATGCCGGACCCCTGATATAACGAGGTAATACAATATATGCCGGCAATTATTCGGGGCGTTATTCTTCCTAACCACCGGTCGGGCGCGGGCCCGGCCGGATGGTAGTTGGAAGGATTACAGGTTTCCGCGTACATAGAAGGATTTGCCGTCGCCGGAATAACTCTCCCCGGCGCCGAAGATCAGGTGGGTGACGCCGTCGCCGTCGATGTCCAGTTCGTAATAATCGCCATAGGGGAAGTCGAAGCCTTCCGGGCGCAGGTAATCATAGCCCGGCAACGGATGACTGAGCGGCTCCTCGTCCGACCAGGTCAGCCCGCCGTCCTTCGAGACGCGATACCACACGGTCCAGGCGGACTGGGCGAAAGGACCGCCGTTACGCGCGTCCATCCAGGAGATGCGCACATCGCCGTTGCCCGTCGCGGCGATCGCGGGGAAGTTGTGGTGGATATCGGCCGGCGCGGTCGAGACGTCGAAACGCGGTGTCCAGGTCAGCCCGCCGTCGCTCGAGGCCGCGAAGTACATCCGGCCCGGATCGCCGACGTAGTCGGAGCCGTCCCACAGCAGGTAAAGGTTGTCGGCATCGTCGGATGTCATCACCAACTGGGAGCTGAGGAAGCCCCAACCGCAATCGAGGAAGCAATCGGGCGCCGCCCAGGCCTCGTCGATAATGAAGGTCTCCCAAGTCGCGCCGCGGTCGGTCGACTTGATCATCCACAGCGTGATCTTGCCGGTGACCGACCCCGACTTCTCATAGCTCTCGCCGGAAAAGTACACGGTGCCGTCGGTAGTCACCGTTCCCCCGCCGAACAGCGGCAGGCCCTTGGCTCCGGCATGGCCCTGGGGCACTGCAACGGTGGTCCAGGTCTCGCCGGCGTCTTGCGATGAGGAGACATAGAACTTCTGAAGCCGCGAATAGGCCACGTAGACCGCGCCGTCACGGGCGGTGATGATTTCCTTGTCATTGGCCGATTCGACGCTGTCGGCGAAAAAGACCTGCCAGGTGGCGCCGAAGTCGGTCGAGCGGGCGACCGCGATATCGCCCTTTTTGTTCTGCAGCCAGGAGGCGTAGACGGTACGGCGATCACCGAGATCGACGATGATCTGCGGATCCCACTGGCCGTCGAGTTGGTGGTCGCCGGCGCCGATGATGGTCCTCGGCGCGTCCCAGGTAGCGCCGCTGTCGGCCGAGACCTGTACGATCATATGCGAGGGATCGCTGCAGTCGGTGCAGCCGGGTACGCCGCCATACTGGGCGATCAGGACATAGACATGGCCGAAGTCGTCGGCGGCGACAGCGGGCTCCCAACCTTCGCCGACATCGAAGCCGAGCCGGACCATCGGTGTGAAGCCACGCGCGGGCAGGGCGGCGGTTTCGGCGGGTTGGTCGGGTGAGGCGAGCACAACCTCGGACCGGACGCCGCTGTTGCGGATCTGTTGCCGGGTTTTGCCCGGCCGGTTCGGCTCGACGACGAACCAGGCGAGGGCGACGAGGAAAAGGGCGGTAATCGAAAGACCGCCGATGAGCTGATGACGCATGGTTACGCTCCTCTTGAACCGGTAGCGCCCCGAGCCGAACCGGCGGATACGAGCATCTGTGCCCATACGTCATCGCGAGGGGCCCGCAAGCGATTACCCGTCCTATCGATCAGGCACCCTCTTCCCCTAAAGTTAGCACCGCCCGGGCCGGCCGTCAACCTCGCTCAGGCCGCCTCAGAAAGGCTGGTGCCGGCCGACGACGCAACGGATGCAGCAGGAATACCTCGTCCGCATCACACGCTTTCACAAAAATCAACCTATCACAAAAAAACATCCACAAAACAACTCAAACGCATCATCAGATCGAGAGTGAGCCCAACAACATATTCATAAGGTTGTGCCATTTCAATCTGGACGCGTTGTTGAGGATCTCAAGACGGCTCGCGGCGTTTTTGGACTCATTGCGAGGCTCTGCTCCGCGTCCGGATGGACCGACTGGATGCATCGTGAGCCTCGCCATGCGTCCGATTCAGCGTTTAAGGCCGGTGATTTCCGGCGCACCGGGCTTCTAAGACAACATAATCACAGCTCGCGATAACGGAGCGTTATACCCGGCATAGATCAACCCTTGAAGTTACTTTGGTGTTGTCCCGAATTTGTTACCGTACCGATTTCTTGGTGTAGAGGCACGGGCAAGCGCCGTCAAAATAGGAAAGAAAATACTTGTCCCGACTATTTCCCTGAACTAAGATGCAATGTGCCGCTTCCGTAAAGGCGGGCCCATTTCCTTGGATGATTGAATGGATCACAGGCCGAAAATAGTGAAATGACTTGGGAATTCCATCATAGTTCCGATTTAATGAATGATATCGATTGGTATCCCATATACCGGGTTGGAGAAGCGAATGCACGAAGCGGACAACAGTTCGCCCGGCGGTCAGAAAAAAAAGAAACCACTTGGCTTGCGGGGATTTCTCGCCATTTCCCTGCGAACCATGCGCCCCTATACCCCGGCTCTGATCCTCATCCTACTGGCGTTGCTTATCCAAACGGCCTTCCGGATCGTGGTTCCCCTGGGCTATCGGCAGATCTTCGACGAGGCGATTGCCAACAGCGACCAGGAACAGCTTTTCCGCATCATCACCGTTCTTCTAATAGGATGGGCAATCAATGTGGTTGCGGCTTTGGTCCAGGATTATTTCATTGCAACCGTCGGCGCCCGCAGTATGAACGATATCCGTATCAGCATGTTCCGCCACCTGCAACGACTCTCCGAGGGATTCTTTGCCCGCACCAATTCCGGGGACTTGATGTCGCGCTTCTCCAATGATCTGGCGGTGGTGGAAACCGCCTACCTGCGCTCCATCTATACTTTCGTGTTCAGTTCCATGATTCTGGTCTTCAGTGTCATCGCCCTGTTCTTTATGGAATGGCGCCTGGCTTTGATGACGTTTGCCAGCCTGCCGGTAGCGCTGATCGGACCGCGTGTGTTGGGCGGCAAGGCACAGGAAAAGAACTACGACCGCAAGGAATACGAGGCCCTGGTCGCGGGAACGCTGCAGGAGACCATTTCCAGTCACGCGGTGGTGCGAGCCTTTGGTCTGGGTCTGGCGCGTTTGGAGGGATTCCGTTGGCAATTGGATCGCCTGGCCGCTAAAGCCGTGCGCGCCGTTTTTGCCAGTTCCCTGGTAGGCCGCACGTCCAGTCTCAGCGTTTACCTGATTCAAATCCTAATCATGAGCGTAGGCGGCTTCCTGGCCATTCAGGGCTTTCTCTCGGCCGGCTCCCTGGTAGGCTTCGTGGCCCTTTTGTTGAATGTGGCCAATGCCGCCAACCACGTCTCGAGCGCGGTGCCCGACCTGTTGCAGGGTGCGGCCGGCATGCAGCGCATTCAAGAGTTCCTGGCCGAGGGTCCCGTTGTGGACGACGATCCCAACGCTGCCGAGGTTCCCCGCCTGAATCGCGAAATGTATTTCCAAAATGTGCATTTCTCCTATTCCGGCGAAGGGCCGGCGCTTACCGGCATCAATTTCCGGATCACCGCCGGCGAGTCGGTAGCCCTGGTGGGCCCCAGCGGTTGCGGCAAAAGCACCATTCTCAAACTGATGATGCGTTTTTACGATCCGACCTCCGGTGTGATCTTCCTGGACGGCCGCGATGTGAAACACGGTCACACCGAGTCCCTGCGCGGCCAGATCGGTGTCGTTCTTCAAGAAAACAAGCTCTTCAACACCACGCTGCGCGAAAACATCCGCATGGGAAAACTGGACGCCGGCGACCAGGAGGTGGAAGAAGCGGCGAAGATGGCCGAGATCCACGACATGATCATGGCGCAGCCCGAGCAGTACGACACCGTGGTCGGAGAAGGCGGCGGCAAGCTGTCGGGCGGACAGCGGCAGCGCATCGCCATTGCCCGCGCCATGGTCCGCGATCCGTCCATCCTCATCCTGGACGAGGCAACCTCTGCCTTGGACCCCGGTACGGAGGCTGCCATCAATAAAACCCTGGCCTCCTACGCCCGCACGAGAACCGTGGTTGCGGCGACCCACCGCCTCGGCTCCGTGGTCGATATGGACCGCATCCTGGTGATGGATAAAGGTCGGCTGGTGGAAGAAGGCAACCACGAAACCCTGATGGCCATGAAAGGCGTTTATTTCGAACTATGGCGCAAACAAAGCGGTTTTCACGTCAGCGCGGACGGCGCCAGCGTTGAAATTACGCCTGAACGCCTGCAAGCTATTCCGCTTTTCACCCACTTGAAAGAGTCCAGCCTGGAAATGCTCTCCCAGTCCCTGATGAGCGAGGTCATTCCCGAGAAGCGCATCCTCTTCATGAAGGGCGACCAGGGAAATCGGTTCTACATCATCGCGCGCGGCAGCGTGGAGGTAATCATCTCCGACGATGAGGAACGCCACCAAAACGTACGCTGGTTGTCGGACGGCGACTTCTTCGGTGAGATGGCTCTATTGGACAATGCCCCGCGCAACGCCACGGTTCGCACCGGCACCGGGACATTGCTGTTGAGCCTGTCGCGCAAGGATTTCCGTGAACTGTTGAACCACGAACCGGAACTCCGCGCCGATATCGAGACCGAGGCGCGTCGCCGTCGCGGCACCGAGTACGCCTATGAGGAAGACGAAAGCTGGGGCGGCGGCATGTCGTTCAAATTATAGGCCGGAGCGAACTCCGGTTTCGGCTCTCAACTTTCCGGGACCAGGCGATAGGCGGTCACAAGGTACTTGAAGAAACGGGCGGGGTCTACCAACCACTCGCCGAACTCCTCGTCCCGAAACAGGCCCAGTTCCCCCCTGGAATCCTCGGAACTGCCCGCGGTTTCAATCAGGGTTTCCCGACCCCGTTTGGATGAAAAGGGTTTCGGGATGATGCCGCGACTGCACAGTTCGTCAAAGATGAACAGTTCTCCGGTCGCAACGACCTCGCGAAGACCCATCCCCTTTTTGATGCGCCCGACTTTCGGATGGAAATGCCTGATGATTTGCCGTCGTGTGTTGCCGTGTGCCATGGCCCAGCCGACAAAGGTTCGCACATTCACAAAGTGTTGTTTCTTATGGGGCCGTACACCGAAAGCGTACAGACCGATTTGTTCGTAACGGCCGGGCACGGCATCGGCCCACTTCTTGACATTGGAAGGGACCAGGCCGATGGCCTTGGAAACAGAATACAGCGGCTTCAGCTCATTGCAATTGAGAAAATAATGTAAGTCGGCATTGTGGGGGATCTTGGCTCCATTGAGCCCATCGATTACTTCAAGCTCTTCGCCGCTCAGGATATAGCGCTCATTCACCGATTCACTCCCCGTGATTCTTATTACTTGTTCACCATTTTACTTAAGCCGCGCAATTAATTCAAGAAAAGATCTACCTGCACTAATGAATGCATTGACAAAGAGCAAAAACCTTTCAGAGCGTTCCTATTTTATTCTTGCGATCATCTTTGATCACTCAGCCTTCAGATCGAAGCGCCAGGGCAGCTCTGTTCTCACCCGGTGTTACATGGCCCGTTTCCAAATGCCGAGCTAATTGCTCGCGGATTTCCATGGGAACGTCTTTGAGAACCTCGGGCGCGAACCACAAGTTACCGCCCGCGTTCCGTCCCATAAAACCCACGTAATGTAGAAAGCGGTTGACCATATCGTCATCGGCAAGTTCAACCATTGCGGCCAGGGTGCCTGTAGTCCAGGAGTCATCGGGACGGGCCTGGAGTTGCCTTGTAACCAATGTCAAGAGATGAGCTCCGCGATGATCTTCGACACCGGTGCCGGCGCTCATAAAACCCAGGTACAGCTTGCGACGCAGGTCATCGTAAGAACCCTCTGCCAGATTGTCTTGAATGATTTCCAGGGAGGGTACGGGTAGCACCTTGATCAAGGTGGGCTGGATCTCACCGTCTTGTCCAACCACGCCGATTTCTTTCAGGAAGGCGGCGGTAGTCGGCGCGTCGGCCCATTGGAGGACGTTGTTCAGAACTTTCACCCGGTTCGGGGTTTTACGGGCCGAAAACATATCCCAGGCGCAGAGATGCAATGCAGGCAGAGAGGGCCCGCCGTTACGTTGCGCGGCAACGGTCAGCAAGGTGGGCACCGATACCAGTTCGGCACGGTGGTGTTGGTTCGCACGGATCTTTTCAGCGATCAACAGGACTTCTTCCGCGTCGAAAGCGGCCAGGTGATCGGTGCGTTCCAAAATTTTCCCGGCTTCCATATCCTCGGCAAGATAACCTTCTCTTACCAGCAGGCTGAGCATGGTTTCATCGTAGGCGGCTTCGATAAGCTGCATGCGCCTTTGTTTGGTAGTCTCGGGCTCCAGGATTTCCGTGACCACGGGGTCCTCACGCTCGGCAAATACCCGCCAAACCGATTTGTAGGCCGGCGGCGGGGAAAGAACGATCACGAAATAGACGATGAGAAAAACCCCGCAGGCAAGATAAAAGAGTTTTAACAGTTTCATGGGCGCATCCAGTCGATGATTCGTTAGGGCATTGTACACAAAATACGGCCGACCGGCCAACCCCCATCCGATGATGTTTCAGCGCTGAACACACAGCTTGTGAGGTTTTCTCATGGTTTTTACGGCCGTCACCGTTAAGCCTGTTGGGGTGGTTTATGCCGGGAATAGCTCACATCCGGCAATCTTTGCTTTACGCAAATCCCCAATTTTATTGGAGGCTGATATGTACAGAATGATTACCTCTACCCTTTGCTTCTTCACTTTTCTTCTGCCGGTGTTCGCCACCGAGAAGATGCCCTTTGCAGAACCCGCCCAGGTAGGCTTGAGCGAATCCAAACTGAATTTAATTACCCAACTTATGGAAAAGGAGGTCGAAGACGGCGAAATTTCCGGCGCGGTTACCCTGATCGCCCGTCGTGGGAAAATCGCCTATCTACAGGCCGCGGGCTACCAAAGCCTGGAAGCTTCCATCCCAATGCAAACCGATTCTATTTTTCGAATTATGTCTATTTCCAAAGCGATCACCAGCGTGGCGATCATGAAATTACAGGAAGAAGGCAAATTGATGATTTACGAGCCGGTTTCCAAATACATTCCCGAACTTGCAAACCCCATGGTGATTACCGAGGAGGGAACCCGACCTGCTTCCCGCGAGATTACTATCCGCGACCTTTTAACTCACCATTCGGGCACACCCTACATCGGGTTGGGCGGACCCTTGCTCGACGCGGTTTATGCCGAGAATGACGCGGGCGATTTCAACCTCATGCACCTGGACGAAACCCTCGGCGAATACATCAAGCGAGTGGGCGTTCTGCCCCTGGCTCAAGATCCCGGTATCAGCTTTCAATACGGTTGGGCCACCGATATCTTGGGTTACGTGGTCGAGGTTGCCTCGGGCGAAACCCTTGACGACTATTTCCGCAATCACATCTTCCAACCGCTGGGCATGACCGATGCCGGGTTTTATCTGCCTCAAGACCAAGTCGATCGCTTTACCTCGGTATATATCCAAAACGACGGGCGCGGCGACGGCATCAGCCTGTTCGAAGCCTACGATGACAGCCCCTTCGTGAAGGAGCCTCGCAAACTGTACTCCGGCGCCGGCGGCGTCATTTGCACCGCTGAAGATTTCGCCTATTTCTGCCAGATGATTCTGAACAAGGGAAAACTGCGCGGTCAACGCATCATCAGCAGCAAGAGTGTCACCGCCATGACGACCAACCAGATCGAAGATCGCAAAATCATGGAAGGGTTCCGTTTCTGGGGCGATAAGTTCGGTCTGGGTTTCGGCATCCGTGCCGGCGCCGATCACGACATCGATATCGAGTCCCCGGGCACCCTGGCCTTCAGCGGCGTCTACTTCCCCAAGTTCTGGATCGATCCGGAAGAGGAGTTGATCGTCATCTTCTTCACCCAACTCCTGCCCGATTCGGATGTGGATGCCGATTATCGCGGCATTGCGGCCCAAATCAAAATTGCCGCCTGGGCCGCGATCGATGACGACCTGGCTCCACGAAATTTCAAGAAGTAAACACAACGGGAGGGGTTCAGTCGGACCTCTCCCCTACCCTTCATTATTCCTCTTCGCGAGGCCAGACACGGGTGGGCTTCCACTCTCGCAACAGGCGCTCCACATCGTCGGGCGGCTCTTCGATGTTGATGACATGACCCGGCAGAAAGGGAATCTCCGCGCCGTGAATGAGGTACTGATCACCGTGCGGATCTACCGAAACGGGATCGTTGTCCAGCATGCCGATATAGAAATCATCGCACTTGCCCGTGACCAGAACCCACATGCGTTCGCCCTGTACCATGGCTTCCCCGTCCTCATCGACCGTTTCGATATCGAAAATCAGTTTGACGAACTGACCGGGTTCCAGCGAGTAACGCTCCCGAACCGAAGGGATGAAAAAAGTGTCGGGATTTTCTACGTGGATGGCTTCGCCCGACCGTAATTCGAAGCCGTCTCTTTTCAGATCAGGACATCGCATGCCGGTATTCTATCCCAATCGGGACCTCAGCGGGAATGAATTGACAGAATCACGCTGTTTCCGGTATGTGCATGTGACAGGAAGCACTCGAACGGCAAACATCCAGGGCGGAGGGAGTTGAACGATTCTTCACCTAATGATTGTTAGGGAAATGTTTTGAAACCCCTGTCAGATGTTGACTTTTCCGCCCTAAATAGCTACGCTCAGGTGCCGATATTGACGGCAACACGCCCAAATAACACGGAGGAGCAAAAGCCGGTGACTGAACATCATGACATCGATCCCCAGGAAACCCGGGAATGGGTGGACGCGCTACAAGCCGTGCTCGAACGGGAAGGACCCGAACGCGCACATTTCCTTTTGGAAACCCTTATCGAGAAAGCGCGGCGCTCCGGCGCCTATCTGCCCTACAAAGCAACCACCGCCTATCTGAACACCATCCCCGTCGACCACGAGGAACGTTCCCCCGGGAACCTGTCCCTCGAGTGGCGTATCCGTTCCATTATCCGCTGGAACGCCATGGCCATGGTCGTCGGCGCCAACCGTAAAGACAGCGGCCTTGGTGGTCACATCGCCAGCTTTGCCTCCGCGGCCACGCTCTACGACGTGGGTTTCAACCACTTCTTCCGAGGCGCCGGCCATGAAGGAAAAAGCGGTGACCTGGTCATGATTCAGGGACACTCCTCCCCCGGCATCTACGCGCGCGCCTACCTGGAAGGACGCATCACCGAAGAACAGATGGAAGGCTTTCGGCGCGAGGTCGACAAGGGCGGTCTCTCTTCCTATCCCCACCCCTGGCTGATGCCCGGTTTCTGGCAGTTCCCCACCGTTTCCATGGGTCTGGGTCCCCTGATGGCCATTTACCAGGCTCGCTTCATGCGCTACATGGAGAACCGCGGCCTGGCCGAAACCAGCAAACGCCAGGTCTGGGCCTTCATGGGCGACGGCGAAATGGACGAGCCTGAATCTCTGGGCGCCATTTCCCTTGCCTCTCGCGAAAAACTGGACAACCTCATCTTCGTGGTCAATTGCAACCTGCAACGCCTGGACGGCCCGGTTCGCGGCAACGGCAAGATCATTCAGGAATTGGAAGCTGTCTTCCGCGGCGCGGGCTGGAACGTCATCAAGGTGATCTGGGGCTCGTATTGGGACCCCCTGCTGGCGCGAGACACCAAGGGCCTGCTGCGCAAACGCATGGAAGAAACCCTGGACGGCGAGTACCAAACCTACAAGGCAAGTCGTGACGGCGCCTTTGTTCGCGAGCACTTCTTCGGCAAATATCCCGAACTCAAAGAAATGGTGGCCCACCTCAATGATGCCGATATCTGGCGCTTGAACCGCGGCGGCCACGATCCTATCAAGATCTTCGCGGCCTACCACCAGGCCGTTCACCACACCGGGCAGCCTACCGTCATCCTGGCCAAAACCGTCAAGGGTTATGGCATGGGCGAGGCCGGAGAGGGTCAAAACATTACCCACCAACAGAAGAAGATGGGTGAAAACGCCTTGCGCGAGTTCCGGGACCGTTACAATATCCCGGTTTCGGACGAGGCCCTCAATCAGCAGAAGATCCCCTTCTACAAACCCGCGGACGACTCGGAGGAAATCAAGTATTTGCTCGAACGTCGCAAGGCGCTGGGCGGTTACCTGCCTCAACGAACCGATTCGGCGCCCGCCTTGACCGTCCCGGACCTGGAGAGCTTCGGAAAACTTTTGGAAGGCAGTGATCGCGAGATCTCCACAACCATGACCTTCGTTCGCTTCCTGACCCAGTTAACCCGCGACAAGAACCTGAAGAAGCATTTGGTGCCCATCGTACCCGACGAGGCGCGAACCTTCGGCATGGAAGGCATGTTCCGCCAGTTGGGCATCTATTCGTCCGAAGGCCAACTCTACCGCCCGGTGGACCATGGCCAAATCGCCTACTACCGCGAGGCGAAGGACGGTCAGATCCTGGAAGAAGGCATCAACGAGGCCGGTGCGCTCAGTTCCTGGATTGCCGCCGGCACGGCCTATACCAACCACGGTATCCAGATGATTCCCTTCTACATCTTCTACAGCATGTTCGGCTTCCAACGGGTAGGCGACCTGATCTGGGCCGCCGGCGACATGCAGGCGCGCGGCTTCCTGATCGGCGGGACCTCCGGCCGCACCACGCTGAACGGCGAGGGTTTGCAACACCAGGATGGCCACAGTCACCTGCAAGCCGCGACGGTGCCAAACTGCATTGCCTACGATCCCACCTACGCCCACGAACTGGTCGTCATTCTGCAAGACGGCATGCGCCGCATGTACGCGGAACAGGAAAACGTCTTCTACTATGTCACCACCATGAACGAGAATTACACGCACCCCGCCATGCCCAAGGGCTGTGAGGAAGGCATTCGCAAGGGCCTTTACCTGCTGAAGAAAGGCGGGCGCAAGAAAACCCGCGCGGCCCTGTTGGGCTGCGGCACCATCCTGCGCGAGGTCGAACGCGCCGCCGAGGAACTGGAAGGCAACTGGGGCGTATCGGCCGATGTCTACAGCGCCACCAGTTTCACCGAGCTCCGTCGCGACGGCATGAAGGTTACCCGCTGGAACCGCCTGCACCCGGACGAAGAACCCAAGGTGCCTTTCGTCACCCAGGTGCTTTCGGGCCATAAGGGTCCGGTCATCGCCGCCACGGATTACATGATGTCCTACAGCAACCAGGTGCGTGAATGGATTCCCAACCAATATGTCACGCTGGGCACCGACGGCTTCGGCCGCAGCGATACCCGCGAGGCATTGCGCGCTTTCTTCGAAGTGGATTACCGTCACGTGGTGATTGCCACGCTCAAGGCTTTGGCCGATGAAGACGCGGTCCCCGCGAAAAAAGTGGCTGAGGCTATTGCCAAATACGGGATCGATCCCGACAGTCCCGATCCGGTAACGGTTTAAACGGAACGCAACAGGAGGTTGAACATGGCAGATCTTCACGAAGTTCGCGTCCCGGATATCGGAGACTTTGACAGCGTGGACGTCTCGGAAGTATTGGTAGCCCCCGGCGATACGGTTGCCGAGGGCGATTCGTTGATCGGTTTGGAAAGTGACAAGGCTTCCATGGAAGTCCCGGCGCCTTTCGCCGGAATCATCCGCGAGGTCAAGGTCGAAGAAGGCGGCCAGGTGAGTGAGGGCACGGTCATTGCCCTGGTGGAAAAAAGCGATGAGGCAGCGGCAGCCCCCGAAGCCCCCTCCGCGCCGCCGGAAGAAAAGCAGGCTCCCGCGCCCGAACCGACGCCCGCGCCCGCGCCGGAACCCCAAGCGGCACCAAAACCCGCTCCGGCTCCGGCTGCCCAAGCGCCCGCTCCGGCTCCGGCTGCCCCGGCGCAACCCGGCGTATTGCCCCATGCATCGCCCGCGGTGCGGCGCTTCGCCCGTGAACTGGGCGCCGACCTGACCCAGGTCCAAGGCAGCGGACGCAAGGGGCGCATCACCAAGGAAGATGTTCAGAACTACGTCAAACAGAGGCTCAGTCAACCGCCGGAAAAGGCGGCCGGCGGTGGTTTCTCCCTACCGGAAATGCCGCAAATCGACTTCTCCAAGTTCGGCGAAATCGAGGAAGTCAAACTCAGTCGAATTCGCAAGCTCTCGGCGACAACCCTTCACCGCAGTTGGCTGCACGCACCCCATGTCACCCAGCACGACGAGGCCGATATCACCGAAATGGAAGCCTTTCGCAAGGGGATGAAAGCAGACGACGTCCGCCTGACGCCGTTGGTCTTCCTCATGAAAGCCGTAGTGGCGGGCATGAAAGAATACCCACGCTTCAATTCCTCGCTGGGCCCCACCGGCGAAAGCCTGATCATGAAGAAGTTCTTCCATTTGGGCATCGCGGTGGATACCCCCAACGGCCTGGTGGTCCCGGTCATCCGCGATGTGGACAAAAAGGGCCTGGTGGATCTGGCAAACGAACTCTACGAGGTCAGCGCTCGCGCTCGCGAGGGTAAGTTGCTGCCGACCGATATCACGGGGGCCTGCTTTACCATCTCCAGCCTGGGCGGCATCGGCGGTACGGCTTTCACGCCCATCATCAATGCGCCCGAGGTGGCCATTCTGGGCGTCTCGCGCTCGTTCATGAAACCCGTTTGGAACGGCACGGACTTCAAGCCCCGACTCATGCTGCCCCTGTCGCTGTCCTATGATCACCGGGTCATCGACGGCGCCGATGCCGCGCGCTTCACCACCTACCTGGGCAAGATTCTGGGCGATATACGCCGGCTGTTGCTCTAATCGATTGCGGAGGAAAAGAACATGTCATTAGTCGAGATTCGTGTGCCCGACATGGGCGACTTCGAAGGCGTGGACGTGGTCGAAGTCCTGATCGCCGCCGGTGACCGGGTCGGTGAGGAAGATTCGCTGATCACCCTGGAAACCGACAAGGCATCCATGGAAGTCCCCGCACCCCAAGCCGGAACCATCAAAGAAGTCAAAGTAGAAGTTGGCAGCAAGGTGAATACCGGCGATCTGATCGCCTTGATGGAGGCAGCCGGGGAAGAAACCGCGGCCGCTCCCGTGGAGGAACCCGCTCCGGCGCCCGCGGTGGAGACTCCCGAACCCGCCCGGCCCGCCTCCAGACCCGAGGGTGAGCCGGACCAGAGAACCGATCGCGGCGACCACGATTACGACGTGGTCGTGCTGGGCTCCGGCCCGGGCGGTTATACGGCCGCCTTCCGCGCTTCGGATCTGGGCCTGAAAACAGCAATCGTGGAACGAGACCCCTATCTGGGCGGCGTATGCCTGAACGTGGGCTGTATCCCCTCCAAGGCGCTGCTGCACATGGCCAAGGTAGTCGATGAGGCAGCGAGTTTTGCCGATCACGGCGTCACCTTCAGCAAGCCCCAATTCGACCTGGACAAGCTGCGCGGCTGGAAGAACGGTGTCATCAAACAACTGACCGGCGGCTTGGAGCAACTGGCCAAACGCCGCAAGGTAGACATCATCCAGGGCACCGGCACCTTCTCGTCGCCCAACACGCTGGATGTAAACAGCGACAAGGGCAAGCAAACGGTTTCATTTGCCAAGTGCATCATCGCCGCGGGCAGCGAACCCGCGCGTATTCCCGGCATTCCCTACGATGATCCCCGCGTGATCGATTCCACCGGGGCCTTGGAGATGCAAGGCATTCCCGGCCGCATGTTGGTGATCGGCGGCGGTATCATCGGTTTGGAAATGGCCACGGTTTACGAAGCGCTGGGCGCCCGCATCACCGTTGTGGAACTGCTGGATCGCTTGATCCCCGGTTGCGACAAAGATCTGGTGCGGCCCTTGGAAAAGAGAATCCGCAAGCGCTACGAGAATATTTTTCTCAGCGCCCGGGTGACCGGTGTCTCCGCCAAGAAGGACGGCCTGCATGTGACCTTCGAAGGCAAGGGCGTCCCACAGCAAGATGTCTTCGACCGCGTTCTGGTTGCGGTCGGCCGGAAACCCAACGGCCATAAGATCGGCGCCGGAGCGGCCGGCGTACAGGTAGACGAACGCGGTTTCATTCCCACCAACGACCAGCAACGAACCAACATCCCGCACATCTTCGCCATCGGCGACATCGCGAGCAACCCCATGCTGGCTCACAAGGCAACCCACGAGGGCAAGGTCGCCGCGGAAGTGGCCGCCGGCTTGAAGAGCGGCTTCGATGCGCGCGTCATTCCCAGCGTGGCCTACACGGACCCCGAGGTAGCCTGGGTAGGTCTCACGGAAGAGCAGGCCAAAGCCGAGAACATCGCCTACGGCAAGGGGACCTTCCCCTGGGCGGCCAGCGGCAGAAGCCTGGCCTTGGGCCGCAATGAAGGCATGACCAAGCTGCTGTTCGATGAAAAAACCGACCGGATCATCGGTGCGGGTATCGTAGGCTCCAACGCCGGGGATTTGATCGCCGAAGCCGGCCTGGCCATCGAAATGGGCGCTGATGCAACCGACATCGGCCTGACCATCCATGCGCACCCGACCCTTTCGGAAACGGTCAACTTCGCCGCGGAGGCTTTCGAGGGCACCATTACGGACCTCTATATTCCCAAGAAAAAGAAGAAGTAAACCCAAGGAGCCGCGGTTTCTGCCGGGTTGTCGCGGCTCATATCGGCGCCTTCGGCACTTAAATTATTTTGCTGCAACATTTTCATTGACTTCCAAGAGAGATAGTTTGACTGGTTCGGGAAGTTATCGGACGGAAATTGCTGGAATTGAGGAATTCTCATGCCGTGTTGTTTCCAACGGATCAGGCTGCCAAAAGGTAGTGGCGACCGATCCGATAACCAAGCCCCTCCAAAAATTCGCGGATCAGGTTTCGGGCTCCGCGGTTGCCCACATAGGCCAGGACGAAACAATCCCCGGGCTCCGGTAGTTGGGTTTTGTCCCAGACAGGCCGATCACGAATCACCTGTCCGACTTTCTTGGGATCGATATCCACGTAGGCGACGATCTGGATACCGTGATCAGTCAACAGTTCGGCGCGTTTGCGGCTGATCCGGCCCGCGCCCCAGACCACCACGCGATCGATGCCGGAACGGTGGAGGTGACGAGCCAGGTATTTGGTTTTCACGGCGTAGAAGGCGTCGACGGAATAACGCGGATCGGTGCGGGTGAGCCGGGTTTCACGTTCCCGCCAGATGAAAAGTTTGTCCGGCAGTTTGGCCATGCGCACCCCTGCATCCAGCCAACGAAGCCACAGTTCGTAGTCCTCCGGGAAGGGACCGTCCCGGTAACCGCCGTAGCGGTCGACCAGATGCTTGCGGAACATGACGGTAGGATGGATCAACGGCGATTCCACAAAGCGGTCGAGAGCGATCCGATCCCCGGTCAGCAGTTCGTTGGTCCAGTCCACGAACAGGTTGAAACCCTGAAAGGATTCGGTATCGCCGCCATAGGTCGCCCTGGCTGCGATCAGGCCGAGGGTCGGATCTGCCTGCATGGCCGCGACTTGTTTTTCCAAGCGTTCCGGCAGACACAGGTCGTCGGCGTCCATGCGAGCGATCAAAGAGGCGCGGCTCGCCTGAATACCGTGGTTCAGCGCGGCGACAATGCCCTGGTGCGGGATGCGCAAGACGCGGATACGCGGGTCGCCCGAGACCAAGGCTTCCAATACGGCGGCGCTTTGGTCAAGGGAACCGTCGTCCACGGCGACCAACTCCCAATCGCGATAGGTTTGCGCTTGAATGGAGGCAACGGCCTCGGCAACGGTTTCAGCCGCATTGTAGACAGGCATGACCACCGATACGTTCACAAGCCCACCGATGAAAAAGGCCGGACATTAGGTCCGGCCGCTTCAAGTTTTTCGGACATACGCGGCTAACGGGTCCAGATTTCGGTTCGGCCCAGCACGGACACGCCGATATAACCGCGCACCTTCAGTTTCTTGTCGTTAACCATGGTGATCTTGCATTTATAGGTCTTGCCGTTATTGGGATCGTAAATGCTGCCGCCGCTCCAGATCTTGCCGTTGAAGGTAAAGCCGGACATGAATTGCAGGCCGATGATGGGTTGATCCCGCTTGCTTTCATCAGGGTTCTCGCGGTCGACCTTGGGTTTGCCGGCCATGGCATCGTCGGCTGGATAGATCTTTTCCACCAGGTCGGAGATGCGGGCGCAGTAATGGTCGTCGCATTTGAAGATCTCCATGCTGTCGCCCTCGTCGGTCTTCCAGATGCCCAGGATGGCGTCCGCATCATTCGCGGACGCCGTGAGGGGGATAAACAGAAGGGAAAGCAGGATGAATGCTTGCTTCACGGTCATCTCCAGTTGGGGCCGGAGCCCCGCTATGTACTACAGGCTGCGGCTCAAGGTAAAGCTGAGCAGGTGGGCGAGGACGTCACGCACGTTACTTTCCAAGACCCCCTCTTCCAACTGCCGGCTCTCGATATCGCGATCGGACATGTTCAGGTACATATAAGCGGCTTCAAAGCGCCACTTGCCCAGATCGGTGCCGAAACCCAGATTCAGCAACTGACGATCGTTGGTTGGAAGCAGGTAACTGATGGTTTCGTCGGGTACGGGGGTTTCGTCAAGGGTGAAGCCCCACATGAAGTTGTACTTGTTGTTGATCTTGTGGTCGAAACCAACGGACCAACGCCAGACATCCTTCCATTTCAATTCGCGCACAACACGGTCAAGCTCAAACCCCACTCCGGGAATAACCAGGAACGGCGTTTCATAGTTGAAACCCAACTCGGTAATAGAACTCCAACCGGTTTGGATGGCGGTGAAGCCTATTTCCAGTTTATCGGAATGCTTGTAGGAGCCGGCCAACATGAGCATGAAGGGGAGATCCAGCGGATCGGCGGCTACATTGCTGTCCACGAAATAGGTAGGAGGAAGACCCGCGGGTTTGTCGAAACGGGCGGTAGCATCGACCTTGATTTCTACTTCACTGTTGAACATGACACCGAAGCGCCATTTCTCGTTGGGCGTAAAGTGAGCGGCCAGATTGAAACCGTAACCGGTATCGTCGCCCTGTAATAGTTGGAAGACGTCGAAATCAGAGGTGGTGGGGTCGTTGTATTCGTTGAACAGGAACTGGTTGGCGTCAATGGCCTGATTGAATTCGGCATCCACATAAGTGTAGACGATACCGAAAGCCACGGAAACCTGTTCACTGAGCTTCCAGGCGGCGTGTCCCGAGGCGGAAACCGTTTCAACGATGGTGTTGGTATTGCTGTAGCGACCGTACCAGTTCTCGGGGTCATCAAACTCGGAAGCAAGGCCGAAGCGGGAGTAAAAACCGGCGCCAAGCCAAAGCTTTTCGTTGATCTGATGAGTATAGTAGATATGCGGGGGAGGGAAAATATTATCCGCATAGGTACCGGTGAAGGAACTGCCGTCATATGCGGTGTTGAACAATTCGACATCACCCTCCGGAACGATTAGGGTCACCCCGCCCATAAAATGACGCCCTTCCAACTGGGTCATCCCGGCAGCGTTGTAATAGATTGCCGAAGCATCATCGGCCTGGGCGGTGAGGCCACCCAGTGCGTTACCGCGAGAACTTCCCTCGTAAAGACCAAAACCTGCCGAAAATGCGAAGGGCGCGGCCAGCAGCAACAGGCCCGACAAAAGCGCAAAACGTTTCATACTCAGCTTCCCCTTATGAATCATCCATCTAAAAAAGGCACATTGTGAACGTGTTGTTTTGAACACCGATTCATTAAAGCACCTGACGGTGAAAATTCCTAGTACCTTTTTCTTAAATCATGTCTACCGGAGCAAGGCTTGGGAAGCAATAAAAAAACCCACGTCGGCTGAAAAGTCGACGTGGGTGGTTTATTGCATCAAGTGGGTTCGGGCAACGCGTTACCCAAACCGTGTGAATCGGCCTTGCGGTCCTTATCGGCAACTTCGTCCTGGTCGCCGGATTCCACATGTTTACCGGAGTCCTGGGACAGCTTGGGGTTGGTTGCCGTAACTTCCTCGCGATTGATAATTTGACGTACCTGCCAATCGTGGAGGGTCTCCACTTCCAACAACTTCTCGGCCATGATGGTGACCATGTCGCGATTCTTTTCCAGAATCTCGCGGGCGCGCTGATCGCCTTCCTCGACCAGAAAACGGATCTCGTTATCGATCAACTCGGCAGTTTTTTCCGAGGTCGGGTTGGAGCGGTTGTAATCGCGGCCCATAAACGGCTGGTCGGAATCGCCCTTAAAGGAGATCGGTCCGATTTTTTCGCTCATGCCGAGTTCGCAAACCATTTGGCGCGCGGTGTTGGTCGCCACCTCGATATCGTTGCTGGGGCCGGAAGTCAGCTGGTCCAGGAAGATATCCTCGGCAATACGACCGCCCATGAGAATGGCCAGACGGTTCTTGAGGTAAGTGGATGTATAACTGTGGCGATCATCGATGGGCACCTGTTGGGTAATGCCCAGCGCGCGCCCGCGCGGGATGATGGTGACCTTGTGGATGGGATCGGCCTCGCCGATGAGCGCGGCCACAATGGCGTGACCGGCCTCGTGAAAAGCGGTGTTGCGTTTCTCTTCATCCGACAACATCATGCTGCGCCGTTCGGAACCCATGAGGATCTTGTCCTTGGCGTCCTCGAAATCGATGCGGTAGACCATCTTCTTACCCCGGCGCGCGGCCAGCAAAGCCGCCTCGTTGACCATATTGGCCAGGTCGGCGCCGGAGAAACCGGGCGCGCCGCGAGAGACGGACTCGAGGTCGACGTCCGTAGCCAGGGGCACTTTGGTCGAGTGGACCTTGAGGATGGCGTTACGACCCTTGACATCGGGCAGGTCCACCACCACGCGGCGGTCGAAGCGGCCCGGGCGCAACAGTGCCGGGTCAAGGACATCGGGCCGGTTGGTAGCGGCTACCAGGATGACCCCGTCGTTGCTCTCGAAGCCGTCCATTTCTACCAGTAACTGGTTCAGGGTTTGCTCACGTTCGTCGTGACCGCCGCCCATGCCGGCGCCGCGATGACGTCCGACCGCGTCGATTTCGTCGATAAAGATAATACAGGGCGCATTTTTCTTGCCTTGCTCGAACAGGTCCCGAACACGCGAGGCGCCCACACCGACAAACATTTCTACAAAATCGGACCCGGAGATGGAGAAGAAGGGCACGCTGGCTTCACCCGCGGTAGCACGCGCCAGCAGGGTTTTACCGGTTCCCGGGGGACCCATCAACAAGACGCCCTTGGGGATCTTTCCGCCCAGACGCTGGAACTTCTGGGGTTCCTTGAGGAAGTCGATAATCTCTTCCAGTTCCTCTTTGGCCTCTTCACAACCGGCCACATCTACAAAGGTAACCTTCTTCTGGTTGGCGGTCATCATCTTGGCCTTGCTCTTGCCGAACATCATGGCCTTGTTGCCGCCCGCCTGCATTTGTCGAATAAAAAAGAACCACAAAAGGACGAAGAAGCCCAAGGGGATGACCCAGGTGAACAGCTGAATGAGAAAGTCGCCGGTGGAGCTGTTCTCCAGGCTGAACTCCTCGATGTTCCAGGCCATGATCATCTCCAGGAGCGGGTCCTGCATGATGAAGGAGGCCGTGAAACGCTGTACCTTCTGGTCTTTATGAATGATTTCTTTTTTGAGCTCACCGGTCACCTTATCCGGGGTGATGGTGATGGACTTGATGTTTTCGCCTTGGCCGAAGAATATGACGTCTGAAAAGTCCAACTTCCGCACAGGTGCATTTGTATCGTTGATTTGGAGGTAGATCAGGATGGCCATTATGGGAATAACCAACCAAAGCAAAACAGTCCGAATCGTATTGTTCAATTCACCCTCCGTGCGCTATGCGCAAAGGTTCTTTATTCTAGCTTAAAAATAATGTTTTTACCACCTGGGGGACCAGACTACCGAATTGGGGACGCAATGCTTCGCCGCATTCCCGGTGCACTTTCAGGTAACCTTGCCGTTCCAGGGCCAGCATTTCACAGTAATGGCGGGTCCGGCCGCCGAAATCGAAAAACGGCAGGTTTTCACGGAAGCGATAGGGAATGCGGGCCGCACGCAGGACCTCGCGCAGGGGTTTGGAAAGCGCGCCGCGCGGCTCTAGAGACAAGACACTGCCGGGCATGGCTTTCATTCCCTCGGGCGTACGATCGATGCGGAATCGCCAGGGACCCCAGGTCACCGATTCCTCGAAACGACCGCTGACGGGTTGCGTGGGTACGGGACGACTGAGCGTCAAGCCGTCCAGGTCACAGTAGAACCGGAAACCGTTTGCATCGAAACTGCCGGTTTCCTCGGCGGCCAGCCAATGTTTCAATCGGTCGCTCTCGCGCCGTTTGGGTTTGGGCACGTGCCGGCTCTCCCAGAAATGCTTCAGAATGAAGTCCCATAAATAAGGTTTGCTCAGGCGAAAGGCTTCCCGGGCCAGCAGGCCGTCGCGATGCCAGGCCTCGAACAGCGCGCGCGCCTCGGCATCCAGGGCGTCTTGCAGAACGCCCACATCGTCCAACCAGCCCGCCAGGCGTTCCTCGAAACCACCGTAGAAACCGCGTAAGGCGGGCATCACCCGGTGACGGACCGCGCCGCGCAACATCTCCGTGTCGAAATTCATCGGATCTACCACATGAGGCACTTTGCGGCGGCGGGCATGATCCAATATAAGCGCGCGGTCCAGGTGAAGGAAGGGACGCAGGCGATAACCATGGCGGCGACGCATGCCCACGGGCGAACTGCCCCCGGCGCCGCGCACCACGGCTTGGAAGAAGGTTTCGGCCTGATCCTGAAGGTGATGCGCCAACAAGATCCACTGATCGGTTTCACGGACCTCATCCAGAGTCTTGCGGCGAAAAGCCGAAGCGGCGTATTCAAAGTTATCACCCCGGCAATGGGCATAGCGCGCCACGGTCAGGGGAATAGCCAGGGCCTGGCAACGTTCGCGCACCAAAGCCTCGGAACAATCGGCAAACGCACCGGTTCCGTGGTGGATATGCACCACCTTCAAGGGCGATGCGTGCACGTGCACCATGGCGTGGAAGACATCCAGGAGGACCATGGAATCTACGCCGCCGCTGACGGACAACACCAGACCGGCGCTCTTATAATAAGGCGGCCGAGCCGACTCCGCGCTGAGAGCCTTCATCAGTTCTGTCTTAACCTGCATAGGATCCTTTCCCGCGCGGTTCCCCCGGTCGCGGTCCCATATAATACGACGAACCCGGCCAAAAGGTTGAGACGCTTTCTCCCCGGAAACGCTTTTTTGCGCGGCTTATGCTTCTATCGAGCGCCCGGCGGTTCTGATGAATGCATCATGATTAAAGACCGACGATTCCCGGGTCACATCCACTGCTTCAGTTGTTCCACCAGGGTTTCGGGTAGGGGTTTCGGTTTCTGGGCGGCATAGTCGAACCACACAATGGCGCCGACGCCGGTGGCCGCTATCTCTTCGCTGTCTTTGGTTCGAATGCGGTGTTCTACTTTGAAACTGCGGTTGCCGATCTCGATGACCCGCGTTCCCACCAGAATCTCGGCAGGCCACTCCAACTGTTGCCGGAATTGGCATTCGATGGCGGCGAGAATGGGTCCCTCAGTGAGGTCCGCGGTAATGTCGACCCCGATCGCCAGGGCTTGGAAAAACTTGATCCGACCCTCTTCAAAATACCCGATAAAGCGGGTGTTGTTCACATGGCCCATGGCGTCCATGTCGCCCCAGCGGATACTGATGGGCGCTTCAAAGCGAAATTCCCGGTTCATGACAGCCTCCCTGAACGCCTATTCAACCATGAAACAGGAGACCGGTAAAGAACGACGCTACCGCGAACCGGGGCTATCGCACTAAATAGCCCTTCCCTGGTAGGAAAGGCTTGAGGATGATGTGGGTCGGCTTGACCTTATCGGGGTAGTCCGGTGGCGCCCGCGGGCAAGGTCCGCATCTGTTCTTCGGGGTTGAGCTCTGGTCCGGCTGATCAGCAGTGAGGTAGTGATTAGTACTTGACCATATACCCTTTGGCTTCCAGACACAGACTGACTACCCGCCTCGGCCTGACAGTAGGTTGCCGGCACTGGAGACGCCCAGAGGATTGCTTCAAATGCGCGTGAGTAAATCAAACGCTTGTCGATTTCGGAGAGATTTGTCTCCCTCTACAGGTCGCTTTGAGCGAATACAGTTTGATTGGCAGAAAGCAGAACAAGTACTGCAATCACTGCCAGAATCGGTTTCATTGGTTTTTTCCTCCTTTTTCGTTGATTGTTATCTATTGTTGCGAACTTCACCCTGCTAAATGAAAAACTAAAAATTAAAAGTGAACAGTGGAAGAAGGGAAGAAATACTGGATTTCACTGTTCGCTCCCCTTCACCAACTCGACCTCACCCGGCCGCCAGGTCTTGTCGAACCAGGGCTCGAGCGGGCCATACATGCGCAGGGCGACCCAATAGCTCTTGCCGGAGATGGTCTCCAGCCAGTTACTTTCCATGCCCTTCGGCGCCTTCGGTGCGAAGTACACATCAATGGAGCCGTCGGCGTTCTTCTTCAGCTTGTCGCCCACGCTGTCCAGAGCCGGGTATTGTTGACCGGTCTGCAACATGGAACGGGTCTGGTTGTCGTACATGGTCACGGACCAGAAGTCGTTGACCGGCACGTTGGCCGGCATGCGCAGGCGATAGGTCTTGTCGCCTTCGAATGGCCGATTCTCTGAATCGACGAGAATAAACCCGTAGTCCGAACCCTTGCCCGGTATCGAGACAGCCATGGCAGGCGTGATGCCGGTGGCGATGTAGTGGAAGAACGTCCGGGCGTCGGTGTTCATGGTCTTGCCGTCCTTGCCGTTGAAGAAGACGTTCTTGTCCAGATAGACGGTGTTCCAGGCGCTGCCCTTATCAGGGTAGAGCCTGATACCCTCCATCGTGCCCTTCGGCCGTGGATACCAGACGATGGACCTGGCGGTGGCATTGCCGATCGCCACCGCATCGGTAAGGATCTTCTTCATCCGTGCATCCGGGGCAAATGGCTTACCCTTGACGATGCCGATAGAGGCGAACAGGCCCCGCGTCTCCGGGTTCAACAGCTCGAGCGGCTCTTTCCGGATGACCGCATCGAGCTCTTCGTAAAACGTGAAATCATTGGCGTGGATCGTGTTGAACGCCTCGCCGGAACCGCTGATGAATTCCATCTTCGGCGGGTTGCCGGCCTTTGACAGGGGATACACTTTGAAGTTGTCCTTCACGTTCTTCGCGGCCGCTTCTATCCCATTCGCCACGGACGTCCGGACCAGCAGCCAGACGTGGTAGCTGGTCGATTGGACGGTGAAGTACCCGTCCGGAACCTCGCCTTTGTAACCGGGCGGAAGGAACAGGTACTTGCCGCCCTGGCCCTTGTCCGGACCAAGCGGGCCAATGTCGGTCAGATATCGGAACCAGGCATCATCGGCCAACCCCAGCATGCCCGGAGGGGCTTCCACCACCGTCGGGCCGTCGCGCTCGAGGTCGAGCGTCGGGAAGATGTACATGGTGGAGCTGTTCGCGGTCAGGAACAGCGACTTCGGGTCGAGCATCTTGTCGAACAGCACCACTTGATGCGCCTCCACCGCCCCGATACTGCCCAATCCATGGATGATCTGATTCACCGAGGCGCCCTGAATGCCTTTGAGGAAGGCATCTACCCCGCGCATGGTGTCGAGGTAATCGTAGACCTTTTTGGCAGTGTCGGGGAACGGCGCGCCGTCAATAAATTTCAATGTGCCGATCGAGGTCTCGACCTGATCCGGCGTCATGATCGATTCAGGAATCCCCTTGTTGGCTTTGGCGATCACAGCTTCGTCTTTTGGCGCGGGATCCACATCAGCGACCAACTCAACCTCACCCGGACGCCAGGTCTTCTCGATCCAGGGCTCGAGCGGGCCGTACATGCGTAGGGCGACGAAGAAGCTCTTGCCCGGGACGGTTTCGAGCCAGTTGCTCTCCATCCCCTCCGGCGCCCTGGGCCCGAAGTAGAGGTCGATCGATCCATCACCGTTCTTTTTGAATTTGCCACTCACGCTGTCCAGCGCCGGGAGCGGTTGACCGGTCCGCAGTTGGGAGCGGGTCTGCGAATCGTAGACCGTCATTGACCAGAAGTCGTTGACGGGCGGGTCTGCGGGGATATTGAGCTTGTAGGTTCTGGCGCCGTCGAACGGTTGCTTGTCGGCATCGACATAAGTGATTGCGTAATCGCTGCCCCTGCCGGCGATTGAAACTGCCATGGCGGGAGTGACCGCGGTATAGGGGTAATGGAACATGACCCGGGCATCGGTGTTCATGGTCCTGCCGTCGGCCCCGTTGAAGAAGACGTTCTTGTCCACCCATCCCATCTGCCACCCACTGTCTGTGCCCGGATAAGTCTTGATGCCTTTCATGGTTTTATCCGTTCGCGGATACCAGACAATGGACCGGGCCGCGGCGTTGCCGATCGCCACCGCGTCAGTGAGGATCTTCTTCATCCGTGCGTCGGGCGCGAAGGGCTTGCCCTTGACGATGCCGATCGACGCAAACAGGCCCCGCGTTTCCGGGTCGATCAGGTCGAGCGGCTCCTTCTGGATGACCGCATTGACTTCTTCGTAGAACTCGAGGTTGTTGGCGTGGATCGTGTTGAAGGTCTTACCGGAGCAATTGATGAATTCCATTTTCGGCGGGTTGTCCGCCTTGCTGAGCGGATAGATGCGCAGGCCGTTTCTGACATGCTTTGCCGCTTTGTCGACACCGTCGGCTGTCGAGGCCCGCAGGAAGATCCAGTGCCGATAGCCCGCGGTGCGGACCACGAAATACCCGTCGGGGACCTGCCCTTCATAGCCGGGAGGCAGGACGAGGTATTTGCCGCCGTTGCCTTTGTCCTGTCCGAACGGACCGATGTCCGCCTCGTAGCGGAACCAGGCGTTGTTAATTGCGCCGAGCATGCCCGGCGGCACCTCGACCACGGTGGGCCCATCCCGCTCCAGATCGAGATCCGGGAGGACGTAAAGGGTAGACGTGTTGCCCGTCAGGAACAGTGAGTTTGAATCCAACAGCTTGTCGAAGATGATGACCTGATGGGCCTCCACCGCGCCCTGGCCGTGAGCGCCCTCGATGAGCGCGTACAGGGAGGCGGCCGGCATCCCTTTCAGGAAGGCGTCCACCCCGCGCATGGTGTCGAGATGGTCGTAGGCCTTTTGGGAGGTCTCGGGGAACGGCGCTCCGTCCAGGAACTTCAAGGTGCCGATCGAGGTCTCGACCTGATCCGGAGTCAGGATCGACGCCGGGATCCCCTTATTGGCTTCAGCTTGTGCATCGCGCCTGGCGTCGGCCTTAGGATCGTTGGTCTTCCGGGAGCTGTCGCACCCGGTGAACAGCGCCAAGGCGGCGATGGCGATGATCACCGGAATCGATTGCGTCGGTTTGCTTGTATTCATGATCCGTCTCCTGCTCATTTCACGCGCTCGATGTCATCCAGCTTCCAGGTGCCGTCGAAGAATTCTTCCTCCGGACCGTAGAGCCGGAAGTAGATGAAGAATCCCCGTCCCGGATTGGTTTGGATCCAGTTGTTTTCCTTTCCTTGCGGCGGTGTGGGGCCCATGTAGAGATCCACCGAGCCGTCGTCGTTGCGCTCGAATTTATTGAACGTGTCAATCTGTGCCTGCCCGGTCTTGTTTTTGATCATCGAGCGCGTTCCCGCGTCGTAAACGACCAATGACCAGAAGTTCCTCGCCGGCACATCTTTGGAGACACGAAGCTTGTACAGCTTCGCGCCGTCCAGGTCCTTCCCATCGGCGTCACGCCCCGCGAAGAAATACTGGGAACCGGCGCCGACAATCTTAAGGATGGCGGAATTGTAGGATGAGGCCGCCTGATGGGTGAAATTGATGCGGCTTTCGATCATGTGGTGGGTGGGTTTCTCAAAAGATGCCTCACCACCAATGAAAATGTAGGCATACTCCCGGTCGGGCCAGACCAGTCGTCGCGGGTCGCGACTGTTGAACGAAATGTTGTTGGCCATGGCGTTGCCGACGATTTCGGCCTCGGCAAGAATCTTCTTCATCCGCGCATCCGGCTTGAAGTCCTCCCCCGGCTTCATGCCGAGCTCGACCATCATGCCGTGCATGTGTTTGTCTTCTTCACGCCAGTTCTCATCCTTCATGCCGCGGGCCAGCATCTCGAAATAGCCCTTGGTGACCGGATAGGTGAAGTCAGTGACCTTCTCGGTCATGGGGATGTAATCCATCTTGGGCGGGTTATCCTTCTGAGCCGGCGGATAGGCCCGGACCTTCCTCAGCTTGTTCACCGCAACTTCGTTGCCGCCGCCGTCAGTAAACGCCCGCAGGAGCCAGAAGGTTTTGTACGTGTCATTATGAAAGACGTGGTAGCCCTCAGACGGCAGCTCGCCTTCATAACCCGGCGGCACGATCAGATACTTGCCGCCTTTGCCCTTGTCCGGGCCCGGTTTACCGACGTCAACGATGGGCTGCTGCCAGGCATTGTTGATCCCGCCCAAGACGTCCGGCGGAATCTCGATCACCACCGGTTGGTCTTTTTCCATGACAAAGGTGTTCCATCCATAGATGGTCGTCGAATTGGCCGTGAAGACAACCGTTCTCGGCATCAACTTGTTCTCGAAGATCGGCAGCGAGTTGATCTTGCCCGCACCGATACGCACAAATTCCTCGGGTATGCCCTGAAAGCTCACGTAGGGCAGGGACCAGAGGTAGACTTGCACGGCTCGTTGGAAATCCAAGCGGTCGTAGAGCAGCTTCGATGTCTCCGGCGACGCGTAGCCGTTGTTGAATGCCAACGTGCCTATCCGGGTCTCGAAGGTCTGTTCACCCGCTGCAAAGTCATCCTGCGCGATCACCGTCGCGGGCATCGCCATTGCAAATACCGCGGTGACCGTCATGATCAGTTTCGTCAGCTTGTTGGTCTTCATGGTGTCTTTCCTTTATTTCACTTGACCAGCTCCGGGTCGCCGAGCACCCAATTCTTCTCCCAGAGCTCCGGCTCGGCGCCGTAGAAGCGGAAGCAGAAGAAGGCGTCTTCTTCGGGGTTGGTGATGACGGTGTTGGCCTCATAGCCTTTGACCGGCTCGGGGCTCAGGAAGAGATCGATAGAGCCGTCTCTGTTTACCTTCACGTCTTCATCATTCGACGACACGGTAATCTTCGGCGAGTTGATGAACGTCCGGCTTTTCAGCCCATAGGCAATGAGCGACCAGAAATCCCTGATCGGCGGGTTCGCCGGAATGTGAATCTTGTAGGTTTTGGTTGCGTCGAGACCCTTACCGTCGCCGTCCCGGGCGGTCCACAGATAGTAGGTTGCCGAGGGCTTCGCGGCGTCGAAGCTCTTGTACCAGCCTCCGGAGAAGTAGTACCAGCGGACCATCCGATCCTCGTAGCGCAGGCCGTCATCCAGATTGTAGGTTCCGAGGGTCTTGTTCTCCTCCGGGGTGAGACTGAACGCGCCCCAGGCGCTGTTTTCCCAAAACTGATCCCAGGCTTCACCGGATTGCATGTGAGCGATCGCATATTCCTGCGCGTCCCTGGCGGCACGTTCGAGAATCTCAACGACCTCCGGCGAGGGGTCGAATTTCCCTCCCTTGCGGATGCCGATGCCGGCGAGCATGCCGTACATGACTTTGTCGTACTCCTTGATCGGCTCTTCCTGCACAATGCGATCGATCATGTGGAAGTCGCGGATGTCGAAGCTGGGCGCGGGATCATACTTCTTCCGCGAGGCCTGAATGAACCTGGTTGGTTTGGGATTGCCGGCTTCAGAGAGCGGATAAATGCGCGCTGTCTTGCCAAATGCAACCGCGGCGTCCCAACCTTTCCGTCCTTTCTCAACCGGAATGAGGCGCATGCAGACAATGTGCCGGTAGGTATCGCTCCTTACCACGATGTAACCCTTCGGCACCTCGTCGTCATAGCCAGGGGGCAGTACCAGGTACTTGCCGCCTTTGCCATTGTCGACGCCGCCGGTCCCGATATCGACCAACGAAATCATCGAGAGATTCATGATCGACGAGAAGAAGCGGGCCTTCTCCCCGGCCGGAGGAAGCTCCACCACGATGGGTCCGTCTTTGACACTGAACGTGCTCACCCAGTAAGGTGATTGAACGTTATAGGTGATCCCACCCCAGCGATAGTCCGGCTTCTCGCCCGTGTAGATGATATCGGTGTTACCGGCTCCGAGATCGCGGCGACCGGCTTCGGCCTGGCTCATGGTGGCCAGTGCCGGTGAGGCCCAGAGGAGCGCTTCAAATGCGCGCGAGTAGATCAACCGCTCTTCTGTTTCGGTGAGATCTGTCTTTCTCGACAGGTCGCTTTGGGCGAATACCGTTTGATCGGCAGCAAGCAGAACAAATGCTGCAAGGACCGTCATGAGTGATTTCGTTGGATTGCCTGTGCTCATCATTCGTCTCCTGCTCATTTCTGAGTGAAAAGCTGATAATGAAAAGTGAAAAATTAATTGAGTCACTTTTCACTTTTCATTTTTCATTTTTCACTTTCTCGATGTCATTGGGCTTCCACGTCTTCTCGAGGATCGGCTCAAGCGGACCATAGAGACGCAGCAGGACGAACCAACCCTCGCGGGGGATCGTCTGGATCCAATTCTGCTCCCGACCTTCTGGGGCTACCGGCCCGAAATAGACGTCGATCGAGCCGTCGTCGTTGACCAGCAGATCGTCCGTGCTGGATCGCGTCGGGCGTTTCTGCTCGGCATTGATCAGGCTGCGGGTCTTGTTGCTGTATACCGGGATCTGCCAGAACTGCGTCACCGGCACCTCGGCCGGCATGGTCAGCCGGTAGGTGCCCGAGCCGTCGAGCATATTGCCGGCGGCGTCCTTGTAGGTCACGGAATAGAATACGCCCGTTCCGGGACTTGGAGGCACGACTTTGGAGGTATTGCCGACAAGCTGGTACCAGCCGGCGGCGCGCTCCTCGACCTCTTCGAAATTCCCGGTCAAGAACCAGGGACTGGTATAGTGGACGATCTTCTCCCATTGCCGATCGTCATAGATACGCGCACCATCGAATCGGTTATTGAAGGCCATCGCGCGCACCATGTCCCAGCCGGTCTTCGCCGCGCGGGCAAGAATAGCCCGAGCACGCGCGTCCGGCTGGAATGGCTTACCCTTTTCGATCCCGAGACGGCGCAAATTGCCCAAGAGGGACAGACTGCCTTCCTGCACACGGTCTGCATTGATACCGCGAGCGATCCATTCGAACGCCTCTTCGTCCTTCGGCCAGTCTTGATCGAACGGGCCGTCGCCGATCAGGATCGCGCGGCCCCGTTCGCCGGCACCCGGGCCTGCCAACCGATAGGCCTTTACCTCTTTGCCAAGCGCCACCGCCTTGTCGAGCGTCATGCCAGGATTATTCGGGAACGTCCGGACGATGAACCAGAAATGATCGGAGTACTTCAGCCGTACCGGGAAGTACCCTTCCGGCACGTCACCGTCGTAGCCCACCGGAAGGAAGAGAAACTTCCCTCCTGCGCCCTTGTCCGGTCCGAGGCTGCCGAAGTCCTCGAGCGGGCGCTGAAAGAAATCGACGGCGAAACCGAGGCTGCCCCCGGGGACTTCAACCACGACCGGACCGGTCTTGGCCGTGTTGATGAGCTGGGACCAGGTGTAGACGACCTCGTTGTTCGCGGTCATGACCGTCTGGTGCGGCAGTTGGCGCTTGCTGTGGACGGCCGTCGCCAGCTCGCCGGGCTTCATGCCGACATCGCGCTGCATGGCTTCGTTCAGGCCAAGGCTGTTCAGCATCGGCGTCGCCCAGATGTAGGCCTGCACGGCCGCCTGGTAGTCGAATTCGTCGAGGAGTTGCTGTGCTTTTTCGTCAGTCGGATAACCGGCAACGAACCCATTTTCCCGCGTTTCGAGCTCAGCGTCAGCCTCAGGTGCCTGCTGAGGCCAGTTGCAGCCGGTGATCGTTGCCAGTACGGCGATAGCGATCATCGCCAGCATCGATTGCGCCGGTTTGCTTGTATTCATTTTCCGCCCCCCTTTAAGTGAAAAACTAATAGTGAAAAGTGAAAAATTTATTGAGTCACTTTTCACTTTTCACTGTTCACTGTTCACTTTCTCGAAGTCGTTCCATCGCCAGGTCTTCTCGAGGATCGGCTCGAGCGGGCCATAGAGGCGCGGTAGCGTGAACCAGCCCTCATTGGGAATAGTCTTGACCCAGTTTTTTTCCGGCACGTCTTTCGGCAACTCCGGCGCGAAATACAGATCCACGGAGCCGTCGTCATTCTTTACGAGATCGTCGGTGCTGGATAAGGACGTACGCTTCTGGTCGGTATTGATCAATGCCCGTGTGGCCACCTCGTAGACTGGGATCTGCCAGAATTGCTTGACCGGCACGTCGGCGGGCACGCGCAATCGGTAGGTGTGGGACCCGATCAGGAAGTTACCGTCCGCATCTCTATAGGCGACCATGTTGAACTGCCCGGTGCCCGGCTTCGCGGGCACGCGGACCACGAAGTTGCCGACCAGTTGATGCCATCCGCCCGCGCGGGCCTCGACCTCCTCGTAATTCTCCAGGAGGAAGATGGGGCTCACGTTATTGAAAACCTGTTCATATTTCCGGTTCTCGTAAATCGGTGGTGTACGGGGTCGGAACGCCATCGACAGGACTATGGCTTCGGCGGTCTTGGCAGCCCGCGCGAGGATTTTCTTCGCGCGCTCATCCGGGGAAAACGGTTTGCCCTTCTCGAAACCCAGCCGGCGCATGTTGCCCAGGTGAGCGAGTCCTGCAGCCGGAACCTTGTCCCGGTTGAATGCCTCTGCCAGCCATTCGAAGGCTTTTATGTCCTTTGGCCATTCTTGCGAGTAGGGCCTCTCCCCGATCAGTAATATCGGGTTTTTGGGCGGATCGTCAGCTTCAGCCAGGTAGTACCAGCGCGCCGTGCTACCGTGCTTGACCGCCGCCTCGAGACTGCCCTCGGTTGCCGGAAAGCTGCGGACGGCCGGCGAGACCAGATAGGAATGCTCAATCGGAACGTTAAAAAAACCCTCCGGAAGCTCCCCTTCGTAGTCGGTGGAATAAATCAAATACTTTCCACCTTTCCCTCTGTCCGGACCGATGTCGCCGAAATCTGTATAGGCGCGCATGCCGAGATCCCACAAATGGCCGCGTGTTCGTGGGGGCACTTCATAGATGATCGGACCTTTCGAAAGGTCGATATAGGGGGTAATCACATAAACCACTTCGTCATTGGGCGTGATCAGCCCTTGCTGCGGCTGGATCCGCTTATCGAAGAGGTAAATCGTGCGCTCGTCGCCCCCGAGGCGCTGCAGCCCCTTCTCATAGCCCAGGCTGTTCAGATAAGCATAGCCCCATACGTAGAACTGAGTGGCGGCCTGGTAGTCGTACTCGTCGAATGCCGCACCGGCGGTTTCCTCCGTGGGATACCCGCCGATGTATTGCGGTTCGAGATCCCGTGTGGCGGCAGTCGTCCCCGTGGTCTGCTGAGACCTGTCGCAGCCGGAGATCGTTGCCAGTACGGCAATAGCGATTATCGCCAGAATCGATTGCGTCAGTTTGCTGTTCTTCATAGCGTTTTTCCTTTACTCCACTTTCTCGAAGTCGTTCGGTCGCCAGGTCTTCTCGAGGATCGGCTCGAGCTTTTAAGTGAAAAACTAATAGTGAAAAGTGAAAAATTAATTGAGTCACTTTTCACTGTTCACTTTCTCGATGTCATTCGGCTTCCAGGTCCTCTCGAGGATCGGCTCGAGCGGGGCATAGAGACGCAGGATGGTGAACCAGCCTTCGTCCGGGTTGGTTTTGATCCAGTTGGCTTCGAATCCTTCGGGCGCCTCTGGACCGACATAGATGTCGATCGAGCCGTCGTCGTTAGTCACCAGTCCGTCGTCGGTGCTTGAAAGGGTCGCGCGTCCCTGCCCGGTGTTGACAAAGGCGCGTGAGTCGACCGCATAGACTGGGAGCTGCCAGAATTGAGCCACCGGAACGTTTGGGGGCATGCGGAAGCGATAATTATTCGAGCCGTTCAGGGTGTTTCCGTCGCTGTCCTTGTAGGTCGTTAACGGGAACTGACCCGTACCGGGTTTGGAGGAACCCTTTTCCATGAAGTTGCCGATGATTTGGTGCCACAGGCCGGCCCGTTCCTCCACTTCCTCGTAGGCGCCGCCTGGCAGAAACTGCGGGCTCTTGTTGGTGAACCCGATTTCCCATTGCCGATCCGGGTACGGCTGCAGGGCGACCCGGTTGCGAAATGCCATGGAGAGCGCGATCGCCTCGGCGGTCTTCGCTGCTCGATCGAGAATCTTGCGTGCCCGCTCGTCCGGTTCCCACGCCTCGCCCGGGCGAAGCCCGAGTCGACGCATGTTGCCAAGGTGTGGCCGTGCTTCGGCGGGCGGTCGATCGTCGACAAAAGCTCCACCCAGCCATTCAAAGGCCTTCGCGTCACGCGGCCATTCCTGGCTGAAGGGTCGATCGCCGATCAGGACGGTCTCATGAGCAGGCGGAGTGCCTGCCTTCGAGAGTGGGTACCAGCGTGCGGTCTGCGCAAGTGCAACCGCTTTCTCGACGCTGCCTTCACTTTCGGGGAATGCGCGGCCGGCCAACATCACGAAGTCCGAGTAGGGTGAACGGTAAACGTGATAGCCGGCGGGCACGGGGCCGTCATAATCCCGCGCGACGAGCAGGTACTTGCCGCCTTTCCCGCCGTCGGGACCGATGTCACCGGTATCGCCGAGGGCTCGCATGCCGAGATCCCAGAAGTGACCGCGATTGCGCGGCGGGATCTCGAAGACGACCGGCTCGTCGGACACGTCAAGGGCGCGAGACCAGAAGTAGATGACCTCGCTGTTGGCAGTCAGAACCTGATGTTGCGGTTGAATGCGCCTATCGTGGATGTAGTTGGCGAACTGGCCCCCGCCCATGGCAGCAAGCCCCTTGTCGAACCCGATCGTGTTCAGATACGCATAGCCCCAGATGTAGAACTGGGTGGCCGCCTGGTAGTCAAACTCATCGAACGCCGCCGTCGCGGTTTCTTCCGTGGGATACCCGCCGATGTACCGCGGTTCGAAGTCTCCCGCGGCGGCGGTCGTTGCCGTGGCCCGCGGAGGCTGATCGCAGCCGGCGATCAGTGCCGCAATTGCGATGACCGCCAGGGGTAATTTCGCAAGTTTGCAGCTCTTCACGAGCTCATCCGCGATGGTGAAGAATGGCGAGGTAGATTTCGTCAGTTCGGTCTTTTTCATCATTATACTTCTCCTGGCTATCGAGGAAACATCAACTGAAATTGCAGGCGGACGGTCCAGTCACCGGGAATGTCCGGTTTCTCGATGTTGTAGTAGACATGCCCCTGCGCATTCACGGCTTGCGTGCCGATCCTGAACACACGGCCCATCCCACCGCCGAGCGGCACGGTCCACCGTTGTCCGCTCGGCGTCTCGGCGTTGTGCGTCATGATGGGTGACGTCGTCAGGTACCAGCCCTTGTCGAAGTTGTAGTTGACGAACGGCTGCAACGTAAACAGGTTGATCTCGTTGCCCGGATCCGTGTCGATGCCCCAGACGTTGCTGCAAACAGAATGATTCGCATCGAGGTCATGATTCGCATCGTAATCTCCCTCGCGGGTTTTCTCCGGAGCTTCGTGAACGGTCAATGACACCTCGCTTTGCCCCCTGCCGGCTGCGCCCTTCCCGACCGTTTGTTTCGGATGGGCGGCGTGTCAGCAGGGATTGTCGGTGGCGTACGGTAAAGGCCGGCCTCCAGGAGATTCGAGCCTTGCTCGATGACACCTTGGTTGCGACTGATGGGGTGATTCTCACCGATGCCGGCGCCGTCGACTATCCGAATTGCGTCATGCAGTTAAGTGAAAATTGAAAAGTTGAGACGCCTCGCTTCCCAAGCTCAGAGGGTGTGCTCCGTTCCGGGGGCTTGTTCCTCCTTCTTCATCCTTCCACTGTTCACTGTTCACACCGCCGCGGGGGGGCGAAGACCTGTGAACGTCGCTTGCCTGCTTTTGCCGCCGCCAGGGTTTCTCGCGGCGATTCGCCGAAGAAGGCGCGGTACTCGACCGCGAAGCGCCCCAGATGGGTGAAACCGTTGTCCAAGGCAATGGTGGTGACCGTGTTGCGCTCGGTATCGGCGGTCATCAGTTCCCGGCGCGCCGCGCTGAGCCGGCGCATCTTGATGTAATCGCTCGGGCTGATTTGGAAGCAGGCGGCAAAGCAGCGCTGCAGCGTGCGCAGACCGACCTCGACAGATGCACACAGATCCGCCATGCGGATCGTGTCGTTGTAGTGCGCCTCGATGTAGTCCTGGGCACGTTTCGCGATGGTGGGCGGCGATGCGGGCAACAACTGCTCGGCGCTCACGATCGATGAGGACTCCGCCATCCACAGAATGATATTCGCCAGGATCGCCGAAGCGGTTTCGGCATCCAGGCGGCCATTGTGTAGAACCGCCTTAATCTGGTCTCGCGTCGCGATCATATGCCTTTGATCACCCTGGTGAATGGCGGCGTTGCCCGTTTTGAACAGGTCGTTTCCCGGTGCGATCGCCGCGGCGACTCTGCAAAACTCGCCTTCGGACAGCCACACGGCCAGGTTCTGAACCTCGCCATGAGTCACGATCTCGAGCTCAGACCCGGTGGGAAAGACAATGAGGTCTCCATTTCTCAAGGCGTGACCGCAGGCGTTGACACTGCCTCGGTCAACCGTGGACAAGTAAAACCCAATCGTGCCGTTCAGAGTCTCTGTAATGGTGAACAGGTCCCTCTCGAACCGGGACTCCATAATGCTCAGGCTGTCGTGCTCGAGGAACGTGACCTCGGCCAGGAAGCCGCCCTTTGTCATGACCCGGCCTTCAACGTTCCAGCCGAGCGCCTGATGGGCCTCTCCGGCAGCTTCCACGCTCGTGAACGTCATCGTCCTGCTGATCGACGGGGTATAGTCATCACGCATTGTTCAGCCTCCATGATCCGGATATCCATGGGGATCGAGCAGCATCAGACCGTGGAGATTAAGACGCCCCCGAGAGAGAATGGCGAGCCGGCACTCCTTCGTCCTTTCCGGCTCGGTCCGGTTGGGGTTTGACGATCAGGTAACCCGGGTATATCTTAATGTATGCCGGGAAAAGCTTTTTGCCTATTGGACTTTGGTCCAATGGGAGAGGTGAAAAGCGCGGTCTGTGCTCAGGCTCCTATTGCGAGGATTTCCTGCCGAATTAACGCTGTTGTTGGGAAAAATAGGCTTGGCACGAGAGTTAGCACACTGGATATGGGATTATTGCGCCGGGCATTTTTCCACAAGACTGCACGAGCATCGTTAACGGATTCTCCGATCGCGTCTTCTTGGCCGGGGGCCGGTAAAAGGCCGGTTCGGGAAATTCACCGTGGGATTGCAAGGCATCGAGGATGTCTCAATCGACATTTGTTCCCTATGTAGTAAGGCTCTCTCGGATGCTTACGGCCTTTGGAGGGATACTCACCAAACCGAGGGGTGATATCGGTTTGGTGGATCGCAAGGGTTCCTTCAGGGGTTCTGACAGGAAACGCGACCACTGACCTGACCTAAGACGGCGGAAATTTTTTCAAAATGGAAACTACGGCTCTGCGCACGCGCTCATCTACATTTCTATCCGTTTTCTTGATGCGGCCCGTACCGTAACCCCGCCACACCAGTTCGTTGGATTTGGCGTTGACCACATCGATCACCAGGGTGCCTTCTTTGTACTCGCTGACGGTTACATCGGGACCGCCCCAACCGTATGCCCAGCCGCGATAACCCCAACCATAATAAGACGAGTTCCAGGTCTGGACGTCCACCTTGTCCCGGGTGCTGCCAAAGAAAATCACATGGAAATCGGGGTTGGTCTCATCCATGGTGAAGCCCTTGGCTCCCAGTTCCGCGGCGATGGCATCCTTTACCTTTTTGGCGATGATCGGGTTTTTGTCCATGGGATTGTCCCGACCGCCCCTTGGAGTCAACCAGTCAAAGGTCTTCATGGCGCTGAAGTCCTGGCTGGAATCGTGGTGTTGAGCCACCTTGATCGAAGGGGCACAACCCCCTATCAGAAGACCGATCAAAACGAATAGCAGGATGGTTTTAGTGTTACTCATAATGTTCTCCTCTAGTACGTTGATTGCCAAACAAGAATTTGTTTGGAGGGTTGACCGCGGGGTCATGATAACGGTTGTCAGGGTCCGGATATCGACATTACTTCTTCTGCCTCCGCCAATGCGATTTGTTTAAAGGCGTCATTTCCGGCAGCCTACTGCCGTGTAGTTCTGTTCAGAGCTTCCAAACAATGGAGGTGACAATGCCGTAATCGTTTTTGACGGTATCTTCCCCGGAAGCCTGGGAATCGTAAGCGTCATAGAAGTTGAGGTTAATATACAGGTCGTTGACGATTTCCCAATCCAGGTCAACATTCAGGTTGGCGCGGACCCGGCCGAAATCGGAGAGACTGGGGACGACCTGTAAATCAACGGAAAAGTCCAATTCGGGATTGTCATAGCGAAACCAGTCGTAGTCCAGATTGAAGGAACTCTCCAAGGTATTGTCTTTGCCGACGGTGTCAATGGTTTCTTCTCTGCTCACCAACAAGGCGCCCGTTACCGCCAGCGCGGTGTGATTGGTTTGGATCAGGTCACGCCCGCCACCGCCGCCTACCGAAACGCGGTTTTCCAAGCCCAACTCGTCATTGCGTTCATAAAACCCCCCCAGGCCCAAAAGCCATCGTCCGGGGCGTAGTACGATATAGCGAAAAGAACCGTTCGAGCGCGCACTTTTTTCGTCGTTCTCGGTATCTGACAAGTTGCCGTCCAATTTCAGGTTGAAAATATTCAATGTGGTTCGGTAAGTGGTATCCAAGCCGTAGTTGAGTTGGGTGACGCCGCTGGCCTGGGTGAAGTTATAACCGGCGCGGATCTTACCTTCGATGCGTTCCCTGCGCACGGTTTCGATGGGCACGATATAGACCACCTCTTCGAAGAAGACAATCACTTCCTCCCGCTCCGTGGTCAGTCGCAAAACCAGGTCTTCCTCCTGGGGCAACAGCCGGCCCGTATAGCGGGCGCCGGATTGAAGTTCTACTTGGAGTGTTTTGTTGGAACTCAGCCGGGTGATATCATCCCATTTAAGATAAATATTATCGGTGGCGTCGGTTTTGAATTTCAGCTTACCCCGTTCCATGATTTTGATATCACCGGTCAGGCGATCCCCATTGCTCAAAACCACGATATCGGTCCTGTTCGCCGAACCGGGCCGTGCCGTTAGGATCATCGCCAAAAAAAGAATTAGCCTGGCACCCTGCTTCTTCATGAAGTTCCCCGGCCGTCAGAAGGCAAACGTCAAACCGGCAGTTCCTTCCATTTGGTAAAACCAACTGCTGTTTTCCACGTAACCGAAACAAAAGAAGGGATCACAGTATAAATCCACACTAGCATCGATAAAGGTGCTTTTGAATTTCCCATCCACACGGAAAGCAACCCGATCGCTCAGGAAAAACTTCACCCCGCCCCCCAGGTGCAGGGAAAGCCGGGTGGTATTGCCGAACCCGGAGCCCGGATCGATATAGGCGGCCCCCAGGCTGCCCGCGATGAAGGGGCGCACCTTGGCATCGTCCTCGCTAAAGATTTGCAAACCGCCGATTTGAAAATAATCGATGGAAATATCGACCTTGGGATGGGCCCTAAAGAAATCTTCCAACTCCACCTCCGATTCCTGATGACTCCACACCAGTTCGATCTGGCCGCCGTCCCAGGTGGTGAAATCGAGGATGATGCCGTAGGTCTCGCTGTCATCGACACTGATTTCATCGGTGGGCAGTCCGTTGTCGAAGCCGTAGACCTCCAGGTCACCTAGGAATTGGTAGCCTACATAAGGCGTGATTTCGAAATCCTGTGCAGCAAGGGGCAAATTGCATAGGCAAAGGGCTGAAAGAAAAGCCGAAAAACTCTTGGTCATGTTTCGCTCCAAACGGTTATCCGAAAAGCAAGCTGTCGAATGTTCAGTTGTCCTCGGAAGGATCAGGGGTTTATAGGGATAGAGTCGCGTAGATCTGCCGGCCGGCGAACCGGTACTCGTAACGGCTCGGGATATCTTCGATAATGCGAAATTCCTCGACCTTGAAGGCCACGTAGCTGAAGCCCATACCCAAGCCGAAGCGAGGCGAGAGGTAATAGTCCAGGATCACGCGGGTATCGAGGACCGAGCCGGTGAATTCAGAAAGGTCCAGGTAGAAGAATTCGCCCGTGGCCCGGAACACCAGCCCGCGTTCAAAGCAGCGGTTGAAATGGATGCCCACCACCGGGACAGGAGCCCTCACATCGCCGGTCTCGTAGCCGTCGACGACCACCGGCTTGTTTTCGCCCGTCACCTCGACCAATGCGCCCAGCCCGGCCTCGAGGTCGAAGATCGAGAAGCCGGCCGCAACGCCGAAATCGACCCTGTCGGATTTCCGCAGGCTGTAGCGATATCCCAACTTGTAGAACCCGGTCGTGAAGAACGCATCGATGTCGGCCATGGCCTCAAAGGTCCGCTCACCGAACTCGATTGTTTCCTCAAGCGTTTTGGTGGACTCCCGGCGGAAGCGCAGGTAGCCGAAATCGATGCGGTGTCGCTTCCATCGGTAATAGCCGTCGAACCTGATTTCCCGGGTGGATGAATTGAAGCCCAGATCATCCTCGAAGTCGATGCCTGTACCCGGGCCCCGATCCGAGTCGAGGCGCGCCTCGGTATTGACGTCCTGAAAAAAGCTGCCCAGCGAAAAGTTCCAGCGATCGGTCATGCCCGGCTTGTGGTCCTGGGCATCGAGCGCGGTTGTCACGAGGAACAGCGTAACGACGATCAGCCATCGATGCATAGCGCTCCTTTCTCCACGGAATATCCGAACATGTCTTTCCCCCGGGCGTCATTTTACCGATCGGTTGGCCAAACCTGTCGGGTCGGTGGGCTCAGCTCAGACTGATACCGGGCCTCGAGAGAAGAGTTGTCAACCAGTAATCCAAGACTCGAGATTGGTGCCGATTAGTGAAGATTAGTGGTGAGTTTCCCTCGGTCGGATAAGTGGTTTCTACCGGTTGGTGACGGCCTTTTCCAGCAGCGGTAATTCAGCACTGATCTCTCGGAAATAGATGAAAAAACCGCGATCCGGGATCGTCTGGATCCAGTTCTTCTCCATCTCTTTTGGGGCCCATGTAGGTTTCGGGGGCCGTTGAAGCGACACGAGCCGCACGAGCTCGAACCGCGAAGGGGTGACACGACTACACCGACTTCATCTGGACCCCCAGGATCAGCACGGAGAAGAACACTGCGCCGGCGAAGAACCACCAGAAGTCGCCGTGGTCGCCCTCCGGCAACTCCTCCTCGAGGACGATGATAATGATCGCGCCGGCAAGGAAGGCAAACCAAAGTGCGACGATCGTCGGGCGCAGCGTCGTGAGCACACCAATGCAGGCACCGGCGATCGTGGCGCCGACGAGCGACCAACGGATGAACCGGTCGTACAACCTGCCGTAGCGCTGCGCGACAACGTGATCGGAGCCAACGAAGTGCATCGTCAGGGCGATCGTGGCGAGCGCGATCGGGGCCGACCCGGGCCTCTGGTAATCCGCGACGAGATACCCCACCAGCAGCGCATAGAGCACCACGGACAGAATGTGCAGGATATCCAGCGGATGACTCAGGCCTTCCGGCGGCGTCCGGTCCACCGGCTCCACGCACTGACCGGCACGCGAGGCACCGAAGTAGACCAGGAACCCCAGGAAAGCCACGAGGTAGGCGTGATGCTGCAAGTAGCCGAGCCAACCGCCGGCCGGCGCAGCCCCGGACAGGATCAGCTGCTGATAGCCCAGTTTTGGCAGGATGTAGACGAAGACGTAAGCGGCGGCCGCGCCCCCGCTGAAGGAAAGCCAACTCTTGCCGCGATGGAGAAAGTGCAGCCGCCCGACGAACAGATGCACCAGGCACAGCAGCACCAAGGCGAGTATCTGCAAGAGCTCTCGTGGCCCCATAACTTATATTCCCATTCACCTCTATCTGTCGGCGGGCCGTTCGGCCCGCCGACTCGCAGGTGGAAATTCTTCAAACGTCGCCTTGAACTCGGAGAGTTCTGCTACTCTGGCTTATTCGTTTTGTGGTTCTTTCGGCATGAACTGCTCCATCACCTTGTCCAGGTTGAAGTCGTCCGGCTTCTGGCGGGGCGGGAACTCCTTGAAGGTGAGGAGGAACTGGGCAAAGACCTGCTGGGTGGGCACAAACATGAAAAAGCGGTCGGCCATCCACTTGTCGTATGACCCCGATTCATGATCGGCCCGCTCGAAGGGGTCCCGGCGCAGGTTGAAGAGCTTGGGCAAGCGCAGCGCGAAGTAGGGGTCACTCCAGACATGCATGCCGTGGGCGCGCTGCTCCTGGAACACGATCTTCCAGTCGCCGGTGCGGATGCCCGTCGGAATGCCGTCGTCCGAGAAGTAGAAGAACTCCTTACGCGGTCCCTTCTCCTCCTTGCCGGTCATATGGGGCAGGAAATTGTAGCCGTCGAGGTGCACCTTGAACGTCTTGCCGGCGGCCTGGTGCCCCTTCTTGAGCTTCTCCTTGACGTCGGGATCCCCCGCTGCCGCCAGCAGCGTGGGCACGAAGTCCTGATGCGAGATGATCTCGTTGGAGACTTTGCCGGCCGGGATCTTGCCGGGCCATTTCACGAACAGCGGCACACGGTAACCGCCCTCCCAGTTGGTGTTCTTCTCGCCCCGGAAGGGGATCGTTCCGCCGTCCGGCCAGGAGAAGACCTCGGCGCCGTTGTCCGTCGTGTAGACGACGATCGTGTTGTCGGCGATCCCGAGGTCATCCAGCTTCTTCAGGAGCCGGCCGACGTGGCCGTCATGCTCCGCCATGCCGTCCGCGTAGACTCCCTGGCCGGTCACACCCTCGGACTCCGGCTTGAGGTGGGTCCAGACGTGCATGCGCGATGCACAGAACCACGTGAAGAAGGGCTTCTTCGCCTTGTGGGCGCGATCGATGAAATCGAGACTGGCGGCAAGGAACTCCTCGTCCACGGTCTCCATGCGCTTCTTGGTCAAAGGCCCGGTGTCCTCGGTCCTGCCGTCAGCAAACGACTTGATCACCCCCCGCGGCCCGAAGCGCTTCTTGAACTCGGGATCCTTCGGGTAGTCGGGGTTCTCCGGTTCTTCCTCTGCGTTGAGGTGATAAAGGTTGCCGAAGAACTCGTCGAAGCCGTGCGCGCTCGGCAGGAACTCGTCCTTGTCGCCCAGGTGGTTCTTGCCGAACTGGCCGGTCATGTAGCCGTGCGGCTTGAGGAGCTCGGCCAGGGTGGGATCCTCGGCCCGCAAGCCGAGGTCGGCCCCCGGCATGCCGACACGCAGGAGCCCGGTGCGGAAGGGGTGCTGGCCGGTGATGAACGCGGCGCGCCCGGCGGTGCAGCTCTGCTCCGCATAGGCATCGGTGAAAAACATGCCCTTCTGTGCAATGGAGTCGATGTTGGGCGTCTCGTAGCCCATCATCCCGCGGTTGATATAGCTGATGTTGAACCAGCCGACATCGTCACCCATGATCACGAGGATGTTCGGCTTGTCCTGGGCGTGTGCTGTGCCCGCCAGCAGGACTGCGACCAAAAGGAGCAATCCCTTACTAATGATGTGCATTTCTCTGTCCTCTTATCGGTATTCTCAGTGCTGCGGCGGTGCGAATTGCCGCTTAAGGAGTCTGGTTACGCTTTACTCAACCGCGTT
>JAAUYB010158207.1_pt1 | contig 43990 bp, 50 predicted proteins | sample 7278071 | NCBI WGS metagenome assembly JAAUYB01 (sample SAMN14350121, study PRJNA611818) | marine sediment metagenome | isolation source: surface marine sediment (1.8m) | place: French Polynesia: Moorea | collected 2018-08 | reverse complement strand
CTGCTGATGACGGCCGATGAAGCCGAAAAGCGTGGCATCGAACCGCTCGCCCGCATCGCCTCTTACGCCACGGCCGGGCTTGACCCGTCGATCATGGGCGTCGGCCCGATCCACGCCTCGCGCAAGGCGCTGGAAAAAGCCGGCTGGAAGGTCGACGATCTGGATCTGGTCGAAGCCAACGAAGCCTTCGCCGCCCAGGCCTGTGCCGTGAACAAGGACATGGGTTGGGATCCGGCGATCGTGAACGTCAATGGCGGCGCCATTGCCATCGGCCACCCGATCGGCGCCTCGGGCGCACGGGTACTCAATACGCTCTTGTTCGAGATGAAGCGCCGCGACGCCAAGAAGGGCCTTGCCACCCTCTGCATCGGCGGCGGCATGGGCGTGGCGCTCTGCGTCGAACGCTAAGCCATGCACCGGGCGCATAGCGGGCGCCCGGTCAAAGGTCAGATAAGCTGACATAGATCAAAGTGGCGGGTGCGCCCGCCACGATACCCCCCTAAAAGACCAAAGACATTCGGAGGAGCCCCATGGCCCGTGTAGCACTTGTAACCGGCGGCAGCCGCGGTATCGGCGAAGCCATTTCCAAGAAACTCCAGGCAGACGGCTACGACGTCGCCGCCACCTATGCCGGCAACGATGAAAAGGCCGCGGCCTTCACCGCCGAAACCGGCATCAAAACCTACAAGTGGAACGTCGCCGATTACGACGCGTCGGCCGCAGGCATCGCCCAGGTCGAGGCCGATATGGGCCCGATCGACGTCGTGGTCGCCAATGCCGGCATCACCCGCGACGCGCCGTTCCACCGGATGACGCCGGAACAGTGGAAAGAGGTGATCGACACCAACCTCACCGGCGTCTTCAACACCGTCCACCCGGTCTGGCCCGGCATGCGTGAACGCAAATTCGGCCGGGTCATCGTGATCTCCTCGATCAACGGCCAGAAAGGCCAGTTCGGCCAGGTGAACTATGCCGCCACCAAGGCCGGCGATCTTGGCATCGTGAAAAGCCTCGCGCAGGAAGGCGCCCGCGCCGGGATCACCGCCAACGCCATCTGCCCCGGCTACATCGCAACCGAAATGGTCATGGCGATCCCCGAAGAGGTGCGCCAAAAGATCGTCGCCGGCATCCCCGCCGGGCGTCTGGGCGAACCCGATGAGATTGCCCGCTGCGTGGCCTTCCTCGCCTCTGACGATGCCGGCTTTATCAACGGTTCGACCATCTCGGCCAACGGCGCACAGTTCTTCGTCTGACCACCAGACCCAAAACAGAACACCAAACCCCGGCCCAAAAGCCGGGGTTTTTCATTGCGCACCCTACGGGACGGCGGGAGGGGCGACGTTCCGGGCTTGCCCGGGACAAGCGGCTCCCGTCGTCTGTGCAAATTCGCACCAAAACAGCGCGCCCACCGGGATTTCTCTGCACAAATACGCGCTCTATATCCAATCCCAATCAGGATAAGGAGACGCAACATGCTGACTCAGATCAACGGATTGCACCACGTGACGTCGCTCGCCAGCGGCGCACAAAGCAATAACGACTTCTTCACCAAGACCCTCGGCCTGCGCCGGGTCAAGAAAACCGTCAACTTCGACGCGCCCGAGGTCTACCACCTCTATTACGGCGACGCCGAAGGCACCCCCGGTACGGTGATGACCTACTTCCCCTTCCCCGGCGCGCGCCGCGGCCGCGCTGGCGCGGGCGAAGTAGCGACCACAGCCTTTTCCGTGCCCACTGGTACCCTACCCTTCTGGGAAGAGCGCCTGAGCACAAAAAACATCGCTGGGCTCGAAAAGGGCTCTCGCTTTGGCGAAAACGTGCTGGCCTTCCGCGGCCCGGATGGCGACGGCTTTGCGCTGGTGGAATCCAACGATGACCGCGCGCCGTGGGTCTCGACCGACGTGCCCGAAGAGGTGGCCATTCGCGGCTTTCACTCCGCCGACATGCGCCTTTCCGGGCGCGGCGCGGATGCCAGTGCCGAGCTCTTGGAGTTCATGGGCTACCAGAAGGAAGACAGCGACGGCAACGTCACCCGCTTTCGCGTGCCCAATGGCAACGAGGCGCAGGTCATCGACATCTCGAAGGTCGATGCGCCGATGGCCAACCAGGGCGCCGGCAGCGTGCACCATATCGCGTTTTCGGTCGACAACCGTGAAACCCAGCTTGAGGTGCGCAAGGCGCTGATGGACACCGGCTATCAGGTCACCCCGGTGATCGACCGGGATTATTTCTGGGCGATCTATTTCCGCACCCCGGGGGGTGTTCTGTTCGAAGTGGCCACCAATGAGCCTGGCTTTGACCGCGACGAAGACACCGCACATCTGGGTGAGGCTCTGAAGCTGCCCAGCCAGCATGAACACCTGCGCGACGTGCTCGAGCAGAAATACCTGGAGCCGATCCATGACTGACATCGCAACGGATTATGTCTTTGCCGAAACCCAGGGGGCGCCCGGCGCGCCCCTTGTGGTCACCTTCCACGGCACCGGCGGGTCGGAACGGCAATTCCACGACTTCCCGCGCCAGCTGATCGCCGACGCCCACGTAATTTCGCCGCGCGGCGATGTCTCGGAACACGGCGCGCTGCGGTTTTTCCGCCGCACGGGTGAAGGGGTCTATGACATGGACGATCTCGCCCGCCGGCTCGCGGCGATGGCGCGGTTCCTGCAAGAGGCCAAGGAGCGGACCGGGGCGGAACGGGTGATCGCGCTGGGCTATTCCAACGGCGCCAACATCATGGCCGCTGTGGCGTTGGAACATCCCGAGATCTTCACCGACATGGCGCTGATGCACCCGTTGATCCCATGGTCCCCGGCGCCTCAGCCGGGCCTCAAAGGTACCCGCATTCTAGTCACCGCGGGGGAGCGCGACCCGATCTGCCCCGCACCGCTGTCGCGGCAGCTGATCGACTATCTGACGGCGCAAGGCAGCCACGTGACCCAGCACTGGCATCCCGGCGGGCACGAAATTACCCAAGGTGAGGTTGACGCCCTCTCGACCTTCCTCCGCCAATAAAAAACGCCCCCGGAGCCATGTGGTTCGGGGGCGTTTTGCTATGCGCCAGACCGGCGGGCGGGAGGCCTGCGGTCAGTGGCGGCGTGGAAACAGGCTGTGCCAAAACTCGGCAAAGGCTTGTCCACGGGCGTCATGGGCGGCGCGGATGGCATCACGGTGGCGGGTGTCGGGGGTTGTTTCGAACATTGTGGGCCTCTTGGGTCAGGATTTTTGAACTGTCCCTTATATGCGCCCTTTACTGGCGCTCGACAAACGAGACTTCTCATAGCTTCACTTAAGTGATACTTAACTGAACATGTCCGATCGTCTACCCCCTCTGACCGCTCTGCGGGCCTTTGACGCCGCCGCGCGGCACATGTCCTTTGCGCAAGCTGCGGCCGAGCTGAACGTCACGCCCGCAGCACTATCGTTCCAGATCAAAAGCCTCGAGGAACACCTGGGCCAGCCGCTCTTTCGCCGTCTCAATCGCGCGGTGGAACTGACCGAGGCCGGCCGCGCCCTGGCACCCGGCACGGCCGAGGGGTTTGAGCGTCTGACCACCGCCTGGCGCGCAACAAGGCGGATGCAGGACAGCCGCGTGCTATCGGTGACGGCGGGGCCGGCCTTTACCGCCAAATGGCTGGCGCCACGGCTCTTTCAGTTTGCCCAGGAACACCCCGAGATCGAGCTGCGCTTTACCGCCAGCCTGCGCCAGATGGATTTCGACCGGGACGAGATCGACGTGGCGATCCGCTATGGCTATGGCACGGATTCCGGGCTGCATTCACATCGCATGATCGAAGAGGCCGTCATGCCGATGATGCATCCCAGCCTCTTGGACGCCTATCCGACACCGCAAAGCCTGACCGAGGCCCCGCTGCTGTTTGACGACTCCATTGCGTTTTTGAAACCACCCGCCGACTGGGCGACCTGGTTCAAGACCTGCGGCATCGCCCATACCCCCAAGCCCGCCGCGCGGTTCTCGCAAGCGGATCATGCGCTGGATGCGGCGACGGCAGGCGGCGGCGTGGTGCTGATGCGCACATCTTTGGCCGCGCAATACCTGGCGCAGGGGTTGCTGGTCGCACCGTACGATCTGGCGCTGACCACTGCGGCGCATTTCCGGTTTCTGTGTCTGGAGGGCGCACAGACCCGCCCTCAGATCGCGGCGTTCCACGATTGGTTGATGGCGGAGATCGGCAAATTCCCGGATGGCCGAGCAGGCAAGCGGCTGATCGACGTGTCGGACCTGTCCTGACCGGACAGGCCCGTTTTTCCGTTTCGTGGCGCTGGCGAGGCGCCGGTTCCCTTAGCTTACAGCCTCTGCGGAGAGACGCGTGATTTCTTCTTTGATCCGCAGTTTCTGTTTTTTCAGTTCGGCAATTTGCAGGTCGTCAACTCCGGGTGCGCGTTGGGCTTCTTCGACGGCCTCCGACAGGGATTGGTGTTTCCTCTTCAACTCCTGCACGTGCGAACTCAAGCTCATGGAATCCTCCTGTTGATGGGTTGAACCTTCAGTCGAGCACATCGCAAAGGCTCTGTCACGCTGCGGGTGCGAACTGGGTAAAGCTTCTGTAACAGTGATTAACGTGCGTTAACCATTTATGCTGGAAAATTGAGCGCTTGGCCGTCGCGAAAGACGGCGGAAAAACGCTGTGTATAGTCATCGCCATCGCGCAAATGCGCATCATTGGCGTGCATGTGCAGCGCAGCATGCAATCGGAAGGGAGCCTTGCCCTCTTTCCGGCCGCGCATCAGCACCAACCCCGGCGCCCGCCCGGCGCGGGCGGAGAGCGGCAGACATTCCAGCGACCCGAGACAAGACGCGAACGCAGTCAGCAATTCCGGCAGCCGATCAGCCCGCTGGATGAAGGTCACCGTACCGCCGGGCACAACCCGCCGCGCGGCGGTTGCGACCCAGTCCTGCAGCGGGGTTTCACCGGCCAGGGCCAGCTCGCGGTCCGCGGTCTGCGCCCCGCGGCGGCCGGTGGCGCTGTAATAGGGCGGGTTGGCCATAACGTGGTCGAAGCGCAAAGCGCGCAGGCCCGCTGGCGGGGCCTGAACGTCACCCAGCACCACCTCGCCGAACAACCCGTTTAAAGCCAGATTGATGCGGGCCAGATCGGCATAGCCTGGCTGGAGTTCCAGCCCGGTCAGCGTCAGGCCCGCCACCCGCGCGCCCAGGCAACACAAAGCCGGCGCGCCACCGCAACCCAGTTCCAAAACGCTTTGGCCCGGCTTGGCCGGAATGCTTGCAGCCAACAAAACCGGGTCCACCCCGGCGCGGTAGCCCTTGATCGGCTGGCGGATCTGCACACGGCCACCCAGGAACCCATCGGTGCTCAGCTCGGCGTCGGAAAAGGGCTCAGCCCTCAAACTTCACCCCGTTCATTCGCAGGATGCGCCTTGCATCGTCGATCTCGGAACTGCGCACCATCAGACGGCGCGGCAGAATGCCGATCGAGCCCTCGAGGACGCTCATGTTTACGTCCAATTCAAAGGTCTCTATACCCTCATCCGCAAGAACAGCGCGGGCCAGCGGAATCAGGGTGATGTCATTGGTGCGCAAAAGTTCTTCCATGGTGGGGATGTAAGAACAAGGCGGCCGGATTGTCGAGCCTTGTGACAGGAGTGTGATGAGCTTGGACACGCCACAGGTAAAGCCGCATGACAGGCTCGCCGCCGCGCTGACAGACGACATGGCGGCGGTCAATGCGCTGATCCGCGAACGGATGGCGAGCGAACACGCGCCGCGTATCCCCGAGGTGACGGCGCATCTGGTCGAGGCCGGCGGCAAGCGTCTACGCCCGATGCTGACGCTCGCCTCAGCCCGGATGTGTGGATATGGCGGGCCCTATCACGTGCATCTGGCGGCCACGGTCGAGTTTATCCATACCGCAACGCTACTGCATGACGATGTGGTCGACGAAAGCCAAAAAAGGCGCGGACGGCCGACTGCCAACCTCTTGTGGGACAACAAGTCTTCGGTGCTGGTCGGCGATTACCTCTTTGCGCGATCGTTCCAGTTGATGACCGACACCGGCTCGATCCGCGTGCTGCGCATTCTATCGGACGCGGCCGCGACGATTGCCGAGGGCGAAGTGCTGCAGATGACCGCGGCGCAGGATCTGGCGACGGATGAGCGGGTCTACCTGCAGGTGGTGCGGGGCAAGACCGCGGCGCTCTTTTCGGCCGCGATGGAGGTGGGCGGCGTGATCGCGGAGCGGCCCGAGGACGAGGTGCAAGCGCTCTTTGACTACGGAGATGCGCTGGGGGTGTCGTTCCAGATCGTCGACGATCTGCTGGATTATTGGGGCGGCGAGGCTACTGGCAAGAACATCGGCGACGATTTCCGCGAACGCAAGCTGACCCTGCCGCTGATCAAGGCCGTTGCCAAGGCTGATGACTCGGAACGCGCTTTCTGGCGCCGGGTGATCGAAAAAGGCGACCAGGGCGAGGGCGATCTGGAGCACGCGTTAGAGCTGCTCAACCGCCATGGCGCTTTGGAGGCGACGCGGCAGGACGCGCTGGCCTGGGCGGCCAAGGCCAAAGCGGCGATGCAGACCCTGCCGCAAAGCGATCTGCGCGATATGCTGATTGATCTGGCGGATTACGTGGTGGCGCGGGTCAACTGACCCGCGGCATCGCGGCGGACCACTGATCCCCAAGCACGCAAGCGGCCAGCCACCATGGGGGGTGCAAAGTGTGGATCACCTGTGCTGCGGCAGTGGCCTCATCCCAAGTCTCGAATAGACCAAAACAGGTGGCGCCCGAACCTGACATCCGTGCAAGCCGGCAGCCCGGCAGCGCCGCAATTGCGTCCAGAACCGCTGAGATCGCGGGCTCGACGGCAATCGCTGGCGCCTGCAAATCGTTGCGCATCTGATGCAGCCAGTCGATCAGCGTGGCGGCGTCGGCGAAGTCTGGCAGATCGTCGGGCATCGGCGGGTTGGGCTTGGCCTCTAGCGCTTGGAAAACCGCCGGCGTCGAAACCGGCACCCGGGGGTTTACCAGGATCGCTGGCACAGACGGCAGCGCGACGCGGGTCAATTGATCACCGATGCCCCGGACGCGGAGCGGGGTCGAGATCAGGCACATCGGCACGTCAGCGCCAAGGCCCAGCAGCGCGTCCAGATGGGTGTCTAACACCGCATCGGGGGCCGCACACAGTTGCTTTGCCTGTTGCTCATCAAGGCTGAACATACCCCGCCATGCCGCTGCCGCATCGGCCGATCCGCCGCCGATGCCCGAGGCCGAGGGCAGGTTCTTGTCCAGCGTCAGGGCCGCCCCGTCGCCGCGGATCAGCGCGGCGGCCCTCAGCGCGAGATTGTCCATGTCGGCGGGCACACCGGCGGCCTCACGGCCTTCGACAGTCAGGGACAAAGCGTTGCCCGGCACGATGCGCAGACGATCCCCGACACTGGCAAAGGCCACCAGCGAGTCGAGCAGGTGATAGCCGTCCTCCCGTTGGCCGGTGACGTGCAGTGTCAGGTTGATCTTGGCCGGGGTAAAGACCTCAATTGCCGTCATCTTCCGCCATTCTCAAAGGCGGGGCGCCCTCTTCCGCCAGAACCTGGTCGAGGCCAACCTCAAGCTTGCGGCGGATGCGGTCGGGTTTGACCTCTTCGGCGGTGCTTTCGTAATCGACGAAGGACAGCGCGCGCTTCCACTGGAACTGCGCTTCAAGCTTGCGGCCCACGGCCCAGAACACATCCCCCAGATGGTCGTTGACGATGGGATCGATCGGCATCAACTCGGCGGCGCGCTCCATATGCTCGACCGCTTCTTCGTAGCGGCCAAGGCGGTAGAGTACCCAGCCCAGCGAATCGACGATGTAGCCGGAATTGGGACGGGCCTCGACGGCGCGTTGGATCATATCCAGCGCCTCTTCCAGCTTGATCTGCTTTTCCACCAGCGAGTAACCGAGGTAATTGAGCACCTGCGGCTGATCGGGGTTGAGCTCGAGCGCTTTGCGGAAATCCGCCTCGGCCTCGGGCCACATGCCGCGGCGCTCATGGGTGATGCCGCGGGCATAGAGCAGGAACCATTGCCGCTGGGTCAGTTCGCCATGCCGGTCGACAGCAGTTGTGTAGGCCTCGGTCGCCTCTTCATAGCGTTCGAGCTGACGCATCAGATCGCCACGGGTGCTGTGCACAATCGGCAGATCGCCATGTGTGCTGGCCAGTTGATCCAGCACTTCGACGGCAGCATCCATCTTGTCCTGCTCGCGCAGCGCCTCGGCCCGGCCGAGTTCGGCGGCGTGGAAGGACGGATGATCGCGCGGCACTTGTTTGTAGGTCTGCACCGCCAGGTCGTTCTGACCCAGGCTTTCCAACAGCTCGGCCGTCAGCAGGATCGCGTCCACATGATCGGGGCGCAGATGTTCGGCAAGCCGGGCGTAGATCAGCGTGAAATCATCGTTGGATTCGTTCGAAAGCGCCCCGGCGAGGGTATAGAACACCTCGGCCACGCCATCGCGGGCCGATTGCACATGGGAAAACGACACCGGTTCACCTTCGGCCAATTTGGCGCGAAGGCCCTTGAGGCCCGGGTCCAATTCACCGGTAAAGGCGGTGTCGATCAGGTCCACCGCCTCTTCCGACTGGCCCAACTGGCTGAGGATTTCCGCCCGCGCCATCACACCGCGGCGCGTCATCTCCATCCCGCCGGTGGCATCAGACGCAAAGAGCCCCTCGGCGCTTTCGAAATCGCCGACCGAAGCCAGCGCCATCGCCTTGTGGTAGGTGGCGAACGGCGCCAGCCCCTGCACCTTGGCCACTTCGTCAAAGGCCACCAGGGCCGCGCTCATATCGCCCTGGCCCAGCTCGGACCAGGCCTGCACCAGCCCGTCCGCCAACGGCCCCAGCCCGCGGTTTTCCGAGATCGCCAGCAGGATCGCGGCATAATTGTCGGACTTGGCGTCGCGCGTGACCTGCGCCATATGCGCCAGCTGGCTGGTATAGCCCTCGCCGGTCAGCTTGTCGGCAAGATTTGCGGCCCGCTCCAGCTCACCCAGAGACACATGCGCCAGGATCGCGCGTTCCAAAAGCTGTGGGTTGGTCGGGTCAAACAAGATCGCCCGCCCGTAATACTCGGCCGAGGCCTTGTAGTCGCCCATAAAGCTCGCCTGCCGGGCCGCCAGATAGTCGCCCGCCAGCCCATTGGCCGAGGCGCCCAGAGGCACAAGACAGGTCGCGGCCAGCGCCGCCGAGCAGAGAGCCGTACGAAGAAATGTCACAAGCGCGTCCCTTGTTTTGCCAGTTGGCGAGAGCGTAACGGTAGGAGTCTTTGCGCGCAATGCAACAAGGCCCGACGCATGGCCGGGCCTTGGAAACAATTCGGTGAGCGCGCGGATCACATATTGGGATAGTTTGGCCCGTCCCCGCCTTGCGGCACGGTCCAGGTGATGTTCTGGCTGGGATCTTTGATATCGCAGGTTTTGCAGTGCACACAGTTCTGGAAGTTGATGACAAAGCGCGGGTCTTTGCCCTCTTCCTCGACAAACTCATACACCCCTGCCGGACAGTAGCGCGCCGAGGGGCCGGCATATTTCGGCAGGTTCACGCCGACCGGCACGGTATCGTCGCTCAGCCGCAGATGCGCGGGCTGGCTTTCTTCGTGGTTGGTAAAGCTGAAGCTGACATTGGTCAGCCGGTCGAACGACAGCTTGCCATCGGGTTTGGGGTATTCGATGGCCTTAAACTTGCTGGCCTCGCCGGTGGCGTCAGCGTCGTTTTTGCCATGCGGCACCGTGCCAAAGAGCGAAAAGCCCAGCGTGTTGGTCCACATATCCAGACCGCCCAGCGTCAGCGACGCGGTCAGCCCGTATTTCGACCAGATCGGCTTGACGTTGCGCACCTTTGACAGGTCTTTGCCGATGGCGCCGTCGCGCACCTCGGTCTCGTAATCGCTCAGTTCGTCCGAGCTGCGCCCCGCCTTGATCGCCGCATGGGCCGCTTCAGCCGCGGCCTTACCGGACAGCATCGCGTTGTGGTTGCCCTTGATCCGCGGGACGTTGACCATGCCCACCGAACAGCCCAGCAAGGCGACACCCGGCGCCACCATCTTGGGCATTGACTGGTAGCCACCTTCGCTGATCGCGCGGGCACCATAAGCGACGCGTTTGCCGCCCTTCAGTAGTTCTGCGACCATCGGGTGATGTTTGAAACGCTGGAATTCCATGTAAGGGAAAAGGTGCGGGTTTTCGTAGTTCAGATGCACTACAAAACCCACGTAAACCTGATTGTTCTCAAGATGATAGATGAAGGACCCACCCCCCGCATTGCTACCCAGCGGCCAGCCCATGGTGTGGGTCACGGTGCCTTCGCGATGCTTTTCGGGATCAATCTCCCAGATTTCCTTCATCCCGAGGCCGTATTTCTGCGGCTCTTTGCCTTTCGACAGGTCGTATTTCGCGATCACCTCTTTCGACAGGCTGCCGCGCACCCCTTCGCTGAGGAAGACGTACTTGCCGTGCAGCTCCATCCCGGGCTCAGTGTTCGGCCCGATCGAGCCGTCGGCTTCCAGCCCAAACACGCCGGCGACAACACCTTTGACCTCGCCATCCTCGCCGTAGACCAGTTCAGAGCACGACATGCCGGGGAAAATCTCGACCCCCAGTTCTTCGGCCTGTTCAGCCATCCAGCGGCAGACATTGCCCATCGACACGATGTAGTTGCCGTGGTTGTTCATCAGCGGCGGCATCGGCCAGTTGGGGATGCGCAGCTTGCCCGCCTCGCCCAGCATGTAAAAGTTATCCTCGGTCACCGGCACGTTCAGCGGCGCGCCCTTGTCCTTCCAGTCCGGGATCAGCGCGTCGAGCCCCACCGGATCCAGCACCGCGCCCGACAGGATATGCGCGCCCACCTCTGAGCCCTTTTCCAGAACGACGACCTCAAGATCGGCATCCAACTGCTTAAGCCTGATCGCAGCCGACAGGCCCGCCGGCCCTGCCCCCACGATCACAACGTCATATTCCATCGTTTCGCGCTGCACGTCGCTCATGTCGTACCCTTTCCTTCAGGTCGGCATTCGTCTGAAAAACCTTCACAGCGACGTAACGCGGCACTGCGGCAATGGTCAATTGCGACACGGCGTTACATTGGCAAAACACGCCTGTTTGCGCAGCAATTTGCAGGCTTTCGCTGTCTTCCGCGCCCATCGGTCAATTGCGTTGCACCGATAGGTTGCTTGGCCTATTGCAATCGCGGTGCCTTTGCAGGCAGTGTGACACGGATCCGCAGGGCGCTTGAGACCGCCCTAAGGCGTACGGTGGAGCGATGAGATGGACAAGATTCCGATGACCCGCGCGGGGCATACCGCGCTCGAAGCCGAGTTGAAGACGCTCAAATCCGAAGAGCGTCCCGCCATCATCCGCGCCATCGCCGAGGCGCGTGAACATGGCGATCTGTCGGAGAATGCCGAATACCATTCGGCGCGCGAAAAGCAGTCCTTCATCGAAGGCCGGATCAAGGAAATCGAGGGCATCATCGGCCTCGCCGAGGTGATCGACCCCGCGAAGCTGTCCGGCGCCGTCAAGTTCGGCGCCACAGTCACCGTGGTCGACGAAGACACGGACGAGGAAAAAACCTGGCAGATCGTCGGTGAGCACGAGGCCAGCATCGAAAACGGCCTTCTGAACATCAAATCGCCGATTGCCCGCGCCCTGATTGGCAAGGAAGAAGGCGACAGCGTCGAGGTCCGCACCCCCGGCGGCGAAAAATCCTACGAGATCGTCGCGATCGACTACAAATAGGCGCATCATGGCCGAGTCGAAAGACGCCCGCCCGACACCCCCCGGCCTTTACGACCGGGACGGGACTGCCGGTATCACAGTGATCGAGATCACCGCGGCCATTGGCAGCGTGCTGTGGCTTGTGCTGTCGGCGGGGTATTTCCTGATGGGCAGCGGTGAGGGCGCCGATGGCATGCGCTTTCTGCTGGTGCTGATGGTGGTTGTCATGCCGATTGCGCTGATCTGGGTGGCGGTGACCACCGCCCGGTCGACGCGCGTGTTGCGGGGCGAAATCACCCGTTTGCGCGCCGCGATCGATGCGATCCGGCAGGCCTATATCGCCCAGGCGCAAAGCGGCCCGGCGCAGAACGCCAACCGCGATCTGATGAAGCGCCTCGATGCCCTGGCCGCGGGGCAAAAGAACCTGGAAACCACGCTGGCGATGCTTGGCTCCACCCGGGTGGCCGAGACGGCCGCGCCCGTCGCCCCCCAACCCGCAACCGCCGACGATCAGCCGGCGCTGTCGCTCGGCACCCCGGTCGAGGCGCTGCAACCGCCGCTCTCGAACGAAGATTTCATCATCGCCCTGCATTTTCCCGAAACCGCCGAGGATCAGGCCGGCTTTGCCGCCTTGCGCCGGGCTTTGAAAGATCGTGAAGCGTCGCAGCTTGTGCAGGCCTCGCAAGATATCCTGACCCTGCTCAGCCAGGACGGCATCTACATGGACGATCTGCGCCCCGATCTGGCCCGGCCCGAGGCCTGGCGCAGCTTTGCCCATGGCGCGCGGGGTCGGGCGATTGCCCCGCTTGGCGGCGTGCGCGACCGCTCCTCGCTGGCGCTTGCCGCCGGCCGGATGAAGCAGGACCCGATCTTTCGCGATGCCGCACACCACTTCCTGCGCCGCTTCGACAAAAGCTTTGCCGCATTTGAAACCCGCGCCTCGGACGCCGAGATCACCGCCTTCGCCGGCACCCGCACCGCCCGCGCATTCATGCTGTTGGGCCGCGTCGCCGGCACCTTTGACTAACGAGCGCGGCCGGATAATCCGGCGCATCAGCTTCGCTGGCTAAAGCCCGAAACTGCCAAACGGAATATAGCGCACCGGATCCCCCGGTTGGATCGTCGCGGCACCGTCGGGCAATTCCACCAGCCCTTCGGCCCAGCTGAGCCCGGAAATCCGGCCCGAGCCTTCGGATTTGAACACCTCGGCCCGCCCCTCTCGCACCCGCGCGCGCAGATATTCCCGCCGCCCGGGTTTCTTGCGCTTTTCAAACGCCGCCGGCACGGTAAAGCCCTGCGGATCCCGCCAGCCGGCACCCGCAAGCACCGACATCGCAGGCGCAGCAAAGATCAGCGTGCAAACAAGCGCCGCCACCGGATTGCCCGGCAGTCCAAAGACCGGCACGCCATCCCACAGGCCCAACGCCAGCGGACGCCCCGGCTTTAACGCAATGCGCCATTCCTGCATCGCGCCCGCCTCGCGCAAAAGCGCCGAGACATGGTCCTCATCACCGGCAGAGGCCCCACCCGAAGTGATAATCACATCCGCCTGCGCGGCCGCATCCGCCAACACCTGGCGTAATGTGGCACGGTCATCCGACACGATGCCCATGTCACAGGGCACATGGCCCATTCGCGCCAGCAGGCTGAGCAGCATCGGCCGGTTGGCGTCAAAGATCTGCCCCGCCCGGGCGTCAGACCCGGGCGCTCGCAACTCATCCCCGGTCGAGAGGACGGCCACGCGCAAAGGCTCCTGCACCGGCAGCTCCGACACCCCCACCGCTGCCGCCAATGCCAGATCGGCGGGCGTCAGCACCCGCCCCTTGCGCAACGCGATGTCGCCCGTCGCCACGTCTTCGCCAGCGCGTCTTGTGTTGGCGCCGGATTTGAAACCGGCACGAAAGGCGACCTGGCCATGCGCTACCGTGCAATCCTCATCCAGCACCACCGTGTCGACGCCCGCGGGCAGCGCCGCCCCGGTCAGAACCCGGATCGCGTGCGCGGCGGGCACTTCGCCGGCAAAAGGCACCCCGGCCGCCGCGCGCCCATCGACCAAGGGTAAGACCTGGTCCCCTGGACCGAGTGTGGCAGCGGCAAAGCCATAGCCGTCCACGGCCGTGTTGGGCAGCGGCGGGTTTGACCGCCGCGCCACCACGTCCGCGGCCAAAATCCGACCCGCCGCCTGCATCAAAGGCACTGATTCTACCCCGACCACCGGCCGCAACCGCTCGCGCAGCATCGCCAAAGCATCGTCAACAGGGGTCCAGTCGACCCCCGCGGGCAAGGCAAAACAATCGTTGCGCAGGGGTGGCGGGCGCAATGCTGGCAAGGCGGCCGCGCGCAACTGATCCTCATGCCCTAGCCCGAGGATCCAGCCCTCTTCGGCATCACCTTCTCGCAGCAACCTGTTCAGGTGTCCTGGATCAAGGCGGCTCAGCGCCCGGGCCAGCACGCGCACCTGAGCGCGATCCTTGATCTCATCGTCACTTTGCAGCTGGTCGATCACGTCCGCGATCAGGGACGGGAACACCTCGGCCAGCACAATCGGCCTGTCAGGCGCTTGAAACGGCGCCACTGCCAGCTGCGCGCCATACCGCTCCCGCAACGCATGCAGGCGCGGCAGGCCGAGCAGCGCCTGTGAGCCGACAGACCCCGTTGTGTAAAGCTTCCAGCAGGGTTGCGCGCGCGGCAGGGCCTGCTCTGTCTGCCGGCGTTCTGGCAGGCCGTGATCCTTGCGCGCTGTGCCCTTCTCCGGCAGGTCGGCATTGGCCGCAGCGAGCGGGCAGCCCCAGAACGGGCCGACTCCAGGAAAGAGCTGATTGAGCGCCGTCGCCACGGCAAAACGGTTGTTGCTGTTGTCCGGCGCATCCTCGATCCGCTCCGCCAGATCCGCCCAGAGCGCCAGCGGATCCTTCGTCCCGGTTACAACCTCAGCAAAGCCCTTGGGATAGCCGAACGGGAAATCGAACCCCACCAAAGTGCGCCGGTTTGCCGCCAACTCGGCATCGAGCCGTTCGGTCAGGAACGCCATGGCGGCGGCGCGGGTGCGGAGATAGCTACAGTCGACCTCCTCCTCGCCGCGCCGTGCCATGCCAATCCAGATAGAATCCGGACTTTCCCGCACCGGCGAGGGTGCGGAACGGGCGGACCAGTCGACAACAATGAAACTGTCAAACCCGGTCACAACCCAACCTCGGAGAGGATGAAATCGGCGATGGCGCGCGTGTCATTCAGATCAAACACCGGCCGATCCAAGTCCAAAGGCGTGTCGGCCGCCACGGCCCTGATCAAAGGGTCTCCTGTGGCGATCAGCGGGTTGCCGGTTTCGGCGCGGAACGCCTCGACCTTGGGGTGGGTGTCGCGCTTATAGCCCTCGACCAACACCAGATCGACCGGCGCCAGTCGCGCCAAAAGCTCTGCCAGCGGCGGCTCCGGTGTGCCGCGCAGCTCGGTCATCTGGGCCACGCGTTTGCGCGAGGCGAGGATCACCTCATGCGCGCCGGCCTCGCGGTGGCGATAGCTGTCTTTACCCGGATGATCGACGTCAAAGGCGTGGTGGGCGTGCTTTACCGTAGACACGCTGAAGCCGCGGCTGGTGATCTCGGTCACCAAACGCTCCATCAGCCCGGTTTTGCCGGCATTCTTCCAACCGGTCACGCCATAGATCTTCAAAGCAGTGCCTCCGCGTGTGCCAGATCCTCTGGCGTGTTGACGTTGAAAAACGGGTCGATCCCGGTTGTCGGGAACAAAGCCTCGCGCCCGCCATGTTTGTCGGTCCAGAGCACGACCTTTTTCAGCCCGTCCTGCAAAGCCGCGCGCAGATCGTCGCGCAGCGCCACCGGCCAGAGGCCAAAGGTCGGATGCCGGATCAGGCCGGAGCGCGATTTGCTCTTGGTTTGCGCGTCACCCTTGGTGGCGGCGAGCACCAGCGGATGCCCCTGCCCTTCGGACGTGTGCAGCAAATGCGGCACCAGATCACATGGGAAAAACGGCGTGTCAGCGGCGACGGTTACAATGGTGTCGGCACCTTGTTCCGCGGCCCAGTCGAGCCCCGCCAGAACGCCTGCCAGCGGCCCGGCATATCCCGAGATGCTGTCAGCGATCACCGGCAGGCCATACTCGGTAAAGCGCGCAGCGTCGCCATTGGCGTTCAGCGCCAGCGCCCCCACCTGCGGCTGCAACCGATCGATCACTCGGCTCAGCAAAGTCTGCCCCCCGAGGGACAACAACGCCTTGTCGCCCCCGCCCATGCGCGTGGCGAGACCTCCGGCGAGGATCACTCCAAGCGGTTGCCTCATACCCGCCACCGGGCAGCCCGCCGCTTGTGCATCACCAGCCGCGCGGATTGCACGTCGATCAAGGAGACATCGGCGATTGTTGGGCGCCGGATGACCCGCGAAGGTGGTTCGCAGCCCGTGATCAAAGTGAGGATCACCTTGCGGCAAAGCGCAGGTGCGATGTCGAAGGTCTGGGCAATCATCAGCTGCCCGCGCTCTTGCGGCGGTGCTTGCGGTCTTCCTCCGGCACGGCGTCGGGGTCGATGTCCCAGACCAGGCGGTCTTCGCCGGAAAGGCAGACAAAGCGTTTGCCGCGCATGCGGCCGATGCAGGTGAGGCCCACTTGGCGGGCGATCTCGACGCCCCAGGCGGTAAAGCCCGACCGGGACGCCAGCACCGGGATGCCCATCAGCGCCGTCTTGATCACCATTTCCGAGGTCAGCCGCCCGGTGGTGTAGAGGATCTTGTCGTCCGGGCTGATGCCCTCGTCGAACATCCAGCCGGCGATCTTGTCGACCGCGTTATGGCGCCCGACATCCTCCATATAGACCAGCGGCCGGTCGTGCTGGCAGAGCACCGTGCCATGGATCGCCCCGGCCTCGAGATAGAGCGACGGGGTGGTGTTGATCCGGTGCGCCAAGTTGTAAAGCCACGAGGTCTGCACCGGAGCCGTCGACAGCGTCAGCCCCTCGAGCCCCTCCATCATGTCACCAAAGACGGTGCCCACGGCGCAGCCGCTGGTGCGGGTCTTCTTCTTCAGCTTGTCCTCGTAGCTGGTCTGCGCCTTGGTCCGGACGACCACCACTTCGAGATCGTCGTCGTAATCCACCCCCGTGACCACGTCATCATCCTGCAACATGCCCTGATTGCGCAGGAACCCCAGCGCGAGGTAGCGCGGGTAGTCACCGATGGTCATCGCGGTCACGATTTCCTGCCCATTGAGATAGATCGTCAACGGCCGTTCCTCGACCACACGGATCTCGGTCTGGGCCCCGGTATGGTCGACACCCGTCACCGGCCGCGTCAGGCGCGGGGCGGCAGGATCGGGAGCGATCAGATAATCGGTGGCGATGTCACTCTGGGCCAATTGCATCTTTCTCCGGGCTTGGATACGGCTGCGCCAGCAACCTGAAAGGACAGTCATGGCGGGCTCTGGACCAATGTCAAGCTACTGGCGCGGCTTCCGTGACGGGGTGCCGTTCCTGCTGGTCGTGGTGCCTTTTGCGCTGCTCTTTGGGGTGCTGGCGACCGAGGCCGGGCTTAGCGTGTTTGAAACACTCAGCTTTTCCGTGGTGGTAATCGCGGGAGCTGCGCAGTTCACCGCGCTACAGCTGATGCAGGACAACGCGCCCACCATCGTGGTGCTGGCCTCGGCTCTGGCGGTGAACATGCGGATGGCGATGTATTCGGCCTCGATCACCCCGTATCTGGGCGCCCTGCCGATATGGAAACGCGCGATCACCGCGTATTTCCTGGTCGATCAGACCTATGCCGCGTCGATCATCGATTATGAAAAACACCCCGACCAACCCATCACCGACAAGTGGGCCTATTTCATGGGTGTGATGACCCCGATTTGCCCGCCATGGTACGTGGCCACGGTGGCCGGCGCCGTGCTGGGGGAGACGATCCCGTCCGAGCTCGGCCTCGATTTCGCGCTGCCCATCGCATTTATCGCGATGATCGCACCCGCCCTGCGCACCCGTGCGCACGTGGCTGCCGCCCTGACGGCGATTGTGCTGGCGCTTGGGTTTGCCTGGCTGCCCTACAATCTGGGCCTGATCGTCGGCGCCATTGGCGGCATGATCGCCGGGGCCGAGGTGGAGCGGAGGGCGGAGGCATGACCGACCCGACAACGCTCTGGACAGTGATCATCCTGCTTGGTTTGGGGTCGTTCGGCCTGCGCTTTGTGTTTCTGGGCCTGGTGGGCGACCGGCCCCTGCCCGACTGGCTGCTGCGCCACCTGCGCTATACCGCCGTGGCGGTGCTGCCGGCGCTGGTGGCGCCCCTGGTGGTCTGGCCGCGCGCCACGGGCGGGGAGACTGACCCGGTGCGCCTGACCGCCGCGCTGGCGGCGCTTGCGGTGGGCTATGTCACCAAGAATATCTACGGGGCGATGGGCACCGGGGCAGCGGTGCTGATCGGGGCGAATTACGGGTTGGCCTGAGCCTGCGCTTGCGCCGCGTTAAAGGCGCGCACAGCATCCGCCTTGTCGTCGCCATCATCGTCGAAAACCTGGGTTTCCGTCACGCCGGGAATGCGCGCCATGTCGTCGGCCAGGTTGTTCGGGAACCACGTGCTGGAGAGCGATTCAAACCCCGGCAATTGCCGCATGATCTCGGACGTGCGGCTGGTGCAGAGCGCCGAGGGCACATGCCCGGATTGCTGCACAAGCTGCAGCGCCCGTTCCGCCACCGCATCGGGCACCACAACCTCCTGCAACCGGACATGGAAAGTCGAGCGCGCATGGGCGCGGATGTAGAAATCTGCCAGCTGCGGCGTGGCGCCATAAAGCACGTCGCCGATCTCGGGCATGTGGTCCTGGTTCAGCGTCCCCGCCGGATCAAAGATCACCCGCTGCGAGGCGTTGATGATCAGCGCCGTATGCGCGCCCGACCCGTTGCGGTTGTTCACCATGGTCAAGAGCGTCAGCTTGGCGGGGCCGGGATCGCGATAGGCAGCCGCCACCACCTCGGCCGCGGTGTTGTCAGGGCCGCTCTTGTTTGGCGTTGCACAGCCCGCCAGCGTTAGTGCGGCCAGCGCAACCAGCATCGCTGCGCGCAAACCCATATCAGCCCCCGTACCCGATCATTGCCTTTTATCAGGCGTTGAAGATCGCCAGCAGGATCACCAGCGCAAGGATCACGATCACCGCCTTGATGGTGAAGTTGATAAAGCCCTCAAAGGTCTTTTCCTGGGTGGTGATGTCCATTTCGCCGTGCTTGTGCTCTGCCATGTCTTTTGTTCCCGCGATTTGCATGTTCCGACCGTCGAATTAGCGGATTTCGCCTGCAGAGTCACCCCGACAGAAGCGCACAATTGTCGCGCCCGGGCGGCCTGTCAGCCGCTAATGCCCAGCTCTTTGGCCAGGCGAAAGCCGATGCGGCGGGGGGCGGTGCGCTCCATCTCTTTTGGCAGCGCCTGCAGGATCACGCTCAGCTGGCTGACATGCTGGATCAGCTGCGTGCGCGTGCCCGCCGGGTCTTCGCCATAAAAGGTCACGATGTCGGGATCGAAAAAGCCCAACCCCTCGATCCGCAGCACCCCGGCCTCGCCCCCGGCAAAGCCCATGGCGACCTCGTGTTCGTTGTCCAGCTGCTCTTCGAAGTTCTGGATATAGAGGATCAGCCGCTCATAGGCCCATTCTGCGGGGCTTTTCTGCTGCAGCGGTTTCTGCGTCACCTCGGGCGGCAGGTCTTCAGACCCGCCGCCTTCTGGTGCGTCGGTATGCACGTCCACCTTGCGCGGCAGGGCCGCGGCCTCATGCGCTTCGGCCGTGGTGGCGATGTCATCAGGTTTGGGCACAGCACCCTGCGTGTCGGTCACATTTCCGGGGCACTCTACCCCCGCTCCAAACTCCGGCACAAGGCGCGCACCCCGGTCAGCTTCTCCCGGTTACCGTTGGATGCGGTCTGATAATGCAATTCGAGACCGACCATCACGCCGCGTAAACTCCCTGACCCGTCAGGCGATGGCCGTGTCTGACAGACCGACACCTGGGTATCCCAGTTGGACGGTCCACCACTTGCGCCCAAGCCACCGCAAAGTGCCGTCTCATCATCGACGCCCGGTACGGTGCAGCCGGCGCGTTGTTGCCCACTGAGACAGGCGATTGTCGCCCCCGTCAGGGCAATCCCCTTGACCTCATCATTATTGATGCACACCTGGACCGACCTCGCAAAATAGCCAGCTGGCAACCTGGCCACGATACCGTCCCCACGACCTTCGCGCTGCCTGTTATTGCTGAGCGAACACTCTCTCCACTCCATGCGATGCGTTCGTGGCCCCGGCGCTGACCCAGCAGCAAAATAGGGTTGGCGGGAAAACGTGTCCAAACGGGTTGTGACATGGCAGGGATCGTCCCCTCTCTCCCGTATCCGGACTGTGCGCAAGGCCATACGTGTGCGCAAATCACGTGCCGCTTCGGGTTCGGTCGGATACGTAGGTATATCAAAATGCAGGTATCTTTGTTCCGTATTGGGCGATTCAACACCGCTTACAACCCCGGCGGGGTATAGGACTTCGCTCAAATGAAAAAAGTAAACTTGCCGCAGGACCTGTTGTGAACCGGAGGTGAACTGGGCCTGTGCCACGGCAGGCATGAGAACGAACGCAAAAAGAGTCACGATTATCTTCAACATGATTTCCTCAGAACTGGATCAACAATAAGTTGCACCCTGTCAGGCGGACGGGATCGGCGTCAACCCTTTGCGACGGACCGGTTGCCGCACTCATCTGTTGGGCGATGCTTCATTCGGGTATTTGCAGAATGGACGCTTTGACAGTGCCTGCGCGTTTAAAGCGGGATGGCGGTGCTGTCTTTCATTTCTTCCATAACAAAACTGGCAGAGATATCCGACAGCGGCACCCTTGCGGTGAGCTTTTTGTAAAAGAGGTCATAGGCCGGCACATCCGCCACCCGGACGCGCAACAGGTAATCCAGTTCACCCGTCATGCGGTAGGCGCCGACGACCTCGGGCATGGTCTCGATGGCGCGGTGAAAACGCTCGGTCCACCCTGCGTCATGGGCCGAACTGCGCACCATCACCATCGCCTGCAAGGGGCAGCCGACCTTATCCGGGTCCAGCAGCGCCACGCGCCCGCGGATCACCCCGGCCTCCTCCATCTGGCGGATACGGCGCCAGCAGGCATTGCGCGACAGCGCAACGGCGTCGGAGAGGGCATCGACGCTGAGCGTGGCATCGCTTTGCAGCAGGCCAAGCAGTTTGCGGTCTATCGCGTCGAGTTTTGAGCTCATGTTGGGATCATGTCCCAAAAATGGATCAAATGACAGGACTTTTTGGGATCTCACCTTGAGCGCCCAATGGCATCTTACCTCCAACGCAGAAACAGGAGCCCGCCATGCCCAGCGACATCACCACCAACCCGGTCAAAGCGCTTTTTGTCGATCACCCGGCCAGCGTCGATGAAACCTACTTCCAGCATATGGGCGTCGCCCTGCGCTTTGCCTTTTGGCTGGGTTTGGCCGCAATGGCCGCGCTGGTGCACGCCATGATCCCCGGCGCATGCGAAAAGACCGCCAGCCGGATCATCCGGCGCCTGCATGATCGGATGTCGAACCGCGGTTAGACCGCCTGGAACACCCAGGCGCCATCATCGCGCAGGGCCCGCGTAGCACGCCCGTCGTGCCAGAGGTGCAGGCAATGCGCCATCGACTCGACCAGCGCGAGCCCGTATTCCCCAGGCCCGATGCTGCGCTTGAAGAGCGGGGCAAAGCAGTCTCCGGCCGCCTTCGGCTCGGCGATATAGCTGTGCAGCCGCTCAAGCGCGCCATGGTGATTGTCGATCAACTGCCGCATCCGCGCCGGCAGGCCAGTGAATGGCAGCTTGTGCCCGCCCAGAACCAGATGCCCTTCGCGCGCAAAGGCCGACAGGCCCTCGCACGCCTCCAGCCATTCGCCAACCGGGTCGGCCTCGGGCTCGGTGGCGTAGACGCCGATGTTTGAGCTGATCGAGGGCAGGATCTGATCGCCGGCCAGAACGAGGTCGCAATCGCGGCTCCAGAACGTGGCGTGTTCCGGTGCATGGCCGTTGCCGATGCGGATATCCCAGGTCCGGCCCGCCGCCTTCAACGTGCCGCCCTCGCGGATGCGGGTATAGCCCAAAGGCAAAGGTGCGGTGCAATCGGCGAAGTTGAACGGGCGTTCCGCCAGCCGCTGCTCCAAAACGTCCGGCGCCATACCGCAGCCACGCCAATAAGCCACCGTTTCGGGCGACGGCACGTCCTGCACATCCAGCTGCAGCATCCGCGCCATCAGCCAGGCGGTCCGGGTGGTGACCAACTCCGCCCCATGTTCACGCACAAACCAACCAGCCAGGCCCACATGGTCGGGGTGATGATGCGTGACGATCACCCGGCGCACCGGCTTGCCCGCCAACGGGCCGTCCATCACCGATTGCCAGATGCCGCGGCTTTTCTTCGACGCAAAGCCGGTGTCGACAATGGTCCAGCCATCGCCGTCATCCAAGGCATAGACATTGACGTGATCCAGCTTCATCGGCAGCGGCAGGCGCAGCCAGAGCACTCCCTCGGCAACCTCGATCGCCTCACCGGGCTCTGGGGGCGTATCCCACGGGTAGCGGATGGTGCCGGTGCCGCCGTCCATCACGCGGCCAGATCGTCAAGGCTCATGGCATAGAGCCCCGTCGCGCCGGTCATCGCATGTGACAACAGTCCTGTATGCTCGGGCAGCATCCGTTCGATATAGAAGCGCGCGAGCACTTCCCGCGGGCTGCCGGGTTCCGCCATCGCCGCCTTGAGGTGGAAATGCGCGCCCAGAAGCCGCGCAAACGCCTTGAGGAAGGGCACACCACCGGCGGACCGTTCATCCAGATCGCTTTGCGCAACAAACCATTCCGTCGCTTCGCGCAGGGTTTCCGAGGCCTGCCAGACCGCCTCGGCCAGGTCTGGCAGCGTGCCTTTGGCGGCTTCGGCAAAGCCCTCGATGTCATCGAGCAGCCGATGCGCGGCCTCACCGCCATCCATCAGCTTGCGCCCGATGAGGTCCATCGCCTGGATGCCGTTGGTGCCTTCGTAGATCGTCGTCACCCGCACATCGCGCAGGAATTGCGCCGCGCCGGTTTCCTCGACAAAGCCCATGCCGCCATGCACCTGGATGCCGATATTGGCCACGTCGACGCCGGTGTCGGTGCCGAACGCCTTGGCGATGGGGGTCAGGAACGCCGCGCGCTTGGCCCAGCTGTCTTCGCCCGTCGCAGTTTCCATGTCGATGGCCGTGGCGCAGGCGAGCGCGATGGCGCGGGCGGCAAAGACGTCGGCCTTCATCGTCATCAACATGCGCCGCACATCCGCATGGGCCGCGATGGAATAGCCGTGCAGCGACTTGCCTTGCCGCCGCTCCAAAGCATGCGCCATGGCGTGCTGGAACGCCGCCTCGGCCACGCCGATCCCCTGCCCGCCGACCCCCAGCCGGGCGTTGTTCATCATGGTGAACATGGCACGCATACCGTCGTTTTCCTCGCCCACCAGCCAGCCGGTGGCGCCCTCATAGCTCATCACGCAGGTGGGCGAACCGTGCAGGCCCATCTTGTGTTCCAAGCTGATCACCTTGAGGGCGTTGGCCACGCCGGCATTGCCATCGGCATCGGGCAGACGCTTGGGTACCAGGAAAAGGCTGATCCCCTTGGTGCCCGGCACCGCATCGGGCAGCCGCGCCAGCACCAGGTGACAGACGTTTTCGGAAAAATCGTTGTCGCCCCAGGAAATATAGATCTTCTGCCCGGTGATCGCGTAGGTGCCGTCACCATTCGGCTCGGCCTTACTCGTCAGCGCCCCCACATCACTACCGGCCTGCGGTTCGGTCAGGTTCATCGTGCCGGTCCATTCGCCGCTGATCAGCTTGGGCAGGTAGAGCGCCTTGAGATCGTCACTGGCGTGGTGCTGCAGCGCTTCGATCTGGCCCTGCGTCATCAGCGGGTTCAGCTGGATCGACAGGCAGGCGGCGCTCATCATCTCGTTCACTGCGGTGGTCACCGTCATCGGCAGACCCATGCCGCCATATTCCGGATCGGCACCAATCGACACCCAGCCGCCCTCGGCGATCGCCTTGTACCCCTCGGCAAAGCCGGGCGAGGTGCGCACCACGCCATTCTCCAGCCGTGCGGGATGCAGATCACCGGGGCGCTGCAGCGGGGCAAGGATCTCTTCGCACATCTTGCCGGCCTCGGTCAGGATCGCGTCGACCATATCCGGCGTCGCCTCGGCAAAGCGGTCGGTGCCCTGCACCTGGCTGAACCCCACCACCTGGTCGAGGATCAATCGATAGTCATCAAGAGGCGCGCGATACGGCATGACGTGAACTCCATCCGGCTTGGCAATGGCGGGCAGCTTCGCTAGACGAGCCCCACCGCGGGCAAGCTATCGCCAAGGCCCGGGGCAGGAAACCGAAACGCCGCGTCACGAGGGGCCATGAGCGACATCCAGACCCAGCATCTTGCCACCGATGACGACGGGATCGCCCGCGCGGCGGGGCTGTTGGCGGCGGGTGAGCTGGTCGCGTTTCCGACCGAGACGGTCTATGGCCTGGGTGCGGATGCGCGCAACGACCGCGCGGTGGCCGAGATCTATGCCGCCAAGGGCCGGCCGAGTTTCAACCCGCTGATTGTGCATGTGGCCGACCTGGAAGGTGCCAAGCGGTTGGTGGTTTGGTCCGACACGGCCGAGGCCGTCGCCGCAGCCTTCTGGCCCGGACCGCTGACGCTGGTGTTGCCTTTGCGGCCCGAGGCGGGGGTATCGAAACTCGTGACGGCCGGGCTGAATTCCCTAGCGGTGCGGGTGCCGCAGGCGCCGGTGGCGCAGGCGCTGTTGCAGGCCTTTGGCGGGCCGGTGGCCGCGCCCTCGGCCAACCGTTCAGGCCAGATCAGCCCGACCCGCGCTACCCATGTACTCGAGGGCTTGTCCGGCCAGATCGCCGCCGTGCTGGATGGCGGGCCCTGCACGGTCGGGCTCGAATCGACGATCCTCGGCCTGACCCGCGCGCCGACGATCCTCCGCCCGGGTGGCGTCCCGCAAGAGGCGCTGGCCAAGGCGCTGGGCCGTCCCATCGGCGAGCGGCGCGAGACCGAGGCGATCTCGGCCCCCGGGCAATTGGGCTCCCATTACGCCCCCCGCGCCATGGTCCGGTTGAACGCCACCGATTGGACCGATGGCGAGGCGCGGCTGGGCTTTGGCGACGTTGAGGCCGACCTGAACCTCTCCAAGGCAGGCGACCTGACCGAGGCCGCGGCAAACCTCTTTGAGTATCTGCACCAGCTGGATGACAGCGGCGTGGGCACCATCGCGGTGTCACCGATCCCGCATGTGGGGCTGGGTGTGGCGATCAATGACCGGCTGAGCCGGGCTGCGGCGGAACGTTAATCGCCGCCCGACAGCGCCGCCAGCAAAGGTGTGATGCCGGACTTGGTGGCTTTGAACGACGGGATTTCTTCGCCCACCAGCTCGCCATCACAAAAGTGATAGAGCTCACAATGCGTGGCCAGCGCCTCGACCTCGACCCCCAGCGCCGGCCATTTCAGCGACACGGTCGGCCAGTAGCCGCGCGTGGCCGAGGCGGGCATGGGCGCGGCACCGGACAAGGCGGTCAGCAATTTGGTGGCTGTGGCAATCGCCTTGGGCTCGGGTGGCCAATCCGCGCTCCACTTGATCTCGATACCTGTCCAGACCGCCGGTAGATCGTCCACCGCGGCGCCGCTCACGCGCGCCCGCCCTCGGACGACAAAGCCACCGCCGTCACCCCCAGCGATTCCAACGCGGCTTCCCACTTTTCCGCGTTGGGTGTCGCAAAGACCAGAAGGGGGCTGGCATCGCAGACCAGCCAGCCATTCTGCGCCAGCTCATTTTCCAGCTGCCCCGGCCCCCACCCGGCATAGCCCAAGAGCATCAGCTGCTGTTCCGGCCCGGCACCACGGCCGATATCCTCAAGCACATCAAGCGTTGCGGTCATGTGGATGTCGTCACAGACCTCCAGCGTCGTCACCACCGATTCGTAATCCGGCGAATGCAGCACGAACCCCCGGCCCGTTTCGACCGGCCCGCCAAAATGCACCCGCTGTTGGCTGAGATCGGATTTCACATCGATCGACAGCTGTTCCAGCAGCGTCGTAAGGTCCAGATCCGCCGCCGGTTTGTTGATGATCAGCCCCATCGCGCCCTGGTCTGAGTGATCACACAGGAACACAACGCTGTGTTCGAACCGCGGATCGCCCATGCCGGGCATGGCAATCAGCAGGTGTCCAGTCAGGTTGGTGGCGGGTGAGGCGGTCATGCCAACACGTGTCCTTTGCGGCGTGTGGCTCCAGCATGACCCCGCAAACTCTCCCGCGCAAGGGCGTGTCGCGAATAGCACCTCACAAAGCCTCTCTCTGCATCGTGACTTTTCATTTCGGCGAAAACCCGCCATCTGCAAAAGGATGAATAGGTTTTTTCCCGCCCTTGCCGGCGCCCTGATGGCGCTGATGCCCGCTGCCGGCGCTGCCGAGAGCTATGACAACGTCATCCAGGCCGAGCTGCGCCCGGGCTGGCGCGCAGCGGATGGCGACCATATCGCTGCGTTGCATCTGCGCCTGTCGCCCGGGTGGAAGACCTATTGGCGCGCGCCCGGCGACGCCGGCATCCCGCCGCTCTTTGATTGGCGCAACGGTCGCAATGTGATGTCGGTGCAGGTCGAATGGCCGGCGCCGCAGGTGTTTTACCAATCGGGCATGCGCTCGGTCGGGTATAGCAGCGACGTAATCCTGCCGTTGCGCATCGATCTGCGCCATGGCGGTCAGGACGTGCGCCTGAGCGGGGTGATCGATCTGGGCATCTGCAAAGAGGTCTGCATCCCGCATCGGGTCCGGGTCGAGGCGGTATTGCCCGCCAGCGCCCGCAAACCCGACCCCGCCATCGCCGCCGCCATGGCCGACACGCCCTACAGCGCGTCAGAGGCGGGGGTGCGGGCCGTTTCGTGCGAAGTCACGCTGATCGACGGCGGGGTGCTCTTGCGCACCGAGATCGACATGCCGCGCAATGGTGGGCGCGAGGCGACGGTGATCGAAACCGCCAACCCGCAAGTCTGGGTGGCCGAGCCCAACAGCTGGTGGGAAGGCTCACGCCTGGTCTCGGAAACCCGGCTGCTGCATGCCGATGGCGCGCCCTTTGCGCTAGATCGGTCTGGTGTGCGGATCACCGTGCTGGGCACGCAGGCGGTGGATATCCAGGGCTGCGACTGACGGCTTACGCCGCGCGCGGACGGCGCATCCAGGCAATCAGCGTGATCAGCCCCGCCAGCACATATATCACCAGCGCAAACGCCGCGACCACCCCGATAAACAAGACAAACGACGCCAGCATCGGCGACAGCGTGGTGATAAGGGGCAGCGTGGCAAAGGGTTCAGCCAAGGCCCCCGTAACCGCCACATGCCCCATGGTCACGCCCAGCCAGCCCAGCGTCAGCGCCATGGCGCTCAGCATCATCAGCCGCACCGCCCCGCTGCGGAAGCGCAGCCCGCGGCGCAAAGCGTCGATCTGACGGCCGATATCGTACTGGATCGCCACCAGCGCCGGCACCACCAAAAGCACCAGCAGCATGCCAAAGCCCAAACCGTAAACCAGCGTGATCACCGTGGGTTTCAGGAACTGCGCGTCGGCGGAGCGTTCATAGAGCAAGGGCGCCAGCCCCAGCACGGTTGTTGCCGTGGTCAGGAAGACAGGCCGTAATCGGTCCGCCGCCCCGTCGATGATCGACGGGATCAACCCGCGGTCCTTGGCGTATTCGTCGATCTGCGTCACCAGCACAATCGAATCGTTGATGATGATCCCGGTCATCCCCAACAGCCCAACCACCGTGAACATGCTCAAAGGCACATCCCATTGCGCATGGCCATAGATCGTGCCGACAAGACCAAACGGGATGATCGCCATCACCACCACCGGCCTTGTCCAGCTGGCAAAGACCCAGCTGAGCACAAGGTAAATGCCCAACAGCACCAGTATTAGGCCAGTACGCGCATCGGCGAGAAAGCTGTCTTCCTGCTCGCTCAGCCCCGCCAATCGATAATCCACCTGCCGCTCGCTGGCGATGGTGGGCAGGATCTCTCGCTCCAAAGCTTCCATGATCGCGGTGGCGCGGGCCGGATCATCCTCGGAAATGTCCCCGGTGACCGAGATCAACCGGATACCGTTTTCCCGCCGCACGGTGGAAAAGCCGGTGCGACGTTCGACGCTGACGATGTCGGCCAGCTGCACATAGGCCCCGGTGGGCGTGCGCAGCTTGGTGCGTTCGAGGAAATCCGCCGTCAGCTCACCCGCCGGCAGCTCCACCCGGATCGACGCACTGCGCGGCCCGTCGGGATAGGTCGCCGCCTCGATCCCGCCCAGCCGGTTGCGCAACACCCGGCCCAGCCCGTCGATGTCAAAGCCCAAAGCCGCACCTTGGGCTGTCAGCTCGAGGATCAGCTCTTCCTTGTCGTAGGCGAGGTTGTCCTGAACGGCCGAGACCTCGGGGAACTGCACCAAAGCGTTCTGCAGATCCTCGGACGCGCCTTTCAGGGTTTCGGCGGTGGCGCCATAGAACTGCACATCCAACGCATCGCCCCCGGGCCCGGACCGCCAACCGCGAAAGCTGATGGCTTCGGTCATCGGGTGGCGCGGGACGCGATCCTGCAGCTCACCCACAAAGGCGAAACTGGAATAGGGCCGCAGGTCGGCCTCGATCAGCTCGATCGATATGCCGCCCAGCTGGTCGATATCCTTGGTGTCGGTGCCCGACAGCCCGCGCCCGGCATTGCCGCCGATTTCGGCCAGCACATAGGCCAGCGGATTGCGGCCATGGCGTTCCTCGTATTCGGCGCCCAGGTCTTCGACCGCCTGCTGCATGGCCCGCATCTGGCTGAGCGTGTCTTCGCGCGTGGCCCCCGGTGCCATGGCGAAATTGCCAGTTACGGAGGAGCGTTCCGGCGCGTTGAAGAACCGCCACTGCACGTCACCCTGAATAAACAGCGCCGCCTGCGAGGCGAGCGCCACAAACGCCCCCGCCAGAACCACGTAGCGGAAGGTGATCACCCCCGCCATGAACGGCCGGAACAGGTTTTCGCGCACCCAGCGAAAACCCCGGTTCACAACGCGGGAGGGCATGTCATACCAATGCTCTTTCGCCGAGTGTTTCAACGCCTGCGCCATGTGATGCGGCAGGATCAGGAAGCATTCGACCAGCGAGGCGATCAGCACCACGATCACGGTGAACGGGATATCGGCGATCAGGTCACCAAAGCGCCCGCCAATGGCCACAAGCCCGAAAAACGCGATCACCGTGGTGAGCGTGGCGGAAAACACCGGCAAGGCCATGCGCCGCGCCGCGCCCTCAGCGGCCTCATAGGGGCCGAGGCCCTTGCGCGACAGGTGATCGGAGTGCTCACCCACGACAATGGCATCGTCGACCACGATCCCCAAAGTGATGATGAGCGCAAAAAGCGAGATCATGTTCAGCGTGATGCCAAACGCATACATCAGCGCAATCGCCGCCAGCATCGCGGTCGGGATCCCCGCCGCGACCCAGAACGCCGTGCGCGCGTTGAGGAACAGAAACAGCAGGCTGATCACCAGCGCCAAGCCGGTGAGACCATTGTCCAAAAGGATGTTCAAACGCCCAGTGATCGCCTCGGCCCGGGTGCGAATGAGATCGACGCTGACACCTTCGGGCAGCGACGCCTCAAAGCTTTCGGCGACCTCCTGCACCTGGGCCTGGATACGGATGGCATCGCCGCGGTTCGACCGGTCCACCCGGATCGAGATGGCAGGGTTTTCGTCGACGAAATAACTTCGCTCGCGGTCGATCCCCTCGACCCGTAGCTGCGCTACATCACCAATCGTCAGGTTCGACCCATCTGGGTTGGAGCGCAGCACAATACCCGCAATATCCTCGGCGCTGCGTTTCTCGACGCCCGTGCGCACCCGTGCACCCGCGCCCCCCACATCGCCCGCCGGATCGGCATCGACCTCGGCCGCGATGGCCTGCGAGATTTCGGCCATGGTCAGGTCATAGGCAATCAGATTGGCCGAGGGCACCTCGATCACCGTTTGCGGCGCGGCCAGCCCGCGGATCGTGGTCCGCGTGACCCCCTCGGCAAAGAGCCGTACCACAAGCTCGTCGGCAAAGCGGCCCAGCTGGTCGACACCCACTGGCCCGGTGATCACCAGATCGGTCACGCGGTCGCGCCAGGCGCCGCGGGTGACCTCAGGGTCGTCGGCGTCCTCGGGCAGGGTGTTGACCGTATCGACCGCCGATTGCACATCGTCAGCGGCGCGCGCCATGTCCCAGCCCGGCTCGAACTCCAGCCGGATATTGGCCCGGCCTTCGCGTGAGTTGGCTTCTGAGCTTTCGACCCCTTCGACCGCCAGCAAGGCCGGTTCCAGCACCTGCACGATGGCGGCGTCCACATCCTCGGCCCCCGCGCCTTCCCAAACGATGCTGACCCGGACGTTGTCGACGATCACATCGGGGAAGAACTGCGCCCGCATCCGCGGCGCGGCCAGCAGGCCGGCGCAGATCAGGATCACCAGCAGCAGATTGGCCAGCGTTTTGTGACGGGTGAAATGGCTGAGGATGCCACCGGCGGCCCCGGGGATGGCGCGGGCCATGGCTTAGCCCCCCATCCGCGCTTCGATCCGTTCGACCATGCGTGCCGGCACCCGGGCTTGATCCAGTTGCGACAGAATCCGCGTCTTGGCGGCGGCGGGCATGCGCGGGTTGGCCTCGACAAAGGCCTTGAGCTTGGCGCGGCGCTCGTCCGTCAGCTCCAGCATCTCGGGCGCTTCGGGTTCGGCGGCACCTTCGCTGCGCAACGGGCGCACACGGATGCCGGCGCCCAAAAGCGGCGTGCGTTCGGCCACAACCTCGCGGTCGCGCAGGTCGCGCGCCCGGATCAGCACGTCATTGCCCTGGCGGCGCAGCACCTCGACCGTGATGGTCTCCAGCCGCTCTTCTTCGCCGATGACCAGTACTTCTCCGGCCGCGTTCACCGCTGTTGCGGGCAGGCGGGCGACAAAGGGCAGAGGCGCCTCTTCGATGCCCACGGTGACAAAATCCCCGGGCTTTAACCCGCGCGGGCGCGTCAGATTGGCAAAAAGCAGACGTCCGGTCTGGCCCTCCCCCACGGCAGCACCTTCGCGGCTGAGCGTGCCTTCGGTGGTGATGTTGGTGCCGAATACGTCCAGCGTGACCGCCACGGGTGCCTGACGCAGCGAGTCATCCTCATCCAGCAGCCGGGCATATTGTTGGGTCGACACCCGAAAGGCGACTTCCAATGCATCGGTATCCACCAGTTGCGCCAGTCGCTCATTCGCCGACACCAGCCGCCCGGCCACCAAGGTGACATCGCTGAGCGTCCCGTCGAAAGCGGCCCGGATTTCGGTATCATCCAGCCGCCGCTGCGCCTCGGCCAAGGCGATCTCGGCCCGAGACAGGCGCGTTGCCGCCTGATCCACACGCGCCTCAGCCGTGGCCAAGGCCTGGCGCCGGGTCAGCACCGCCTGCCGGGCCGATGAGGCCGCCAGTTCCGCCGTCTCAACCGCCGCCGCGGTGCCAACCCCGCGTTCGGCCAGATCCGTTTGCCGCTGAAACGCCCGTTCGCGCAGCTCCGTCTGTTCGCGGGCCGCGGCAAGCTCATCCTTGGCCAGTTCCACCGCGCGCGCCGCCTCACGCCCCTCAGCCTCGGCATCGGTGCGGTCGCTTTCGGCCCGGTCAAGCGCCGATTGCGCATCCGCCGGATCAACCCGTAGCAAGAGCTGGCCGGCCACCACATCGCCACCTTCGACAAATTCCGGCGCCAGTTCGATCACCGCGCCGCCGGTGGCGGCGCGCAGCTCCAGCGTCCGGCGGCTCTGCACCTCGCCGAAGGTTTCCAGCACCGGCGTCATCGTCTCAAACATCACCGGGACCACGTTGACCGCAAACACCCGTTCCCGGGCCGGCGGCACGCGGGGTTCATTCGCCAGCCGCTCCTGCACCGCGTCGCGGACAAGCGTGCCCGCATAGACCATCAGCCCCAGCGTGAGCGACAGCAGAACAAGCCCCGTCAGGCTTTGGCGCAGAAACCGCATTTACGACCCTTCCAATTCGGGCATCACCCGAGTTTAGCATATGTAGCCAACCCGGCAGAAATGCCAAGTCACGCATGTGTAACGTGTAAGAGCGTCACTTCCGTCGCTGATGTTCGTCCAAGCGCGGAAAAATCTCGACGAAATTGCAGGGGCGGTGGCGGTAATCGAGCTGCCAGCGCAGGATCTCGTCCCAGGCATCCTTGCAAGCACCCGGGCTGCCGGGCAGCGCAAAGAGGTAGGTGCCGCCCGCGACACCGCCGGTGGCCCGGCTTTGCACCGCACTGGTGCCGATCTTCTGGAATGAGATCATCGTGAAGACCGTGCCGAAGGCGTCGATTTCCTTTTCATAGACGTCGCGATGCGCCTCAACCGTCACGTCCCGGCCCGTGAGGCCTGTGCCGCCGGTAGACAGGATCACGTCGATCTCCGGGTCGGCGATCCAGGCGCGCAGTTGCGCCGCGATGTCATCGCGGTCGTCCTGCACGATGGTCCGCGCAGCCAGCATGTGCCCCGCCTCGGTCAGCCGCCCCACCAGCGTGTCGCCTGATCGGTCATCGCCCGCCTCACGCGTGTCGCTGACGGTCAGCACGGCGATGCGGACCGGGATGAATTCCTTGCTTTCGTCGATGCGGCTCATGCCGGGACCTCCGTTTCAGGCTGGGGGCTGGATAGCTTGATGGCCGGGGGATGCAAAGGGGTTAGGTCTGCCCCTGCAGCCGCGCCCGCAGCTCCAACAGATCGGCCCAGGCCTCACGTTTCAGATGCGGCTGGCGCAGCAGGTAGGCCGGGTGGAACATAGGGAGGGCTTTTAGCCCATGCGCCTCGTCCCAACGCCCGCGCAGCCGGGTGATCCCACGTTTGCCCAGCAGCGCCTGACAGCTGATATTGCCCATGATGACAAGTACTTGGGGCTTTGCCAGTGCGATATGGCGCTGCAGGAAGGGTTGCATCATCGCGATCTCTTCGGGCTTCGGATCGCGGTTTTGCGGCGGCCGCCAGGGCAAAACGTTGGTGATGTAGACATCCCGCTCACGCGACATGTCGATGGCCTCGAGCATCCGGTCCAAGAGCTGCCCGGCCCGACCCACAAACGGTTTGCCCTGCAGATCCTCGTCCCGGCCCGGCGCCTCACCCACGATCATCACCGGAGCACCCGGCACGCCGTCGGCAAAGACCAGATTGCGCGCGCCGCGCTTCAGCTCACAATGCTCATAGGCCCCAAGAGCCGTCCGCAACGCCTCCAGATCACCCGCCGCATGCGCCGCCGTCTCAGCCACAGCCACCGGGTCCACAGATGGCGCCGCCACAGGGGCCACCGGTGCCTTGGCGACCTCGGGCGCATGGGCCTTGGCCGCTTGTTCCTTGGTCGCGGCAAAGCGGTCAAACGGCGTCTCGCCAATCGTCTCGTCCACACCCATTTCCAGCTGCCATTCCAGCAGCGCCCGGGCCGTATGCCAATCCAAAGCCGATTCCATGCCGCAGACCTTAACGCCGCGCCACTTGCCCCGCCAGACGCCGCTTTCTATAAGCGGCTGAACCTGCCCGGAGCCCTGCATGCGCTTTGACCAACGTCACCTTTTGGGGATCGAACCCCTGCGCCCTGACGAGATCACCACGCTGCTCGATCTGGCGGACAAATACGTCACCCTGAACCGCCGGCGGGACAAGCACGCCAACGCCCTTGCCGGGCTCACCCAGATCAACATGTTCTTTGAGGCCTCGACCCGCACGCAGGCGAGTTTCGAGATCGCGGGCAAGCGGTTGGGCGCGGATGTGATGAACATGGCGATGCAGGCCAGCTCGATCAAAAAGGGCGAAACCCTGATCGATACGGCGCTGACGTTAAACGCCATGCATCCCGACCTTCTGGTCGTGCGCCATCCGCAATCCGGCGCTGTCGACCTTCTGGCGCAAAAGGTGAACTGCGCGGTGCTGAACGCCGGCGACGGGCGGCACGAACACCCGACCCAGGCGCTGCTCGATGCGCTGACGATCCGGCGCGCCAAGGGCCGGCTGCACCGGCTCAACATCGCGATTTGCGGCGACATCGCCCATTCGCGCGTGGCGCGGTCAAACATCCTGCTCTTGCACCGGATGGAGAACCGCATCCGCCTCGTCGGCCCGCCCACCTTGATGCCTGCGGGGATCGAGCATTTCGGCGTCGAGGTTTTTGACGACATGCGCAGCGGGCTGCAGGACGCAGACGTGGTGATGATGCTGCGGCTGCAGAAAGAGCGGATGGATGGCGGCTTTATCCCCTCCGAGCGCGAGTATTACCATCGCTATGGCCTCGATGAAGACAAGCTCTCGGTCGCCAAGCCCGACGCCATCGTTATGCATCCCGGCCCGATGAATCGCGGGGTCGAGATCGACGGCACGCTGGCCGACGACATCAACCGCTCGGTCATCCAGGACCAGGTCGAAATGGGCGTTGCCGTGCGCATGGCGGCGATGGACCTACTGGCCCGCAACCTGCGCGCCCGGCCCAAGGAGGTGATGGTATGACCCGGATGCAGATCAACGGGTCTGATACCGGCACCTTGAGGCTTTTCCACCTCGATCTGCCGCCCGAGGCGGTCGAGCGGTTCACCGCGCAGGCCGGCACCGGCGAATGGCCGCTGAAATACGTTTTGGGGGCTACGCGCCTGCGCCCTGCCTTTGTCGAGGTGGTGGATATCCGCGATCTGGGTTCGATGACGCTGTCGCAATACCTCGTTGAGGCGCACGGCGTGCAGGGCGCCGATTTCAAGGCGATGCGGCCGCAGATCGACGGGTTGCGCGGCCACGTGGTGGTGCTGCCCGCGCAGGCCTTTGACAACACCTCGCAAGAGCTGACCATTGCCACACCCCTGCGCTGGATCGGCACCTTTGGCGAGGTCACCGCCAAGCGAGGCGGGCCCAAGATCCGCAGCGCCAGTGCGCAGGGTGTGACCGGCGGTTCGGGCGCGGGTGCACCGGGCAACCCCAGCCCGCTGTTAAAATACTTGCTGATCGGGCTGGGCGTCATTGTGCTGGCGGTCGCTGGTCTGGCGCTTGGGGTGGGCGGATGACCGACGCACCACCCGATTTCACCCCCGACCGGATGACATACATTCGCAGCCACGCAACCCTGGCCGCCGTGGCCATGGCGGGCGGCATGATCATCCTATGGGCCGTCGGCAACCCCTATGTCTGGACCGGCGCCATCGGTGGGCTTGCCGCCGTCATTGTCCGCGGCTGGTACCTGATGGACGAGGAACTGGCGCAGGGCTGGGCGCTGACCGATACAGGGCTCAAAGGGACAAACCTGCGCTTTGCCGGGTTCGACGAAATCGCCAAGCTGCGCAGCCTGGGCTCGGCCGTGCAGATCATCACGAACGGCGGCGACAAGCACCTGATCAAGTATCAGCCCGCCCCCGACGACACGATCGCCCGCATCACCACCGCCATGCGCGCCGCAGGACACGTGCTATGACCAAGACGCTGATTTCCAATGCCCGGCTGATCGACCCGGAGGCTGGCGCTGTCCGCGACGGTGCCCTGCTGATCCGGGGCAAAAAGATCGCCGAGGTTTTTGACACCCTCACCCCCGACGTGGCCGACGCCACAAGGATCGACGCAGGTGGCAAGTTCCTCGCCCCCGGCATCGTCGATATCGGTGTCAAGGTCGGCGAACCGGGCGAGCGGCATAAGGAAAGCTTCAAGACCGCGGGCCTTGCCGCCGCCGCCGGTGGCGTCACCACCATGGTCACCCGGCCCGACACCGCGCCTGCAATCGACACGCCCGAGACGCTGGAATTCATCCGCCGCCGCGCCAATGAAACAGCCCCCGTGCATGTGCTGCCGATGGCCGCCCTGACCAAGGGCCGCGACGGGCGCGAGATGACCGAGATCGGGTTTCTTATGGATGCCGGGGCTGTGGCGTTCTCCGACGGCATGCGCGTGGTGCAGGACACCAAGGTGCTGGCCCGCGCGATGACTTATGCCCGCTCTCTCGGCGCGCTGATCGTCGGCCATCCGCAGGAACCGCAGCTATCCGATGGGGCCGTGGCGACCTCGGGTAAGTTCGCCTCCCTGCGCGGTCTGCCGGCGGTACCTGCGATGGCCGAACGGCTGGGGCTCGACCGCGATCTGGGCCTCGTCGAGATGACAGGCGCGCGCTACCACGCCGACCAGATCACCACCCGCCGCGCCCTGCCGGCGCTGGAGCGCGCCAAGCACAACGGGCTCGACGTCACCGCGGGTATCTCGATGCACCACCTGACGCTGAACGAAATGGACGTCGCCGATTACCGCACGTTCTTCAAAGTCACCCCGCCGCTGCGCGCCGAAGAAGACCGCCAGGGTGTGATCGAGGCGCTGCGCAGCGGCCTGATCGACATCATCTCAAGCATGCACACACCGCAGGACGAGGAATCGAAACGCCTGCCGTTTTCCGAGGCCGCCTCGGGCGCCGTAGGGCTCGAGACCATGCTGCCCGTCCTCCTGCGGCTCTACCATTCCGGCGATCTTAAATTGCCGACGCTCTTTCGCGCGCTGTCGCTTAACCCCGCCAAGCGGCTCGGCCTGCCGACCGGGCACCTGGCCAAAGGCGCGCCGGCGGATCTGGTGCTGTTTGACGCCGACAAGCCGCTGATCCTTGACCGGTTCAAGCTGCAGTCGAAATCCAAGAACACCCCGTTCGACAACGCCCGCTTGCAGGGCAAGGTGCTGCGCACCATTGTCTCGGGCCAAACCGTGTTTGAGGCGACCTGATGCCGGACCTGACCCTCACCCTGCCCATGCTCGCCCTTTGGGGGCTGATCGGCTACCTCTTGGGGTCGATCCCGTTTGGCGTGTTGCTGACCAAAGCCATGGGGCTTGGCAACCTGCGCCAGATCGGCTCGGGCAATATCGGCGCCACCAACGTTCTGCGCACGGGCAACAAGGCCGCCGCCGCCGGCACCCTGCTGTTGGATGGTGGCAAAGGCGCCGTGGCCGTGCTGCTGGCGCGCAGCCTTGCCGGAGAGGACGCCGCGCAGACCGCCGCACTGATGGCGTTCATCGGCCATTGCTACCCGGTCTGGCTGCGCTTTCGCGGCGGCAAGGGGGTGGCGACCTTCCTTGGTCTCCTGCTGGCGCTGGCCTGGCCCGTGGGGGTTGCCTGCTGCGGCATGTGGTTGTTTGCGGTGGCGCTGACCCGGATTTCCAGCGTTGGCGCCCTGATGGCGGCGGTGGCGTCACCGATCATCGCCTTTGCCTTGGCCTGGATTGACCTGATGGTGCTGACCACGCTGCTGACCGCACTGGTCTATTGGCGCCACCGAGAAAACCTCGCCCGACTCAAGGCCGGAACCGAACCCAAGATCGGTTCAAAGGGCTAGGCCACCAACCGCACCAGTTCCGCCTGCACGGCCTCGGGGTGGGTGATCGGCAGCATATGCCCCGCCCCGGGGACAATCACCTGCTGCGCATTGGGCAGCCGCGCATCGAGCGCATCGTGGATCGACGTCATCACCGGCATCGTGTCGGTGCCGCGGATCAGCCGCACCGGCACCGTGATCGACTCGAGCCCACCCGGGCGCAGGATGCCCGCCGTATCCTCATGCAGGCAGCGCTCGGTCTCACCGATCAGCGGGATGCGCTTGATATTGCCCGCGCGCTGCCCGGGCGGCAGCCGCTCCCACGCACGCCCGTCGCCCCAAGCACCGGTGAAGAGCCGCGCCGCCCTCTCCCACTCTTTGGCCTGCAAAGCCGCGGAGAACGCCTGCCCCGCCTGCAAATGCGCCTCAAACGCATCAGTCCCCCGCGCGGCGGCAAAGAGCACCGGCTCGATCAGCGTCAGGCTGGCGATCGAAACACCCGGCTCCTGCGCGAGCCGCAACGCCACGGTCGCACCAAAACTGTGGCCCACCAGATGCATGCCCGGCTGCAGGAAATCGCGCGCAATCCCGGTGACCTGATCATGCAGGTCACAGCGGCGATCCCAATCAGCACTGCGCCCATGCCCCGGCATATCCGGCGCCGCGATCTGCCAGGCCGGCGCAAGCCGCTCCGCCACCGGCCGCCACGCCCCGCCATGGGCCAAAGCGCAATGCAGCATCAGCGCATGATGCGTTCCGTGGCCATAGGAATGCCAAAAAGTCGGAAAGCCGCCGCCACGCAGGCCCTCGGGCATCAGAGCGCGCCAGAGAGATGCAGGTCCAGATCGTCCAGCCGGTCCTGCCCCCAGAACCGGTTATCGTCCTCGGTGATGTAGAATGGCGCGCCGAACACCCCCCGGTTCACCGCCTCTTCGAGGTTGGCGGCATAGGTCTCGGCCCCCGCCAAAAGCCCGCTATCGGCCAGCGCGGGATCAAACCCCGCCTCGGCCAAAGCCGCGCGGACCACGGTATCGTCGGCCACGTCCTTTTCTTCGGCCCAGCAGGCGCGTAAGAGGGCATGGACCAGCACCCCCAGATCGCCGCCGCCCTCGTTCTGCGCCGCGATGATCGCGTAAGAGGACGGCGCCGCGTTGGTTGGCCAATGCGTGGGTTTCAGGTTGAACGGCATACCCAGCTTCTTCGCCCAGCGCGTCAGTTCCTGGGCACGGTACTCCTGCCGCGACGGGTGCCTGTCCTTGGGTGGTGTGCCCCCGGTCCGGCCGAACAGCGTCACCACATCCATCGGCTTGTAGGTCACGCTTGCGCCATGTTTGGCGGCGATCTCTTCCAGCCTTGTGCCGGCCAGGTAGGTATAGGGTGAAATCGTCGAAAAGAAGTAGTCGATATGGGCCATTTGCGCGCTCCCCGGACCAGCAGGTTGGCGCCCAGGTTAGCCCCGTGCTAAGCGGGGCGCAACGTCACGAATCTGTCATCTGATCCTGCTGCCGGAGCCCTTGAGACTATGCCATCCGTCATCGAACCCAAGCTCATCGCGGGCAATTCCAACCAGACACTCGCAAAAGGAATCGCCCGGCGCATGTCGCTCTATCGGGGGATGAGCGTGGGGCTGGTCGATGCCCGTGTCGAACGCTTCAACGATCAGGAGATCTTTGTCGAGGTCTACGAAAATGTCCGCGGCGAAGACATGTTCCTGCTGCAAAGCACCTCGAACCCGGCAAATGACAACCTGATGGAGCTCTTGATTATGGCCGACGCGTTGCGCCGGTCCTCGGCGGCGCGCATCACCGCCGTGATCCCCTATTTCGGCTATGCCCGCCAGGACCGCCGGACCAAGGCGCGCACGCCGATCACCGCCAAGCTGGTGGCCAACATGATCGCCGAGGCCGGGATCGAGCGGGTCCTGACGATGGACCTGCACGCCGCCCAGATCCAGGGCTTCTTCGACATCCCGGTGGACAACCTCTATGCCTCGCCGATCTTTGCGCTCGACATCATGAACCAGTTCCAGGGGCATATGGAGGATATCATGGTGGTCTCCCCCGACGTGGGCGGCGTGGCCCGCGCGCGGGAACTGGCCAAGCGGATCAACGCGCCGCTGTCGATTGTCGACAAACGCCGCGAAAAACCCGGTGAAGTGGCCGAGATGACGGTGATCGGCGATGTGACCGGCAAAAAGTGCTTTATCGTCGACGACATGTGCGACACCGCCGGCACGCTCTGCAAAGCGGCCGAAGTGCTGATGGAGCACGGCGCCACCGAAGTGCACGCCTATATCAGCCACGGCGTGATGTCCGGCCCCGCGGTCGAGCGGGTCAGCAAATCGGTGATGAAATCGCTGGTGCTGACCGACAGCATCGAACCAACCCAGCCGATCCTTGATGCCGGAAATATCCGCATCATCCCCACCGCGCCGATCTTTGCCCAGGCGATCCTGAACATCTGGAACGGCACCTCGGTGTCGTCGCTGTTTGAAACCGAAACCCTGGGTCCGATCTACGAAGGCATCCTGTAAAGCGCCTCAGCGCCGGTGATAGGTCAACGCGCTGCGGATCAAGAGCCTTAGCGCCGCCATGTCCGGTGCCGCGGTCTCTCTAAGGAGAACCGCGCGAGTTTCGTCATAGGAAAAGACGTCCGGAAACTGCGCGCGGAACTCCGGGATCACCCGGGTCTGGCAGTGCACAAACAGAGCGTACCCGCCGCGCTTCGGCACACCGAGGCGCAAGGTCGTGCCCGGCTTGCATATCGGCGTCAGGTAAGCCGGCTGCCCCCATTTCAGCGTTTCCTGCAACGGGCCAAGGCCGTTGATCCCCTTCGCAGTGTCAAAGATCGTTTCGCGCAATTCCAGCAACCGGCCCCGGACCGCGCTGGGAAAGGCGTCGAACGCGGCCTCGACAGCAGGGTCTGAGAATGGCGTCAATACAGCTCCCAATCGTCCTGATTGCGCAGCTCACCAATCGCCATCCAGGACATCCGCACCCGGGCCACCCGCGTGTCCGACCAGGTGCGAAACACCAGATCAAACCCCTCTAAACCAATCTTCTCCGCCGCCAGATCGGCACGCACATTGGCGGCACTGTCCATATCCCACAGCGACAGGCTGACATGTACAGATGGCGGCGACAGGAACGGCTCGGCAAACTTCACCCACAGCCGGCGTTCACGGGCGCCGGAGCCGGTCCACATGGCCCCCCCACTGGCGAATTCGGAAAACAGCTCTTCATTCCCCTGATCGATCCCGATCGTCGAACTCACCAGTTTACGCATCGTCCGCCTCTTGCCGAATGGCTGCACCCTATGCAGCCTTTGCGCAGAAAGTGTGAACGAAAAGCGGCAATTGCTGAACCCCCAAGCCGCACCCCGCGCAAAAAACGCACCGCCCTGTGGCCCGGCGCGCAGCAGTTGCCAGGGGCGGCCCGAGGTCCCCGCAAAGCGGGGGCCGAGATATCCTGCCTGTCGCGGCGCAGCCGCGGCAGCCCTTTGGATCACACGCCGCCAAAGAAAAACCCCGCGCCGGTCAGCACGGGGTTCCCAAAATCACGGTCGCAGCAAAGCGCTTACTTGGTCGACAAACCAATCTCGCCGCCAATCGCCACCATGTCAGACAAGAGCTTGGCCGCATCATCCACGGGGCCCGGCTCGTTCTGGAAGGTTTCTTTGGTCTGCTCATAGGTGCTCTGTGCCTCGGCAACCATCGCGTCATAGGTCGCCTGGTCCATGTCGGCGCGCGGCACCGCGCGTTCGGCCAGCACCGAAAGACTCTCGCCCAGCTCGGCAAACCCGCCGGTGACGACAAATTCCTCGGTCGCACCATCGGTCTCGACCCGCAGCACACCGGGCCGCAGCGTCGTGATCACCGGCGCGTGGTTCGGCATCGCCGTCAGGTCGCCATCCGCGCCTGGGATCTGCACCGATTTCACCTGCGCCGACATCAGGCTGCGCTCCGGGCTGACCAGATCGAATTGCATCGTCTCTGCCATCTTGGCCTCTCTTCTCAACGCGCCCCGGGCGTGACCCGGGGCCTCTGGTTCCAAGCATGAGGTCCCGGGTCAAGCCCGGGACGGGGACACACTTATGCGGCGTCCGCGGCCAGCTTCTCGGCCTTGGCTTTCACCTCTTCGATGCCGCCCACCATGTAGAAGGCACCTTCGGGCAGGTGGTCATACTCGCCGGCCACAACCGCCTTGAACGAGGCAATCGTGTCTTCTAGCGGCACCTGCACACCGTCCGAGCCGGTGAACACCTTGGCCACGTCAAACGGCTGCGACAGGAAGCGCTGGATCTTGCGCGCCCGTGCCACGGTCAGCTTGTCCTCTTCGCTCAGTTCGTCCATCCCCAGAATGGCGATGATGTCCTGCAGCGACTTGTAGCGCTGCAGGATGCCCTGCACGTCCCGCGCCACCTGATAGTGCTCTTCACCCACAATCGCCGGGTCCATCAGGCGCGAGGTCGAATCGAGCGGGTCCACCGCCGGGTAGATGCCCAGCTCCGAGATCGCACGCGACAACACGGTCGTTGCGTCAAGGTGCGCAAAGGTCGTCGCCGGCGCGGGGTCGGTCAGGTCGTCCGCAGGCACATAGACGGCCTGGATCGAGGTGATCGAGCCCGACTTCGTCGACGTAATCCGTTCCTGCATCGCACCCATGTCGGTGGCCAGCGTCGGCTGGTATCCCACCGCCGAAGGAATACGACCCAACAGCGCCGACACCTCAGAGCCCGCCTGGGTAAAGCGGAAGATGTTGTCGACAAAGAACAAAACGTCGGTCCCGGACTGGTCACGGAACTGCTCGGCCAGCGTCAGGCCGGTCAGCGCCACGCGGGCACGGGCCCCCGGAGGCTCGTTCATCTGGCCGTAAACCAGCGCCACTTGGCTGTCTTCCAGGTTGTCGGGCTTGATCACGTTGGATTCGATCATCTCGTGGTACAGGTCGTTGCCCTCACGGGTCCGCTCACCCACACCGGCAAACACCGAAAAGCCCGAATGCACCTTGGCGATGTTGTTGATCAGTTCCATAATCAGAACCGTCTTGCCCACGCCGGCACCGCCGAAGAGGCCGATCTTACCGCCCTTGGCGTAAGGCGCCAGCAGGTCCACGACCTTGATGCCGGTCACGAGGATTTCCGATTCCGTCGCCTGCTCGGCAAAGACCGGCGCGTCGGCGTGGATCGGGCGACGCTCGTCGGCCTCAACCGGGCCACCTTCGTCCACGGGCTCACCCACGACGTTCAGGATCCGGCCCAGCGTGGCATTGCCCACCGGCACCGAGATCGGGCCATCGGTGTCAGCCACTTCCTGACCGCGCACGAGGCCTTCGGTGGCGTCCATCGCGATGCAGCGGACGGTGTTTTCACCCAGATGCTGCGACACTTCCAGAACCAGGTTCTTGCCGTTGTTGTCGGTGTTCAGAGCGTTCAGGATCGCCGGCAGGTGATCGTCGAACTGAACGTCGACCACGGCGCCGATGACCTGGGTCACTTTGCCTTTTGCATTTGCCATGTTTCGTCTCCGGTTCCGTTAGAGCGCTTCCGCGCCCGAGATGATTTCGATCAGTTCGTTGGTGATGACGGCCTGACGCGAGCGGTTGAATTCGATCGTCAGCTTGTCGATCATTTCGCCTGCGTTGCGTGTGGCGTTGTCCATCGCCGACATCCGCGCGCCCTGCTCGGACGCACCGTTTTCCAGAAGCGCCGCAAAGATCTGCGTCGCCACCCCGCGCGGCAGCAGATCAGCCAGGATCTGCTCTTCGTCGGGTTCATAGTCGTAAAGCGTCGCCGCACCGTCGCCGTCACCCTCTTCGGCCTCATAAGCCGCGGGGATGACCTGCTGCGCGGTCGGGATCTGGCTGACGACGTTGACAAACTTCGAATAGAAGATCGTCGCCACGTCAAACTCACCGGCGTCAAAGCGGCCAAGGATGTCCTTGGCGATGCCCTGCGCATCGGCGTAGCCCACGCGCTTGACCTCGGTCAGGTCCACATGGCCGACAAACATGTCACCCATATCGCGGCGCAGCGCGTCGCGGCCTTTTTTGCCCACGGTCAGCACCTTGACGGTCTTGCCCTGCGCCTTCAGCTCTTCGGCTTTCTGGCGCGCCAGCTTGGCGATGTTGGCGTTAAAGCCACCGCAGAGGCCGCGTTCCGCCGTCATCACGACCAGCAGCTGCACATCGTCCTTGCCGGTCCCGGCCAAGAGCCGGGGTGCGCTGTCGCTGTCGCCGACAGAGGCGGCCAGCGCCCCCATCACCGCGTTGAAGCGCTCGGTATACGGACGCGACTGTTCGGCCGCATCCTGCGCCCGCCGCAGCTTTGCGGCGGCGACCATTTGCATGGCCTTGGTGATCTTGCGGGTCGATTTGACCGACTCGATCCGGTTTTTAAGGTCCTTGAGACTCGGCATCTGCCTACCTCTCCCTTATGCGAAGTCGGCGGCGAATTCGTCCAGCGCGGCCTTGATCTTGTCGGCGGCCTCACCTTTGACCTTGGGGTCTTCGTTGGTGATCCAGTCCAGCAGGTCCTGGTGCTTGCCACGCAGATGCCCCAGCAGACCAGCCTCGAACCGGCCCACATCATTGACGTCGATCTTGTCGAGATAGCCGTTGGTGCCGGCAAAGATCACGCAGACGATCTCGGCATTGGTGAGCGGCGAATATTGCGGCTGCTTCATCAGTTCGGTCAGGCGCGCGCCCCGGTTCAAGAGCTGCTGGGTCGCAGCGTCGAGGTCCGAGCCAAACTGCGCAAAGGCCGCCATTTCGCGGTACTGCGCCAGTTCCAGCTTCACCGGGCCGGCGACCGACTTCATCGCGTCGGTCTG
>JAAUYB010017355.1_pt1 | contig 44057 bp, 35 predicted proteins | sample 7278071 | NCBI WGS metagenome assembly JAAUYB01 (sample SAMN14350121, study PRJNA611818) | marine sediment metagenome | isolation source: surface marine sediment (1.8m) | place: French Polynesia: Moorea | collected 2018-08 | reverse complement strand
GGGGCGATTCTCGGCTTGATGCCGGCAGGATCAATCGGCATCAGGGGCCAGGACGCAGCCGGCTGCTTCGCAGTGGTGGTCTTTGGCGTCCTCGTAGCCTTGGGCGATCCAGTCTTCTATTTTTTCCCGGCGGATGTCCATCAGGGACAATACGTCGCCGGAGCTTTGTCTTGGGTGGTAGCGGTGGATGGTCAGGTAGCGGTAGGCCGGGCGGTCGCTTGCGGCGGCTTTCGCCAGGTGGACTGCCGTCGATGCGTGGCGCAGGTTGGGCGACTCGGCCAGTTTTTCCGTGCGGCCTTCCATCAACAGCATGCCCTTGTTATAGCTCTCGGCGCGCTCGATGTCGCGGTTCAGTGCCGACGCCCATTCGATGAGCTGTTGACGGTAGAAGGTCTCCATGGTGTTGGGCGGGTCCGCCGGTGGAATGGTGGATATGGCGGAGTTCATATTGATCACGTGCAGCACGTCGGCCCCGGCGCGGATGGCCGGTTTGAGCGGTGTGTTCATCAGAACGCCGCCGTCCACGTAGGGATCGCCTTCCAGTTCGATGGTGGGGAACAGGCCCGGCATGGCCGAGGAGGCGCGAATGGCTCGCCAGCCGTCCTCGTCGGTCATGTCCTTACGTTCGAAGAATTTCGGTTTGCCGGTGGCCCAGTTGATGGCGACCAGTCTCAGGGTCTTGTCCGAGTTGCGGACGGCCTCGTAGTCCACTTCCTCTTTCAGCAGTTTTTCCCAGGGCTCCACGCTGATGAAGGAACTGATATTGACCAGGCCCATCAGGCGGGAAAGCAAAGGGGAATCGGAGGAGACCAGGTTGGTGACGCGCCGCAAGGTGTCTTCGGCCAGGAAGGTGGTGTCGCGGAACATTTGCATCATGGGCCCGAAAGGGTTGTTGCGGTAGGCGCGGGGATTCACCAGTTCCATGGGGTTGGCGCGGATGCGGAAGCCGCCGTTATCCCCGGTCAGGGTTCCGGCAATGTGATCCAACCAGATATCTTCCAATTTCTTCACCGCGTCCCGGCCGTGTCGGTGCCAGGAGCCCAGCAGAAATGCGGCCGAGAAGGCTCCGATGGAGGTGCCGGTCATGATGTCCGGGTCCAGGCCCTTTTCCGTCAATGCCTTGAGCACCCCTACCTGGTAGGCCCCCTCCGCGCCGCCGCCGGAGAAGACCAGTGCTTCTTTGGTCATGAGCTTACCCCCGTGCGCACCCATTCCGGCAGGTCGGCGGGATCGGCCAGCCAGTCGGGTATTTGCCGCCAGGTCTGTAAGGAACCCTTGATGGTCTCGTAGTGTTGTTGGAAATGTTTGAGCAGGAAGGCCTTCAACAGTTCACGCGGTGACAGGCCCAGGGTTTTGCCCGCCTGGCCGCCGGTGAGTCCGTTGATCATATCCAGTCCCATAAAGACCGGGTCCATCTTGAAGGCGCGTAACGGTGAACGGGCGGCCAGGTCCCGGGCGAAGGGGAACATGCGGCGGCTCATGCCCATGGTCATCATGTTGGTCATGCGTTCGCCCCAGGTGATCGGGTCCAGGCTCATGTTGACGATGCGTTCCGGTTGGTTGCTGACAAAGGTCATGTTAACCCGGATCCGGCCGTCGTCGTGAACCTCGAAGACGATTTGCTCGAAGGCGGCCTCGAACTCGCCCGGGCCGTATCCCAGCAGGCTTGACTCCGGGTTCTTGACGAAGGCGTAGCCCACGCCGTAGCGTCCCAGGATGCCCTTTTCGGGTGCGTCTTCGTTGGTGAGGAAATGCTTGTCGGCAACCACATAGGAACCGGCCTGCATGGGCATCACCATCTCGGGCGCCTCGGAGCCCAGGGGCTTGTAATCAAAGGAGAAGTCGAAGATATCCACATCGAAGAGAATCCATTCGTACTTATCCTCCAGCCGGCGTTGGTCCACGACGGCGTATCGCTTGTCCTTGTCGAAGATGGTCGGTTTGCCGTTGGGGAGTTTGAAATAGATCTGCCTGAAGCCGAAGCCCTCGCGGGACGGATCGGCGCCGCTGTCCAGGCTGAAGGGCCGCAGCCAGATCGGCGGCTCCTTGTGGTCGGGTCGATAGGCGCGCGGCTTCTGGAAATCGCTGATGCGCATGAAATAACCCAGCGCGAACTCGCGAACCTGGTCGCGAATCCACTCCACGGCCTTCTTCTTGGAGGTGCCGACCACTTTGGGCTGATCGTAGAACATGCTTTGGTAGTTGCCCATGATCTTCATGTCTTTACCGCGAACTCTTGCCTTGTCGAAGAAGCCGAAGCTGTAGTCCGGCCGGTTCATGGTCACCGATTCGCGGAAGCTGTCCGAGAAATCCTTGTCGGCCCACGCTTTCTTCCACCAGTCTTGCAGGTCCAAACCTGCCTGGAGATAGTGATTGACGCTATCCAAAAGGCGGTCTTTGTCGTAGTCGGAAAGATCGGTGGGCTTTTTCGTTTTTTCCTTGGTCTCAGCCATAATATGCCTCCAGAACGGGTAGGGGTTGTGCGGGAGCCACATGGAACCCGTCGCCGACGGAGCGGGACGAGGTTTCCTGGAATGCGCGGCTCGCGGGTTCGGTAACCACGCGACGCCAAAGCGCGGGATCGGGCGCGGAAAATTGTCGTAGTTCATCGACGGCGGGGTCGTCGGGAGCGGAATCCCGCCAGGTGACCAGGGCCGCGGCGATGCCCTCGCCGATATCGCGATGCAAATGGGCGGGGGCCTCGGCCAGGTGGGCGGCGATGATTTCGGGGTGATAGAGATTGACCAGGGTCCGCGCCCAGTACAGGCCGGCGACGGCATTGCGTCTTGCTGTCACATCGGGAAGGTCCTCACAGGCTTGTCGGGCGCGCGCGGTTTCATGGGTAAACGGCAGGAAGTGGTCGGGCCGGAAATAGGCGCCCCGTCCCCAGCCGTGGTAGAACAGGCCGGGTAGGGGAGGGGGGAGGCGCTTCAGGGCGCGGGCGATCGTGGGAAACAGGCCCGGATGGAAATTGACCACCATCAGGCCGATGCCTTCGAACATGGTCTCCAGGTATTCGGGCAGGGTTTGGCGGGCCCGCTCTTCCCAGTAGGCTTCCAGGCGTTCTTCCGTTTCGATCACCCCTTTTCCGGCCAGGTCCGCGCACAGTCGATGCGCGTACCAGAGGCTGCTGCCCGTGTGCAGGGGCAGGCGGGTCCGAAGCGGAAAGCGCGGGTTCCGCAACCAGTCGGCTTCACGGCCTCGCGCAAAAGCGTAGCCGACGCCTTCCAAGAGCCAGGGGGTGTCGCGGCCGCCTTCTTCACAAAGCCGTTCCACCAGCTCCACGATGTCCTGACGGCGGACCTGTTTGCGGCCCGTTTGGAACAGGGTCCACGCGCGCATGCGATTGTGGAACTCGGTGAGGGACAGGCGTTCCGGGGCGTCGGGCGGCAGGCGGCTCAGCAGAGCCAGGGAGCGGGTGAGATAACGGGCCGGAGCGGCAGGAACCGTTGCTTGCAGCGTTCCGGCGAAACCCGCCGTGCATGAACGCACCCATGGTTCGGGCAGCAAGGCGGATGCCGCTCGGGATAGCGCGTAACCGCCTTGCAGTCCCCATCGGGTCAGCCGGGCAAGGGTTCTCCTGACCACCGGTCTTCTCCGGTCATTCGGCCGGAGCCTCCTCATCGTCGTCTTTATCGTCGTCGTCTTCGTCGTCTTTATCGCCGCTCATGATCTCCGACCAGTCCGGCATCTCTCCGGTTAAGGGCGCGAACATCATGTCCACGGAACCGTCGACCATGCGTTCGCCGGTCTCGAAGAAGTTGTCCAACATGTCGTTGGCCGCGGTTTCATCCTTTTCGGAAGCGCCCATCATACCGGTGACGCCGCGGGTACCCATCTCGGCCATGGTCAAGGGCATGCGGAACATGGTTTTCATCAGGTCGCGCATACCGTTAATCGGGTTATCACTCATCGGTTCCCTCCCTGGCCGTCGTACGGGGCGGCCGGTGTTAGCGCCCGCCTTCCGCCTCCGCCGGCCGCTGGGCGCCGGCCATTTTGGAAGCGGGTTTCAGTGCGGGCAGTTGACGTGTTTGCAAGCCTTCGCCCTGGGTGATCACCAGCAGCCGGCCCGCGTCTTGACCCTGGAAGTTCTCCTCTTCGCCGCCCGGCCAACGCACGGTCAGGCTGTCCACCCGCGTCGCGTTGCCCAAGCCGAAGTACAGTCGTTGCGTGATCTGGCCGGCATAACCGGAGCCGCCGCCTACCAGGCGCACCTGCTGTTGATCGCCGATACGGATGGTTACTTCGGCGCCGACCGCGTCGCGATTGGCCTGTCTGCCTTCCAGTTTCACGGCCAGCCAGTTCTTGCCTTGGCCGACGTCGTTGCGCAACAGTACCGGCGGCACGCCGGCGTCCCTGCCGTTGTCGCCCGGATTGTTGTTGATGATGATGTCCAAATCGCCGTCGTTGTCGAAATCGGCTGTAGCCATACCGCGTGCATCGCCGATATCGTCCGCGCCGAGGGCCTGGCCTACGTCCAGGAAGTGCGGAACGCCGTTCGCGTCGTTGCCCTCGTTGCGCAACAGGACATTGTTTTCATAGCCGTTCCAGGACAGATCGCCGCGAAACTCGTCCTGGTAGAACTTGCCGGTTTTGTATTCGTCTATGTGCGCGACCGCGCTCACGATGAAGGGTAGTCACAAATCGTCCGTTACTTTTCCGCTGACGAACCCGTTCACCGTATAAATGTCCTGGCGGCCGTCATTATCGTAGTCGAACAGGGTCGAACTCCAGTACCAGCCGAAGGGATTGGCGCCGGCAAGCTCGGCCACGTCGTCGAAACCGCCCTTGCCGTCGTTCAGCAGCAGCGAATTGCCCTTGATCAGGTAGTCCCCGGCCGAGGACCATTCCATACCCAGAATCTTGAAGATGTCGCGATAGGCCGGAAAATCCTCGTAGATGGTGCCCTGCTTGATGCTGGTCATCACATAGTTGTAGAGTATGGGCGCCTGGCCGAACCAGCGGTTGGAACTGTGCACGTTGGCCACGTAGATGTCCAACAGGCCGTCGTTATTGGCGTCGGCGAAGGTGGCGCTCATGCCGTAACCCAGGTCCATGGCGTCGGAGTCGTGCGAGATGTCCTTGAAGGTGCCGTCGCCGTTGTTGCGCAGCAGGGCGTTGCGACCGAAATCGTTGGCCACGTAGAGATCCTGGTCGCCGTCACGATCGTAATCGCTCCAGGCGGTGCCCAGCGTCAACCCGCCTTCGCGAACACCCGCCTCCTCGGTGACATCGGTAAAGCGGAAGTTGCCGTCGTTGCGCAGCAGGGAATTGCCTTCGCTGTTGCGGGTGTAGAAGATGGTGGTGGGGATATTCTTGCGCGGGTCCAGGTAGCGGCCCAGGTAAAGGTCCAGGTCGCCGTCGTTGTCGTAATCGGAGGCGGAGGCTACCGCGACGATGGGCCGACCCAAGCCGGCGTCCCGCGTGACATCGGTAAAGCTGCCGTCGCCGTTGTTGCGGAAGAGCAGGTTGTCGTGCGTGAACCGGCCGTAGAACAGGTCTTTGAAGCCGTCATTGTCCAGGTCTACGAACAGGGCCACGTTGCCGGCGATCATGTCCCCCGGCAGACCGGCTTGCGTGGTGACATCCTCGAAGGTGCCGTCGCCGTTGTTGCGGTAAAGCGCGGCGGACCCGCCGTTGGCGAAGAAGATGTCGTACCAGCCGTCATTGTCGTAATCGACCGTGGTCACCCCGGCGGAACTGTACTTGGCGATTCCGAAAATCTGGGGCTGCCAGTCGGGGTCTTCATCGAAGGTGGCGTTGCGTGTGGCCAGGAACTGAATACCGGCTTCTTCGGTGGTATTGGTGAACCCCTTGCCGACGCCGATGACCGTGGTGCCGCCCAACAGGTTCCAGTCGATGACCTTGGGGTCCCGGTCGATTTGGGTCAGGCTGAGCCGGAACCGGGCCTGCGTTTCGAACACCTCGCCGCTGACCCTGGTGCCCCGCACCCACAGCGTAGCGCGGATGCCGGCCGGTTCGCCGGTGGTCTCCAGGGAGGCGAGCTTGAACTTGCACAACTGGACCGAATCGATGGCGGCCAGATAGCGGGACCACCATTCTTGAAGAGCTTCTTTATCGACCGTACGGTCGGGTTCTCGGACCCAGTCGAACACCTGAATGCCGTCCTCGCGATCGGGCCGGCGCTGTTCCAGCCAGAGACCGGTGTCTTGTTGTCGATAGGCGTCGTGGAAGGCGCCCATGATTCGGGAGAGATCTTTTTCTGCAATGCCGCCGCTGATTTCACCCAGCATCTTGATAGCGGACTTGCCGGCGGAGGCATGTTGTACGGCGTGAGTGTTCATGCGATGAACCTGCAGCCAGACGACGCCCACGCCCACAAGAAAAACGGCGGCGAGTATGATCCAAAAGCGACGGGAAAAGGAAAATAATTTCGGCACGGCTTTTTCCACAGAGTTGTACTTTGAGACACTTACCATTGTGCCACGATCCCACGCGGCGGTCAAGTGAGCTGATCGTGATCATCGCGATCTATTCGGGATGGGTCGGCCGGATGTCATTTTGCGGTGGTGGGGCGCCGGATAACAGGCTGAATGGCGTGGTGAGTCAGTTGTTTTTTGGCGGGTCAGGCAATGTCGTTTTTCCCTTCTTGCCAAAAAACAATGCGATATTGCCATGATACAACTAAATACAGCCGAATTTAGATTTACTGCTGAATGTATGCCTCATATTACTGTCTCATTAGTTGATTCTTGGGTCCTGGTGTCAAGGAACGCGCCCTGATTTCTCGATACTGAAAGTCGGAGAGCAAAGAATCAGTCCTCATTCTTTGCGCACCGAAAGTTCAGGGTCAAAGAATCGGTTTTGGTTCTTTGCTCCCGAAAAGTCCGGGTCAAGGAACCACAACTGATTTCTTTCACATTACTTTTCGGGGCGCAAAGAATCAGTTTCGATTCTTTGCTCCTGACTTTTCCGGGTCGAGGAATGAGGACTGATTCTTTGCTCCCGACTTTTCCGGGTCGAGGAATCGGAACGAATTCTTCGATCCTCGATTTATCGACACAACCAATCACAACCGGAAATCCGTGCCGTGTCGGCCCGATTGTCAATCCACCGACAACTCAGAGCGGTGTCCTCGGGTGTGCACGCATCCTGTGAAAAGGTCGGCAAATCAGTGTTGCCCGCACTTGAAAAAATTTAGGAAGAGAGGACACGGAGGTCACAGAGTTGGTGAGAAGCCGGAGCCTCCTCAACGGCAGGGAGACAAGCTTTTTACTTTGCTTCTTGGAAAAAAAGAAAGATCCGAGTCAGTTCAAAAACCCTCTGTGACCTCCGTGTCCTCTCTTCCCCTTTGTTTTCAAGGTTATTTCTCGGAGGCCGATAACCCTCCGGGTCGAGTAACCGCACCCGAAACGATAAAGTATCTAATCGGCGGCGATCACCTTGCCCAGGGTTTCGCGGTGTTCGTAAAGCAGGATCGCGTCCAGCACCACCAGCACCACGGCGATCGGCAGGCCCTTCATGTCGAGGAAGATGTGGAAGAGCAGGATGTTGACGATCACGGGCGTCAAAAGGGTAAGGGCCAGCGGCACCTTTTTGCCGACCAACAGCAGCACGCCGCCGATGACCTCCAGGGCTTTGACCACGTAGAGATAACCCGAGCCGAACATGGCGGACATAAAATCCCCGGCGGGACCTTCAAACGGGGGTAGCTCGATGAAGCCGATAAATCCGTTCAAACCAAAAACCACAAAAATAATGCCCATCAAATAGCGGGCGCCCATGGCGGCATATTTCATTCCGATCTCCTTTGCATGTAGTGACACGTAGATGACCTCTTGATCTTATAACAGAACAAAGGCTTACGGCAAATCATTCCGAAAGCGAGGGCAACCGGGCGTCCCGGAATCCACGGGTGCACGATGCCGGTAGTAAAGCATCCCTTGCGAGACCCGACATATAGTAAAGTCGGCTTGATCCGCCGGGCGACCGTCTTATCTTCGTAACCCGGTCGCCGCCATATTCCATCGGACGAGGCAAAAGGGGAAAACATGATCCTGGAACATATAGAGCTCAACAAGTCTCGGGTAACCTTCGGCAACGAGTGTTTTGAAGAGGTCCTGCGCGAGTTGGACCTGGCCGCTTACAGCGCCTGCTTTATCATCTCGCAGCAAAAGATATGGGACTTTCACGGCGATCGACTGGCGGCCGCGGTCAAGGCCTGCGGCGTCGAGCCCAAGATCCGCATGGTGCCCGACGGCGAGAGCACCAAGAACCTGGGCGTCTTCGGCGAACTGCTGCACTGGTTGGCCGATCATCGCGCCGATCGGCGTTCGGTCGTCCTGGTGCTGGGCGGCGGCGTGGTCGGCGATCTCAGCGGGTTCGTGGCCGCGGCCTATATGCGCGGCATGGATTGGATCTATGTCCCCACCACCCTGCTCAGTCAACAGGACGCTTCCATCGGCGGCAAGGTGGCGGTGAACCTGCCCCACGGCAAGAACCTGGTCGGCCACTTCTGGGACCCGCGCGCCGTGATCATCGACAGTTCCGTCCTGGCCACCCTGCCCGAGCGCGAGGTCAACGCCGGTTACATGGAATTCCTGAAGCACGGCATGTTGGAGAGCGAGTCCCTGTACCGCCGCGTAGCCGACCTGCCCGTGGCGGTGCCCGATTGGTCGGCGCATATGCCGCTGTTAGCCGAGGGCTTGAAGGTAAAGGTACGCGTGGTGCGCGAGGACCCCTTCGAGAAGGGCCTGCGCAAAACCCTGAACCTGGGCCACACCCTGGGTCACGCGATCGAGGCCTATACCGAATACAAAACCTTCCTTCACGGCGAGGCCGTGGGCTTGGGTTTGATCTACGTGACCATGGTCGCCAAACGCCTGGGCGGAACCTATGACTGGACCGGGCTGGAAGACGTCGTGCGGCCCCGCGTGCCGCCCGTGGGTTGCGCCGCCTGGGACCGCGATAAAATGTTGGACCTGACCCTGTTGGACAAAAAAGGCGTTTCCGGCATAATTTCCTGGATCATCCCCTTCGCGCCGGGTAAGGTAGAGATTGTCAAAGGCGTGGACCGCGCGGTGCTGCGCGACGCCCTGGACGAGTTTGTGGAGGTGATGGCCTGATGTCATGGTTGTTGCTCGCGGTTGCGGCCTTTTTCAGTGACGTGCAAACCGGCGAGATGCTGGGGTTGATGTTCAAAGCGCGTTACGCGGCCAACGCGGGTGATTTCACCCTGGCGCTGTCCCTCGCCGAGCGCGCCGTCAACCTGGACCCGGCCGAACCCGAGGCCGCTTTTCTCAAGGTTGAGGTCTTGCGCGAGATGCGTTCCGGGCAACCCACGGCCTCGCGCCTGGCCGAAAAGCAACTTTTGAAAGACTTGCGCGTCTACCAGGCCCGCTTTCCCCTGGACTACCGCTTCCCCAAGGAAATGGGCGTTTTTCTGGTCAATCGCCCCCTGGCCGCGCGCGACCAGTCCCTGGGTTCGCCCGGCGATTACCTGGAAAAAGCCATCGGCCTGATGGAAAAGGAATCTGGAATCTCCGATCTGGAAAAGGCCGACGCCCATTATTACCTGGGGATCTGGCATTACAACGAGCGCCGGTTCTTTCAGGCCGGAGAGCAGTTCACCCGGGTGACCGAACTGGAAACCGACGCGGGTTGGGCGCTCTACTATGCCGCGCTTGCCGCCGAAAAGTCGCATCAGTTACGCCTGGCTTTGAAGACCTATCGCAAGTACCGGCGCAATGTGGACCAGCCCGAATATTCCGGTCAGCTGCCGGTGGAGTTGAGTATCCGGACCCTGGAAACCCTGCTGGACGACAGCGGCGAGGCCCTGGACAAGTTGACGGTCTACCTCAAGGAGCAGGACTTCGAGTCAGACCTGGTCTACGGCCTGGTGGAACGCTTCCATCAGGTGAAACAGTTCGACAAGGGCCTGCACCTGCTCGAATACATTCCCCGAGCCCAACGCAAGGATCGTCACTATCGGCTGTTGGCCGAAGCCCGGATCTCCGAGGCGGACTACGCTACCCTGCGGGCCGAGTTGGAAGCGGCCCTGGCCGGCAAGGAACCCAAGGTCGCCGGCGGCGAGATTGTCAGTCAACTACTGGACACCCTGCTGCTTCAAGGGGATTTCACGGCACTGGTGGAGGCGGGCAACCGCTACATCAAACATCCGGTAATGGGCCTCAAGGCGCATATCTTCTACGCGTACGGGGCGGCCTTGCATAACGGCGACACGTCGGTCTGGGAATCTCTGCGCAAGGAGCGCGGCAGCGATCCCAGGTTGACCGGCCTGTTTCGCGATGCCGAGGAACAGGGACTCGTAGAAACGGCCGGGCAAACCCTGGTGCAGATGTACATGGGACGAGGCGACTGGGCCAATGCCGAGCGTCGCATGGAGGCATCGATCGCCGAGAAACCGGAGCGCCGTCTGGACTCCGACGACCTGGCCGTGATCTACTACCTCAGCGGCCGTGTGGACGAGGCCTTCAAAATCTACGAGGAACTGTTGGCGGCTCACCCGGACAATGCCGGGTATATGAACAACTACGGTTATTTCCTCAGTGAATCGGACCGCGAGCTGGAAAAAGCCAGGGACCTGGTCACCCGCGCCGTTCAGATGGATAAGAATAACGGGGCCTATTTGGACAGCTTGGGCTGGATTCATTATAAATTGGGCGACCTCATCAAGGCGGAAGCGTATATTCTAAAGGCGCTCTCGGTGGAACCGGATGACCCGGAGAAGCTGGAGCACCTGGGTTATATCTACGATGCGCAAGGCAAACCCCGCGAGGCGCGCAAGGCCTGGAGTCGCTCGCTCCAGGGGTTTCCCGACAATTACCGCACCATTTTGGACAAGTTGGATCCGCCATGATCACCGCCCTGCTTTTGGCCCTGTACTTCCAAGATCAACCGCTGACCCGCATCACCTACGATGTGGTGCTGGTGATGGATACCCGGTTGGTGCAACTGAAGATGGTCGTCAACAAATTGGACGACAGCCGTTTCTCCGTCAGCAGCCGCAAGTCGCCGGGCGGAACCCTGTTCACCTGGTGGGCCACGCCGGAGCGGAATGTGCTCAGCTTCCCGCGCAACAAAATGGTGTTCGAGGGCCGGGCCCAGGAGCATTTCCGCTTGTTTCCCGACGGACCGGCCCTGGCGGGAGATCAATGGCTGCAACTGTTGGAGGACCGGCCGCCGGACGATATCGGCAGCTTCGTCTATCAGCAGGTGGATGACTGGAAGATGATCGGCAGTCGTGAGGAAAAAGTCACCATTCGTTGGCGGGAACAACAGCGTCGGGTGAAGGAGCGGTATCGGCCGATCGTGTTGCAACCCGGCTACCCGGAAAGCTTTAAAGTTTCGCCGCTTGCCGAAATGGCCCTTCACTGGAGGAAGCATGAAATACCGGATTAAATCGCCCGGTAAAATCAACCTCTGGCTGAAGGTGCGCGGCAAACGAGAGGACGGTTACCACGACCTGGAGACGGCCTTCTGCCAGATCGATCTCAAGGACTATCTGCACTGGGAGCCCGGCGAGGGCGAACTGACCCTGGAAATGAAAGGGGCAGCCATGGACAACCCCCGGGACAACCTGGTGTTCAAGGCCGCGAAACTGTTTACCAGGGAGACCGGAATCAAGATCGGCGGACAAATGTTGCTGGAGAAGCGCATCCCCATGGGCGCGGGTCTGGGCGGCGGTAGTTCCAATGCCGCAACCGCGCTGAAGCTGTTCAACCGGCACCACGATAATCCCCTGGGCGACGAAAAGTTGGCTGACCTGGCCCTGGAGTTAGGCTCGGATGTTCCTTTTTTTCTGAAAGGCGGTGCACAGCTGGGGAAGGGTAGGGGAGAGGTTCTTTCGCCGGCGCCGCTGCCGCGTTCGCTGCCGTTGGGCGGATTCCTGATCATGCCCAAGCTGCATATGAGCACGAAGAAGGTCTTCGAAACCTTCGATACCATGCCGCCGCCCCCGCCGTTCAGGAAACCGATCCCGGAATTCGGCCCCATCCGCCGGGACCGGTGGGACGATTTCAAGCCCTGGCTGGACGAAATGCCCCGGGAGGGCCCCTGCCTGGGCGAGAACGACCTGGTCTACGCGGCGTGCAAGGCCTATCCCGAGTTTGAGAAGTACTACAACGGCCTTAAGAGCTGCACCTTCCGGAAAGGCGCTTTCTTCATGACCGGTTCGGGCAGCACCATGGTGTGGCTGGTGAACGGCGTGGGCCATTTCGAGGTACGCGGCCTCTTCCGCCCCCACGACTGGCTGTCCTTCTATCTGAACCCGGAAAACAGGAACTGGTAATAGGTTTTTTCGTGGTGTCGCGTCAGGTTTAAACCTGGTCAGGATCGATACCGGCCGCTTTCAACATGGCCTGCAAGCGCCTGCAAGCGTTAATTCCTGCCCCTGCCGGTCGGCTGGTGTATAATAGATTGGTTTGACTTTTTGTGAGGGTGGTTGCTCCGATGATTCGTATGACACTTTGGTTCGCTCTGATCGCCATGCTGGCCCTATCGGCCTGTTCCAACCAGGACGAGGAGAAGGCCGCCCGGCTTTATGAACTGGCCGAAACCTATCGCACGAAGAATCAGTACGATAAGGCCGTTCAGATCTTGCAGGATATCCGTATTCAGTATGAGAACACCGAATACGCCTCCCGTGCGGAATACGAAATCAGTGAGTACGAGAAGTTGGAAGCAGTTCAGTTGCAGAACAACGCGCGCAAGATTCAAAACCGCTTCACCTCCATCGGTCGCGCCCTCGAAAACTACAAGGCCCGGTTCCTGGCTTATCCCATCAACCCCAAAGATTTAGAGAAGTTACCCTCGTTCGTGGTGCCCGATTGGGATGATGTTTGGGGCAATCCCATCTATTACAAGCCCACCTACACCAGCGACAAGGTGGCCCGTCATTCTCCCGACGGTTACGCCCTGGCCACTTTCGGCTTGGATGCCCTGCCCGGCGGCGATGGTCAGAACCAGGATTTCTTCTTCAAGAACGGTCGCCTGGTGGCGCAGGTTACTGACCAATAAATCCGGCTTTTTGTCCGGCTAGAGGTGCATTTCGTGGATGAAAAGATGGCCCCTGTGATCAAGCGGGTCGAAAGCATTGTTCACAATTTCAATTCGATCATGGAAAAAATGGCGGATCCCCATATTGCTTCCGATGCGGCCGCTTATCAGAAACTGGCCAAACAGCACAAGGATTTGGAGCCTTTAGCTTCCGCCTACGCCAAATTCAAAAGCGATTACGACGAGTTGGAAGAGTACGAAACCATCCTGGCCGCCCGCGATGAGGACCCCGAGTTGGTGGAAATGGCCGAAATGGCGGTCGACGAAACCCGTGAAAAAGTGGAACAGGGTTTCTTCGACTTACAGCGCCTGCTGTTGCCCAAAGACCCCATGGACGGCAAAAACGCCGTTCTGGAGGTGCGCGCCGGGACCGGCGGCGAGGAGGCGGGGCTGTTTGCCGCCGAGATGTTCCGCGCCTATACCCGCTTTGCCGAGACCAACGGTTGGAAGGTGAATATCACCACTCAGAACGAGACCGGAATCGGCGGCCTGAAAGAGGTCATCGCCGTGATTGAAGGCAGCGATGTCTTCTCGAAGCTGAAGTACGAAAGCGGCACCCATCGCGTGCAGCGCGTGCCTCAAACCGAGTCCCAGGGCCGGGTGCACACCTCCGCCATCACGGTCGCGGTGATGCCGGAAGCCGAAGATGTGGACGTGGAAGTGGATGAGAAGGACTTGCGGGTAGATACCTACCGCAGTTCCGGCGCGGGTGGCCAGCACGTCAACACTACCGATTCTGCCATCCGCATCACGCATATTCCCAGCGGACTGGTGGTGACCTGCCAGGATGAGCGATCCCAGATCAAGAACCGTGATAAGGCCATGCGCGTGCTGCGGGCCCAACTCTACGATATGAAAATGCGCGAGCAACAGGACGCCATCACCGCCGAACGCCGTAGTCAGGTGGGCAGCGGCGATCGCTCCGAGAAGATTCGCACCTATAATTTTCCCCAGGGGCGCGTGACCGATCACCGTGTCAAGCTGACAATGTACAACCTGCCGGAATTTATGAACGGCGGCATGGGTGAGATGGTGGAGGGTTGCCGCACCCAGTTCGAGGCCATTCGCATTCAGGAAGAGTTGGGTCGGGAATAACGCCATATGACCATTGCCGAGTTTCTGGCCGGGCCGCTTCCCCAGGCGTCCGCGCTCAACTATGCCGCACGAACGGTACGCCAACTGCTTGCCCATCGCCTGAATTGTGATCCGGCCGCCTTGCATGCCCATCCCGATCGCGAGATTCCGTCTGAGATCCTGGCCCGTCTGCAAACCGATCTGGACCAATTGGCGAAGGGTCGACCGGCGGCGCATGTCTTCGGTTCGGTCCCGTTTTTGGATTGGACATTCAAATGCGACGAGCGCGCTCTGATTCCCCGCCCCGAAACCGAGGCCTTGTGCTATCTTGTGATACAACGCTACGCGGGCAAGCAGCCGCCTCGCCGGGTTTTGGACCTGTGTTGCGGCAGCGGTGTGCTGGGCCTGTCGCTGGCGTCGGCTTTCCCGGAGACGACCGTTGTGCTGACCGATCTTTGCCCCGAGGCCCTTTCTTTATGTGAAGAGAATAAAAATCTTCTCGGCTTGGGCGATCGTGTCCGTCTCTTAAGAGGAGATCTTTGGGATGCTCTGCCGGACGATACGGAGCCCTTCGACCTGATCGTCGCCAATCCGCCCTATGTGGCTGCCGATGATCCGGTGGAAGCATCCGTCTTGCAGTGGGAACCGCGTCACGCCCTGTACAGCGACGAGGACGGCCTGGCTCATCTGAAGCGCATTCTGGATGGGTTGGCCCGGTTTCTGGCTCCCGGGGGTACGGCAGCGTTCGAACTGGGTCATCATCACGCCGAGATGCTGGGTTCCCGGCCGACCGCGCCCGGTCTCAGCCGCCTGGGGGCGTTGGCGCGCGATCCTTTCAATGTTCCCCGCTTCTTGATCTTCGATGAATCGAAACCGGGTACCCCGATGGGACCCTGATGCCTGATGTTAAAGGAAACCACTCTTGGATAAATTGAGAATCACCGGAAACGGTCCCCTTCACGGCGAAGTTCGTATCAGCGGCGCCAAGAATGCCGCGTTGCCCTGCTTGACCGCTTGTATTATGAGCCCGGAGGCCGTCACACTGACAAACCTGCCTCGTGTTCGCGACATTCACACCATGATCAGGGTCCTGGAGGAATTGGGCGCTGCTGTCGAACTGGACGGCGAGCGCGTCATCATTGACGCCGCGGAACTGAAGTCACACACCGCTACCTATGACCTGGTGAAGACCATGCGTGCTTCCATCCTGGTTTTGGGACCGTTGCTGGCGCGTTTCGGCAAGGCGCGGGTCAGTTTGCCGGGCGGTTGTGCGATCGGCGCCCGGCCCGTGAACCTGCACCTGGAAGCGCTGGAGAAGATGGGGGCGAAGATCACTATCGAGCATGGTTATATCGACGCCAGGGTGGATCGACTGCAAGGCGCCGAGATTACCTTTGCCAATGTCACGGTGACCGGAACCGAAAATATTATGATGGCAGCGGCTCTGGCCAGGGGTACCACCATTCTGCACAACGCGGCGCGTGAGCCGGAGGTCATCGATCTGGCCGAAATGTTGAACGGCATGGGCGCGAAAATCAGCGGCCAGGGCACGGATACCATTGTTATCGAAGGCGTGGATACGCTTCACGGCCATACCCATCCCATCATCCCGGATCGCATTGAAACGGGCACCTATGTCTGCGCGGCGGCCGTCACCCGGGGCGATGTTAGGATTACCCATACCCGACCCGAGTACCTGAAGCGCTTCCTGGATGTTATGAGAGCCGCGGGTCTGCCGTTTGAAGTGGATGCGGACTGCATTCACGTAAAACCGCACAACGGCTTGAAGGCCCAGGACATCCAAACCCAACCGCACCCGGGTTTCCCCACCGATATGCAAGCGCAGTTCATGGCGGTGATGACTCAGGCGGAAGGGGCTTCCGCCATTACGGAATCCATCTTCGAAAACCGTTTCATGCACGTTTCCGAGTTGAACCGCATGGGCGCGGACATCACGGTTAAGGGCAGAACGGCGATCACCAAGGGCGTCACGCCCATGTCCGGCGCTCAAGTGATGGCCACCGATCTACGCGCCTCGGCTTCACTGGTGGTTGCGGCCCTGGTTGCCAAAGGCGATACCATCATCGACCGTATTTACCACCTGGATCGGGGTTACTGCGACCTGGAGAAGAAGCTGGAAGGTATCGGCGCCTTGGTGGAACGCATACGCTGAAGGTCCTGGGAAATCGGGGACATATTCTGGTCCCCGATCCCTCGGTTCGGTTATCTGGCGGTGAAGTACGCCTTGATGGGACCGCTGCCGGTCTTTCCGATTTCAACGCCCTTCTTCACATCGACGCCTTCTTTCCTCAACTTGCGGCGATAGGCGCGTATGGAAACCTGTTCACGCGCCTTGGGCAGGCCGCTACGGTATTTGCGTTGCTGAATGAAGAAGTAGGCGCCCCGGTTTGCGTCCACCTTGAACTTCTGGAATTCGGGTCCGAAGACGTAGGATATGCTATGGATGTTGAAGGTATGGACCCCCTCCGGCAGACCCTCCACCCACAAGATGCGGTTCTTCTTGATAAAGCGGATGGGTACCGGTTCCCCGTCGATCGACAGGTCCATCACATAGCGGACGGGCGCTGCAAACTCCAACACCAGGGTGTTCCCGGGAATGGGATTGGCCTCGGTGTCCATGGGTTTGTAACAGCCCGTGGCAATGAGAGCCAGGGCCGCAATCAGCGCAATGTACTTGTTCATGAATGCTCCTCAGATTGAATCAATGACCGGGGCCGCCGGCTTCTTTCAGCTCCAGCAAAACCCCGGAAGTGGATTTCGGATGGACAAAGGCCACCCGGCATCCGCCCGCGCCGATCACGGGTTCCTCGTTGACCAGACGCACGCCCTCGGCTTTGTACTTGGCCAGGGTGGCTTCGATATCGTCTACCTCGACACAGATATGGTGCAGGCCGGGACGGTTTTTCGCCAGGAATTTGGCGATCGGTGAATTCTCGTCCGTGGCTTGCAGCAGTTCGACATGAGACTCGCCTACTTCAAAAAATGCGGTGTTGACCTTCTGGTCGGGTACTTCCTCGGTTTTCAGAAAGTTGAAGCCCAGGCGGTTATAGGTCTCGATGCCCTCGTCCAGGTTGGGTACGGCAATACCCAGGTGGTCTATTTTGTTCATACATCAGCCTTCCTTTTGGCCGCGGTCACACAGTTGACCATCAGGTGGGCGATGGTCAATTTGCCCACGCCGCCGGGGACGGGCGTCACCAGCGCGGCTTTTTCCAGGGCTTCGTCGTAGAACACATCGCCGTAGAGAATGCGGCCTTTCTTGCGGAACGCCTTCATTTTGCGACTGCCTTCCTTGCAGAACCGCGTCACGTCGGCTTCCTTGGTGAGTTCGTTGATGCCGACGTCCACGACGACGGCGCCCTCCTTCACCCAATCGCCGGACACCAGGCCCGGAACCCCGACGGCGGCGATGATGATATCTGCCTGACCGCATACGTCGGCGGGGTTTTGGGTGCGGCTGTGCATTATGGTTACCGTACAATGTTCTTTAAGCAGTAGTTGGGCCATGGGTTTGCCCACGATATTGGAGCGGCCGACAACTACCGCGTGTTTGCCCTTCAGTACATCGATGCTGTCCTTCAGCAGTTCGATGACGCCCATGGGGGTGCAGGGGAACAAACCGGGCTCGCCCAGGGAGAGACGACCCACGTTGACGGGATGAAAGCCGTCCACGTCCTTATCGGGGTCGATGGCGGAGATGATGGCGCTTTCGTCGATTTGCTCGGGCAGCGGCAACTGTACCAGGATGCCGTGGACACCGTCATCACCGTTCAATTTTTGGATTAAGGCCAGCAAGGCTTCGGTAGTGGTGTCGGCGGGTAATTTCTCGAAGGTGGACGCGATGCCCAGCTCGCCGCAGGTTTTGACCTTGTTGCTGACGTAGACTTGGCTTGCGGGATTTTCCCCAACCAGAACCACGGCCAGATGCGGGTGAATACCCTTTGCCTTAAGGGCTTCGGTATCCTGCCGCGCCTGGTTGAGAAGCCGTTCCGCCGTGGGTTTGCATGCCATTTTGTCGCCCATATTTGGGTCACCTCCGTCACAATCGCGCCTATCTTAGCATAGGCGCCGCATTTAGGAACATCAGGCATTGGGGTTTAAGCAAAGCCCGGGCCAGGAAGTGAGCGGACTCAAGTCAACGTCGAGAAGCAGTTAGGGTAAATACCGGAATCACCAAAAACATGCCCGAGTCACTGAACAACCCGGCGGATTTAGCTGTATAAGACTAAAGACGGACGGGTTGGGAGGAGCCGTGGACACACAAGTCGGTTTTCGGTTCGGCGTTTTTGAAGTATGTGCCGGTGAGGGCGAATTACGCAAGAACGGGCGTCGAATAGCGCTGCAAGACAAGCCTTTTCAGTTACTCCTGTTGCTGTTGCAGCAAAAAGGCAGTGTCGTTTCCAGACAAGAGATCCGTCGTTCCCTCTGGCCGGAAGATACCTTCGTGGAAGTTGACGACAGTATCAACAGCGCCGTGAAACGACTTCGGTTGGTTCTGGGCGACTCTGCCTCCTCACCGCGCTTTGTGGCCACGGTTCCGCGACGAGGATATCGCTTTGTGGCGGATATCGAGCGGGTGTTCGGTACTGAGGTTTCGGCGGAGAAAAGCGAGGTAGGGGCAGAAAAAGTACCCGAACAAACCGCGACCTTCGAGCGGCAATCGGAAGGAGAACCTCGCCTTTTACGTCGGCCGGCGATCCTTGGTTTCATCTCCCTGGCCGCGATTCTATTCTTCGTTTGGTTCGGAATGGAGGAACCGACAAATCTCCCGGTCGAAAAGCCCATGCTGGCTGTCTTCCCCTTGCAGGACACCGATCCCCAAGCCGATTATCTGGCCGTGGGGCTCACCGAAGACCTGAGCGAACACCTGGGGCGACTGGCCCCCGATCGACTGGGTGTCTTCGCTTCCGCTACGGTTCAACAGTTGGGTCGAAACCCTGCCGTTCCCACCAAGGCGCGTCAATTGGGCGCTGATTTTTACATGACCGGACGCCTTCGTCGCGAAGAAGACATGACGCGCATTCATGTCAATCTTGTGAAGACTGTCGACGGCAGCCTGATTTGGAGCGATGTCTACCGATACCCGCCCGGCCTGGTTCCGGTCGCGTTCACCACGGATGTTGCCCGATCCGTTGCCGCCACCCTGTTGGGCCGAGATGAGGAATTAATGGTACGCGCCGCCACTACCCATACCGAGGCCTATCATAACTATCTGAAGGGCAATCACCACATGGCCAATCAGTTCACTGAGGTAGGCATGCGCCAGGCCGTTGCCTGTTACCGTCGCGCCTTGGAACTGGACCCCTTGCTGGGGGAGGCTTACGCTCGCCTGGCCGAGGTTTATGGCAACATGATTACCCTGGGTTATGTTCCCGGAGACGAAACCCTTGAGCTAATCCATCGTTTAGCGGCGCAAGGCCTCGAAGCGCGCCCGAACCTGCCCGACTTGCACACGGCCATGGGTCAGGCCCAATTACAGGCCGGTCGTCCTCGCGAGGCCGAGGGTCACTTTCTTCGAGCGCTTTCGGCCGGTCCCGATCACATGGGCGCCGTCAGTGCCTACCTGGTCTTCCTGGCTAGTATGGGCCGAAATGATGAGATCACCCCCTACATGGCTTCGTTAAAAGCTGTCGATCCCTTATCGCCCGGGTCGGACTACATTCGCGGTTTGCTTTTGCTTGCGGACCATCGACCCGGACGGGCGATCGAACACTTGCAACGCGCCGCGTCCAAAATGCCCAATATCGGCCACGGGTGGGACCATCTTGCAACAGCCCACATTTTTGCCGGCAACCACCAGGAAGCGGTGGCGGCCTTGGAACGCGCTGTTCTTGTCAGCGACGGGGCGCCCCGTTATCTCTACATGCTGGGCCGCCTTTTTGCGGCTCGCGGGCAGCAGATTCAAGCCGCGGCTGTTCTGGATAAGCTACAGGCAAGAGCGAAAAGCGCCTATGTCTCCCGGTCCTATCTCCAATCGCTGACGGCAAAGGCTTTTCCGGTCAATCACCCCGACATTCCGCGTAACCTGGTGGTCAAAGGTTTCACGGCATATGCCGGCGCTGATGTTAATGTCCAATTTCAGGTCGACGAATCATTCCGGCATTTGGGAAGTTGGCATTATGAAGATAGTTCGCGGCAACTCTATACCCTTTCCATGGCGGCCTATATGAGAGGCGAGAAACTGATTCGCGTAGCGGTGATGCAAGCCGAAGAGGCGATTGCGCTGGGCCGACCGGGAGATGAGCGTCTGGAAATAGACGGAGTGCCCTTCAACGTTCTAGAGCATTACCAATCCTGGAACGGACCCCTTGCCGTGCACCGGGGTTGGGGTTTGGTTGCGCGAGCCGGTTTCGATCCGCGACCGGGGGTACTGACCATGACCGCCTATCGATTTCGGTCGGATAAAAAAACCGCCGTCATCGTCTCATTGAGTGAGCGGAGCCCGCGTCATGAAGGCCCCTGGCCCGCCGCCCTGAGGAATCGTTTTCGAGAAGACTTCGAGAAAGTCATTGGTTGCGAGCTCGGAAAAGAGGCGGGAGCCGAAGGTTGACTCCCTGCCCCTGACCGCGCCCTTTATTGGAAGGGACAATTCAGTTCGCATTCGAAGTGTTGCTGGTTACAGTTATACTCGCACATAATTGCCGCGCCGATTTGTCCTGAGCGCTCGAGTTCGATACACGGACCCATGCAAAGATTCCATGCCTCATCACAGTCACCGTAGCAGTCGTAGGGGAGTTCTGCCATCATGTATTGAGATGCGCCGAAGGCCAGGGAAAGACACAGACTGAGCGTAAAGATTGCTTTTTTGATCATCATCAACTCCTTTATCGATTGGTGTTTCAGGTTGGTAAGGCCGGATCGGTTCTACCGTAAGGATGTACCGGCCGCTTTCTCTTCATAAGCGGGACCGAAGTCAGGCCTCCGGTCGAGCCCGCTAAATCGTGCAATTTATATTGCAGAAGTACCATTGGGTGTCGCATTCAGACCAGCACACAAGCGCCTGGCCGATTCTTCCCGCGCCCTCGAGCTGGATACACAGATTCGAGCAGGCGAAATACGCGGTATTACAATCGTTGCAGTAGGTATAGCTTGCCATCAGGTACTGAGATGCGCCGAAGGCCAGGGAAAAACACAGGCCGAGGGAAAACATTGCTTTTTTGATCATGGTCAACTCCTTGACTAATTGATGGTTCTGGTTGATAGATAATGTCGGATCGGGTTTACCGACAGAATTGGAGGGTTTTTCTCTTCCCGTAAGCGGGTTCCGAGGCCGGCCCTTGCCCGCGGAGCCCCGGAGCCCGCTCCCGAAAGGAGAAAAACAAACTTAGAGGAGGCACTCCCGGTCGCAACTGACCTTCTGTTGCATGCAAACCGATTCGCACAGAAGCTGTTCGCCGAATCCGGGCAGCCGCTCGCAGGCACTAAGGCAAGCGTTGAAGTCCTGCCAACAACTCTCATAACACCAGGTTGGTTGGCCGGCGGCCAGGTATTGGGACGCCCCTAAAACCAGGGAGAAACAAAGGCCGAGGGCGAACACTGCTTTTTTGATCATTTTTGGCTCCTTGATCGATCAATGATTTGGGTTAAGTAGAGGCGTCCCCAACCGGACACGATACAAGAACGCCTCCAAGGATACGGGCGTCGCGGGAGGTTTGTGACCCTCCCGGCCCGATTTCAAGGCGAGTATTCGTTTATCCCGGCCACAAGGTTACTGACCTGTTCCTGAATCGATCCTAACCAGGTAACTATCTCTAAAAAAACAGTATCGATGATAATCTGACATTCGTATTGCAAGGGGAAGGGCGGGTTGAAAGAAAAAGGGCGACGATCACCCTCCGCGGAAGCCGAGGCAACCTGAAGAAGCCCGAAACGCCGCTGATCCGAGCAACAGTTTTTAATATAAAAGCAGGGCGATCGACGCCTTAAGCAATATGATTATCGGACCAGGCTTGGGGATCTTCGCGCCATTGGAGGACGGTTTGCTTTTCTTCGGCGTTCAACTGCTGCCTGTTTTCGGCTACATCCAACAAGGAAGCCAGGTCGGTGAGACTGTCATAAGGGTATCCGGCCTCTGCAAAGCCGTTGACGGCGCGACGCATGCCGTATTGGAAGACCGCGGCAATACCGACCACCTTGCCGCCCGCTTCCTCCACGGCCCGTGCAGCCTTAATGGAGCTGCCGCCCGTGGAAATGAGATCCTCGATGACCACCACGCGGGCGCCCTTGGGGAGTCGTCCTTCGATGAGGTTCTTCTTACCGTGCTTTTTCTCCGCGGAGCGAATATAGACCATGGGCAGGTCCATCAATTCGGCGACCCAGGCCGCATGTGGAATACCCGCGGTGGCGGTGCCCGCAATGATTTGCGGTTGCCAACCCAATTCGGCGATCATCTTGGTGAAGGCGTCCGCTACCTTGCGGCGTTCATGGACCGTGCTGATGATCAGGCGGTTGTCGCAATAGAGTGGAGAGCGCAGGCCGCTGGCCCAGGTGAAGGGTTTTTTGGGGGATACCGCAACGGCTTCCAAGTCTAAAAGTATTGCGGCGATGTCATGTGCACGGCTCATGATGGGATCTCTCCTCATAGAAAAAGGGCAGGAACCGGCGGTCCCTGCCCTTGGATATGGTGAATGCAGACTCGCTTTATTTATCGCGAGCGGCGTAGACTTGTTTCATTTCATTGAAACGCGGGTAGTACTTCTGGCCGCCGCATTTTTCAGCGGCTTTGATGTACTTGGTCAGCGTTTTGAACTCTTCGACCAGGGTCTTGCGATCGTTGGAAATCGCTTCTTCACCAAGCTTGATGGCGGCGGCGAGTTCCTCGGTGGCCTGTTGCAGGTGCTTTTCCTTGTTCTTTTCCAGCAGGCGAAGGTTGCCCCTGATGGTCTTCTGGACCTCGGAGATGTTGGTCAGCGTGGTGGTGTGGTTGTCCTTATCGGTAGCCACGTTGCTGGTGAGAATTTCAAGGTTATTGGAAGCACGCTTCAACTCACCTTGGAGAGCCTGTTTGGCTTGGGGCGAAGTCACGGTTTTGATACCCAGATTCAGGACATCCACGGCCGCTTTCTGGCGGGGAATGTCAGGTCCGTCGCAGCCCTGCTTCTGCTTCTGGTGGCAGTGCGCGGTGAAGGAGTAGACGCGGGGATCCTGCGTGAGACCCTTGTCCATGGCTTTTTTGAAGGTGTTGATGGCAGTCGCGAATTGCTTGTCGGCCATTTGGCAGCTACCGATGGAGAAGAGCACCTCGCCGTCGTTCGGTCTTTTGGCGGCAACGGCCTGGAAGACGGCGATGGCGTCCTTGTAACGCTTGGCGCCTTGCAGGGCCAGGCCCTTTTTGTTGATCATGTCCACGTCATCGGGCCAGGACTTGAGGTAGCGCTCGATGTAAGAGACAGCCTTGTTGTAAGCGGCGGTTTTGCCGGCGCCCTTGCTCTTCTCCACGATCTGGAATTGCAGGTTGACGATGAAGGTGTGCGCCCTCTTTTCCTTTTCATTGCGGCGAATAACATCCTGGAATGCCTGGATGCTTTTTTCCAGCGAGCTGATACCGCCCTTCAAGTTACCGATCTTGTACTGGGCAAAAGCCTTTTGGAAGGAAGCCTCGATTTGAAGGTCCTTGCGATTGGTGGGCTTCTTCAGGGCCTCGGAAAAACTGACCACGGCTTTGCTGAAGTAGGACTGGGCCTTGCTGCGGTCGCCCTTGGCGATTTGCATTTCACATTGACCGCGGTTGAAATAAAGGTCGAAGTGTTTCTCTTCACCGGAGAGCTTGATGAGATCGGTAAAAGCCTGGATCGCCTTGTCGTATTTCTTCTGGATTTTGTAGGTGTTGGCCATCGCATGCTTGATCTTGGGGATCTCGGAGGTGGGGGGCTCCAGAGTTAGCGAGTCGTTGAAGTTGCGCAACGCTTCGTCGTACTTCTTCAGCTTTTGGTTGCAATAGCCCTTGAGCATGATGGGGAAATACCAATCGGGGTGGCTGGCGATCGATTCTTCCAAAAGGACAATCGCTTCTTTGTACTGGCGCGACTTGAACAACTCCATAGCACGCTTGTGCTCGTCTTGGGCGAGGCCGGGCAACGCGATGCCCGCCAGGAATACGAACAGAACCAGTCCGTTTTTCATCTTTTAAAACTCCTTGCTTCCGGGACCCGCTTCGGCAAATCGAGGCTTAGGGTTCTTTGATGATTCGTTTCAAACCCGCGGTCAATTCCTTCGACTTTTCGGGACCTTCCAATATCTGGGCGGCCTTGACGATTTGACTGGCCGCTTCTATTACGGCGGAAATACCCTTGCCCTGGTTGACGTTTTTGACACCATTGGCGCAGTGCCGTTGGATGACACTGTGGGCAATTTCACCGAGTACATTTTTACTGTACTGGTAGATTTTCTCTACCTTGTTCGAAAGCCATTCGACTTCTTCTTCCGGACTGCGAGCGGCGCCCTGTTTGGGCTTTCGATTATCCAATGGATTAGCATCGGGGCTGGCTTTCGGGGTTTCGCGCAAGTGAACCAGACCGCTGGCGACCAGACCATAAACCAGTTTGGCGACTTCCATGGCGGGCAGGTGGGTCATTTCGGCGATGCGGTTGATGCTGTTCACGCCGTTGATTTTGGAGAGAACATGCCATTCCTGAGTGTTGAAGCTGACCTTTTTGTGGCCCAGCGAATCCAACTCGGGAATGAGGTCGAGCGACGGGATACGCTTACTGAGCACCCGCCATTCATCCAATTTGCGCGCAACTTCCATAAGGATTTTCGTGTTGGGCTTGGCGACCGTCTTGTTGGGTGGCGCCACATCCTGGTCGAAACGGAATTGGCCTTTGTCCCAAATGGCCAGCGCGTAAATGGCCTCTTCGCCCTGTGTCTTACCACAGACAGCGTGGACAATATTGCCTTCTTCCAAATAGATTCGACCCTCAGCCTGGTCCCGAGTAAGGACGAAACACCCCGATTTGGCACTCACACTCATCAGTTGGATGACGTCTGGTAACTTAACCTCTTCGAGAGAACCTTGAAACATGCATCACACCTGACAGCAATATAGAGATCGAGGCGTTCCGAAACCTACCCCAGGGACTACTGTAACCCGAAATCGATTTTAAGGGTCATACGGACATCGGCGGCTTTGTTGTTCACCTTACCGGGGAGGAACTCCCACTGGCGAAGCGCCGCGGCCGCTTCTTCCTCAAAACCGAATTTCCCTTTACCCAGGCCGCGCAAAACCTTGATGTCGTCAACGGCGCCGTCTTTACGCAGGATGGCTTCCAGGATCACGTAACCCTGGAGACGAATCTTGACCGCACGTTCGGGATATTTAGGCGTTACCTTCTTGGTGAAGATGGGCGGTTCCACACCGACCTGACCCACGCGGGCAATGGTGTCACCCTGGGGTTCGGGAGGGCCGTCGGGAATACCGATTTCCCAATCTTCGGTGGGCAGGATATCGGGTTCGGGCGGGGGATCCGGCTCGACCACGGGTTCCGGCTCATCCGGGGTGAGGTCGGGCATCGGGATCTTTTTGGTTTTCTTGTCTTTGGTTTTGACTCTTTCGAGGGGTTTTTCGGGGGGCGGCTTCAACACTTTCCGCTTTTGCGGTAGTTGTTCGTCCTTGTCCACATCGAAAACTTTGCCGCCGAAACTGAAGCCGGGCATCCAGATCATTGCCAGGCCGAAGTACAGGGCGATGCACAGGGACAACTTCATGTAGCTGTTACTACCCGCATCGGCGAAAGCCATATCCATAAAAGCGGAATGGTCTTCTCCGTCCCCAAAATCAAGGTGGATCTTTTCTTCCTTCATAGCCAATCTCCTGATTTTGACTCATATAATGAGCGTTTGCCCGGAAGGCGAACTCCCGGAATGTGCCAATGGAAAACGGCCGGACAGAGTCCGGCCGTCAGCGTGTTATTGGTTGTATTCCTGGTACCGTTCTGCCTCATCCTTGGAGGGGATGGTAATGGCCAGGTCCTGCTTCATGTGTGTGGCAAGCTTTTTGAGCTGGTTCATGACAGCCACCATGTCCCCGTAGGGCGCCTCAGGATTCGTGTGAATAATGATGGGCTTCCGGGGGTTCGCTTGAACCTTGGTGTTGACATACTCATAGATCTGGTCGACCTGAGACATCGAGTAGCTGTTCTTGTCCATCTCGAACTGGCCGCCGGGAAAGATGACGATGTAGATGGCCTCATCCGGTTCGATTGCGTCGTCCACGTCGTCCTTGGGAGGCAGCATGTGCTCCATCCCCTTGTTGGCCGAGAAAACGGTCGTCAACATAAAGAAAACGATCAACAAGAACGCAATGTCCGCCATCGATGCGGTTGGGATTTCAGCCTTTTCCTTCTTCATATCCAGATTCATTGCCATGGTGCTGCCTCCTTATTCCGTGCCTTGTTCGGTCAGGAACTTAAGGTTGGTAACGCCTGCATCTCGAATCTGGTCGAGAACATCATCGATCAAGGCATACTTGACCCCCGAGTCCGCCTTGATGACGACCGGCTTGTTGGGGTTCTTCTGCATCCAGGAGGATGCGTGAACCGCAATGTCTTCCTTGTTCACAAGCGCCGCGTCTTCGATACCGTCGGACGCTTTGATGACCCCGTTGAGTTGGATGATCACGAAAGCAGATTCCTTGATTACCTCTTGACGGGTGTCCTTGTGACTACTCGGAAGCTCCACCTGCGTTTTGTCCACCTGGAAAACGGTGGAGATCATGAAGAACACAATCAGCAGAAACGCAATGTCGGCCATGGACGCCGTGGGGATCACGGCCTCCAGAATTTTCGTGCGGGTAATCTTCATAAGCGTTCCTCCCTAAAATGGTATCGGGTTTATTCCCGCTCCATATGAGAGAAGGATTCCATGAGTACGGCGGAAGCCGACTCGATTTCGCGAATGAAGGAGTTGACACGAGTGGTGAAGTAGGAGTAGGCGAGCAACATCGGGATCGAGGTGATCAGACCACCGGCGGTGGTAATCAGAGCCTGCGAAATCCCCTGAGCAACCATACCGGGGTCGTTCAGTTTGGCCAACGCGTCGAAGGACACGATCATACCGGTCACCGTTCCGAGGAAGCCGATGATCGGAGCCAGGTTGGAAATGGTCGACAAAATGGGAAGACCGCGCTCGAGACGTGCAATCTCGTGCATGGCGGCGTTTTCCATCGTTTTTTCGATCTCTTCCTTGGGGTCGCCGTACTTCATCAGGCCCGTCTTCAAGATGGAGGCGATGGGGCCTTTGAAAGTTTCGCAAATTTTGACAGCTTCTTTAACGTTTTTACTACGCAGTGCGGCACGAATCTTCGTCAAGAACTCGGCAGTATTGATCTTGGCCTTACCCAATGCAAAGAAACGCTCGATGATGTAAGCCAGGCCGATCAAGAAAAGTACCAACAAGGGTACCATGATGTGAACACCGCCTTTGACGATGTAGTCGATTATCATCCCCACGAGAGCTACCTCCCAAAATTTTCCGTTAAGTGAGCACATGCCTTCAGGCACGTGTGAGCGGACAAAAGTCTACAAGGTCCTCCACTGAAAGGGGCGTAAAGTTCCTTTGCAAGCCCATTCTCCGGAGCCGGACTCCAAGAAAACCTGTTTGCGATTTGTCGCGCTCTATCTTTTTATGCTAAGGCCGCGCATGAATCAAGACATTTATGTAAAAATGTCCGTTGTTTTACAAAAAGATTACACATTCGCGGCCTGCCCTTCAAAAGGGAGGTAGAACCAGTAACGGCGCGGTCTCAGCCGTTTTGCACGTATCTTTTCCGTATCGCTCTTGTGGGGAGAGCGCGCGGGCGATGACCACCCGCGCATCAAAGGCTTATACGTTGGAATCAGGCGCCGGTATGGCCTGAGGTTTATTTTTTGCCAGGTTGAAGATTTCTTCGATACGGGTGTGAATCCATTGTTTCGTCCGGAAGAAAATGGTGTAGATGACCGGGATGACCAGGAGGGTAGAGAAGGTGGCGCTGAGCATGCCGCCCACGGTTGATCGCGACAGGCTGGAAAACATTCCCAGTGTCTGTTGCAGGCCGCGGTTCTCCAGGTTCATTTCCGGCAGTGAAATACCCACCAGATCCACGATGAAGGTGGAAACGGGGTTGTACATCAACCAGGTCACGAACTCGTCCAGAAGCGGTAACAGGCCGACAATGGTGGTGATGGCAGTCAGCAAGATGGGCCGCAAACGGTCCCGGCAAGCCTTGGCGACCGCGTGGACATAGTCCAGCCCGGTTTCATCCATGCGGCGCACCTCGTAGTTGATGTGCGACACGAGCAGGATGGAGTTGTTGACCACAATGCCCGCCAGAATGATCAGGCCCACGTAGGCCGTGGAGTCGAAACTGTTGCCGGTATACCAGTAGATCCAACTGACGCCGATAAAGGCCAGCGGCATGGTCAGGAAGATGACCAACGGATCCACAAAGGATTCGTAGAGCGCCGCCATGATCATGAAGACAACGATCGCGGCCAGGCCGATGACGAAGTAGAGGTTCTTTTCCTCGTCCTCCCGCATGAACTCGTTGTAGTCCATCTCGACCTTGTAACCGGCCGGCGGGTCAAGGCTGTTGAAGATCTTCTCGTTGTACCTGCGGGCGCGTTTCGGCGATCCCTTGTAGTCCCAGCGCACGTTGACCGCGTATTGCTGGTCCTTGCGGTCGATGCCGCCGGAAACCGTGCGCTCCTCGATGGTGACCAGATCGGCCAGGCGAATGCGATCACCGCCCTCGGTACCCACCACCAGGGACTCCAGATCGGTGATGTCGAAATCATCGGCATCCTCGAACTTGACCTCCAGGAACATTTCCTCACCCTGGTACTTGGTCATGGTGGTCGATTCCAGTTGGAGGTTGCGGCTGATGAAGCTCATCAGGTAGGAGATGTCGATATCGTAGCGGCTGACGGCCTCTCGGTCCACCAGCATGGTGGTTTCGGTCTGGTCGCGGACTCGGAAACGGCGACTGGTTTCCAGCTTGGTCGTCTTCACGCGGCGGTTGCGTTTGACCCCGCGCAGGATATCGTTGGCGTAGTCCATGAGTTCCTTGTAGTTATAACCCATGACCCGCACCGAACTGTTATAGGTCTCGAACCCGGTATTGCCGGAGTAATAGTTATCGTCGCTGTTGATGCCCATCACCGAGATGCCCACCCCGGCAAAACCCTGGGCGATATTGACCAGTTTGGTCTTCAAGGCCAGCGGGTAGGGTGAGGCCAGCTGACTGGACTCGAATGAAACCTCCATGATGGCCACGTTGCTGAAGACGCGCGTGGAGACGTCTTTATAGCCGCGGCTTTCCAGTTCCAACAGCGGTGTTTCGAACTGTTTGATCACATTATCGGCGGTTTCCAACTCGGCGCCTTCAGGCATGCGCACGTAGACGAACACACGGTCGTCGGAACTGCCGAAGAAGGAGAAACCGCCCTTGTCGATCTCGTTGTCGAAGATGCGGTAGAACATGAAGAAGAACATGGCGGTGACCAGTACGATCAGCATCTTGTGGCGCAAGCTCCAGATCACCATGGCCGAGTAGATTTTGTTGACCTTTTCCAACTGATGACCCATGAAGCGAGCGAAGGCGTTGCGCTTATCGACGGTGGTGGTGATGTTGGAGCCGCGGATCAGGACACTGAGCAGCGGCGTGAAGGTAAACGACACCATCAGGCTGGCCGAGAGAGAGAAGATGACGGCCAGGGCCAGCGGCATATAGGTTACCGATAAACGATCTTCCAGGAAGTACATGCAGAGGAAGGCAGAGACCGTGGTCAGGGTGGCGGCGAACACCGCCCAAATGATGTCCTTTACCCCCAGTATGGCGGACTCGAAGCGCGAATGTCCCATCTCCCTGAAACGGAAGATGTTTTCAAGCACCACAATGGCATTGTCCACCAACATCCCGAAACCGATGGCAAGACCGCTGAGCGTTACCACGTTGAAGGTAACCCCGAAGTAGTACATGAAGTTGACCGTAATCAAAACCGAAAACAGGATGTTCAGGGTAATCACCACCGCCGCGCTGGCGCTTTGCAGAAAGACCAGCAACAGGATGACGATCAGCACCAGGCACCAGGCGCCGCGTTCGTAGATGGACGACAACTGTTCCTGCATCATCTCGCCCTCGTCGTCCGTCCAATCCAGGCGGAAGCCTTGCGGCATATTGGGCATGACGCGCGCCACGGTTTCCTTGACGCGTTCGGCGGTAGAAATGACCGATGCGCCCACCTCGCGCTCTAAATCGACGCGCAGGGTGGGGTTGCCGTTCAATCGCGATAAACTGGTCAGCTTGGCGAAACCGACTTCCACATCGCCCACGTCCTTGACGCGCACCGGTTGGTCCCGATATGTGGCGATGGGCAGATCCTCCAGGGTTTTGATGTTTTCGATGGAGTTGGCGATCAGGATGGTGTATTCCTGGTTCTCCATATGCGTTTTCGGTGTCTCGTAGATACGGGTCAGTTCGGAGACCCGCCCGGTCACCATGGCGGGCACCAGGCCGTAGAGGTCCATGGCTTCTCGATCCAATCGAACGCGTAGCGACCGTTTCTGTTCGCCGAAGACCTGTAACGCGGCCACACCGTCCACCGAGGTAATCTCGTCGCGCAGGTTGTCGGTAAAAATCTCCGTCAAGCGTTGCCGATCATAGGGCCCCGAGATATCGAAGCTCATAAACCGATCGGTGCTTTCCTGGTTGTTTTCCGACATGGACAGCGTGGGTTGTGTGGCCCCCGGCGGCAGGTCCGACCGGAGTGCCGAAAGCCGCTCGTTCAGGTCCAACCTGGCGAACTCCATATCGGTATCGCGGTTGAACTCCAAAACCACCTGGGACTGGCCGCGCGCGGAGGAGCTGTTCATTTCCTCCAGTCCCTCCACCTGGGCCGCGGCCTCCTCGATGGGCGAGGTCAGGAAGATCTGGACGACCTCGGGCGAGGTGGAACCCCAACGAGCCGATACCACGATGCGCGGGCGCTCGGTGTCCGGCTGGCCTTCTACCGACATGTTCATATAGGAGATGGCGCCCAAAATCACCACGCTCAAATAGAACATGCTGACCGCAATCGGTCGATTGAGCAGGAACCGTGTCATGGCGTCACCTCCGCGGCCGCTTCGCCGCCGGCCTCCGCGGCCGGTTTTTCGGGCTTGACGTGAACATCTTTACCCGAGAACATCTCGTAGAAGATGGGGATCAGGATCAGGGTGAGCATGGTGGCCATGCTCAACCCGCCGATGACGACCAGCGCCAACGGACGCTGAATCTCAGCGCCTCGCGAACTGAATAGTTCCGCCATCGGAATCCAACCGAGTTCTAATAATTGTTTATCGATTTGCGCCACGAGAGGTTTCATGAAGTTGGATTCCATGAATTTGCTCACCAACCCCGAGGCCATGGGCAGCAGGCCGAGAACCGTGGTGGCGGTAGTCATGAGAATGGGGCGCAGGCGTACGCGGGAAGCCCTGAGAACGGCCTCGCGGATACTGTCGCCGCCCTCGCGGGCCTGGTTGATGAAATCCACTTTCACAATGGCGTCGTTGACCACGATCCCACTGAGCACGATCAGGCCGATCAGCGACATGATGTTGATCGACTGGTCGAAAGTGTAGAGCATGAAGACGGTTCCCACCAGGCCCATGGGTAGGGTGAAGATCACCACGAACGGGAAGCGCAGCGATTCGAACTGGCCCGCCATGATCATGTAGACCAGCAGGCAGGACAGGCCGAAGGCAAAGATCAACTGTCCGAACGAGTTTTGCATGCCTTCCTGTTCACCGGTGATTCGCGGACGCGAAACTCCTGGGGGTAGGGTCAATGCATCTAATTTCTCCTGGACCTCGGGCACTACGTCGGAGATTTTGACACCGGCCAGGTTGGCGCTGATCAGTGCTACCCGGCGCTGGTTGATGCGGCGGATCTCCTTGGCCGCGCGAACGTTCTGAACGATCAGCAGGTCGCGCAGAGGGATCGGCGTGCCGTTGGGCGAAGTCATGGTGGCGCCCAGTACCCGTTCGAAATTCTCGCGGTCGTCGATAGGGAAGCGCACGCGCACGTCGATCTGGCGGTCGAATTCCTTGTATTGGGTGGCCACGTCGCCGCGCATGCCGTCGGACAGGTAGCCGCCCACGGACGAGATGTCGAAGCCGTAACGAGCCACGGCGTCGCGGTTGATATCCACCTTGAGCTGCGGCGAGTTCCGCGCCAGCGAACTTTTGAGGTCCTTCAAACCCGAAACCTCGGCCAGGGCGGACATGACCTTGTCGTTGGCCTCGTAGAGTTCCTCGAAGTTCTCGCCGTCGATTTGAACGACGAAGCCGGAGCCGCCCTCGGAGGCCAGCAATTCCTCGAATGACGATTCGGTCTCGGTAAAGTCAACCTTCATCCGATCGTATTTGGTTGCCGCCTCGCGCACCATCTCCGACAGCCTGTAGACTTCTTCCAGGGAGATATAGGCTTCTTTCAGCTTGACCGAAATTTCGGCGGTGTTGGTGCCGCTGTCGCGCAGCAACTGAGCCAGGTTGGCCTCGGAAGCCCCCATCTGACTGAAGACGACGTCGACGGCCTCATCGGCCAACAGCATTTGCTCCAACTCGGAAATCACGGTGGAGGTGATTTCCAACGCGGTTCCCTCGGGCAGTTTGGCCTCGATGGTGAACTGACCCGAGGCCGAGCGCGGCATCAGTTCCCGTTTCAGCTCCTTGCCGGCGGTGACCGTCAGGAAGATGAGACCGATGGAAACGGTCAGCGTGATCAGCTTGCGTTCCAAACACCAGGCCAGAGTCGCGTGGTAGGCATGCTCGAAAGCGTCGTAGAAGAAATCGAAGACGGGGATGAAGATCTTGTCCAAAACCCACTGCGCCCCGGTTTTGACGATGAACAGCAGCATGGCGAACATCTGGAACAGGAGCGACAGCAGAACGGTCATGATCCATTTCAGCAGGAACAGGGCAACCGGCAACACGGCCAGAGCGCCGACGTAAATCAGCGATTTCTCCCATTCCACCTTGAAGTGGGCCGCAACAAACATCAGCACCATGGCCGCGATCAGGAACTCCCACCACTTCCAGAAGCCGATGCCGCGCGGGTAGGTGCCTGACTCGGCCTTGGGCATGGGCGTAAGGCGGGCCGGGAAGGAATCGCGTCCTTCCAAAATGGTGGCCAAAGCGGTAAGCAGCGGCAGTACGGTCAGGGAGACGACCAGGGAAGACAGCAGCGAGAAGGTAACGGTCCAGGCCTGTTCACCGAAGAGCGCCCCGGCCACACCTTTCAGGTAGACGATAGGGAAGAAGACGGCAATGGTGGTAAAGGTGGAGGCCGCAACGGGCAGGGCCACTTCCTTGGCGCCCTGATAGGCCGCCTTCATGGGCTTCATGCCGGCTTCCCGGTGACGGTAGATGTTTTCGAGCACCACGATGGAGTTATCCACCAACATCCCCACGCCCAAGGCCAGACCGCCCAAGGACATGATGTTGAGGGAGATACCCTGGAAGTACATCAGTACAAGGGTGGTGATGATGGCGATCGGGATGGAGATAAAGATGAAGATGGGCGATTTGAGGTCGCGTAAGAAGAGGATCAGAACCAGGAAGGCGAACAGGCCGCCGAAGATAACCGAAACCCAGACGTTATTGAGGGCCTGTTCGATGAACTTGGCTTCCTCGAAGGCCAGGGTGATTTGATAGTCCTTGTTGGTTTTGTTGAGTTCTGTAACCAGGTCCTTGGCCATCTTGGTGGCCTCGATGGTGTTGGCGCCCGCTTCCTTGTAGACCAGAAGACCGATGGCCTCGGTACTGTTGACGGTTGCCATGGCCTCGCGGTCCTTGTGGGTATCGCGGACATAGGCGATGTCGGAAATACGCACATCCACATTGTTGCGGCGGGTCACGACCACGGTATTGATCTGCTCGACGGAATCGAATTCGCCCAGGGTACGCAAGGTATATCGATAACGGCCTTTCTTGATGGTGCCGCCCGGAATATTGGCGTTGGCGCGAGAGATGGCGTTGGAGATCTGGTCCAGGCTGATGCCGTAGAGGGTCAGCTTCTCGCGGTCCACCTCCACGTCGATCACGCGTTCGATATCACCGGAGATCTGGGCCATGGCAATGCCCTCGACCTGTTCCAGGCGAGGTTTGATGATCTCGCGAACGCCTTCCTTCAACTGCAGGATATCGGCGTCACCGGTCACGGCCAGGCCCACGATGGGTTTGGCGGACGGGTCCCAGCGCAAGATAGTGGGACGATCGGCGTCCTCCGGGAAGCCGGTGGAGAAGCGGGCGTTGTCCAGCTTTTCACGGACATGCAGGGTGGCGATCTGCATGTCGTGACCCCATTCGAACTCGATGGTGATCAGGGAAACGCCCTCGCGGGAGATGGAGGTGAGGCGGCGCTTGCCTTTGACGGTGGCCAGGGAGGCTTCCAAGCGGTCGGTGATGTACTGTTCGACTTCCTCGGGCGCGGCGCCTTCATAGCGGGTCATGATGGTTAGCGAAGGGTAGGCGATGTCGGGCAGGAGGTCCCTGCCCAGGTTGGTGTAACTGATCACACCAAAAACCAGTAACGCGGCCACGAACATGCTCACGGTTACCGGACGTTTCAACGAGATGGCAATCATACTCTGGTCATCCTCTTCTCAAGACAGGTGCGGCCCCATGGCCGCATCCGGGTTCCGTCACTTCTTGTTTTTGATTTTGACCAGGGTGTCGTGACCCATGGTGAAGTGGTTATCGGTCAGCACACTCTCACCGGGCTGCAACCCGCCGTCAAGGATTTCGACAAGAGCATCGTTGGCAACGCCGGTCTTCACGTAGATCCACTTGGCGCGGTTGTCGTCGCCTACCTTGAAGATGACTTTGCGGTTATCGCGGGCAATGATCGCCTGCTTGGGAACCAGGAGCTTGTCTTCGTAGATCTTGGAGTCGATCTCCACCTCGGCAAACATGCCGGGCCGGATGCGCGGGTCCTTGCTGTCGATTTGAACAATGGTTTCGACGGTTTTTTCTTCCTCGTTGACAAAAGGACTGACGGCGGTCACCTTGCCCTGAACCCAACCCAGGTCGGGCAACGCGGTGAACTTCATCTTGGCGGGGCGATCCACGAAAACGTTGCCGACCTCGGATTCCAGGACCTGGGCCTTGATGACCAGATCGTCCATGCCCACCAGGCGGCAGATCTTGGTGCTTGCATTCAACAGTTGGCCCTCGGAGACTTCGACGCCGAAGATCTGACCGTCAAAAGGGGCGCGCACCTTGCACTTGGCCAATGTCAGCGCGGCTTTTTTCATGGCGATTTCGGGGCCGTCTAAAAACTTGGCCGAAAGTACCTCTTCCCTGCGCTCACCGCTACGGATACTCCGTATATCGTAATTCAGTTTCTTTTTCTCATATTCCTGGCGGCTGATGAGGCCCTCGGCGTATTGGTCTTCCAGTTCCTTGAAGGCTTCGCTGGGACTGAATTTGCGTTTCTCCAATCCCTCGATGTCCACATTCTGCGTGACCAGGTCCGCTTTGGCAGCCACAAATTTGGCGTAACTGTCGTCAAAGCTCAGCTTGTATTCCCGATCGTCGATTTCCGCAATGACCTGGCCTTTTTTGACCATGTCGCCGTCACGCACATTCAGCTTGAGCAAATAGCCCGAAACCTCGTTGAGTATGTCGGTCTGGTTATACGCATGAACGCGGCCTTGGGTGGAAACCCGTTGAATCAGCGTGCCGCGAATGATCGGCGCGGCCTCCACGTCGATGGGAGTTTCCTTTCCGCCCATGCGTTTGTTCAGGCTTGCAAAATCCTTTTCGGCCTTGTTGCCTTCCGTCTCAGCCTCCGCCTCGGCGGCTGATTTGAACCAACCTTTGTCGTTTCCGATGTAAATCGTGACGGAAAGGACGGCAATCACCAGAATGGATAAAGCAAGAAACGTTTTGTTGAATTGCATACAATCATCCCCAACAGCAAGTATTTAGCTTGTCCCAAAGCCACGATCGACGAATTCACTTTTTAGTTGTTCCGACACACACACAAGCCCACTAATGTACGCAAACAAGTCCGGGACAGTTTAGATGTCGCCGTTATTTGTCAGCGGCCGGGGCTCCTGAGCCGGGTTTTAGACGCGAACTTCGGCAATCTTAACCAAATCGGCGGGCCAATCCTCCATTCTCCGAAAAATTTCCGGAAGATCAAGGGAAAATCCTTGAAATACTAAAATTTAAAGTAGAGTTGTTTCGGGTAATGCAGTTCTACACCGGGCTTGTCGGGCAGGCTTACCTCGATACGGTGCCATCCGGAAAGCCGGGACTCGGTGTAGTAGCAGACCAGGTATTGGTGTCTCAATTGTTCGCCGATAGCGGCGAAAGCTTCGTGAAGGCGGCGCGTGCTTTCCTGAATGAAGGCCTTGCCGCCCGTGGCCGCGGCCAACTGATTCAATACGTCGGGTTTTACCGTCGAACCGATGCCCACGGAATAGACGGGAACGCCGTTTTCCCTCGCCAGGTCAATGCAATCGGTAAGGGTTTTGCCGTAGCGATCCCGTTCGGATTCCAAATCGTGATCGCCGTCGGTGAACAACACGATGGCGCGGCGCTGATTGCTCTTGCCCAGGGTTTTGAGGCCCGACCAGACGGCGCCGTACAAATTGGTCCCGCCGGTTGCCTCCACATGGGCCAACTTCCGGCGTACCTTGGCCATGTCGGTAGAGCGGGGGCTGATCTGGTAGACAAGGTGATTGAAACCGATGACCTGAATGGAGTCATTGGGACGGAGCATGTCCATCAGGGTTTTCATGCCGCCTTGGACGGGACCCATGCGCCGGTGCATGGAACCGCTGAGATCCAACAGCACCAAAAGGTCCAGCGGTTTCTCCTCGCCGAACAGCAGGGCTACCTCGCGTTGGATCTCGTTTTCGCTGACCTGGAAATGTTCCTTTTGCAACTCGCCGCTACGCACGGAACCCAGCGCCAACACGGGAACGCGCACCATGTAAACGTCCTCTTCCAGGTTGGGCACGGCCAGCGTGCCTTGAACGCGGGCGGTGTGCCTTTTGCCGTCGAAGGTTTCCAGGACGGCGATCAGCGTGACGGGCCCCTCGGGCAGGCGGCTGAGATCCAGGCGGATATCGAACGGGGGTTCCTCGAAATAGTGCAGCGACTCCTCCCCGGCGAAGATTTCCAGGCCGATGATATCCTCAGCGGGAATATCGGTTTTCAAGACAACCCGAACCTCACCCGCAAAAACATCGTCCTTGGGTTTGACGAAGTGAAGATGGTTCTGGGCGAGCAAGATCAAAAGGGTTAAACCGAACGGACTCATCGTACCCTCCTTGAGGGTGACCGGGGTTTCCGACATTATAACGCCGGGCGAGAGTGAAGTACAGCAGGGCCGGTTTTTCTAACAATCGAGGAGGTAGTAACCTCCGGGATGACGCCCGGATGACATCATCTGTCCGACCGCTGATGTCTATCGCCATTTGAGGCGATTTGGATTAGCCGAATAATACGGCCAGATCCCGACAATACCCTTGAGCGTCTTCGATGCGGTTTTCTGCGAGGGCGGTTTGTAATCTTCCCAGGGTTTCGGCGCCGCGTTTGCGGAAACCGTCATCGTTGATCAGTGACATGGAGCCGATCATGCGGGCGGCCTTACCGTCCTTGCCGAACAGGGCGACGCCGAAACCATGGACCGTCACCCAGGTTCCGTTTTTGTGCTTCAGGCGGTAATCGGCCTGAAAATGTCCGGTTTTTCGTTCCAGGTGGCGCTTGAGCGCCTCATCCACCACCGGACGATCGTCGGGGTGAATGCGGTCCAGCCATTCGGCCGGTTGCTTACCGATTTCCGCGGCCTCGTAACCCAGCATCTTCTTCCAGCGCGTGGAGAGTTGCAGTTCCCCTCGGATCAGGCTCCAGTTCCAAAGGGCATCGTCGGCAACGCGGTCTCCCCCGGCCGCTTCCTTCGGGGCGGCGGCTAAATAGGCCAACTCGCGCTTGACCTTGTTGATGATCAGGTCATGTTCCTTGGTTTTGGGCATGAAATCGTCGGCCCCGGCTTTCAGGGCGGCTGCCACGTTTTCGGTATTGTCCAAACCGGAAAGGACGAGAATGGGCACCTTGCCGCCGTCGGAGCGTTTGCGAACGGCCTCGATCAACTCCAGTCCCGACATTTCCGGCATGATCAGATCGGTAATGATGAGATCGATCGGTTCTTCATCCAACCGGGCCAGCGCCTCGGCGCCGCTGTGCGCCAGGATCACGGGCAACCCGCTTTTGGCGAATTTGAGCTCCATCATTCGACTGATAAAGACATCATCCTCAACCAGCAAAATCGTGCCCGGTCCGTCAGTCATGAGTTTCTCCCCCAATACAAGCGGCATTCGCTCATCTTATACCGGAACATAAAGGAAGGGAAGAATAGAAAAGTAGCGTGAACGAACCCCACCCGGAACAACCCGTGTAGGGAACCGACAGTCAGCCTGAATGATGACCCTGCTTATGAGCAAGGTGGGGCTTCGTTCGCGCCGGAGGAACCCAAAAAAAACGCGGCGTATGCGCGGAGACCGAAGGGGTGCTGTCGGCCGGAAGGAACGCCTGAACAAATCCCGCCCGGGATTCTTTGCGAGCTTTCCAGGTTTGTATTGGTGTGCGGGGATGCCTTCGGTCTTTGAGTGTTGACTTGTTCCTCGGGACTAGCTTGTCCGGCGCGAACAGAACCGGGCCGTGCCGGTAAGCGAGCTTTTGCAGAACTTCATCGGCTTAGTTCCATCTTGACGCAATCCATGCCCGGCCCTGTTCACGCTACTTCATAACCTTCCTTGCCCTTGATTCCGGAAAAAATATTTTGTAGATGCGGTGTTTTGTACTTGCTTCTGGTTTAAAAATCGAAAACATGACTGGTCATGTACTCAATTTTGAAAATAAAATTGCTCCTATCGCTCGTTATGAAATCGGTTTCTGTTCAGCAAATAGCTTTATGCAGCAGCATATACTTTCTCATAATTTTGAAAACAGCTTTCCACGCGGTTATAACCTCGCCTCAGTTTTCAAAATCAGGTTGCCGGCCCGGTGTGATCCGATAATTGATGTTAAATTCTTCCTTGATACGTGTTTTCAAGGACATTTGTCACGCTTGAGAGCGAGTTGCAAACAGTTGCAAGTATAGATTTTGCTCGGATAATTCATTTATTCACCGTACCGATACGCTTATACGTGAGATTAAATCGATTGACATTGGCATCAATGATGCTTAATGTTCCGCAACGCTTGCCTGCGCACCGTTTGCAAGGCAGATTTTGCCCGAGGAGGCTCCCTGTGCCCCGTATCATGTATCTGCAGAGCGATCGGAATCGATCTGTCTTCATCGCCAATGCCGCCCGGGCCGGGCGGAACGATCTGGATGCCGGCAAGGGTTACATCCCCCCGGCGGTTGCCAATCAGTTGGCCGATGCCCGACAAGGCTTCAAGTCCGCGCTGAAAGTTTACTACGACGCCAGGGCCGATCTGGCCGGGATTGTGGAGACCCATGCCAAGGCTATCGGTACCTTGCGCGCCTGCGTACGCCACCTGTGGAAGGACCTGCGCTTTCAGTATCGGATGGGACGCATCGGTTTGGAAACATTGGCATTGATGGAACTCCCGATCAAGGGCATGCCCGGCTTCACGCGCTACGACGACTGGCTGATGGCGGCCGCGCGCATGGAGCATCACCTGCGCAACCAGAGCGCCAGGCACCCGGAACTGGTCACCAGTCCCTCCCTGGCCCAATTGTCGGAGTACCGCGCCGAGGCCGATGATGCGGCCAAACGGCTCAGTCAAGCCAAAGCCCTGGTGATGGATGCCCGCGACGATCTGGATCCGCAAAGAGTCGAGGTCGACAGGTTACACGGCTACCTGGCCAAGTTACTGCGCGCGGCACGGGACGCCCAACCCCGCCCTACGCGACGAGATGCGCCGCTACGGCTATACCTTCCGGCCCACCAAAAAAGAAGCGACGCTGCAACCGGCGCAAGCCGAACAACCCGAGCGAGCTAAAGTCGCGGGCGAACCGGCGCCGGAGACGGAGCCGGGCCGACACCGAATTTGGATCAAGCCGCAACAAACCGCCCCGGGCGGCGTTCGAAGCAATCACGATGCGACGCGGTTCATCGAACCCGTGTCCCAATCGCCGCCCCCCGATCCGGTTTATCCCGAACCAAGCCGAGAATCGCCCTCCGGGCGAGGCGAGGCGAATTGCTATCTCAGGGGCATAAGAATCAAACCGAAAAGCATGCTCACCCTCAGGAAATGCACGCAGGATGCGTGCGCGCCCAGGGGTTTTCGCCTCGCCTCGCCCGGAGGGCGATTCTCGGCTTGCAAGCACGCCCCACAGGCCGGACGTTGATTTAAACATACTACGCCCAATTAGGCTGTAAAATAAAGAAACTCCCGATAAACCATCAACTTTTTTACACAACGGCACAATTTTCCGAGCCAAAAGAGACCATTGCCCGGGAAAAGGTCTACCTGAACGCGCCAAAGGCAGCACCAATCCCGGGAACAGAACCGTTCGCGACTGCCGAGGGTGGTTCCATTCCCGGGATCAGATACACCCGAAGGTCGGCCGGGTGGTTCCAATCCCGAAAAATGGCCCAACAAAACATCAACCGGGGTTGTATTTCCAAGAATAGGTCTGACCGGACACGCGCTAAACGCCTCGCGACCGAGCACGAAGTTGTGAAAAAGAACAGAACCGATTCCATTTTCCGGGAATGATACCCCTCTCAGCAGATCGAACAGCCCCCATTTTTGGAAAACTACCCCTTTGAAGAATGGTCCCGGCAGCATTCCAGGGAGTGATATTGTGTTTTCATTTTCCACAATACCGACTCCCGGGAACGGAACCCCCTAACGGGAACAATCCAGTCCTTCTCCCGGGAAGAAAACCCATGCCCGAAACAGCCCAACCCGTAGCGGCCTGTGGTAGACTGGAAAAAAGTCGCCCACTCTATCCCGGGAGTCTCCCGCCATGCACCACCTCGTCTTGGATCTGACCGCCGCTTCTCCGGTGACCGCCCGCCTGACCGGCATCACCGATGCCTGGACCTGTGAAGATCTCCACCAGGGTGAAGAACTGACCGTCCTGCTGCGCGCCTTGCCCGAATATATCTTTCACCCCGTTCCCACCGATGAACACGGCCGTCCGATTCCCGCCAAACAGGGCTTTCTAAAGGAACAGGAAGAGCATATGCGCCAGGTCGGCGCCGTCCTGGCGAAGTCCGCCTTCAACGCCTCGGCCCAAGACCGGCTGACCAAGACCATCCAAGACGCCAAACAAGGCGAACCGCCCTTACTGACCATCCGCGTCCACCCCGCCGGCAAGACCGACGAGGACCTGGCCCGCGCCGACGCCCTCTTGACCCTGCCCTGGGAACTGCTCTTCCTGGACGAAACCTTCCCCGTCCGCGAGGGCCTGTTGGACCTGGTCCGCGACGCCGCCCCCGGCCGCACGCCCCTGCCGCCGTCGGATGCCCCGCTGTCCGTACTGGCCTGCGTGGCCGCCCCCGTGGACCAGGGCTCCGTCGATTTCGAGACCGAGAACTTCCGCTTATGGCATGCCCTGACGCACCACGGTCACGAGAGCCGCCTGCTGCAAACCGACCTGGGCACCCTGGAAGACCTGACCCGCATGATGCACTACCACAAAGCGCCCGTCCTGCACTTCAGCGGCCACGGCTTACCGGGCGCCCTGGTCTTCGAGACCGACGCGGCGACCACCCACCAGGTACCCACCGGCGACCTGCTGCAACGGCTTCGCCCCCACCTGCCGCGCCTGATCTACCTGTCCTCCTGTCACGGCGGCACGGCCGAAACCGCGGCCGGGGGCAATCGCTACAGACCGGATCACGACCCCGTGCCCGCCACCGCCGCCGCGCTGCAACGGGAGGGCATCGAGGGCGTGGCCGCCTACCTGGGCCCCGTGGGCGATTCCCTGGCCACGCTCACCTCCGCAATCTTCTACGCGGCCCTGGCCGAGGGCGCAAGCCCGCGCACCGCACTGCGCGAGGCCCGCCGCATCACCCGGGCGCCGGTTTTGGACGGCGGCCGCAAGAGCCATATCTACCCGCTGGGCTGGGCCCAGATCCAGCTCTACCACGGCAGCCCGGACACGCCGCCCGCCCGGCCCCTGGACGGCCGGCCCCTGCCCAACCTGGAACAACGCGAGTGTCAACGGGTCCAGGATCGCCTGGACCGCCAGGGCGGCATTCGCGGCGTACAGCGGCTGCGTTTCGGTTTCGTGGGCCGCCGCAAACCCCGCGCCGACCTCATCCGCCGCTGGCGCGAGGGCACGCGCCTGGCCGTGGTCTACGGTCTGGGCGGCCTGGGCAAAACCGCGCTCTGCACCGAGTGCCTGCCCCATCTGGCCGCGGCCATGGGCGAAGCTATCCCCATCCTGGCCCTGGACGGTCGCGGCGCGGGCGCGGAGCCGCATCCCGTCGAGGCCCTGTGGCATCAAACCGCGCAAACCGGCTCCGAATTGGCGCCCGACCCCCAGGCCTGGCAACAGGTTCTGGCCGGCGCCCAGGAAGGCGGCGTGACCGGCGCCGCCCTGGCCGCGCTGATCGAGCAACTGTGCCGACTGTGCAACGGCCTGCTGGTCTACCTGGACGACGCCGAGAGCCTGCAAGACCCGCAAGACCCGGGCCGTTGGCATTCAGACGAGATCGCGCAATTCTGGCAGGCCCTGGCCGCTGCCGCCGGACACCTGGCCCCCTTGGGCCTGCTGGCCAGCAGCCGCTACGTACCCCAAGACCTGGCCCAAGCCCACACCCTGGCCCTACCGGTCATGCGCGAGGCCGACACGGTGCGCCTGCTGCGCTGGTTCCCCACCCTGCGCCGCCTGGACGGAGAGCGGCGCATGGCGCTGGCGGAAAAGGTGGACGGCCACCCGCGCACCCTGGAGTTCCTGGAGGGCTATGCCGCGCAACGCCTTCCGGACGGCGACACCCCGCCGCAACGCCTGTGGGCCGAGGTGGTGCAACCGGTCCTGGCCAAAACGGCCGAAAAAGTCAACGCGGACCTGGCCCTGGAAGCCCTATGGGCGGCGCTCAGCGAGCCGGATCAGGTTTTGTTGGCCGATTGCGCCCTGCCGGGCGAAGCCAATCCCTGGCCCGCCTTACTGGAACTGGGCGAGGCGGAAAACGCGGATCGCCTGCGCCGCACCGGCCTGCTGAGCCCGGTCCAGGCGCCGGTCGGCACGGAAACCTGGTGGGGCCCGCATCGCCTGGTCGCCGACTTCGCCCTGCAACGGGCCGAACCTGATGCCGACCGGGTATTCGCCGCCCTGGGCGCCTGGTTCCGCGACCGCTGGCAACGAGAAGACGACCTGTACTCGGCAGACCACGCGGCGAGCCTGCTGCTGAAAGCCGGCAGAGCCGACGATGCCTGGGCGCCGACCCAAGAGGTGATCCTGGAACTGCGCCGCATGGGCCGCTACCACGAGGCCCTGCAACGGGTCGAAGCGGTCCTGGCCGCCGAGCCCACCGGCCCTGAACGTGGCAAGACCCTGCTGTTCCGGGTGCAACTCCTGGGGAATATCGGCAAACGACCCGATGAAGCCGAAGCCTGGCTGCGAGAAGGCATCGACCTGGTGGAGGATTCGGACAAGTCATTCGGCTATGATGAACTGGGAGAATACTTCAGTGCACGAGGAAACCTGACCGACGCGGCGCAGGCGCTCCAACAATCGGTCGGTATAGAGATCGAGTTAAAGGGTGAACAGGATGTTTCCGTGGCCGCCTCCCTGCATTCCCTGGCCGGGGTGCTGAAGGCCCAAGGCGACCTGCCCGGCGCCCGCGAGCATCTGCAGCGCTCCCTGGCCATCAAGGAACAGGTCTTCGGCACCGACCTTCATCCCGACGTCGCCGCCTCCCTGCATCAACTGGCCGGGGTGCTGAAGGCCCAAGGCGACCTGCCCGGCG
>JAAUYB010120406.1_pt1 | contig 44276 bp, 20 predicted proteins | sample 7278071 | NCBI WGS metagenome assembly JAAUYB01 (sample SAMN14350121, study PRJNA611818) | marine sediment metagenome | isolation source: surface marine sediment (1.8m) | place: French Polynesia: Moorea | collected 2018-08 | reverse complement strand
TCGCGAACAAAACCCACCTTGCTCATAAGCAGGGTCATCATTCAGGCCGGCTGTCGGTTCCATACCCTGGTTGTGCCGGGCGGGCCTTGTTCACGCTACCTTCTTTTATTCTTGGAAGCCGGTGACTCGACGGGGCGAGTGACCGCATCTTTCAACCAGAGTGGAATCTCCTGTTTACCTTTTGGAGACAGTTCGTAGACGCCTTGGGAAACCCGGTCGAACCATCCGTAGACGTCTCTGTATACAATGTTCCGAGCCTTCGGTTCCTCAAGGGCTTTCGCGATGTCGGACGCTTTGGTCGGTCCTTGCTCCATCAGGAAGCGGGCAATGGCCAGGGCTCTTTGCCGATAGGCGGTCATGATGCCCTTCCGTTTATCGGTCCCGCCGAGGTTGGGATCGCCCACGCGTTTTTCGAATTCGCCGAGCAGGCGTTCGCGACGGCGTTTCGACGGGCGGGGCTTGTAGGGACCCGGGTCCAGCAGGACGCCCACGTGGCCCGGCCCATACGCCGTATCGATCACCAAAAGTCCCAGGCCAAGCATCCTCAGCAGCTTGATGATGCGTTTCCGCCGGCGGTTCAGGGTCTTACACTGTTTCGGAACGCCGATGTAGACCTTCGGGGTCAGCGCCAGCCTGTCCACTGCCTGAAGAATCACGCTGAGGTTGAGCGTGAGCTTCAGTTCAACCAGGACCGGCACTTCATCGCCGCGTACCGCCATGGCGTCGCAATCTTGGATTTCTGCTTTCACCGCATATCCCTGAGCTTCCAGAAACCGCTTCAGGGGAGGATAGAGATCCGATTCCTTCATAGCCATGCCGTCCGGGTCGCGCCGTTTTCAAACTTACCTATCATACCTGAAATCTGAAGGGATGTTTGTCCTCGTGAGATCGGGGTGAAGAAGAGTTCCGGCGGCCGGACGCGTTACCGGCGGGTTCGGCCCACGCGTCCGTTGGGGACGCGTGGGTTTTGCTCCGCTACTGCATGATGCCGCCGTTACAGGAGGCGTCGGAGAGACTGAAATCTCGGAAGGGTTCCAATCGGTTCAGTTCGGTGACCACCTCGCCGCGCCAGGTGAAGCTGGGACTGCCGTCCCGGATGCCGCGTTCGCCCGCCACATAGGCGTATTCTTGGGCGATGAGCAGTTCGCCTTCTTGGGCGATGGTATCGGCAATGCCCTTTACCGTCGAACGGTCCATGCCCAGCTTGCCGGCCAGTTGCCGCCAGGGCCCGTCGTCCGCCGCGCGTTCCATCAAGTAGGCGTGGAAGAGTTCCGGGTACTGGTCGCGAATGATCATTTGCACCAGGTTCTCCTCGATTTCCGCCGCGCCTTTCATGCTGATAAAAGGGGCGTCGGGTTGCTTGGGGTCCTTGAAGAAGATGTAGCGCACCGACAGGTTGGGCGCCTTGCCCGGATTGGCGGCCAGATAATCCAACAAGGCGTGCTCGGCCTTGCGTGCATAGGGGCAGACGCTCATGACGTAGACTTCCAGGGTATCCTCGGGATAGGCGGAATAAGATGCTACTTCCAGCGTTGCCCTTTGTTTTACCACACCCTCGATGCGCAGGGATTCGCCCACCAGCGATTCCAATTCGTTCGCGGCGGTCAGGGAGAAACGGCCGCGTGGGTCGTCCAGCCACAGCTTGCCGTCGCGTTTCAGCAGCCGGCCCGCAATGCTGGTCATTTCCCAGATGGGATTGGCCTCGGCTTTTTCCAGTTTGGCGTGGATGGATTGGATCAGTTGCAAAGCCAGTTTCACGTCGGCGCGAGGGTTGTTTAGGTCTGCGGCGACGACCAGTTGGTGACTGCGTTCGGCCAGCCAGAAGTTCCAGACCTTGAACAGTTGCGGGTTTTCTATGGTCAAACGGCAGCGGGTTTCGCCGTTTTGTTGGTAGAGGGTTTGGCGGAATTCGGCCTCGCCGCCGTGTTTGCTGACCCCGCTGATCGCGGCGGCGTGATAGATGGAGAGTTCGGCAAGGGACAGGTCCAACTCATAGGACGGGCGCGTCGCGGCAAGGGAGTCGCTTTCGCCGGCTTGGATGAAAAGAGCAGCCATGAGGGCAACCGGCAGAATCATCGATAAACGTGTCATTCAATCCTCCAAAAATCGTAAATTGATGCTCGGGAAGAAGCTCCCGCCGCCGGGGCGGGAGCTTTCGGGCCGCGATCTAGAAACCGCAGATTGGGGTTGGGCTGGGGTTGTAGCAAAGCGATGAAGTGGATGTTTGCCAGGTTCCATCAGTCTTACAGGTTTGGCGGGTTGCGCGCCAACCGATGCCGGTCGGGCAATTGGTAGGGTTGGTATAACACCTGGCTCCCGGGGTGTAGGTTTTGCTTCCCCAGGTGCAGGTATTCGCGCCCACCTTCAGCGTGATGTTGCTGCCGGAACTGGTCACCGACATGGCGCCCGTGCCGACGATGCTTATATTGGGGCCGTTGGAACCGTTCAGCAGCCTTACGCCGCTTGCATTCGGACCTTGGGGGCCGTCGGGACCCTTGGGACCTGTCGGGCCCTGCGGGCCGTCCGCTCCCCGGTTCAGGTCGGCCTGGATGGTGCCGTCCGGGAACTTCAGGCCGCCGACCGTGCTGTGAATGATGCCGGTCACCTGAAGGCGATCCGAGGGGTTCGAAGTACCCATGCCCACGGCGCTGAGGGCGTAGGCCATGGCGCGTCCGCCGGTATTGATCTGCGCGCTGTAATAGGGCGCGCCGACCAGGGCGGCGCCCGGCATCAGATCGACCTCGCGGCCGAAGTACTCGTCGATTTCCTCGCCGTTGAAGGTGTACATCAGGCTGCCGGTCGCACCGCTGTAGACGGCCACGTAACCCGCACCGGTGCCGGTGGGGAAGTCCTGCGGGGCGCCGATGATCAGTTCGGGCACACCGTCGCCGTCAAGATCCTGGTCACCGGCCACGGCCGAACCGAAGCGATCGCTCGCCGCATTGCCGGTGAAGGTATAGATCAGAGCTCCGGTAGCGCCCGAAAAGACGCGGGCCGCGCCGGCATAGGTGCCGATTCCGCCGTTCTCGTTGGGGGAACCCACGATCAAGTCGGCCGTGCCGTCACCGTCGATGTCGCCGGCGTTGTTGACCGCGCGACCGAAAGAGCTGTCGGATTCGAAGCCGTTCAGGGTATGGATGGCCGCGCCGTTAAGGCCCGAGAACACGGTGGCCTGTCCGGTAAAAGAGTTGTTACCCGGGGCGCCGACAATGAAATCATCCTTGCCGTCGCCGTTGACATCGTCCAGTCCGCTGACCGCATTACCGAAGAAATCGACCTCGGTGGAACTGCCTGTCAGGTGGTACAGCAGGCTTCCGTCGAAACCGGAGAATACCCGGGCATAGCTGGGACCCTGGATGCTGAGCAGGTAGACATGGGGACCGGCGATGACATCGTCGTAACCGTCGCCGTTGACGTCGCCGGCGCCCGCAACGGCCACCCCGAAGGAATCGCCGGTGCCGTTACCCGAGAACGAGTAGAGCAGACTGCCGTCAACGCCGCTATACACCTCGGCAAAACCCGGGGTCTGGGACTGGGGTTTGCCGATGACGAAATCGGACGTGCCGTCGTTGTTCACATCGCCGGCGTCCGCAACGGCGGAGCCGAGGGCCGCGTGATTCACGGCGCCGGTGTAGGTGTAGATTGCCGAGCCGTCGCGACCCGAGACCACCACGGCCTCACCGTTGTTGAAACCCGATGCGTTGGGGCCGTTGCTGCCGTAGATCCAGTCGGCAACGCCGTCGCCGTTGATATCGCCCAGGCCGGCGATACTGCTGCCCGTGCGCTGACTGGTGAATTGACCGTAGAAGGTGACCGCGGCTTGGGAAACCGAGGCGCCGGTGCCGGCCACATTCAGGTTGACTGTTTGCGGATAAAGCAGCCCCAGCGTAGGCGTAGACGAGGCCTTGATACAGGCGGTCGACGCCTGGTCATCCATGGATACCGGACAAATTCGGGTTGCCTGTGCGATCACCAGACCGCCGACGGTAGTCGTCCCGGTGACGGTGACCACGGAGGCGGCCTTGGCCGTAGCATCATGGGCGGGATCGGAGGAGACATCGCTGAAGATGCCGCGTTTATTCAACATCACTTTCAGGGTGCCGTCTTCCTTGATCAAGGCCAGATCGGGGAAGTCGTTGCCGTCCAGGTCGACCACATGGGCAAAGACCGTATCGGTCTGGCCGCCCAGATGAACCCGGTCAGTGAAATCTTGGTTCTTGCCGTCGCGAAAGAGGAACATGCGGTCCTTGCCTTCGGGGTTGGTTGCATAGAAATCGCGGTGGCCGTCGGCGTTGAAGTCGGCGTAAACGGCCATGCTTTTACCCGCCGGCGCATCCGCGATATCCTGGCTCGAAACCCAAGGGGCCAGAAGCATGCTGAAAAGTAGAATAATGGTTTTCATGTGGCGCCCCCTACTGACCGCACAGAGGCGTCGGCGCAGGATTGGAACAAAGTGAGGAGGTTACCAGGTTCCAGCTTCCATCCGCCTGGCAGACCAGCCTGTCCGCCCGGAAGCCGAAGGTGCAGGGAATTTCGTTGTAGCCCAGATAGCAAACGGAGCCGGTAGTATAGGTTTTGCCGGAATAGGTGCAGGTGGCGGTGGGTACGTTGACGGTGATGGTGCTGCCGGAGGTAGAAACCGAGGCGGAACCGGAGCCGGTAATCGACAAAATGGGACCGGCAAGGGCATTAATGGACTGAATGCCGTTCTGGCCTGCCGGGCCGGGGTCGCCTTGAGGTCCCGTGTTGCCCTGGGGTCCCTGATTGCCTTGGGGGCCCTGTGCCGTCGCTGTTGTTTGCAATGAGCCGTCGGGGAAGCGGAAACCGCCGGAACTGCTGTAGATGACCCCGGCCACTTCCAGCTTTTCGCCGGGATTGGTGGTACCGATGCCTACATTGCCCGAGGTCGCCACGAACAGGTCCTGGGTGAGCGGGTAGAGCAGGCCCAAGGTGGGTGTGGACGATGCCTTCAGGCAGCCGCCCGCCTGGTCCTTGATGGAGTTGACGCAGTTCAATTGAACCGCGGTGACCGCCTGGTAGGGACCCGCGGCGGCAACGGCAGCCGCGGCGGCCGTCTGCAGGCTTTGGGAGCTGGATACATCCGAGAACCTTCCCCTGTTGTTTTGCATCAGCACCAGGCTGTCGTCGTCTTTGACCAACACCAGGTCCAGGGCGCCGTCGTTGTTCAGGTCGGTCGAAACGGCTTGTACCGTATTGGTTTGGCCGTCAAGATTGGCGTCGCCGGTTTTGTCCACCAGGGCGCCGTTTACGCTGAAGAAGAAGTGATCGATGCCGTCGGCGTCCACCACGTACATGTCCCGAACCCCGTCGCCGTTGAAGTCGGCGTAGAGGGTTTGGGACCGATCGCTTTGAGCAAATAAGGGCGAGGCTGCAACGAGCAGCGCGTATAAAGCTATCTTTAACGAGTTAGCTGTCATAGCTTTTCTCCATGAAATTACTGAATATGTTGTAAGGGATACAACAGAGAAAATACTAGCAGCGATTTAGGTAAAGACTCATTAAAATTTTGCTTTTTGATCTAAAAAAATGTCAGAAACAGCAAAAGGTAGAGCAATCCCAATAGGTGATCGATGCCGAGAGCGGTCAAATCAACGACGGTGCCGCGGACTCATAGAGCAGCGAAAGATATGCGCCGGCGGGAAGGGCCGCGGGTATCACCCGCGGCCCGAGATGAGTTTAGCGGCCGGGCAGCAGCGGCATGCCGGCCGGGTTTCCGCGTACCTGGTCGGGATTGGCCAGGAGTAGGATGAACCGGCCGGTCTCGCTGTCAAAGCGGTCGAAGGTTCGATTCAGTTGAATCAGCCATTCACCGTCATCCAGCGAGAGGGCTTCCCGGACGCGGTAGCGTTGATCACCCCATTGCAGCCAGGCCCCGATCATATTGTGAGCGTTTCCGTTCCACTTCAGACGCAGCACGCTGCCCCGGTTATTTTCCAGGACTTTAACGATGTGGCCGTCGAGGAGCGGAAGCGTTTGCGGCATGGTGACCGAAACCGTTTCTTTGGTCATGGGCCAGGCGTTGCCCAGCCACAGAGTATCCTCATCCGGCATCGACATGACCACGGTCCCGCGCACCGCTTCCTCCAGGCCCGTAATCACGACGCCGTGGAATCGGTGTCGGAAGGCCGCGTGTACGGCAACGCGACCGCCGCCGCCGATGCCTTGGGAGCCGTTACCGCCGGAGACATCGATTGTGCCTCCGCCCAGCAGATGGTCGGTTAGGATGAGGACGGAACCACCGGAGGCGAAACCCTTGCCGCGTGCCGTGACGAGGCCGTTCAAGACCAGGGTGCGCGACTCCAAGATCACCGCACCGCCGCCGGCCTCTCCGCGACCGGGACGCGTGGGATACACCGGGGAGCCGTACACCATGGTTTCCGGTTCACCCGCGGCCAGGCCGCCGTGAACCGCGTGGAATGCGCCTTGTTCGGCAACACCGCGACCGTCGAGAGCGACGGCTGAGGTGGCGTCGATTTCAATGGTTTCAGCGCTAAGCCATAGGGGCTCTGCCTCCAAGCCGGCACGAACCGGGTGGGTAATTGTGCTGCCCCGGGTCAACAACAAGGAGCGTGCTTCGAAACTACCCGAAATGACCAGGTGGGTGTCTACCAGAATGACGTTTTCATCGGTGACATAGTCATTCAGGTGAACGGTTTCGCCGGTGACCAGGATACCGTCCGGCGTCAGTTCGCCCGCCTCGACCAGGGCGTCGGTTTCCTCGGCCAGGGCGGCGCTCAGCGTGATTACGGTGATGGTAGAGGAGGCGGTCTGGTTACCGCCGGTGTCTACCGCGACCACTTGAACGTCATAAGAGGTGGAAGCGGTCAGTCCGCTGACGGTGACGCCGGTTGCCGGGGCGGCTACCGTGGCGACAGTGCTGCCGTCTAACTTGACCCGGTACTCCGCGATGTCGGTATCGGCCGGTTCGGTCCAGCTGAGGTCGATCGATGTGGCTGTAGGCGTGCCGGCCAGACCGGAGACAGCGGCCGGCGGATTGAAGTCCAGGTAACCGGTCTTGGAATCCATTCCCGCCATACCGGTTGTAAACAGCTGACGGACCTGGGTTTCGGTAAGAGAGCTGTTCCAGAAGGCCACATCGTCCATATAGCCTTCGAAACCATAGGTCTGTGACGGCTTGCGGCCCAACTGCCAAAAGGCGGAAGCAGCCGCGGCAAATTCGGTCACACCGGCGGTTACCGTTTCCATCAAACGGCCGTCGAGGTAGATTTTCAACAAACCGTTATCGAAGGTTACCGCGAGATGATACCAATTGTTGAGTTCGTTATAGGCCCTGGCTGTTGCGGAACGGGTGGCACTGCCCTCGTTGCCTTGGAACTGGTACCAGAGGTGGTCCCTTACATACCGGATGGAGTAGGATTCCGTGGTGTTATTGCCCAGATACAGAAGACCCCAATAGGTGGCAATGGGTTTTTTCTGAGGATACAACCATGTGGAGAAGGTAAAGGTCCGGCGATTGTCCAGGTCCACCGGGTTGGTTTTCCTCATATAACTCGAGTCCAAAAGTCGTGCCGCTTTACCGAACCCGGTTCGACTGGACACGGAATAGACAAAGGAGGGTGTCAGGTCGTTCTGTCCGTAGGTATCGGTAAAATTGCCATGGGTGTCTTCCATCGGCCAATAGGACACCGGTTTCGGATAGGTCGCGCCGTCCGAGGGAGGCGTCGCCATCCAAAAACGAGGACCGTAACTCGCATTGCCGGAAGTATCGACAGCGGCAACACGCACCTCGTAATCGGTGTTTTCGGTGAGGCCGGTGATGTCGTAGGAGGTTGCGACCGTGGACAGATCGGCGACCGGGTTGCCGTTGACGAAGACCTTGTAGCCGCTGAGATCGCCCGCGCTGTCGGCGGAACCGGTCCAGTTGACCCCGATGGAGGTAGGCGTCAATGTGAATGTAGGATCGCCGGCCTCCTCGGGTGGGCGCAGGTCCAGGGTGGTGACGCCGTTCATGCCGTCGTAGAGTAATTGAACCTGATTGGCGTCCAGGGCCTGATCGAAGGTCATGGCTTCGTCCACGTTACCGTTCAGGTATTTGCCGGCCCAAAGGTGCCTGCCGAAGAACATGAACCCGTCCGAGTTCACGGGCAATGTCGCCGCCCAGGTCGCGGAGTTATGCAATTGGCCGTTGACGTAGAGTTGGGCCTGGCCGTTGTTGAATATCGCGGTGACAAAATACCAGGTATTGGTGGATAAGCTGTTGGAATCTACCGTCTGACGGGTTGCGTGACCGTTGGAGCGGAACGATACCCTACCCGAAGAAGTGGTAACCAGGCTGTAGGCTTCAAAAGTCTTGGTGCCGTAGGACATAATGGGACCGTCTTCATTGAAGCCGGTAATCTTGACCCAAGCCGACAGCGTGAGGGTTTCCGCCAGGTCCAGTTCCGGGCTGACCTTGGCCAGTCCGACGGCGGAGTTGCTGCCGTTGAAATAGAAGGATTCGCCGATTTTACCGGCCTGGTTGATCGCCCCGAGGTGATAGTTGGCATGGTTGCCGCCCACCACGTCGAAGGGGTATTGGAGGAGGCCGCTGACGATTTTGTCTGCCGGGTCGAAAGTGTGGTAGTTAACCGGGGTAGGCACGGAAACCTCCCCGGCCGAAACATCGATATCGATGCTCAACGAATCGACGGCATTGTTGCCGGAACTATCCGTGACCGTAATGTCGGCGGTCATAGGGTTGACAGCCGGGTTGACCGGAGCGGTCAAGGAGAATTCGAAGGTTCCGGCGACGGTTTCCGTACCGGCCGTCGTCTGACCGTTGAACACAACCTCGGCGCTGCCGAAACCGACATTGTCGGAAGCAGTGACGGTCAGGGTGAAAGCGCTGCCCGCTTCCGGCGATATCGGGTCGGTCGTTTTGGTCAGGATGGTGGGATTGGTAACATCCAGGGTCGTTTGAACAATCGTTTGCGTCGGACCCATGTTGCCGGCGAGGTCAACGGGCGTCACGGCAATGGTGTAGCCGGTGTACTCGGCCAGGCCGGCCACCAGGTAGTTGTTGGTGCCCGCGGGAACATCGGCCTCGAAGACGCTGTTCACGCGAACCTCGAAGTGCGAGAGATCGCCGTCGGCAGGCGGGGTCCAGGACACGGCCAGGGAATGTTGACCGGCATTATGAGCGGGCGCGGCCGACAGATTGGTTACCGCCTGGGGTGCATTGAAGTCAATGGCCCCGTCGATGAGGTTTTCGCCGGAACGGTTGAGCGTATAGATCTGACGAATTTGCGTTGTGGTCAAGGCGCTGTCCCAAACCATGGTTTCATCGAGCGTCGAGTGAAGTGATGACACATCGAGGTCGCTGATGCCGATCAGGAATCGGGGCGAGGCCGCCGCCGGGAGTTCGTTGAAACTGAAGGCCTTTTCGTTATGGAGCTTGCCGTTTCGATAGATCCGGGCCGTTCCGTTTTCGAATACCGCGGCGATATGATGCCAGCGCAGTTTAGGCGAGGGGGGATCCACGCGGCTCAGCTCGGGGGTGGTCGGTTGACCGGCCTCGAAGCGGAACTGCGTCTTCCCCTTGATCGCGATACTGTAGGTTTGCGTGGAAGCGTCGCCGAAGTAGATCGCCGTAGAATCGCTCAAGTAGGAAAAGGGGTTGATCCAGGTTGAAATGGTCAAGGTTTGCCGGCTATCCAACCCATCGGGCGTTTCCGCTGCAAGGTATTGGGTGGTAATATCCATGCCGTCGCCCACCAGCCCGGCGGTTGTATTGGGGAAGCCGGTTATGGACAGATCGTTCCGCCCCATTCGGTCCTTGAGGACAGAGCCGATCTTGTCCGTATTGTCGAAGGTCCAGTAGGAAACGGGATTGGGGAAATCACCCGGCGCCGTCGGCGGCGTGGCCAGGTACAGCCGGTTCCCGTAACTTTCATTACCGTTGTTGTCCAGGGCGCTGATCACGATCTCGTAGTTGGTGTTCGCGGTCAGATTATTCAGCAGGGCGCCGCCGGCGGCAGGTCCCGGCGTCTGGGTCGGTACGCCGTTGACGGTGACCCGGTAACCGGTCAGATCGACTTGAGTATTCGCCGACCCGGTCCAAACCAGATCCAACGATGTTGCGGTTGCGGCGACGGAGACATCGGTCACGTCTTCAGGCGGGCGCATGTCAAGCGGAGCGCCGGAAGCACTGTCATACAGACGCCGGATATAGGGACCCGTCAAGGCGCTGTCGAAGATCATCACATCGTCCAGGATACCCTCATAATATCCGTTAGCACCGGCATGATGGTGCCCGAATGACAGGCGCATCGTTTGCGCAACGCCCGACAAGCGGGCATCATCGGGCAGATCGGTGACGGTCCAGTCCGTTTCGTTGTCGAGGAGGCCGTTGACGTAAATTTCAGCGTGTCCGTCTTTAAAGGTTGCGACCACGTGGTACCAGGTATCGACCGCCAGAATACCGGATTCAACGGTTTGTCGGTCTACGCCGCGGTTGGTGCGGAAGGCGACACGGTTATCGCCGGTGGTTACCAGGGCGTATTTCTCCACGGGTGAGTCAGCGTAGGCCGAGCCGTAGGTAATAATGCCGCCGTCCTCATTGAAGGCGTCTATGTAAACCCAAGCGGACAAGGTCAATTGGTTATCCAGTTCCAAGTTCGGGCTCAGGTCGTCTACAAAGGCGACATCATCGATTCCGTCGGTCCTGTAGCCGATACGCCCACCGGCGAAAGAATTGCCGTTGTAGGATACAACGTGGTTGCCGCCGACCAGGTCGGAGGCCAGGTTGGCGACTTCCAGATCGGGAACCTTATCATCGAAGGTCCAATAGGAAACGGGCTTGGGCATGTCGGCCGATTCGATGGGCAGCGCGGTTAAGGTCGCGGACTGAACCGTGCTTTGATTACCGGCATAATCCGTTACGGTCCAAGAGAGCGAATAATCGCCGGCCGCCGAGGGCATGGCGAAGCTGAAACTCTTTTGGGTTGCCTGTTCATCGGCAGCGATTTGGAGGGATTGGGTTTCCCCGTTGAAGGTAACCTCAAGAGCGGATACCAGGCGGTTGTCGGAGGTGGTGAATTCGGCGGTGAATTGGCTGTAAATCGGCATTTGGGCGCCGTCGGCCGGGTTTACCAAGGTTCCGACCGGGGCTTCGATATCCGGTGCGGCAATGGTTTGCGCCTGCATTTCATCATCGCGGTTTCCGCTGTAATCAAACGCGGTCACCGTGAGCGTATCGACGGTTTCCACGGCAACATCCGGTGCGGTCATCTGACCGGTGAAGGGACCTGAACCGGTAAGCGAGACGGATTGACCGCCCAGCGATGCGGTTACCGTTGCGACGGCAGTATTGTCGGTTACGTCCACCGTGATGGTGAAGGGTCGATTGGGCTCCAACTTACCGATTTCGATCAGCGGGGAAAGGGTTATCGTACCGATCACGGGATCGATACCGTCTATCAGGGTTCCGCCGCCCTGCAAGCCCTGGTGGTAGAGGATATTGATATGACGGGGATCCAGAGCCGTTGACCACAGCCCGATCTCGTCCAAGCCGCCTCGATAGAGGCCGCCGCCGTTGTCGGTATCGCTGCCCAGGCCGAGGCTGCCGTTGGTTTGAATTAAACTACCGCTCATGGCTTTTTCCGCCGCGGGATTGCCGTTGATGAAAAGGCGAGCGGTGGTTCCGTCGAAGGTGCCGCTGAGTAAGGTCCAGCGATCGCTCGGCAGGGCGACGGAAGCCGCCGGACCGTCGGGTCCGGGCGAGCCGTCCAGGTTGACCATGAATCGCGGTTTATCATCGACCAGGACAAGCGCATAGGCGTAATTGTCAAGCGTTGTGCCGTTTTTACCGACAACACGCAAGGCTTGCGAGTTCATCGCGGGCTCCGGTTTGACCCAGGCCTGAACGGTCAGCGAGGTGGTTGCGTCAAAGGCGAGATTATCTGCAACCGCTGCCGCGTGAGTGCCTGATCCGAAGACAAAGGCTTCTCCGGTTTTGCCGGTAGCAACGCTGATATCGCCGCTGTAGCTGCCGTGATGCCCGTTCATCAAATCGAAGAAACCCACGGCGTCCAAATTACGCTGGTTCAAGGGCCAGTAGGCGACGGGGTCGGTCAAGGTAGACAGGTCCGTCGGCAGGGTGGTCACGTCGATATCGGCAATGGAGGCCGTACCGGACGCATTGACCGAGCGTACCTCCAGCGCATAGGTGGTGTAGGCGGAGAGCCCGCCGATCACGGCGCCGGTCGTGTTGGTTGACGACACATAGACGCCGTCCTTGTAGATCTCGTAATGATCGAGATTGCCCAGGCTGTCAACCGAGGCGGTCCAGGTCAGGGAGATGGAGGCGGCATCGGCCTCCGCGATCAGGTCCGTGACGGGTTCCGGCGGGTTGAACAGTTGCGTATCGCCCGCCTGGCCGCGCTCGTACAAGTGACGCACCTGGGATACATTCAAGGCTTCATCCCAAACCATCACCTCGTCGATCACCCCGTGGAACCAGTTGGCGTTGCCCAAGGCGTAGCCGCCGATGTACAGAGGGCCCGAGGAAGAAGCCAGGGGCGCCGAGACAGCTGTCTGGGCGACAAGTTCACCGTCGATATAGAGCCTGGCCGTCGTACCGTCAAAGACGCCGGTCAGCATGGCCCAGGTGTCCACGGCCAGGGCGCCGCCGGCAGCCGGACCGTTGACCACTTCGCCCTGAGAAACGGTGAGGAACTTGACTTCATCATTGGCGGGGTTGTAGCGGAAACCGTAGCGAACATTGGGCGTGCCGTCGATTTCCGGGGCCTTGACGACCATTTCCGAAAAGACCAGGTTGGAAGGTTTGATCCACGCTTGAACGGTCAGGGCGTTACCCGTGATATCCAGGCTCTTGTGGTTGGGAATTTCCACATGAGTGTTGTCGCCGAATGCCAACGCCTGACCGGCTTTTCCGACAGCTTCTCGCACGGCCCCTTGATTGACGCCGGGATTGCGCCACATGCTGTCCTTCACTACGACCCCGTCCATATCCACATCGTCGAAGCTGTAATAGGAAACCGGCGCGGGCACATGCTGCAAGAAGGGAACGGCGGTCACCCCGATCGTGTAGACTGCTTGATAGGCGTTTCCAACCAGATCCGTTGCGGTCACTTTGAGATTGAAGGATTGATCGACGGTGATGTAGGGGGCCGTGAGGGTTACCGTATGGGCCGCATCGTTGACCGTATAATCGATCGGATCTCCGATCACGCCGTTGAATTCGAACTGTAGCGACTGCATGCCCACGTTATCGGCAGCGCTGACAGTAATGTCGAAGTCTTCGAGACTGTTCACCTGGATCGGTTCGGCCGGCGAGATCAGGGTGACCACGGGTAGGCCGGTATCTTCCAGGGCAACCGGTACGGTCAGCGTGGACAAGGCGTTGCGACCGCTGATGTCGTCCACGCTCACGTTCACGTCGACACTGGTTCCTGCCTGTAGGGTCGTGGGCGTAAAGCTGAAGCTGAAAGGCGCGGGCGCGGGCACATTTTGCGACTGTTCCCCACCGAAGTCCGCAACAGCTTGACTCAAGCCGAAACCGTCCGAGGCTTCCACTCTGACCGTGATCGGCAGCCCGGGAACGGCCTCGCCGTTGTAAAGACCCGAGAGCACGGTGATGTTGTCGATCACCGGATCGACGCCGTCCAAGACCGGCACCTTGGTGGTGGCGCATCCCGTTCCCAAGCTGAAGCCTTCCAAGACGACTCGCAACGCCAGGGTGTCGCCGACGGCAATTACGGGATTGCCTTCGACCACCATGGTGCTCGGCGAGGCGGTATTGACCTGGTTGCTGATAACCCGGTAGCGATCGTTTTCATTGCCATTGATGATCAGGTAGTAGTCTCTTAGGTCGTTGGTAAAGGTGTTGGGAAAAGTCAGCACGGCCTGTCCGCCGTCGTTCTGGGAACTGAAACCGGCGGGTACGAGGTAATCCGTAAAGCCCGGGATATCAGTGACTCCGGTGACCGGATTACCCTGATTGTCGATGATCAGGTTCCCGTAGGCTGCGGACTTGTCCTTCAGGAACACGGTGCCGGGACTTTTCGAACCGGTTGCGCCCGTGATCAGATTCGCGGCGTCGCGGTTACCGTAGTACACGGCTACACGACCGCCGCCCGCGACGAGGTTAGCATCCATTCCGGCGCGCGCCGTGATATTGCCGGACAGTGTATCGGCGTCCAGGTAAATGGAACCGGCGCTGCCGAAAGAGCCGTCGGCAAGATAACTGCCGCCTGAAATGCTTTGAGCCGTTACATGAGCGCGACCGCCCGCATTGGCTCCGATCCCGACGGTAAAAGGATGGAATAAAGAGCCGAAGGTATCATTGGTTAACGAGCTGCTGCCCATGCCTCCATGGTTGTTATTGGGTTCGCTCGCGGTGTCGTAGCGCTTTCTGGAAACATCGATACCGCTGTTTGCATCCGCAACAAGGTTTCGTAGGGTTAGATCCAGGCCCGGCTCATAGAGCTCGGTAATGAAGTGGTTGGCGGACCAATGCGAATGAGTCAATTGCGCATTGACCAGGGTGACATCACGGAAGGTAGCGGGTTTGTCCAGGAACAGGGTTCCATTGGTTACCTGTACATCCGTGTTCGCCAGGTCCCCTTCATCCAGGGTAAGACGGAAGGACTCATCCTGGAATATCAGCGGATTGCTCAGGCCCTCGATCTTGCGGGCCCAAACGCTGCTAAGCAGGGTTTTGTCCCGCTCGATGACGGGTGTTGCAAGAATACCTGCGAAGTGGAACTGCCCGCCGTTTTTCAAGGAGAGTTTGTCCAGGCGCAACACGAATTCCAAGCGGGTATTTTGCGGAATCACCGCGGGCAGGTCGCTGTCCACCGTGATGCTGTTGTAGGTATTGTCCAGAATACGGGCCTCATAGTCTGTACCGGAAACATTCAGGCGCACATGGAGACCTGCCAGACCCGGGGGAATATCGGCCCAGGCCAAATCCTGAATCACTCTTGGGTCGGCATCGTTGTCGCCGATCGCCAGGGTCAATTCGCCGGGGCCGGCGACACCTGAGAGACGGAAGCGCTTTTCGTATTCAGTGTGATCCGTCGCCAGGTCGGCGCGTTGATCGATGATCAATTCACCGTGGGTTTGGGCGGCGCTCTTGAAAAACAGCGTGCCCCCGCCGGCTATTTCCCGCCAGTTGGTTTGGGGATAATTGGGATTCGTGCTGAAGGTTATGTTGTTGCGGAAGCTGTCGTCGCTGCCGTAATGCACGGCAATGCGGCCACCGCCGGCGTGGTTGGATCCGGAGAAACTGCCCGGTCGCGCCCGCATGAAACCGGAACCGGTAATGACCGGCGCCTCGATCCAGATCGAACCGCCGCTGCCCATGCTGTAACCGTCGGCATGGATACCGCCGTCCAGGTTCAGTGAGCCCGCGGTGATTTTGACGGCGCCGCCGCCGTCTTTGTTACCGGGAAGCGAGGGATACATATAGGAACCCATGATCGGATTGGATGTACCGCCCGCGTCGATCAGACCGTATCCGCCCAGGCCGCGTGCACCGGAGAACTCGCCGAACACGAGATCGACGCCGGGTCCCTTGTTCTGACCCGTGGTAAATATCTCGGAACCGGTCGCCACATTCAGTAGACCGCTGATCGATGCAATCAAGGGGACAGAGGCGGTCGAGCCGTCGCGACCGGCCACCGTCCACAGTGCATTATTGGTCAGGTCTACGCTTTGCGCATTGAAGACCGCCCCGGTTCCGGCTGCTTCCAAGACGCCGCCGTCCACGGTCACGATCGTTGCCGTTACCGTGTCCTTATAGGTCAACTTCGAGTTGGTGTCCAAGACGACGGTACCCACCTGAAGTCCCGCCTCGTAGGTGACATGCGAATTGATCAGGGTCAGGCTGCTAAGGTTCTTGGGTTCAGTGAAAACCAGGGTTTTGTCGGTGTATTCGGGATCGGTGGAGTCGCCGATGGTTACGAGGTCCGCGCGACCGTCGCCGATGGGCGGTTCGCCCAGCTCGAATTTGTCGGTGCTGTAGAGGTAGGCATTACCCTTGACTTCCAAGCGATCCAGTTTGTGAACCCCGTAGTAGGCATCGCCCGCGTTGACGGCGGGGAAGCTATAGCCGCTCGCGGCGTACAGTTCCGTCTCACTGTTGCCGGCCAGCAGGATATCGGCCCCATTGATGCGAACGTACAAGCCTTCCAGGTTGTCCGGGAAGCCGGTGCCCTGCATGACCGTTGCACCTGCCGTGACGACGAATTCGGCAATTCGATCGCCCAGTGAGGGCAAGGGAGTTGAATAGTCCGGTGTCAACGTCCCGTTGTTGTCTACCACCAGGTTGCCCAGGGGCCAGGTTGTCGTGCGGTAGAAGACGGTGCCCGCACCGGCGGCGCCGAGGTTATCCGGCGAACCGTAGGCGCTGACCGAACCGGTATAGCCCGCAATATCGCTGACCAATACCGCCACGCGACCACCGCCGCCCGCGCGACCGGCAACGGGCGTTTGCGTGCCGCTTGCATCGATGCTGCCCGTACCCGTAAGAATGTTTCCTTCCAACAGGATCGAACCGCCGCTGCCGGTTTCCGGCGTAGCATCCACGGAGCCGTTCAAGGTAAGCTGATTGAAAGAAAGTCTGATGTGACCGCCGGCGTATCCCGCTTCTTCCTCGAGGAGGTCCCTGAGTTCCGAACCCTGCGAAACCGGTCTGTAGAAGGTACCGTAGGTATCGTGTGCGGCATAATCCACATCGCCCATACCGCCGTGGCTAAGGCCGGTGGTCAGCAGGTCCGCCAATTCCCGGCCGTTGGTGCGGGCGCGTAGGACGCCCTCAATAGTCATTGCGCCGGTCGTTTCCAGGGTCATGCTGCCGTTGTAGCCGTCCATGGTCAGCACTTCGGCGCCCGCGGCCACGGTGAGGGCGGAGGCTTTCACCGTGCCTTGGTTCAGTACGTATATAGAACCGGTCGTATGATTCAGATTGTTGAAGATAACGGTTTCGGCCAATTCCAACGTGTAACTGCCGTCCGTGGTCCAGTCACCCAGTTGTATGTTTCTCAGCAGACCTTTTTCAATGACCGTCAAGGGTACCGAGGTAAGGTCCAAAATGTCGTTCTCGGAACCCATGGCGCCTTTATGCAGGGTAATCGGGCTTCTGGGAACCTCTCCCGCCAGTCGGAGGAAAGCTTCATCGCCGACGACGATTTGATCTACCTCGAATCCGATGTGCACCACATCGCCGTTAGTGAGGGTCCAATCCGCATTGGGAAGGGAACGGATTTTATCGGTAGTTTGGGAACCGATATCGTAAGTCAAGCCGTTGACGTAAAGCTTCATGCCCTTGAACCGTTCGAGCGGTAGATCGGCGGGGAAGTCCAGTTCGTCATATTCTTTGTTCTGGTCGATGATGTCGTCGTTGAATACAGCGTCGGTGCCCACCACGATCGAGGGCAGACCTTGCAAGGCGGTGATGCCGTTGTGAGCGGAATCGGGATGCTTGGCGATGCGAATAACGTCATCGAATCCGTCCGGTTTTTGGGCGTCAGGCGTTCTCGAATAGATGGTGCCGGGGCCGCCCCAGAGACCGCCGTAGGCCGTGACCTGACCGGTATGATTGACCATATCGGCTTCCAGGGCAATGCGGCCGCCCGCACCGCTGTACTGGTAGGTGATTGCGGCATTTTCTTCATAGCCGCGATCACCGGCCCGGTAGCCGTTCGCTCGAATGTTGCCCGGGCCTTTCAAGGAACCGGCTTTCAGCCAGATACTGCCGCCGGAGCCCTTGTAGTCGGCCGCAACCGAGGGTTGCTTCAGTGAGGCGCTGATATCGCCCATCAGCCAGATGGTGTTGTTACCCGCGTCAAATTCCAACGCGCCGCCGCCGCCGCTCGATCCGGCGGTGGTGGGCTGGAAGACGGAGCCGTAGAGCTTATCGATCGTTCCGCCGCCGCCGACGCCGCCGTGGTTGCCCACGTTTTCGCCTTCTACGCCGCCGGGCCAACCGGTGCTGTCGGCGCTGACCAGCGTGCCGTAATCGATGAGGATATCGCCGGTTACGGTCAAGCGGGTCTCTGCCTGGTTGCCCAGTTCGTTATCGGTCGGCGTCTGGGTCATGACGGCGCCGTTTACAAGCGCCAGGCCGGTCAAGCTATGACTACCGTCGATGGTCAAGGTGGCGCCGTCCACAATGAGCGTCTTGTTGTCATAGCTGGAATCGTAGCTGTAAATGGTCAGGTCTTGGGTGATGATATCGCCGTCCATACCGTTCAGGGTTGCCGAATGGACCGCGACATTGCCGCCCAAATCGTAGACCCGCAGTGCCACGTTCAGTTGAGTGTTCTGTTGCTGAACGGGCGGCACGGTATAGGCCGTATCGATGACCGCCTGGGTGCCGAAAAGCGGTGCCGACGCGACCACTTGATTTTCGATAACCAACTCGTAGCCCTGCAGGCCGTCGGGGTCCTCGGCCGAGGCAACGACCGGTATTTGCAGGCCGCTCGCCAAACCGATGGGAGCGGGCATGCCGTCCAACGGCGCCGAAACTACCAGGTTAGGCGCACCGCTGGTTGTCACGGCTTGAATGACAAGGTTCAGGACGGTGGTGCTGGTGAAGCCCAATCCGTCCACCGCTTGGACGACATAAGTGACGGGGCTGTCTTCGTCCACGCCCGGGGCGGTCAGGTTGAATTCGAAAGGCGCCGCGGTATCGGCCTCGGTCAGGGCATTGCCGTTCAGATCCAGAATCTCCACACCGCTGACGCCGTTGTCGTCGGTTGCGGTCACCAGGATCTGGATGCTGCTGCCCTCTACAAAGCTTGCACCTTCCAGCGGTTGCGTAACCGCCAGGGTGGGACCGACCGCATCATAACGGATTTCGAAACTACCCGTGTCTTGATGCGTGGCGCCCATCATGTCGGTCACGGTATAGGTGTAATTGACCGTTCCCTCGACCAAACTCGCTTGCGCGGGAATACTGTGGCCGATACCGGCAGAAGCGGGGAAGTCCTGGTCCCAGGTCCATGATTTGGAATCGACATAGGCACCGGACAAGACCAACTCGATTTGGGCAATACCCAAGTCATCACGCGTCCTATTGTAGATGTAGAAGCTGTTGTTGGGGTCCCAATAAGCCGGCTTGGTTACGGGATCGAAAGTGGGCGCCTGGTTGGGAACCAGACGCAGGATGCCCGCGTCTTGATTCTCCTGGTTGACCGAGAACAGTTCCTGGCGATAGAACTCCCCGGCAGCCTGGTTCAGCACCCGCAGGTCCAGGTAGTTGATGCCCTGGAAGGGAATGTCGGTGATCTGGAAACTGCCGTTGGCAGCGGTTTGGGCTTGGAAGGTCAGGTCCAGGTCCTTGTCATACATGACAACCGATTGGTCGGCAACGGGAATGCCGGCGCTGTCCTCGATAATGCCCGTGACGGTAGCGTTGGGGTGCAGGCTGATATCTTGGGTCACGGTCAGCCCGTCGGCCGGTCCGGTCAACTGAGCGAGACCGGTGTTCTGCGTCAGCGAGTCGGTAGCCAGCAGTTGCACCGCGTAGGTGTAGACATTGTCGATGCGGTAATTGCCGTCCACATCGGTGGTTACCGAGGCGGGCGGACGGAATTCGGGGATCTGGGACATGAACATATCCCGATCGGTGTATTTCAACTGAACCGTCGCGTCGGCAATCGGAATACCGCTCTGGTCGACCACGCCGGTAATGCTGCCCCGTCCTACCAATTGAATGTCGATACCGGGTTTGATGTTCTCGTGCGCCAACAGTTCCGGCGGTTTGCGATAGCCCAATTGCAACCCGTTGCGCGCCAAAAGATGATGATCGCCCAGCGGGGTAAAATCGAAGTTGTATTTACCGTTGCTGTCGGTAATCTCGCGCTCGCCGCCGATCCATACTTCCACTCCGGCCGCGGGTTGGTTGTCCAAACCGCGAACCGTGCCGATGTAACCGCCGAAGGCGCCCAACTGCAAGGGCTGAACCACGGTCAGGTAGGTATCGTCCACATCGATGGTCAAGCGACCGCCGCTGCTGCTGTCCTTGCCCTTGATTGCATGGAGGCCGCCGCTGACGTTCTCCAAGACGGCTCGGCCGGCCGCGTCGGTGAATACCCAGGAACCTTGATCTAAGCGTGCTTCACCCGTCACCGGGCCGTTGTTTTGCAGATCCACCAACAACACGGTGCCGTTCTGCTGAGCGGTGAAGTTGAAGGTCTCGGTGGTCACCGAACCCGAGGTGTTGGCCATTTGGATTTTGATGGTATTCACGCCGCGAACGGTCCAAGCCGGCCAGTAGGGGTAAGTTGCGCTGACCGAGGTCGCGGTGGTGGCAAAGTCGGCGGAGATGTTATGCGTGTTCAACCAGACCCTGGTTTTGCTCGCGTCGATATCCGATTCCACACCGTCTTCGCCCACGGTGAAGCTCAGCGTGACGGGTCGTGAACTGATCACCAGGCCGTCCTGGTCGAAGGAGATCACGGGACCGCTGCCGTCCAGGTAGAAGGTGCCCATGTCGGTATCGCTGTTGAAGGGACCCAACTCGAAGACACGGTGCTTCAAGTGATGGTATAGGTGCAATTTGACGGGGACGCCGGTGGGCAACTCATCAACAATGAAGAAGCCGGATGCGTCGAAGCCGACCTCACGCTCGATGCCGTTGACTTCCATACCCACGCGGAAACCGAAGTCGTCATCGCCCAGGTAGATGGCGCGGCCATCCAGTGTGACCACGGGAACGGTTTGGAAGACATTGGCATTGGGACCGTCAACCAGCGTGTATTGCTCGGTGTGGGTCACCCAACCGCCGGCCAGGGTGGCTGAAACCGTCGCCGTGCCGGTTTCGAAACCGGAAACCTGGAAGCTGCCGTCCAGACCCAGGTAGGTGCTCTTGACCCGATCGTTCTGCAATACGCTCACCTGGCCGGAGGAGAAGTTCTTGCCGTTGGAAGAAATGAACGACCCGGTCAAGGTCAGGCTGCTGTGCAGGGATATCGGGAACAGTGACGGCGTGGAATCAGGCATGACATAGGCGTCTGTGTACACCAGGTCCAAGGCGTCGTTATAGGCATGCACGCGGTAGTTGCCGGGGAAGACCCGCTGAATCGCAACGTAGCCGTCTACATTGGTCTTGCCGTAATAGATGCGGCGCCACTTGCTTTCCTTGTCGCGATGCCACAATTCCACGTGACCGTCCGGTACGGCGGTGATGCCGTCGATCCGGGTCAATTGCGCCGTGAATTCGAAGTCGGGTTGGAAGCTGAGGTCCTGCTGCGCCGAACCGCCGTCGGTGTCCAAGGTCACCGTGTGCGTGGCCAGGGCGTCGATATCGTACTTGCTGCTGTAAGCGCGCATGGTGTAGGTATCCAGCGGCAGGTTGATGAAGCGGTAACTACCGTCGGCGAAAATTCCGGAGGTAAAGGCAACGCCTTCACTGTTCTCCAGGCTTACCGTACCGCTGCGCACCACCGCGTTGTCGGCAAAGCGAATGACGCCGTTCAGGTTGGAGACACCGGCCAGTTGGAAGGTGAGGTTATCTTGAGGCACCAGGTCGCCGTAGCTGTCCTGAACGATGCTGACCACCTGGGTAATCGCTCGCGGTCCGTTGGGTTCCTTTGCATAGAAGATGGTATCGCCTTCCAAAACATTGCTGATATAGAAGGCGCCGACCTGGTCGGCCACCACTTCACGGGGAATGGGATCGTTATAACCCACTCGCGCGTAGGGGACCTCATTGCCCTGGCTGTCCACCACATATCCGCGCACATAGGTGTCGGCTCGGAAGACCAGGTCCTTCTCCAAGCGCACGCCGTGTTCGGTAAGCAGAATCTCCTCGGTTGCGGACTCGAACGTATCCTGGTTGATCGCCGTCATGGTTACGGTCTGGTTCAGCGGCACACGACCGATGAGGTACTGCCCGTAGGCATCCGAGTAAATGGAGTGGTGCTGTTCCAGGTTGCGCTCGAACCATTTGAACATGATTAAAACCGGGATGTCCGGCTTGTTGCCCAAGGTATCGGTCACCTGGCCCGCGATGGAACCCCAGCCGTCGAAGGTCACCGTTCGGCTTACGGAAGCGCTTTCATCGGCCGGAATATTGATTCGGTCATTCAGCAGCGCCAGTGTGCGCGGGTCTTCGCTCTCCACGCCGTAGGAACCGGGCGGCACGTGGACGAAGCGGGCAACACCGTTTTCATCGGTGAAGGCGGTGTCGGCATAACGCGGGTTGATGATGGTGACCAGTACCCCGGCTTGCGGCGTCAGTTCCGGCGAGCGCACGGTCAGGTCCAGGGTGTGCGTGGGCGCGGTCTGCAAGTTGTGCTGATAGGCCTGCCCGTTGGTCACCAGGGAAATATATTCGGTACCCACCGTGGGAATGTCCCAGCGGGATGCTGTCAGTTGATACTCGCCCAGATCCAGGTTGGTGAACTGGTACAAACCGGTCGGATCGGTTCCGGTCATCAAGACGTCTTTGCCGCGTATCAGCTTGACGGTTGCGCCGGGCAGGATGTCGCCGTTCTCATCGGTCACATAGCCGCTGAGGTGGGCAATGGGGTCAAGCTTCAGGGTGACCGTGGGGTTGGGATTGTAGGGCGTGGTGCGTACATCGAGATGGGCTTTGCGGTTGGAAGCCGGGTCGCGGCCGAACAGGGTCCAGGTCCGGCCCATGGGCAACAGGTCGAAGAAGAACTCACCGGGTGTGGGTTCGTCGCCGGACAGCTTTTGCTCTTGTATTTTGTCGTGGTGCAGCAGTTGGATTTCGGCATTCACTATGGCCGCGTCCAAGTCGTCTACAAAGGTGCCGCTGATGCTGGACGGCGCTTCCAGGCGCACCGTCACCGAATAGTTGCCCCCGGTTGCCGGCAGGCTGTAAGCGCGCGTACCCACCAGGCCCAAGCTGTTGGCCTTGACGTTGAACGGACCGGCGGTAATGGGCTGCTGAATGGTGCGGATATCGGGCGTAATCTGCGCTTCGATCTCCGTCCAAATTACTTCGACCTGCTCGTTGCCTTCCTCGTCGTTGATGAATTGTAAGCCGGGGTATTGGATCTTTACCGCGGCGTAATCCACCGGCGTACCGTCCGCGTGCACCACCTCTACATCCAAGGCGCCGGTGTTCTTCAGGATCATGTCGTGACGGTAGCGCAGGCTGTTGTGGATCTGAAGCCGATCCTCGACATACAGGTTGTTCGGCCGCAGCGGCGTGGTCTCGGTGGTGAAGGCGGTCAGGATCAGCGGCTTGGGCACATCGGCGTTGGTGAACGAATCAAAGGTGTAGAAGCCGTCCTCGTTCACCTCGGTCACCGCACGTACCCCGTTGATAAAGGCCTGTACCTTGGTGCCCGCCGGCGCGGGCGTCACGCCGTCCGTATCCAGAACCCGGCCGTATAAAGTGGCAAGGTCGCTTTGATCGAAGGAAACGGCGACTGTCCCGACGGGTTGGGAGATGTCGATGGTCTGGCGCTTGGTCATGCCCAACAATTCACTGTAGGCCCATACCTCGATTTCGGGACCATTGACATGCTGGAAGAAGGCCTGCCCGGCGGTGGTCCGCTTGCGATCGGTGGCCGTATAGGCAAGGCCCACCCGGTTGGGGAAGGCGTCGAATTGCTTGTAACGAACATTGACCTCGGCTTCCACCAAGGTGCCCTGACTGTCTCTTACCTCCACAAGTAAACCCTGGGCGGGATTCTGGATGAGGTCGGCGTTGTTCGCCTGGTCCGGCAGCACATAGGTTTCGGTGTAGGAAAGATAGGGCGGGTTTTCGCCCACAAAGTAGCGGGCGCCGGTCTGGTTGGAAGGCACCGTGGTGCTCCAGTTACCGTTGAAATCGGTCCAGGCCAGCATTCTGTGGATGAAGTCCGTCCCTTCCAGATAGCCGGTATAGATCCTGGCGTAGGGGATGGGGATTCCGTCGTTGTCCTTCAAGGTTCCGGTAATCAGGATGTCGCTTTCCAGCACCAACTCCTGGTTCAACCGATCCGGGTTTTCCGGGTCCAGGAAGATCTCGAAGTTTTTGTACAAGGTTCCGTCCGCACTGGTGACCGCGGCCGGGATGATGATGCCCAGGGGGAGTTTTTCCAAAAGGAAGCTGCCGTCGACCGCGCTATCCATGCGGAAGAACTCGGTGGAGATGGTCGCGCCCGGGACCGGATTGCCCGCCATGTCGATCACGCGACCACCGAAGGAGCCGCCCTTGAGGAAGTTGCCCTGATAGACGAAATTCAATTCTTTCTGCTCGCCGTCGGTCAAAAAGGCAAAGTCCTGCATCAAGCCGAAGACGGGGTGATTGGCTAGGAAGTAGCCCTGACGAGCGGGCACGTTTTCCAGGATATAGGTCCCGTCCGGCAGGGTTCGGGTGCCCACGGTGTACATGGCGCCGTAGCTGAATTCGTCCATATAGGTCTCGAAGGACTGGTTGGTGACCATGCCCACAAAAACATCGGCCGCGGGCTGTTCGACGCCCTCCTCGTCCAGGTAGGTCACCTTGCCGAACAGGGTGCCGGTGGGCGTACTCACGGTGACATCGACCGTCAGCGGCGAGTTGGCCATGGTCAGGAAGCCGCCGTTGATGCCCAGGAAGTTGCCCTTGCGGGATTTCACCACGATCTGACCGACCTCGATGCCCTCGATGGTGTATTGTCCGTTTTCGTCGGTGACGGTTACCCCGCCTGAATCGGCGTAGACCTGGTTGACCGCGTATACGGGGGCGAACGGCAAGGGTTGGCCGTTCTCGTCGGCGACCGTGCCGGTTACCGTACCCAAGTAGGAAAAGGCAAAATCGGCCTGAAGGTCCTGGGCGGCGCCGCGAGGCCAGAATTCGCGTTCCTCATAGCGGTCGTCGGGAAGCACCACGCCTATTTTGAAGCTGCGCAACGCTTTCTCGGGCGGCGGTGAGTTGTGGTCCGCAAAGGGCGGGAAGACCACGTAATCGAAGGCATAGTTGCCGTCCTCGTCCAGGGTGGTTTCCGCGAAGACCTTGTAGGGGAACCCCATCATGAACTCATCATGGCCATATTGCTCGAACATTTGGGTGATGTCGTTGAGAAGACCGCCGGAACGCTTTTCGCCTTCCACATCCTTTTGCCAGAGCAGGATGCGTGCTCCGGTCAAATCACTGCCGGCATGATCCACCACGCGGCCGTGTACCGAAACGCCCACGTACCAATCGGAAGCAACCACCTCGCCGGATTGCGTACCCAGGCTTTGACCGTCCCAACTGGTCGGGTTTTCCAGGCGATAGCTGATCGGCTTGTAGGGACCCAGGGGCATGCGTGAACTGACCATGATAAAGCGCGGGTCCGTTTGCAGCGCGGCGTCCACCACGTCCTCGCCGTTGATGAAGATATGGCTTTCCACGGGAGCCAGGGAGCCTAATTGTACGGGCTTGTTGAAACCGAAGAGAACATAGCGACCGTAGCGGTCCGCCTCGGCGGTAATGCGCGGGTCTACCTGGCGGGCGCTGACCAGTTCAAAGGGTTTGACCGGGACGATTGCGGCATCCACGTTGTAAGGCGCCTCCCCTTGAGGCAGCACGTTCAAGCGCTCGGTATCGGGGTCGTAGAGGAACTCGACAGCTTCGCTCACGGTAATGCTTTGGGAGGTCACGGCCGCCCTGCTGAAGCTGCCGGGTTGCGGGAAGATAAAGCTGACATCGGCATTGACCGGCGTTTGCGTGTCCGGGTTGGTCAGCTTGATGGACGGCAGCGCCTCCAGACCGGAAACCCAAATCAGGGAGCGCGTGGCGGAAAGCGGGAAAATCCCGCCGAAGGGGATTTCGCGCAGCCCGCTGTTGTTCATGGACCTGCCCGCGTTGTCGGTAATCGTCAGGTCCACCGTATCCGCCGTGTCCAAAACCATGAGGACCAGCCCCGGCGTGTCCTCGTTTTCCTGAGCCAGGAAGGTGAGCATGGCGTCGTCGGTGTAGGCGGCGAAGGCGGCCTCGATTTCTGCGCCCATGCGGGTTTCCAAATCGAAACCGGTCGCGCCTTGGGTGATGATGTGGCGACGCAGGGCATCGACCCCGAAACCCTCCTGATAGGAGCGCATCAAGGACGAAAGGATCTGCGCGGTTGCCGTTTGTTGGTCGTAGCCGTAGGCCCGGCTTTGGGTGGCAATAGCCCACTGGTTGAACATGCCGCGCCGTTGCACGTCGTCGATATTACCTACCCCGACGGGAAGTTCCCGGCTGGTCATCTGCGAAAAGTCGACCAGCTTTTTCGCGTAGCGCTTCAAATCGGTAGCCAGGTCCGCCGGCAGGTATTGATCGAATTCGTTGGGAAAGGCCAGGACGTATTGAGTCAAGCGCTCGCCGTTTTCACCGATACCGACCACCAGGTTCAAGGCCTTGTCGGCCGCGCCCTGGACCTTGAAATAGGAGGCCATGACCTTGCCGGTTTCCCTGGCCTTCATAGTAAAGGTGACCGAGCCTTCCTCATCCGGCTGCAAATCGGGCAGGGTCAGTGAACTGCTGCCTACCACCTCGGTGCCGACCAGGTTTTGGGTAGTCAAGTCGATGGACATGCCGCTCAAGACGATATCGCCGACATTGGTTACGTGCATGGTCATGTCGTAGGTTTCGTCCACGGCGACCACGTCGGGATGCTCCATGGTCAGCACGTATTCGGGGTCGCGGACGAAAACCGTACCGCTGCCGATCGAAGTCAGGTTGACGGTGCCCGACGGCAGTTCCACCTCGCCGGTCATTCTCACCTGGATATCGTACATGCCGCGAATCTCGCCGGTGACCACGTACTCTACTGAGGCGCGCTCGCCGGAGTAGATGCGGTCGCGGTCGTCGCCCGTGCCGGTAACGCCGTCCGCGCCCGGGTGGATGACCTGTTGCACCGGCGCCACGCCGTTACCCAATTTCACGGGTAGACCGTGACGGGTGGGGTTGGGCAGGATCAACTCCGCCTTCAAACGGTCGATCACCACGTTGTAACCCTCGGGGGCGGTGTTAATGGCTATCGAGGTGATATTGAAATGGCTCTTCAAATAGGAAAAACGGCCGGGAATCAGCAGCAGGCTGAGAAAATACTCGGGCTCTTCTTCCGGGGGCTCGACTTCCAGGGCGCCGCCTGCCGACGGGTTGAGCGTGGGGGCGTACTTCATCATGGGCTTTACTTCAATAGCGCTGCCGAAGGGGTCTTTCAGAACCTTGGGGGTGAAACTGGAAGTCACCTTTTTGGGATAGGCAACCGGAATCTCTACGGGAACGGTGACGCTGCCGACGACCATGGACAACGTAAATTCCACCGCTTGATAATCGTCATCGTTGAAAATGTAACCCAGCGCGGCAAGGTCTTCCTGCCCCATTTCGCGCACTTCCACGTTGGTGACCAATACTTCTTCCAGCGCATCGATCCTGGCGTTGCGCGGTTGGGCGTACTCCACCACGCTGTCGTCCGTGTTCACCAGGCGGACATTGGTCAGCGTATAGACGCCTTCCTGCGTGAACTTATTGTGCTCCAACAAGATGCGTAGGTCTTTGGCGTCGGCGTCGATGCTCAACGGCGTGGCGTAGGCGGGGCCCACCAACTCGCCCTTGATCTTCATTCCTTCGATCAACTTTCCGTCGTAGCGGAGGTTGATCGGTACGTCCATGGACACGCCGTTGCCCAGCAGAACCGTTTGTTCCGCGGGCTCCAATCGCAATCCCTGGCGTTTGATCTCGAACAAGGCGTCCGGCGTATTACCGGACTGGAAGGCGCTTAGCGCATAAAGGAAGATGGTCGTCAACAGCATGGAAGATCCTCGTTTTCCCGAAGGCTTGGAAACCCCGGTCCCAATATTCTTTGCAGGCCCCAAACGGGACCCGACCTCAGAAGTCCGTTTCTCGGCAGAGTAACGGCAGGCTCGATAATGACGGCGATGATCGCCGGGACTTACGGGGGTATGTCTGCTCGACCCGGGATATACGGGAATGGGCCGAAATAGACGGTGGGAAAAATAGATAGAACTTTACCCACGCCTTCTCTATCGTAACCAAGTCCGGCCGACATGACAAGAAAAAATCAAATTTTGTAAGTCATGCACCTTGCCTGAGTTCCGCAAATTACCTTCACTACGAAAAAATGGATTGCATGGGACATGGGGCCCTAGGCAGGCACATATGACAAGCGGCCATGTTCCCGGTGCGAGGAAGTAGCTGTGGAGATGCATGCATGGTCTCTTTGAGGCCAAAAAACACAGAGGTAGTGTAAGACCTTGCTCAAATTAAGGTTATTTCGCACTGGCATGCCGGTTTGACCAAATCACACGCGGAAATGCCGAAGACCACCGACCGATTACCGGCCGTAATGATCAATGAAGTTAATACCGAAGATCTCTTTATCCTCGGCAAACTGTTGCGGAAGTGAATCTTGCACCTGGGTTTTGTTTAAGTCGTCCTTTTTCTCTAGAGTTTGCTTGATCTTCTTGAGGATTTTTTTCCGTTTATCCTTCGGTAAATGCCCTCGACCATGAGAAACATGCTTTGCATATCGATCAAACACTTTTAAGTCTGAGCCGGTGATTGCGAAATCGTTCTCATAAATCCAGGTTAAGTATTCCTCAAGGACCGCGACAGCATCATGGTTGCGCCCTGTTTTCTCATAAAGAGTGGAGGCGAGCTTCAAAACATAAGCCTCATTTTTATTTTTAAACGCTGTCCCTTTCAAATAAGCATGAGAATCAAGGTAGTCTTCAATATACAGTATGGCCGTTTCCGGGTTGCTATGCTTCAGAAGATCGGCTTTTGTGTAGACCCGATTGGGTTCGACAGACGTGTTTTTATGAAACCGTCGACTGAAATCCAGCACCGCTAAAGCATTTTCTCTCTCTCCAACCTCACGCAAGCGACGTGCTATGCTGGAATACACCGTATCTAAAACTATCCCGGCTTCTCCGGGGTGAACCTGATTTCGCCTGTAAGCTTTTGAATAAAGCTTTCCGAGGTGTGAAGCATACTGTGACATGGCCTCTATTGCTTTAATCTTATCGAACTTATTCTCCATATCGGCAATACTTGCATCGATTTGCCCGAAAACTTGTCTCACCTCGTCAATGTCATCATAGTCCGTCGGCGCGGCATATTCATTCTGTAAACCAATGATTAAAAAAAGCAACAGCATTGGAAGTCTCCCTTATTCCCAGCGGCAAATGTCTGCCATCAAGTGACTTGTTATTAAAAGCACAAACCATAATAAAATCATCACTCTCATTTGTTCTAGTTTCTCCCAAAAAGTTTACCTGTGACATAGAGATTGGGTGCCGAAATTATCAATTGTGTGATTCCCCATGTCAAGAGCAAAATTGACTGACTGGCTAAAATAGGAGCTGACGGGGCCGCCGGCAGCCTTGCCCGGCCGTGTGACAATTCAGCGCGGCTTTTTTGGGTCGATGCGGCCGGTGGAGCGTAGCGCCAGGCCGAGATTCTCGAAGAAATTGTGCCGGTTATAGACCTTTTCCTCGATGCGCTTGAAAACCTCCAGGTTGGCCGCAATCCAAGGCAGGTCCATGCCGTCATCGACGGCTTTTTGGAAGGCGCCCGGCACGAAGCCGTAAACCTCTCTAACCTTTTTAATGTCCTCGCCGAGAGGCATCAATCCCAGCTTATGGGCGGGTCGGTCCGTTTTCATAATCGTCCTGGCCAGGAAGGGTTCACACAGCCCCAGGGAATGGACCACCGGCGAGGTTCGGGCGTAATAGGCCTGATCGCATTGGGAGGTACAGAACAAATCGCCTTTCAGCCTGTACAGATCGTCGGTTGCATTGGCATATGCCAGGCCCGGTGCGGAACCGGTGAGCGGCGGCGTCAGCGTTCTCGGGTGGAAACGATGGTGGGCGGCGTCTCCGATCAACAAAAAGGTTCGGTGCTCGAAATGGTGCCTGCGGAAAAGCGGGTGTTGTTGCAGTTGCCGAGGGTAACAACTGAAGACGGCCAGGGCGAAGGCGGCAAGTAACCACGCCGATGTCGTTCGGTAGCGGTTGACCGCATCGCCCAGCAGCGTTTCCACCAGGCCGGCACTGGAGAAGACAAGCATGCAAAAGGGAAAGATGAGATAGCGGAAATGTCGGGGGTCGCCGCCGATCTTGATCACATACAGCAACACGGGCACGCCGGTCGCCCACATCATTACCCTGGCTTCATGACGGCATGCCTCGGGATTTCGTCGCCGCAAAACCAGGTACAGAGTTCCGGCGGCCAAGAGGTAGGGGACGGTGTGGTAGGTGAGAAAAGACTCGTAAATATAGGCCAGTCCCTGTGTTATCCATATTTCGTCTTTGAGATAGAAGGTATTGGGAAACAGATCCGCGTAATACCAGATCCGAAAGATCATGTATCCGCCAAGCGTCAGGGCGCAGGTTCCCCACATGGTCCAAGGAAGGCGCCTTTGTCGATAGATAAACCACGCGGAGACAATGATGAACGGCAAAGCCAATTCGTGCCGAACCATGGGGGCCAAACCCACCATCACTTGAATCGCACGGTTTTCGGGAGCCAGACAGAATGCGGCAAAAGCGGCCGAAACAACAAGTAGGAAAGGGGTTTCCAGTCCCGAGGTAAAATAACAGGAGACGCCGTAAAGCAGCCCCAGATAGACCAGTGGGATATTGAAGCTTCGTTCGCGTGGATAATCGTCGGGCATGGCTTTGCGATTGATGAAAATTGCCAGGAAGGCAAACAGAATGAAGCAGGCTATGCCCACCATTCGGGTAATGACCCAGTAATTCAATTCCAAGGCGCGCAGGACGATCAGCATCCCGGCCCACAGGGGGGAACTGAAGCCCTCCACGTATTCGCCGCGATTGTAGACCAGGCCGTCGCCGTGAATGACCAGGTTATCGACGTAGCGGAAATAGACATAGGCGTCATCCAAGTGCCAGCCGTACCAGTAGACGAGAAAGATCCCGATCCCGATGATCATCATCTCGGCATCGGCAGGCCGGTAGTCGCGGTACAAGTTTTGGAAAATACGCTGCCGGCCCATGGAATCTCCCTTTTTCGAAACGCCGGCTGATGCTACCAGGAATCGAGGATGGAAGTCAAAAGCAAAGTAGCGTGCTCCCTGAGGCTTTAATGCTAAGATGGGGTTCATTCTTGATGCGGAGAAGTCCCCATGAAAATCTGCTTGTTGTTCTTGTTCACTCCCTTCCTGGCTGCCCAGATTCCCGACGGTTACTACGACAGTGTGGATATGACCAGTAAGGAAACCTTTTGGCAAAGCGTTCACGATATCATCGACGATCACACCTGGTTTCCCTATACCGACAGCGTCACCGATACCTGGGACATCCTGGAATTGGCCGATCAGGACCCCAATGCGCCGAACAACATTTTGGACGTCTACCGCAACGCCTCCTACAGCAAGCAGGGCGGCGGCAACGATTTCTATAACCGCGAGCATGTCTGGCCCAAGTCCTACGGTTTTCCCGACAACACGGTCAACAACTACCCCTACACCGACTGTCACCACCTGATGCTCTGTGACGGCGGCTACAATAGCGCCCGATCCAACAAACCCTTCCTGAACTGCGACGCTGATTGCCAGGAGTGGGCGACGCAGGAGAATAACGGGACCGGGGGCGGCAGCGGGACCTATCCGGGGAACAGCAATTGGACCACCGGCAATTTTGCCTTCGGCGTCTGGGAAACCTGGGACGCTCGCAAGGGCGATGTGGCCCGCGCCATCTTCTACATGGCCCTTCGCTACGAGGGCGGCAATCACGGCGTAACCGGCGCCATGGAACCCGACCTGCGGCTGACCGACGATGCCAACGTCATCGAGGATCACCGCACAAGCGACAACGCGACCATCGGCTATATGGGCATGCTCAGCGTCCTCCTGCAATGGCACGAGCAGGACCCGGTGGACGACCTGGAGCGTTCCCGCAACGACGTGGTCTTCAGCTTTCAGGGCAACCGCAATCCCTTCGTGGATCATCCCGAGTGGGTTGCCTGCCTGTTCGCGGACCAATGCGACGATATGCCGGGCCTGCCCGATACGGACCGCTGGGTAGCGCATGTCACCCTCTCCGGCGGCAACTTCACGACGCGTGTCATGATCAACAATACGGCCTCCGTTGCCGGCAATGTCACCCTGTATCCATTCGACAGCGAGGGTAATCTTCTGGAAGCCAAAACCTTCGACATCGCCGCCGGCGGCCGCTACAACGCTATGGCCGAGGAAGCCTTCGACAGCACGCTGGTGAGCCATTTCGCGATCGACGGCGATGCTAGCTGCCGGGTCAGCGCGGCCTACAAGGTGGCGCCCGATAACACCGGAGCCACGGCCCACGTGGTGGAAAGCGACCTCATCGGCACCCGCTTTGTGTTGAACCAGGGCGAACGCGAGGTGGTTTGGGACGGCATGGCCCTGGTGAATCTGGGTGATGAAGCGGCCGACATTCAGGCCGTTGCCCTCGACGACACGGGCGCCGAAGCGGCCCGCGTTTCCATTGAAACGGCCCTGGCTTCGCACGCCAAGACCTTGTCCGTGCTCTCTTCCCTCTTCCCGGACCATCCCGATGCTCAGTTGGTGATCGAGTCCACGCAACCGGCCGCACTGATCTTCCTCCGCGGTTCGCAGAATGCAGATACCTTCTACCTCTACCAAACCGTACCGGTCAGCAACCCGGAGGAGTAGCGTTTACGCTCCGTTTTATTCAGGCAGGAAAACTACCCCGAAGTGATGGTCGGCGGAAGTGCCGTCCTCAAAGTCCAGAAAGTTGGAAGTGATATGGCCGGTCACGCCCTCGAAGAAACCGGTGCCGCCGGTGATCTTCCACATGATCATGCCGCGATCCATGTCCCCCTCTCTTAAATCAACGATACCCGCCTCCGCCGTGTCGAAACTAATCGTGTTGCCGTCGCCGTAGGTGATCACGCCGTCCTCGAAAAAGCGGTCTTTGCGATCATTAAACGCCAACTTCGCCGTGAACCCGGTTATGGTCGGGATGTTCCCGGTGTACATGGCCGCATCATAGACCTCGAAGGTATAGGGATTGTTCCCGCCTGTCGGTTTCAAACGGTGCTTGTAAGCAAAATCGATCTGTCTGGTCATCCGTTCCTCCTCGACGGGTTTATCGGATGCAATCGGGCTTAATCAAGCGAAACCGGCGAGCTGCCGGCGAAAAGCCGGGGATCAGCGGCGGCGCGAGGCCCTGGGCGCCGGCGGCGAATAGGGACCGCGGCTTAGGATTTGGGTGAGCAGGTGATCCAACAGCAGGTTCTTGTTGATGGCGGCGGATTTCAGGCGAACGTCGGTCTCCCGCATCAGCACGAAGGCGCGACGCAGCTCCACATCGCTGTAGGTACGCTGTTGCTCGGTCAGGTTGCCCGCGATTCTGGGAGGAACACCGATCACCTGGGCGATGCGGTTGCGGTCCTTGATGCCCTTCATCATAATGGCCTTGACCGCGAACAATCGCCGTAGATGCATGTTCACCGTGGACAGCAACCCGATGGCGTCCTCACCGGAGGCAAGAATGGCGTGCATCTTCACCAGGGCGCCGGGGAGGTTCCTGGTTCCTATAAAATCGGTCAGTTCCCAACGGGTGACGTGCCTGGTGCGGCCCATCAGGGCCTCCACATCTTCGGCGGTGATCTCGTTGCTGCCCAGCTTGTACAGACTCAACTTGTCCAACTCGCGCGATACCTTGGCCAGGTCATCGCCGGCAAGATCCGCGACCAGGGCAACCGCGTTATCGTCCAGCTTCAGTTTCATGTCCCTGGCCAGATCGCGAATGGTGTCGTTGAGTTCCCAGGGTTTGGGGCGCTCGAAGGTCAGGACGCGGACGGCCTTGCTCCTGCTCTGAAATAACTTGCGGCGTTTGTCCGCGCTGTTGAACAGCAACACCAGGCAAGCCTGTTCGTTGGGGTTTTCCAGGTATTTGGTGATCGCATTCTGGTCCTTGGCCTTCCACTTCTCACAGTCTTCAACCACCACCAGGCGGCGATCGGCCATCATGGGCAACTGGCCGGCCTTGTCCGTTGCGTGTACGCCGGAAACATCGGTCGCTTGCAGGTGGTCGAAGTTGAAGTCCGCCATATCGGGATCGATCAGGTTTTTTTTGATCAGGTCGAGAAACTTGCCCCGAGACCATTGCTCATCGCCGATCACCAGGTAGACAGGCGGGATCTTGCCGTCCAGGATTTCACGGGCGGCCTCGCGATAGACCTTGTTACTCATTCGCCGCTCTCCAATTCGTCAATGGCCAGGGTAATGTTGGCAATGACCAGGTCGGCGATGCTGTCCAGAGCATTGTCCTGAATGAACACGGCCTCGTCGCGGTAGACATCGCGACCTGTGGAGATATTGTACTGATCGGAGTAACGATAGTTATCCAGCTTCCAAATCTCCTTACCTGCCTTGTCCCGTAAAACGAAACTGGCGCTGAGGGCAAACTGAATGCGCAGGGTCCGTCCGTCCACATCGGTGGCGACCACATTTTCGCGATAGCGCTGGAGGTTGGTTTCCAGAACCAGGTCACCGGCATCGTCAACCGGGGTGAACCCGGAAGCGGCCAGGCAGCGTTCGATCAGGGCGTCGCGTAAACGGGTGGTCATGCGGCCGGTTTCAGGGCCGCTGCCCTTCACGGGACTGATCACCATGGTCTTGTAATTTTCGGACGACCAGCCGACGACTTTATAGCCGCAAGATAAGGTGGTGAGGAGTGTAGCGCAGAGCAGCAAGGTCAACATCTTCATGGCGGGTGAATTGTAGCATGTGTTGCGTGAGGCGGGCGGTGTAAATGCCGTGATGTTGTGATTCGCGAGCCGGCATCGATGAGGGCTCCTCGGGTGTGATGTGGTAACATCCTGTCCTCGAAGGGAGGAGCATGTGAGTACGCTTTATCTATTGGGTGGTTTCCTCTTGTTGCTGATGGTGGCAACCGCGATTGCCGTGGCTATCGGTTCGATGATCGACGAGCACTATCGATGCAGCACTGCCCGCAGTTTCAACAAGTCGCCCATCCATGTCTTTGCCGCGCTTCGCGACATCGGAAACCATGCCGCCTGGCGGAAACTGGTGAAAACTTCCGTCCCGGCCGGTAACGGTTTCCGGTTGAGCTACCTGAAAAACCCGGTCGATACCCGGCTGAGCATCGTTCGCGAGGAAGAGCCCGGGACACTGATCATGGAGGGCGCCGAAATCGAAGGACCCATGGAGTGGACCTGGACCTTCACCATCGAGGCGGAAGGCGAAAAGGGCAGCCGCGTCACCATCGAAGAAGAAGGCGTCGCCAAAAACGCCTGGTACCGCTTCGTGCTGAAACACATCTCCGGTTACGACAAGGTCATCACCGATCTCTTAAGGGACCTGGACGAGCACCTCACCGCCGCCGAGGATTAAAATTGGACGGTTTATGATGCTCCTCTTGCTTTTTGCCCTATGTGCGGATATCGAATCTTTCAAGGTCACGGTTCAGCCTTTACCCTTCGAGGACGAGGCGAACCCGGAAACACATATCAAACGCATTGAACAACTGGACTCTGCCGCCGGCCTGATTTACATCCTTGAAGAAGAGCCTCGGATCCTTATGTACAGTTCGGCAATGAACGATATTTTTGGAATTGGAATAACGCACCCGATTCACCCTATGGCAATCACGTAAACCTTCGGGGTAGGTTTAAACATGGACCTGTTGTCCCTGATAGGCAGCGATGACGGCGCAAGAAACAAGCAAGCCGACACCTTAAACCCGGCACCACTCCCAAGCCGACAACCGTCCCCCGAACTGGATGGGGTTCCATTCCCGGACAGCAGGGTTGTAGAAATAAAAAACACAACACCAATCCCGGGAAGCGGACCAGGTGAGTCGAAGAAAGTGGTTTTCGGCCCGAAAAAGTATCCACTCGATCTGCCGGACCCACCTTCAATCCCGGAAATCGATACGACTCTAAATTTATTTAACAACTTCCGGCAAAGTTTCGAGGCGATCCAGGAGATGAGTTCGACCCGTTTCACCGAACAACAACCGAAATTAACTTTTGGTTGAGCTATTTTCCGAGGAAAATAGCCACTATCGCACAAGAAATCGGCACCATTCCCGAGAACAGGACCACCCGGCCGAACCCAAACCAGTTCCATTCCCGGGAAGCGAACCACCCTGGCGATCTCCAGGTGGCTCCATTCCCGAGCAACAGTCCGCGAAAACCGCTCCAGGGGGTCTCGTTATGTAAAAAAGTTTAACGTTTATACGTAAAGCGCATAAAAAACAGTCAATCGGGGCGTGAAGTAAGAAATACACCAGGAGAACGAGAGACAGGGATTGATTTTGGTCATGATGTCAAGCTGTGACAAGTTGAAAAAAATCGCGACCGCCCTCGGCGGAAGAACAAAGGGACAACAGCCAGGGGCTCAAGGCCCGGCCGATGCCGACACAACCGCACAACGGAAACCGATGCTCCTGAGGCGGTTCCCAGCAAAGTGCCTGCTGCGGACAGCCGCCCGCAGAAAGTCGTCGACATCGGCCCAGGAGCCGCCGCGCAACACGCGGTCGGAGGACTCCACCCTTATATGCGGCTCAAAGTGATCGACCGTCTTTTTCACGGCGTTTGACTTGACCTCCTCTTCCCAAGGGGCGAAGCACCACTCCCACACGTTGCCGGCCATGTCCTGAACGCCCTCGGGCGTTGCCCCCTTGGGATAGTTGCCCCGGGGCGTCGGCTTTCCTTTGTTCCTTCCGTAATTGGCGTGCTCCTTCGTGGGTTTATCGCTTCCCCACGGATAGGCACGCCCTTCCTTACCCCTGGCCGCATACTCCCACATGGCCTCGCCAGGCAGGCAAACAGTCTGGCCGGCGAACCACCAGGGAGGTTGTTCCTCTGCCAATTTTGCGGTCAGCCAGCGACAATAGGCATTTGCTTCCCACCAATTGATACCCACCACGGGTTGGTCCGATTGGTTGAACCGTTCATTGTTCCAGAAAACCGGTTTCCAGGTAGGACGAAAAGGAGGGAAAAAGGCATCTTTACTTCGGGCTGCTTGCTCCTTGTACCATTTGGGGAATTTTGCCTCGGGCAGCGTCAGCCAGGTCCATCCTTCCTCGGACCACCATTCGACATTGCCATAACCACCGGCCTCTAAAAACGCACCGTATTCCTTGTTCGTTACGGGGAAACGGGCCAATAGGAAACCACGGGTGAATTCAACCTCATGCTTTTGTTTTCCTTTGCCCATGGAAAAGCTACCGGGGGGTATCCAAACCCAATCATCCGTCGGCAGTTTGGCGCGGCGCAAATCCGCGCCTCGTAAATCAGCGCCGCCTAAATGAATTTTACGGAGATCGGCGCCTTGGAGGTTGATGCCCCTGAGGTTGGCTCCCTGGAGGTTGAGATTACTCAAATCGATCCCACTCAGGTCTACCTTCTCCAGATCGGCCTCTTTTAAAAAAGTCAGCATCACATCGGTGGCCCGGACGCCGGGCGGCCACTTCTTTTCTCTGACCACACCACAGACGAAAAGGAATTCCTGGACGCTGTAGTGGGCAAAACGAAAATGTTCCTCGGAGTTCTTGTTTAAAAGCGAGCGGCCCTCGATGACCAGCGAGGGCAGTTTGTTTACCGCCGGTTCTTCCAGTCTTGCCAGTTCCTCCCGCGATAGTTCGCGCCGGTCCGAGAGGGTCAAGGCATGGGCCAGGGCCAGGCAGGCTTTTTCAAGTTCCTCGCGGTCCAACTTCACCCCGGGTTTCTCCACCTCTCGATTAAGCCAGACCTGGATCAGGGTGTTGTAGATCTGGTAAGCGCTGCCGGTGACATTCGGGGCCTCCATCAAATCCTCGATATAGGCCAGCATCATGGGCCGGAAGCGCAACACCTGCATGTCTTTGGCGAGGGCCAGGGCCGCGGGGATTTTTTTGTTGCGCCGCCGCCAGACCTGCCACCACGGTACCGGGAAACGCTTGCGCAGATAGGCGTTCACCTGGTCATCGGAAAACAGCGACAGGAAAATCACATGGCAGCGGTAACGACCCAGAACCACCCGGTCCTGCTTGCCGAAGGCATCGGGTTCACCGCGGGGGAAGAACTGGGTTCGGCAGGTGATGATGACGCGCAGGAAGGGCAGTGTCGCTTTCAATAACGCATCGATGCGCCCGGTGATGCGTCCCGGCCCCATGGCCTCGGGATCTTCGTCCAGGGAGTCCAGCAGGAGTACCGTGCGGTAGGCTTCCTTTCGGCCCAATGCTTCGATCTTTTCCAGGGTATCCGGGCCCAGCTTCAGGGCAACGCAGCGGTAATCCCTGGGCCAGAACGCCAATATCTGCCCGAGCTTGATCATGGCCAGGAAGGAGGTTTTTCCCATACCGGCATCGGCAAGCACAAACAGGTGGCCGCGACCGTCTTTGAAGGGGGTCGCTTTTTGGAGGAAGTTGTTGAAATACTGGAAAATGGGAACGCTGACCTCCATCACCGGGCCGTCATCGTGGCGATCGGCGGGGTTCCATTGCTGGCAGTTGGGTTCGATATAGGTGCGCGCCAGGAACAGCGGGTCCACCAACAATTCGGTAGCCAAATCATTGAGCGCCGCACGTTTCTCCTCTTGGATTTGCTTGAGTTGTTTGGTTAAGCGGCCAATCCATTTCACCGGTAACTTGAAATCGGCGAGTGCCATGAGATACCTCTTGGGAGCAATGACGGTCAATATACCACAAAGGAAGCACAGTGCGACGCTTTGTCATCAGGAGGGAGTCAAGCGACAAAGTCAAAAAATCGCAACCGCTTTCGGCGGAAGACCAAAAGAACAATAGCCAGGGGTTCAAGGCTCAAGCGACGCCGACACAACCACACAACGGAAACCGATGTACCTGCTGCGGTAACCGGCAAAGAACCCGTCACGGACAGCCGCCCGCAGAAAGTCGGCGTCATCGTTCCAGGAGCCGCCGCGCACCACGCGACCGGAGGCTTCCACCCTCTCACCCGGCTTAAAGGGATCGACGATCTTATTCCCGGTGTTTGCCTTGGTCTCCTCTTGCCAGGGGTCCAAGCACCACTCCCACACGTTACCGGCCATGTCCTGCACGCCCTCGGGCGTTGCTCCCTTGGGATAATTGCCCCGGGGCGTCGGCTCTCCTTTGTTGCTTCCGTAATTGGCGTGCTCCTTCGTGGGCTCTTCGTTTCCCCACGGATAGGCGCGTCCTTCCTCACCTCTGGCCGCGTACTCCCACATGGCCTCGCTCGGTAGGCAAACGGTTTGGTTTGCGAACCACCAGGAGGGTTGTTCCACCGTTAGTTTTGTAGTCAGCCAACGGCAATAAGCCTCAGCTTCCCAGCAATTGATGCCCACCACGGGCTGGTCTGGTTGATTGAACCGTTTATCTTTCCAGTAATGCGGTTCCTTTGCAGGACGACAATACTCCTCGGGAGGGAAATAGATTCCACCTTTCCGGGCTTTTTTTTGCATGTACCAATTCGGGAATTCTTCATCGGAAAGAGTAAGCCAGGTCCAGCCTTCTTCGGACCACCATTCTGCATTGCCATAGCCGCCGGCCTCTAAAAATGCATGGTACTCCCTTTTGGTCACGGGAAAACGAGCCAACAGGAAACCACCGGTGAACTCAACCCCGCGCTTTTGCTTTTCTTCGCCCATGGTAAAGCTGCCGGGAGGTATCCAAACCCAGTTGTCCGTCGGCAGTGCGGCGTTGCGCAAGTCCGCACCCTGTAAATCAGCGCCGCCTAAATAAGCCCCACGCAGATCGGCGCTCACCAGGTTGACATCGCGAAGATTGGCACCCTTCCAATTAACCCTATTCAGGCTGTAGCCGCCTAAGTTGAGACCACTCAAATCGATTCCACTCAGGTCGACATTCTCCAGACCTGCCTCCGTCAAAAAAGTCAGCATCACATCGGTCGGCCGGACACCGGTCGGCCATTTCTTTCTCCTGACCGCCTGCCATACGAAGAGAAACTCCTGTACGCTGTAATGGGCAAAGCGGAAATGGCCGTCGGAGTTTTTGTTCAGCAGAGAGCGGCCCTCGATGACCAACGAGGGCAGTTTTTTCACTGCCGGTTCATCCAATTGGGCCAGTTCCTCGGGAGACATTTTCCGCTTGCCGGAAATGGTCATGGCGTGTGCCAGCGCCAGGCTTGCTCGGGCAAGCTCTTCGCGATTCAGTTGTACATTCGACTTGGCTACCTCGCGATTCAGCCAGGCTTGAATCAAGGTATGGTAGATGTCGTAGGTATTGCCGGAGAGTTTTGGGGCCTTCATGAGATCCTCGATATAGGCCAGCATCATGGGTCGGAAACGCAGGACCTGCATGCGTTGCACGATGGCCAGGGCCTCGGCAACCTCGGGTCGGGATTGCCCGAAGATATGCCGCCACCATGGCAATGGGAAACGCTTGTCGAGGTAAGCGTGAACCTGATCGTCGTTGAACAAGGACAGGTAGATCACCTGGCAACGGAACCGGCCCAGCACCACCCGATCCAAACGGCCGAAGGTGTCGCGCTCGCCCCGGGGAAAGAATTGAGTGCGACAGGTGATGATCACGCGCAGAAAGTGACAGGTGGCTTTCAAAATGGCGTCGATCCGCGCCCTGATTTGCCCGGGTCCCATGGCTTCCGGGTCCTCGTCCAGGGAATCCAGCAGCAGCACCGTCCGGAAAGCCTCGTCTATTTGGGCGATCTTCCCCAGTGTTTCGGGTCCCAGCTTCAGGGCGACGCAACGGTAACCCTTGGGCCATAAAGCCATGACCTGACCCATTTTGATCATGGCCAGGAGGGATGTTTTACCCATGCCCGCGTCCGCAAGCACGAACAGGTGGCCGCTGCCGTCTTCGAAGGGCACGGGTTGTCGCAGGAAACTCTGGAAATGTTCAAAGACAGGCTGCTTGACCTCGACCACGGGACCCTGATCCCGGTCGGCGGGATTGTACTGTTGGCAGTCGGGTTCAACATAAGTGCGGGCCAGATCCAGCGGTTTCACCACCAATTCGGAAGCCAGCGCATTGATTTCCGCGTTTCTTTCTTTTTTCTTTTGCTGCAGTAGTTTGGCAAGCTGCCCGAGCCATTTCACCGGTAAATTGAAATCGGCAAGCCTCATGGAGTACCTCTTGGGAGTAATGACGGTCAATATACCACAAAGTAGGCACAGTCCGACACGGCGTCGTTAGAGGGGAAGTATCGGTCGGCACTTTGTCACCTGATATTACTTTGTGAATAACCCAAATGGCAAAAATAATTTCGCAAAAAAATAATCTCCATGCCCGGCACCCGAGGAAAGAGTAGACAACACGCCGAAAATCACGGCAATCAGAAGACTAATAAAAATTATGAAAAAGCGATTCATTGTTTTTTTCCAGTTCAACAATTTTCCCAGGGAACACCCCCGGGATAATGCTATTCAAGCATATATGCCATTAAAGACCCTTTAAAGTCACTAAATTTATTCCTGCTTCGATAGTTTCGTATCGGCCAAATAATCCCGAATTGAGTTTTCCTCTTTGCCAAAAACTGTCAGTTGGTCAATCAAAAGCATTGCAACTGATATCCAGACCTCTACGAATCCAACCAAAATAACGAACGAAAAGGGGAGTATATTCCTAACGACCACAATTCGAAATAAAGAAGCTTCATGTCCATTTGAGCGAATTACTTTGATTTTCAAAAACCATTTGCCAATAGTTTGTCTTTTCTTAACACATAGATAGATTGTCAACAACCAAAAAATAACCCAAGGTGTTATCAAGAGATAGAAGGTGTACTGATCAGAGTCATCGGATAAATGATCTGGCAGCCCGGATACAACCACCATCGCTAATGGAAAGTAGGATAACAAAATCATATCAATCAATCCTGACATAAATCTACGAAGCCGCATAACAATTACCTTTACCTAAAGTGGCCTGTCTGCACCTGAGCTCACTAAAAGCTCGATGAGTTCTCGGTTATTAGTTTGGATTGTTTTTCTGTGCGGAACTTTGTTTTTGTATCGTGTCCTGCTGGGGTAGAAGACTTTTCGTGTTGATTTTTGGTCAAGTTCGTTTTTGGCCCAACGTCCGAGTTGATCCACAGTATACTTCCAGTTGCCCGTAGAGTCATGCATATAATCGCGGTAGAGGCTTGGTGAAAGCTCCACAGCGTCTCAACCCGTAATTGGATTGAGTTGCACGCCTAAATCTGTTGCTTTGTCATGCATCCATCTTAGTTAGCTATCCTGGAAGTAATGACTTATCATACCGAAGAGTTGATCGTTACTCATTCTTCTTCGGTTCCCTTTACTCCCATGATTTTTCCAACTAGGTCAATAAGTCTTTTTCTTTCCATGACTTCATCCCAAAACTAAAGCTGAATTGGTTTATAGGACATGGCCTTTTCCACAACTTCGTCAGGTGTCATTTCAGGCTCCGTATAGAAAATATACTCCCCGACGTCCGGGCAGCCTGTTTCATTCATTACTAATTCCATCCAATCTGCAACCTCATCATCGGTGCCTTGCGAGTCTGCAATCTTTTTTACGAGTTCAACCAACTCTACTCTAGTAAGAGCCATTTTTTCCTCCTAATAGTGAAACCTTGGATCAAGGATTTCCTTGTGATACCTAGGCGTCACAATGTATAGGTTGTTCAAATTATACACGTCACCACCTCTTTGAATGGGTTGTGCATGGTGAATTTCATAGAACATTCGCTTCCCTAACCATTGGTTCGGGTGAGCCACAGGGATTTCCCCTGAAGCATGCGGTTTATGTTGCGTCTTGAAAACTGGGCACTTACAACGGGATCATTTCCAACAGCTTTCCAAAATTCCCCACGGAAATGTCCGAAATCTCTAAATGTCCGTCCCCTAAGTTGTTCTGCGATTTGCTGTGGGATCAGACCTGCATTTCCATGACTGCCCCGAAGCCATTGACCCGAAATAAAAGGAAGCTCATGACCTCCTGTAGCACTGCCGGGGGTATTTCGAATTTGAGTTGCGGTTCTTGGCGATGGAAGGCCCAGCAGGGGCGGAGAAACTGACGGAGCGCGGCCCGAGCCTTTTGGTATTGTTTGAACTCGTGGATTGGTCCTTGGATTCAAATTGATTCGGTAACGCGCCCTTGGCCCTATTCGTGCACCGCGAGCAGCACCAGCAGCGACCAAGCTCTCAACCGCAAAGTAAGCCGTTGCCATATTGGCTTGACCTGAGTAGTTGTTAATTGAGGCTTCCCACTCAGTTGGCGGTTTCCTTACTCCGGTTTTGAACTTTACCCAGCCGCCTGTTGTTTCATGCCGGTTAGTCCAACCGATCGCTGGTTGAGAGAACCATGTAGACTCCTACGATAAAATCCCACAAAAATCCCACCTCTCACTACCAGAAGCCCCCCTCTCTTATCTCCCCCGGAGGGGGAGAGGAGGATAGGAGGCATCGGGGGTTCCTGCCTGGTAAAATAAATCTGGACTCAATTTTATACTCCAGTTTTAACCTACTGAAAATAAAAGAAAATCCCACTAAATACCTGGGTAAAATATCGTGGGATTAAAAATCCCACTAAAACACCGTATTGGCAAAGCAGCGCGGGATTTTAAGCCCAATTTCAGGTAAAATATAGCGAGATTCAACAACCAGCCCCGATCTTTGCCCAGATATTCATCTTGGATACCTAACAACTCGGAAAGGAAGTGACCATAGGTTAGTTTTGTAGCTGCTGATTCATTGCCTCTCAGAATATAGCGCAAGATGGCGATCTGATATTCTAGCTCTCTAGGCGTTGCAATCTGGGTGAACATCAATGACGTCGGATCGAAGTTGGTGTAACCCGGATATGGCGTCCCTGGTTTGGTAAGAAACTCCTTTTGCAACAGGAATTGAATCAAGGCTTGGACATACAGGTCCTCGTCGCCACCAAAATCCTCCACTGTTTTGTGAAAGGGTATGGATTTGGGATCCAAACCATCAGGATCCCAGAACACTATGGGATTTCCGTTAGCATAGGCATAAGGATGCTTATAGGTACTCGGTTCGTAGATATCCGGGGCTAGGAAGTCCGGGCTGATGAAGTGGCCTAATCTGGGGTGGTAGTGGCGGTGGTGCATGTAGGTCAGACCGGTGAGGCGGTCGTAGGGGTGACCGCCCAGGCCCAGGCTGACTACGTCCCAGATCTCGTTGGGGAGGAGGTTTGAAGCCGTCCGCCGGTACCTTGCCTTGTCCGAACGGGGCCGTTCGTTGCCGGTTTGTTTCGTCATAGGCCAGGAGTTCGCCCCAGGGGTTGAAGGGCGTGTAGGTGGTGGCTCCCGTGACCAGGTTTTTGTAGGCGAACGGCGTGCCCAGGTGGTCGCTGAGGATGAAGGTGTCGTTTTCTCCCGTCAGGTCCGAGAGGAAGACCGGGCCGTGGGGGCCCCAG